>Ga0207864_1002254_pt1 | contig 18583 bp, 14 predicted proteins | sample HigsolmetaAR202D_FD_184834 | JGI IMG/M metagenome (GOLD analysis project Ga0207864, IMG submission 184834) | Ionic liquid and high solid enriched microbial communities from the Joint BioEnergy Institute, USA - AR20-2-D (SPAdes) (version 2) ... | reverse complement strand
CAGCAAATCGGCGTCAGCACTCTTCTCAACGAGCGAGCGCAGGTTCATCATATCGTCGGTCATCGGTGGACTTTCCATCAGGTTGAGCTTGAACAACCCGACCCTACCGGAAAAACACTGGTGACCGACGCTATCCTGCTACACCACGCCCAGGGACATCATCCCGGCTGGCTTCTTCGTGCGTTATCTTCTTCTGCTCAAGGTCGCTGTAGATCTTCGAGGCAGCAACCCTGACCTTCTCCAAACGGCCCGGCACGTCATTGCTGCGCCTAGCCGGCGAATGTTCGGAAATGGTTGCGCTCATTACCGTACCCCCGACGATTTCTCTCATCATCGAGCTTAAGGTCGACCAAGCGGCGGGCCGGACGGTTCCTTCCCTTTTCGGTGTCGGGGCGCTTCAGAGCACGGCAGTCTGTTCGTTGTGGTAATCCCAGAACTCAGTCATGAACCGCTCGATGAGAGCTGACGGTGCCGGCTCCGCCGGCCTTATGGCCAGGAACCCGGCGTCGATGAACGGCTTGAAGGGCCGGAAGATGATGTTCTTCCCGCGGAACTCGCTGGCCGAGGTGGGATCGATGATCGCAATTCCGGCCCCCTCGTCTACGAGACTGAGAGCGGTATGCGACAGGCGGACCTCAAGCGTCGACAGCCGCGGCACGCCGGACAGTGCCACCTCGACACGCATGGCGAAGATAGTGCCGGGATCCAGCCTGATCATACGCTGGCCGCGGAAGTCTTGCGGCTTGACCACCGACTTTCGCGCGAGGGGGTGTTCGGCGGGAATCGCTGCCACAGCCGCCACCGGGAAGGTGTTGATGATGAACCCCGGCCTATCGAGGGGGCCGTCCGCATAACCGATGTCGGCCTGCCCCGTGGCAACCGCCTCGATGACCATCGATGAAGGCAACGCATTCAGCGTCGCATGAAGGTTGGGCCTGTCGCGAAGAAAGCGGGCCAGAAAACGCGCTAGGATCCCGTTCCCGAGGGCGGGCATGGCGGCGATCCTCAGCCGGCCGGCAGTCTGCCTGCTGATTTCCTCTGCCAGTGCAGCGATCCTGCCAAGACCGACGAAGGCCCTGTCGACCTCCTGCATGAGTGTGAGCGCCTCGGGCGTGGGGCTGATGTGGTTGCCACGGCGGACGAACAGGCGCAGCTGCGTCGCGTCCTCGAAGTCGCGGATTAGCCGGCTGACGGCCGGCTGGGTAATCGACATCAACTCGGCGGCCGCCGTCATCCGGCCGGTAATCATGACCGCCCGAAAGGCCTCCACCTGCCTCAGGTTGAGCTTCGCCTTCATAATATTTGCTTATTCTAGTCTTCGATTTTGGAATTTGACCATGTGGATCCCGAATGCAATCCCTACTCGTCGATGATCCACGGGCATGCTCGCGATCGGGCGGCAGCGCGGCAATGAAGATGACAGCGGCCGGAAGAAGCCGCGAAATGGCGCATGTCTCACATGCGCAGGAACGCTGAGGGGGGGGCCTTGGACTATTTCCGGCTCATGGGCTTCGGCCCCGACGGATGGGGTCGGGACATGCTCGCTGCCACGGGCATGACAGTCGCCGTCAGCGTGGTCGGATTTGCCATCGGCATCGTCCTCGGATGCCTCGGGGCCGCCGCGAAGCTTTCGCGATTCCGTGCCCTGCGAGCCGCGGCCGAGTGCTACACGACGGTCTTCCGGGGCGTGCCGGACTTGCTCGTCATCTATCTCTTCTACTTCGGGTCGAGTTCGGTCATCACGGCCGTAGCGGCCATGTTCGGCGCGAGCGGCTTCGTGGGCGCCCCCACCTTCCTGACGGGCGCGCTGGCGATCGGTGTCGTCTCCGGTGCCTACCAGGCCGAGGTATTCGTCGGCGCGGTGCAGGGCCTCGCCAGAGGCGAGGTCGAGGCTGCCCGGGCCTGCGGGATGCCGCCGTTGCTGCTGTTCCGCCGCATCGTTCTGCCTCAGGCCATCCGGTTCGCCATACCAGGGCTCGGGAACGTCTGGCAGCTCGTCCTCAAAGAGTCGGCGCTGATTTCCGTCATCGGCCTCATCGAGCTCATGCGGCAGGCGCAGATCGGCGCGGGCTCCACGCGTCAGCCGTTCAGTTTCTTCATTACGGCCGCGGCCCTGTACCTCCTCGTCACCTTCGTATCCGGCATCGGCTTCCGCGCGCTTGAGGAGCGCTCCATGCGCGGCATCAGGAGGGCGTCCGGATGATCGACCTGCCCTTCTTCGTCGACAGCCTGACAACGCTTGCCCGGGGCATCCCGCTGACCTTGCAGCTTACGGCGATGTCCGTCCTCCTCGGGGCTGTCGCGGCTCTCGGGCTGGCCCTCATGCGGGTCAGCGGATTCGCGCCGCTGGATCTCGCCGCCCGCTTTTACATCGTCGCCTTCCGCGGGACGCCGCTGCTTGTCCAGATCTACCTGATCTATTTCGGCCTCGGGCAATTTCCGGAGCTGCGCCAGAGCTTCCTGTGGCCGTTCCTGCGGGAGGCCTACTGGTGCGCAGTCCTCGCGCTCGCCCTCAACACGGCCGCCTACGGCGCCGAGATCATCCGCGGCGGACTGATCGGCGTTCCCGCCGGGCAGATCGAGGCGGCTCGCGCCTTCGGCATGTCCCGGTTCCTCGCCTTCCGACGGATCATCCTTCCCCAGGCCATCCGCCTGATGCTGCCCGCCTACGGCAACGAGGCGATCCTCATGGTGAAGGCGACGGCACTCGCTTCCACCATCACGCTGATGGAGGTAACCGGGATCGCCGCCAAGCTCATCTCGCAGACTTACAGGCCGATCGAGGTTTTCGCCTGCGCCGGTGTCATCTACCTCGCCATCAACTTCATCGTCGCCCGAGCGTTCTTGGCGCTTCAGCGCGCCACGGCGTGGGATCGCAAGCCCCCCGCGCTCCGGAATGTCGAGAGCACCCGTCATGCCTGACCCTGCCAACATCGCCGTCGACCTGAAAGGCATCCGCAAGAGCTACGGGCAGTTCGAGGTGCTGCATGGGGTATCCCTGTCGGCACGGGACGGAGAGGTCATCTCGATCCTTGGCTCGTCCGGCTCGGGCAAGTCGACGCTGCTGCGCTGCATCAACATGCTGGAGGTGCCTGACGGCGGCACCGTCACCATCCACGGCGAGACGATCGGGATCGTCCGGAACCCCGGGCAGCCGCCGCGTCCCGTGAGCATGGCCCAGGTGAACCGCCTGCGCGCCCGGGTCGCGATGGTCTTCCAGTCCTTCAACCTGTGGTCACACCTCACGATCCTCGAAAACGTCATCGAGGCGCCCGTTCACGTACAGAAGCGCGACCGCCGCGAATGCGTGGCCGAGGCGGAAGCGCTCCTTGAACGCGTGGGCATCGCCGACAAGCGCGATCACTACCCGACTCATCTGTCCGGCGGACAGCAGCAGCGCGCTGCGATCGCCCGAGCGCTCGCGATGCGGCCGACCGTCATGCTGTTCGACGAGCCAACCTCGGCGCTCGATCCCGAACTCGTCGGAGAGGTGTTGAAGGTCATTCAGGACCTCGCATCCGAAGGGCGGACGATGCTGATCGTCACGCACGAGATGGCATTCGCCCGGGACGTCTCCAGTCGTGTCGTATTTCTGCACCAGGGCGTGATCGAGGAGTCCGGTCCTCCTTCGGAGATCTTCGGCAACCCTCAGTCCGAACGCCTGCGGCAATTCCTGTCGCGTGAATACCGCGGGCTCGCGGAATGAACGGCGGCAGCCATCAGAAGGGTGAACCCATGAAAGTAAGATCGTTCTTCGCGGCAGTGCTCCTTTCCTCGGTTGCGGTCGCAGCCTCGGCACAGGAGAAGGTCGTCAGGATCGCGACCGAAGGCGCCTACGCTCCCTGGAACTTCACCGGGCCGAACGGTGTCGTCGACGGCTTCGAGGTCGATCTCGCCAAGGACCTGTGCGAGCGCATGAAGGTGAAGTGCGAGATCGTCACCCAGAACTGGGACGGCATCATCCCCGCCCTCCAGGCGGGCAAGTACGACGCCATCATGGCGGGCATGAGCGTGACGCCTGAGCGCCAGAAGGTCATCGCCTTCTCGACGCCATACGCGGCGGGCATCAACACCTTCGCCGTTCTCGCAGACGGTCCGCTCGCTGACATGCCGGGCACGGGGGAATCCTACTCGCTCGACACCCAGGAGGCCGAGGCGAAGAAGCGGATGGTCGAGATGGGCGAGGCGCTCAAGGGCAAGGTCGTGGGCGTCCAGGGATCGACCAACGCGGTCACGTTCCTCGAGGAATACTTCAAGGGGATCGTGGACGTCCGTGAGTACAAGACGACCGATGATCACAACTTCGACCTCATGAGCGGTCGCCTCGACGCCGTGGTCGCCAACGCGACGGTGCTCGCTGAGGCTTTGACGAAGCCCGACATGAAGGGCGCGAAGATGGCCGGCCCCCTGTTTTCCGGCGGCGTGTTCGGTGTCATCGGCGTGGGGCTGCGCAAGGACGACACCGATCTGAAGGCGAAGTTCGATGACGCCATCAAGGCCGCCGTCGCCGACGGCACCGTGCGCAAGCTATCGGAGAAGTGGTTCAAGGTGGACGTCAGCCCGCGCGGCTGATGCACCGCGACCCGTCAAGCCGAAGCGGCGATGGCGCCGCATTCGGTCGGGCTCGGCGAGGGGTCATGATCGGGAATTCCGGATGGGACATCGCCGTCGTCGGCGGTGGTTTGGCTGGATCGTCCATTGCCTGGGGGCTCGCGCGCTCAGGCTTGCGACCGATCTTGCTGGACGGGGAGGACCTCGACCGCCGTGCCTCGCGCGCCAACTTCGCCCTGGTCTGGGTCCAGGGAAAGGGCCTCGGTGCGCCCCACTACGCCCTCTGGACGAAGGCGTCCGCCGAACGGTGGCCGCAGTTTGCCGACGCGCTCGAGGCCGAGACCGGCATCAACCTGGCGCTACGTCAGCCCGGGGCATTCACGTTCGCGCTCTCGCAGGCCGAACTCGACGGCCTGCGCTCCGAGATGGAAACCATCAACCGCGAGACCGAAGGCAAGGCGCCTCCCTACGAGGTTCTCGACCATGACGAGACGCGTCGCCGACTGCCCTCGATCGGGCCTGACGTCGCTGGCTCCATCTACTGCCCTGCCGACGGTGACGTGAACGCGCTGCGCCTGTTCCTGTCCCTGCACAGCGCCCTGAAGGCGAAGCGCGTTGAATACCGCGCCAATCACCCGGTCGAGCGCATAGAGCCGCGCAAGGGCGGCTTCCGCCTCTCGGGGCGCTGGGGCGAGATCGTGGTTCCTCGCGTCGTGCTTGCCGCCGGTCTCGGAAACGAGAAGCTGGCGCCGATGGTTGGGCTCAGCGCTCCACTGAAGCGCAGCAAGGGACAGGTCCTGGTCACGGAGCGATGCGCTCCCTTCTTCGCCTACCCATCCGCGACTATCCGGCAAACGGACGAGGGCGGCGTGATGATCGGCGAAAGTGAGGAAACCAAATCCTCGGTGGCTACTAACCAGGAAGTCACGGCAGTCCTCGCCGATCGCGCCATCCGTGTCTTCCCGGGGCTCGCGGACCTCAATGTGGTCAGAAGCTGGACCGGATTCCGGGTGAAGTCGCTCGATGGCCTGCCCATCTACGACCAGTCCGAACGCCATCCCGGCGCCTTCTTGGTCCTCAGCCATTCGGGCGTGACGCTCGCGGCAAACCACGCGCTCGTGATCGCGCCCCAGATCGCCGAAGGCCACCTTTCGCCCGAGATCAAGCCGTTTCGATCGGAGAGGTTCCATGTTCCGGCGTCTGCGTGAGCCATCCGACAAGGTGACGATCCTTTTCGATGGCCACCCGCTCTCGGTCGCCAGCGGAGAAACCCTTGCGGCGGCCCTGCTCGCCTCGGGCGTGTCGTTCTTCCGATCCAGCGTGGTCGGGAAAAAGCCACGCGCCCCCTACTGCATGATGGGCGTCTGCCACGAGTGCCTGGTCACGATCGACGGCATGCGGAACCGACAGAGCTGCCTCGTCGAGGTGCGCGAGGGAATGGTGGTCGAGAGCCAGCACGGCCTGGTCACCATCGATGCAAGGGACGGGCAATGAGCGCACGGATCATCGGCGTCACCGATGGGATGGACGAGCTCTACGACGTCGTCATCGTCGGGGCAGGACCAGCGGGCCTTGCAGCCGCGATCGAGGCAGCGCGCGCCGGGGCCAGGGTGCTCACGATCGACGAGAACCCGGCGCCGGGCGGCCAGATCTATCGCTCGATCACCCGAAACACCCCTGAGACCCTGCCCTTCCTCGGGGACGACTACTGGATCGGTCGCTCCCTGGCGAACGCCTTCCTGGAATCGGGGATCGACTATGCGCCGCAGGCCACCGTCTGGAGTCTGGAGCCCGCCGGAGACGAGGTCGGCAGGTACGCCCGGATCGGCGTTTCCCTTGCCGGATCCGCGCGCATCATCCACGCGCGTTCCGTCATCCTCGCCACGGGAGCCATGGAACGTCCGATGCCCGTTCCCGGATGGACGCTGCCCGGCGTCATGACGGCCGGAGCGGCCCAGATCGCCTTGAAGTCTGCTGGCATCGTCCCGTCGGGAAAGGTCGTCCTCGTGGGTTGCGGGCCTCTCGTGTTTCTGCTCGCCTCCCAGCTTCTCGAGGCGGGCGCAGAGATCTTGGCGCTGCTCGACACGACGGACCGGCATCGATACGCCTCCGCGCTCGGATTCCTGCCGGAGTTCCTGCTCTCTCCTTACCTCGCGAAGGGGCTCTCCCTGCTCGGGAAGATCCGCCGATCGGTGAACGTCGTATCCGGTGTGACCGAGATCCGCATTCTTGGGAGCAGGCAGGCCGAGGCCGTTGCCTTCCGCTTCCGCGGCGGCATGGGCACCTTCTCGGCCGACTGTGTGCTCCTGCATCAAGGCGTCGTGCCGAACATAAACCTTGCCTCCTCCGCCGGCTGCGCCATCGAGTGGAACGAGCGGCAACGCGCCTTCCAGCCCGTGTCCGATGGGGATGGCCGCACGTCCCGAAAAGGCATCCTCATCGCCGGCGACGGCGGGGGCATCGGCGGAGCCCAGCATGCCGAGATCTCCGGACGCATCGCCGCCCTCGCAGCGATGCGGGATCTTAGAATGCCCGCGGGCGACGCGGCGTACCTGCGCGACCTGCGGAAGCAGCGTCGCCGTTTCCTTCGGGGCCGGGCGTTCCTCGACACGCTGTTCATGCCGTCGGATGAGTTCCGCATCCCCTCTGATGGGCGCACCATCGTGTGCCGGTGCGAGGAGGTCACGGCCGGCACGCTGCGCAACGCGATCGGTCTCGGAGTGCCGGGCCCGAACCAGCTCAAGACGTTCGTCCGTTGCGGCATGGGGCCGTGCCAGGGCCGCATGTGCGCGCTCACGGTCTCGGAAATGATGGCGAGGGAACGTGGTGTGAGCCCGGCCGAGATCGGCACCTACCGCTTCAGGCCCCCGGTCAAGCCCGTGCGCCTGTCGGAACTGGCCACACTGCCCGCCTCCCGGGACGCGGTCTCCGCCGTCGTCGGACCCTACATGGAGGATGATTGAAGGCGCCTGAGCCCCGGGCAGAGCACCACCACACGCAGCGCTTGCTATTTGCACTTCGCGGGCTCCGGAGGCATCGTCGAAATCGTCCTGCCTGCGCTGCGGATGTACGAAGCGATTTCACGCAGAGAGCACGATAGCGCGAGTTGATCGCGATCGTCGAGCACTTCGGCGAGTGGCTCGATCGCCTCGGCAAGGTCCAAGAAGGTCTTCCTTCCCCGGTTGTACTCCGGCGACGAGACGGCATCGCGGGACCGGTTCGGTGAAGTCCGGTGGAACGCTGACTTCGCCGGCGACGTACAAGGCTTCCTTCTCAGGCGCTGCTCCTATCCCGTACCGGACCTGATCAGACTTCCAGGCGATGCAGAACGCCGTGGGCAACGATGGTCGGAAGCTGAAATCGCATGCCCGGCGATCAGATCACTCATCCCGCCGCTACGCGCAGTCTTCAAGTTTCAGTCGCCGCGCACGCGGTTGGTTTCGCCGGCCAGATTGCAGCGGGGACCTGTCGTAGCCGATGCCGATCATGCTCCGCCTCGGCAGGATCCGGAGGGAGTTCAGCGTTTTCGACCACGGGCGGAAAGGGGGGCGACGTTTCCCAGTTGCAGGCGAACGCCTGCAAGCCTCGTGTTCGCGAAGAACCGCGATGATCTGATCTTCCGTGAACCGTTTCCGCTTCATCTGTCCGCCCTTCAATGAGGCTGGACTCTAACTCCAGGTGGAGGAAAAACTCAGTGGCAGGTCAGTTCGCCAGCAGCATCTTCAAACCTCGGAATTACGCCCATCGTCCCTAACACTCGATGGATGGCCCGGGTGTTACTGGCCTCTTGTCTCTCACACTGTTCACAACGCGGATGTCTGAGTCCAAGTTTGCAGGCAATGGGGATCACGGAAGACCGCCTACCCAAATCCACCAGGCCCCAATATACATCGACCCTAGGCGACATGATCAGCGGTAGCCAGCGGGGGCGCCAAAATGTTTGAGAGGGTTATCTGGAGCGGATGGTTCCGCGTAATCTGTTTCTGGGCGATTGTCGTTGGCCTTCCGGTAGCCACAGATTTGTATTTTGGTTTTCTTGATTTCCCAGCCGTTGGACGCGCCGTTTGGAATGCGGTTTCTACAGCCGGCTCGGCCGGAAACGCCGCCGCCATAGGAGCACTGAGTGAACCTGATTTTGCCTTAAAGCTCGCCGCCGGCCTGGGGATAGTTGGCGCAAGCTTCTTGGCAGCGTACCTCGTTATGCACCTCGCTCTCGTCTGGCTCGGGATGTGGGGTATACGGCGAGCAGTTGCACGGTACGACAGCCGGAAGGCCTTTGCCGAAGCTTACGAAAATACGATCTATCCTCGGCTCAAAGAGCATCCGCTTATCGGCCATGCTTGGAAAGAATTTGACGAGACACTCCTAAAAGGAGCGAGAAGCCTGGATGGCGTAATTTGCAATACCGTACGTCCACAGACTTTTATCAATTTCGGCCTTCTTAGGAGCAAACTTCCTGGCATAAATATTCTTGGAAGCATCTCCGGTTACTTCGTTGGTATAGGACTTCTTCTTACATTCACCGGAATTGTTCTTGCATTAAACACGGCTGGCGATCCTCGGAATTTCACCAGCACTGATGCCATGCAGTCGGCAATGGTACACATGCTCGAGATCGCTTCCTTCAAGTTCGCTACGTCAATCGCGGGGCTGGGTGTTTCAATCGTCTTTGCGATCTTTGCCCGCTTGATAGTAATCTTTGACGAAGGTGCCTTGGCAAGGTTTTGTGACGCCGTCGAGCATCAGCTTCGCTATGTGCCGCCACAGTCGATCACCTTCGAAATGAACGAGGTGGCAAAAGAACAACGCGACGAGCTGAAGGAAATTAACAGCGATCGATACTTCACCAAGCTAGCTGAGAGCATAACGCCATTGCTCGAGCAGGCCATGGCGCGGGCGATGGCGCCAGTGACGCAGCAAATCGGCGATGCTGTCGGCGCCCTCTCCAACACGAGCCAGTCGGGTGTGACGGACCTGCTGAAAAAGTTCTCTGAAACGGTGCAGGGCAGTGCCGGGACTGAGCTCCGCCAGCTTGCGAGCACGTTGGCGGAGACGAACGCAGCACTGCAAAAGACACAGCGCGGGCTCAGCGGTTCAGGTGACGACTTCTCGCGCAAGATGGCAGACGCGGCCGAGACGCTCAATCGCCTGGTCAGCGAAGCGAGCAGCCGGCTCGAAGGCAGCGCGGAAAGCAGCCGCGCCGCGCTCCAGGAGGTGGTCGAGGTCATGCGTACCACCTTTGAACGGGCGAACGCGAAAGTGGAAGAAGACCTCGCCAATGCCGCGGCCGGCGCCTCCTCCAAGCTGGAGGAGGCGATGAGCGTCGTGATGAACCGCCTTGATAGTCAGATCGGCGTTCTCACGAGCTCGATGCAGCAATTCCAGGACGAGTCCGCTCTCAAGGTTGCGGCCACGAGGGATCAGCTCGCAACGCTGCAGACTGAAGCTGCGAGTGCTGTCAGCAAGGCCGCCTCGGAAGCCGCTGCCGCATTGCAGTCAGGGCTGATGGACGTGTTGGCCCGCGTCTCCGACGAAATCGGCAGGCTCCAAGCCGCGATGCAGGCTGGGGTGTCGGCCTATGCGAGTCAGGCTAACGCCATCTCGAGTGCGACCGAGCGGACACGCGAGACGGCCGAGGCCTTTGCCGGCGTTGCAACGCAGGTTCGAAGCGCCTCAGCGCCCCTGATCCAGGGCAGCGAGCGCATTGCTTCGGCGTCCGTGGACCTGCGCGCCGCTGTCGATCGCAGCACCGACGAATTGCAGCGCGCGGGCGCTGCTTCATCGGAGCTTGCCCAGTCGCTCTCCGAGCAGGTGATGCGGCTCAATCAGACCTGGGACCAGTATCGCGAACAGTTCGACAAGATCGACCAGTCCCTGGCCGCAGCCGTCGGTACGTTGTCCGGGGCGATCGAGACGCAGTGCCAACGTTTAGCCGATCACGTCATCCAGATGGACAGTGCACTCGAAAGAGTGCTTGGCAACCTCAAACCGACGCTGGATACCATCAGCGAGAGTACCAGCGAACTGTCGGAAACCCTGGACAATTGGGTCCGCGCACAAACCCGTGAGGCCGCGGAGTAATCGACAATGAGCGATGTCAGTCTGGCCGAAACCGACCATCACGCGGAGGAAGACGAGAACTACTTCATCTCGATGACCGACATGATGGTCGGTATCCTGTTCGTGTTCATCATTCTGCTGATGGTTTTCGCCATGAACTTCCGTCAGCAGACCGACACGTCGGAAGACCGCATCAAACGGTTGGAGCAGGTCGCGACAACTGCGAGCGTCGTGCAGAGGGAGATCAGCCGACTCCAGGAACAGGTGGAGGAAGAAATCGCCGCAGCTGCCGCCGCAGCCGAGCTGACCCGAGAGCTATTGGAACAGCTTAGAGACCGACTGCAGGACGAAGGCCTCGCAGTCGAGGTTGATTTCCGGAGTGGCGTCCTTCGGCTCGGGGAGGATGCAATCAACTTTGCCGTCAACAGTGCCGCTCTCGATGCGGTGGCCGCGGCCAATGTTGACAAATTGGCGGCCGCCCTGGTGGCGGTCCTACCCCAATATACTCCCGAGGGAGGCGAAAAGGCTGCCTATGTGGAAACGGTGTTCATTGAAGGGCACACTGACAGGTCCGGGACTGCCGAGCTGAACTGGCAGTTGTCGACGGCCAGAGCCGTCAACACCTTCTGGCGGCTGGTCCAGCAGCAGCCCTATCTGCAAGAACTCAAAAACCGTGCCGGGACGCCTGTCCTGTCAGCCGCGGGCTACGCCGATTCTCGCCCCATCCCGGGTGTCGATCCAAACGAGTATGATCGCCATCGTCGTATCGATCTACGCTTCGTCCTCGATGCGGACACGTCGCAGCGGCTCAAGGACGTAATGGAACTCACAGAAAAGATGCAGCGTCATCTCGACCAACTTCAGAAGGCGGTGGACGAGGCAAATGCCCACTAGCTTAAGGGAAGTCTGCATCAGTCTGGCGGCAGGACACTGGGGCTTCGGCATAAGATTGCCCCAGAGGAGCAAGCTCGGCGAACTTGCGGCGAACCTCCCCGAAGCGGTGCTGACGGCTGGGCAGCCACGCGACATCGTGCAGCTCGCTCGCGAGATCTGCGATTGCATTGATTCAGGTAATCAGCTCAGCCGACGGCAGGTGCGGCAGGCTCCGTGGTGCCTATGGCACAAGGACACGCGTCTCGCGGAGCAGGCGATTGTATTGAACGCTGTACTCGAAGCGGTATCCGCAGCTGCGCGTCCTTCGGCTTTCAACAGCCTTGCGACCGCCTTCGCGGATTACTTCGACCAAGGGCTGGCCGGCATAGAGGCTGTGTCGTCGTGTCTGCAGCGACTGGCTGTTCGGTGGGACACACCGTGGGCGCGCCTGCACAGGGACTTTTCGTTTTTTGACGCCAGTATCGGGCCGGCGAGACTTGCCGCGGCTGTCATCGCGCAGGATCGTTCAGCCCCGGACATTATCCGAGATTATGGTATTGGCATCATGGGCGCCAAGGGCGGGTATGTGCGCGCGGTGACCGTTTCGCTGCTCGATCAGCTGGCCAATGGTGGAGAGCCTGACCATCTTCGGCGACTTGAGAAAGTTGAGCGTTACGCGTTCGACCAGCGCGGCGAGCCGAGCTTTGACGGGCTTCTGGGAAAGATTGCCGAGGCGCTGCTCAAGCCCTTCGGGCAGTCACGGCCGGAAAAGACGATACGCGATCGCTTCCTGTCGTTTCTGCTTCGGCTCTTGGGGGACCCTCGCGTTCCATCACCAAAGAACAAGTGGCATTACGTTTCTGCCTCCCTCACTGCCATCGTCCGGGGATGGTTGACCGAGCAGTCTCTCCGTCAGTTTCTCGATATCGTTGATCAGACAGCGGTGGAGCACATGTGGAAGTATCGCCGCGCTTTTTGGGAGGCGGTGTACGACGCGGGCCTCATCTCGGAGGCCTGGGTCGCATTCGGCCCCCAGGGGGAGCGGTTGGTACGACGGCATTTTGGTCATGAGGCCAGCTTTGCGCGGCTGGAGAGTCTCGGGAAGCAGGTGGAGCAAGGTCATGCCGTGCTGCTGCTCAAGATCGGAGACAGCATCATTGCAGACTGGAGCCATAATGGAAAATACAACATCTGGAAAAGCAGCTCGGACCCAACTGCGCCAATACTGTACAAGAGCGTCTACCGCTCGGATGAAGTCCGCATCGTGGCTAGTGGATCCGGCCACTACGAGACGTCGACGCTCATCAGTCGCAGCCATATGGCTTCTGAAAAATACGTTTGGCAGGACCACCTCGCACAGATAATTTCCGAATTGACCGGCATCCACGTGCCGGCGAGCAAGTATCGGGTTCGATAAGGTGTCCAACTTCGAGTTCACGCCCACCGACACAGGAGGTCAGGTAGCGCTCCTGCAAACAAGAATGTTTAGCAAGCGGCCTGTCCCGACGGACGCCTGGCATAGTCAGGCTGGTCCCGAACTGATTGCTGCGGTGCGCTATCTGAAGCGTCTCGTCGACAGCGGCGACGCTTCCTCGACCGGAAATGTGATCTTGCTCACGACACAGGCGCTGCTTGAGATGCCGGGTACCATCCTGGCCCAGATCGGAGTGCCTTCCGTCGCACCGCTGTCACTGAAGCTTTCGTTGCACGGCCGTATCGAAAGCCCCGAGGGTGAAATCGACTTGTCCTGGACGGACAGCAGCTACCGTTCCCTAGTTCCTACGCGGCAAGGGCTGATTGTGCGCTGGGCCGGCAAGATCGGCCGCCTCACGGCGCCGATCTACAGCCTGGTTGACGCGATTGACCAGTACAACGCGACCAAGGGGCAGCCTTCGGAGAACCGCATCGCCGTCTGGGCGCGGGTTCAGCAGCGTTTGCAGTCGCTGACCGGTACCGAGGTAGAAGCGGATCGCATTCTGCGAAGCTTCCGAATTTTTCAGGCGGGCGCGTTCAGCCTCGACGTAAGGCAAACTGTCGACGGCCCGCAGTTCAACCCCGTGCTGATGAGCGCGGCGCTTCGGGCTACACTTGCGGACGAGGCCGATGCCCCGGAGGACGGGGTCGATCCCTCGGATGCATTGCGGGATGAAACCGAGCATGCACTGCTGTCGCCCGAACTGCAAAAGCAGTTCTTGCGGGCTTTCAACCAGGATAGTCTGGCGACCCGTCCCTCCTATGTGCTTGCCCCCAACACCTATCTGGTGGTCGAGCCGGAGCTTCAGAAAGCGCTGGACGTGGTCAAGCGGGCGCAGCGTGCATCTGCCGGAGAGCGCCGGCGTTTCGTGCAGAATCCTCGCGCAGCGCTCGTTCAGGCCATGCCTGACGCTGATGAAACAACCGGAACAATTTTCATCGAGACGCGGCAATACTCCGAACGCGTGACAGAACTGGGCATATGGGAAAAGCCCAAGCTCGACTGGATCCGGCGCAAAGGGACTGGTTGGCTGCCCGAGGCATTCGAGCTTCAGGTGGGCTCGAGGTCCATTCGGATGGACGAAGATGGGTTGAAGGCACTAGCGCTGGCCTTGGAGGAGTCGAGTGCCCGCGGGGACGAGTGGGTGCAGTACAACGGCATGGTACTCGCCACTGAGGACGTTTCTGCGGCCTTTGAACGGCTGGAGCGGGGCAACATTGCGGGCGTTTCCCCGGAAATGGGGACGTCGTCCGAGGCAGAAGAAAAGCCGCAACCGGACCGCGCCGTCCTCAAGAAGAAGGAGAACCTCGAAGAGGTCGAGTTCACGATCGATCTCAGGCCCCGCCCGCTGTTCGCTCAGAAGCTTTTCCCGTCGGATCTGGTCGTTACCACGCCCAAACCCCATCAGACGGACGGGTTCGGCTGGCTCGTGGATGCCTGGACCTCTGGCCTTCCTGGAGTCCTGCTCGCGGATGACATGGGCCTTGGCAAGACAATGCAAGCGCTTGCCTTTCTCGCATGGTTCCGCGAGAACCGGCGCGTCGGCGGCATCCGTGCCAAGCAGTATGCAGGGCCCATCCTCGTCGTCGCGCCGACCGCCCTGTTACGCAATTGGGCGAAAGAAGCCGACATCCACCTTGCGGAACCCGGACTGGGCGACTGCCTTGCCGCTTTCGGTACGGGTCTGGCGCGGATAAGACGACGCGATGCAGCGCCAGAAGACGCGCTCGACGTGGATGCCATCCGCCGCGCCGAATGGGTGCTCACAACCTATGAGACACTCGCCAACTATCACCGGGCTTTCGCCCGGGTCGCCTATCCCATCATCGTCTTTGACGAGATGCAGAAGATCAAGGCTCCGGACACCATCAACACGCACGCAGCCAAGGTTATGAACGCCGATTTTGTGCTTGGCATGACCGGCACGCCGATAGAGAACCGGATCGAGGACCTGTGGTGCCTCATGGACCGTGTCGCACCCGGCTACCTCGGCGCGCTCAGGCCCTTCTCGCAGACCTATGGCGGGGAGGACGAGGCATCCTTGCGCATGCTGAAGTCCAAGATCGACCAGCCCCAGCCTGGGCATCCGCCTCTTCTGCTTCGGCGCATGAAGGGCGATCATCTTCGGGGCCTCCCTCCACGCGAGGTCAAGAAGTATTGGGATCCTGTTATGCCCGCACCTCAGTCGGAGGCTTATGCAGAGGTGGTACGCGCCGCCAAGGCAGGCGCTCGCAGCAAGGGGGACATGCTCAGGGCACTTCACTCCCTGCGTGGCATATCCCTGCACCCAAACGGTGCGGATGGCATCGATCCCTATGATGCACGATCACGGACAGCATGGATCGAGAGTTCTGCACGCGTGCAGCAGACACTCTCCATCCTCGACAAAATTCGACGACAGGGCGAAAAGGCGCTGGTCTTCATCGAGGATCGGGCCGTCCAGTCGGTCTTTGCAGCGGTCGTGGCGGCGCATTTTGAACTTCCGGCCGAACCTGACATCATCAACGGTGAAACGCCCGGCGACCGCCGGCAACAGATTGTCGATCGATTCCAATCGCTTCCGCCCGGATTTGCGGTACTTGTGCTCTCCCCGAAGGCGGCGGGCGTTGGCCTGACGATCACGGCGGCGAACCACGTGATCCATTTGAGCCGTTGGTGGAACCCGGCAGTCGAGGACCAGTGCAATGACCGCGTCTATCGCATCGGCCAGGAGAAGCCAGTGTATATCCACGTGCCACTCGCAACCCACCCGGCGTATGGCGAGGCATCGTTCGATCTCAAGCTCGACGACCTGCTCGAGCGCAAGCGAACTCTCGGGCGGGACATGCTGATGCCGCCCGTGTCCGACCGCGATGCCACAAGCCTGTATGCCGAGGCGGTTGCCTCAGTCGGCGCTTAGCAAATCGTCTATGAACTCGGACGCCGGTGTGGATGCCGTGATCACGAGCCTGTCGCGAGCGCGTGTCGCGGCCACATAGAGCAGCTGGCGCTCGGTGGTGAGTACCTCGTCGAGTTCAAATTCGTCGGCCACCTGCTCGATCCGCTCCGCCAGCGGCAGCACGTCCTGGTCGCAGCTCATCAGCAGGACCATGCGAAACTCGAGCCCCTTGGCGAGGTGCATGGTGCCGACCAGCACGGTATCATCCCCTTCCGGAGCGGAGTCCACGAGACTACGCGCCGGCAGGCCGGCTGCGCGAACCGCCGCACGGGCGCGGGCGAGCTGCGCCTCCGAGCGCACAAAGACGCCGATCTCCCGTGGCGACAGACCAGTTTCAACGGCGCCGCGCAACAGCTCAGCGGCGCGCTCCCGCTCCTCATTCTGGTCCGCACAGACATACACCTCGGGTTCGGGACCATCGAAGACTGAAATGGTGCCGGCGCGATCGTCGGAAATACCGTCGAGGTCGCGCACGCTGCGAGGCAGCAGCCGGTCCGCGGCGCGTCGGATCTGGTGGGAAGTGCGATAGTTGACCTTGAGCGTCACCGACCGCCCGCGCACGTCGACACCGAGTGCCTTCCACGAGAACGGCTGACGGAAAATCCGCTGACCGAGGTCTCCGGTGAAGAAGAGGGCATCGGCCCGGTCCGCCGCGATTGCCGAGAGGAACCGCAGTTCGGCGACGCCGAGGTCCTGCGCCTCGTCGACGACGATATGTGTGAATGGCTTGGGCTGCTTGTCGCGATAGAGAGCCGCCGTCTCGGCGAACAGGCTGGAGGCGGTGAACAGCCGCCTGGCAGCAAGATGAATTCGGACCGCATCAAAAACCTGCCACAGTCGCTCACGCTGCCTGGGTCCGAGCCGGTTCTTGCGGCCCACGCGCGGCACTTCGGCATAGGCCTGCAGGCTGTTCAGCTGCCACGGGTCGATGACGTTGTCCCACTCCGAAAGCAGGAATTGTGAGCTGACCTCCGTGACATCGGCCTCGTCGGCGGCCTTGCGTAGCTGGTTGCGGATGAGTTGGGCACCGGCAAAGTTGGGCTTCATGCCGGTCGCGAGCGTGTAGAGTTGCTCGGCCACACGGTTGAACGAGACAACGGTCACACGGTCCAGCAGGTGACTGCGTTCGCCGAACAGGATGCGCAGCTTCGCCTCGAGCGCCCGCGACAACGGAGCGCTGAAGGTGGTGAGCAACACGCGCGCATCCGGCTCCGACTGAAGAATACGATGCACGCGATGCAGCGCCACGACGGTCTTGCCGGTGCCGGCCGAGCCGACCACACGTGCCGGCCCGGAATAGGCGCGCTCAACGGTCCTGCGCTGGCTTGGATGCAGGAACACTGCCCATTTCTCGAAAGGTGCATCGAGCGCGGCCCTGATCTCCTCGATTCCGTCCATGACGCGGAAGCGCCGCTGCGTGTCGGGGTGCTCGAGCGGGTTCTCGACCGGCGGCGCAGCACGCGTCAGCTGCCCCGTGGTGGCGTATTCGAGCAGGGCCTCGGCCGCTTCCTCAGGAAGATGCCGGGCCAGTTCGAAGAAGCCGTCCTCGCTCACAGCCTGCACGTCGCCAATCCAGTCCAGCGGAACGCCAATCGACAGGAGATCGTCGCGGCTCAGTGCGGCGAAAAGAGGCGGCTCCGGGCGAGCCCCCTCCCCGGCCGCCGCTGGAACCGGAGCCGTCACTTCCTCGACCAGCTCGCGTACCTCCACGATCTGCAGCGCGCCGGTTGTCGGATGCAGCTCGATACGCCGCCGCTCCGCCCAGGCATAGGCGTCGTCGTGATGGGCGACGTAAGCGAGGATCAGGTCCGCGCCTGACTTCTGCAGGATGATCCGGATGTCACGCCCCACCCGCACCGACCAGATGTCTGCGCTGCGCGTCTTGTCCACGCGGTGCATGCTGAGGCCGGGCTGGGTCGGATCATCCTGCAGGTCATAGACGGTCTGCTTGACCTGCTTCTGCTCGTCATTGGTGAGACGGGTCAGCGCGGCCCGGAACGTGTCGGCGAGAATGGTGGTCACAGTAGCCCCTTGGGCAGATATCCACAAACCTAGGCGATACCCGCTTCGGCAAGAAACGGAGATCTTGACATGATCTTTTGGTCAATTCGACCACTCAGCGTCATCACCAGTCGGGATTTTGCGCGCGTCATGGCAACGTAGAATAGCCGTCGTTCCTGTTCCTTTTGACGGTCGGTCTCCGCATGGACTGTTGGCCAGATACCGTCGTTCACATCGAGCATGACCACCGTATCAAACTCTTTTCCTTTCGACCGCAATGCAGTCATGAGGTGGATAGGACGCGCCCAGATATCCGCACTTTGCCCTCCGCCGACAGCACGTTGTTCCTCATCCTCGTCGACTGGCACTTGTACTATCTGTTGCTTTGCGGACTCGAGGTCTTCGATGAATCGGGCCAGATCATCGCCGTAGCGCTCGGCGAAACGGCTAAGATAGAAGAATGGAGGGTCGGCGAAGAATATATCCTCATTGCTCTTCCCATAGTCCTTCTCCATTCCGGCAAGGCTGCCGATACGATCCAGAATGTTGGCCTGATCCCATAGGGTGGTCCGATTTCAATCTTAGTTCATGATCGGCCTTGGGGCTATTGCCTGGGCAGATGACGGTGCTGCTCCGCTTGCTGGCGCAGGCCAGATGATGGCCTCGGGTGCCGGTGGCTTGTATCC
>Ga0207864_1002252_pt1 | contig 18598 bp, 21 predicted proteins | sample HigsolmetaAR202D_FD_184834 | JGI IMG/M metagenome (GOLD analysis project Ga0207864, IMG submission 184834) | Ionic liquid and high solid enriched microbial communities from the Joint BioEnergy Institute, USA - AR20-2-D (SPAdes) (version 2) ... | reverse complement strand
TGGATATTGCACCGCAATAAAAAAGGGACGGCTATGGCGCTTTCGCAACCCCTGGCTTGTCCGGATTTGCGGTGCACGGGTAAAAAGGACGACAATAGCGCACGCTTTCGTTACGATTTGCAGTCACTTCGGACTCTTCACCTTTTTCTCCGCTGCATTGCTCTCATCAGATGACGCTTGATCTTCACGAGGAAGCCCTCGCCTACCATCGCCAGACTCCCCACGGGAAAATCTCCGTCGTGCCGACGAAGCCGCTGAGAGACCGGCGCGACCTTTCTCTGGCTTATTCACCCGGTGTTGCGTACGCTTCGCAAGCGATCGCCAAAGACCCCGTCAACGCCCGTCTGTACACCTCACGTGCGAACCTGGTAGGTGTCATCACCAACGGCACTGCTGTGCTCGGGCTGGGGCATATCGGGCCGTTGGCGGCAAAGCCCGTCATGGAGGGCAAGGCCTGCCTGTTCAAGAAGTTCGCGGGCATTGACGTGTTCGATATCGAACTGGCATCTACCGACCCTGATCGGCTGGTCGATGCGATCGCCATGCTTGAACCCACGTTCGGCGGGATCAACCTGGAAGACATCAAGGCGCCGGAATGCTTCTACATCGAGCGCAAGCTCATCGAGCGCATGAACATTCCCGTCTTCCACGACGACCAGCACGGTACCGCCATCGTGGCGTCGGCTGCCATTCTCAATGGCCTTGAGATCGCCAACAAGCGACTCGAGGAGATCCGGCTCGTCTGTTCCGGCGCCGGTGCGGCCGCCATCGCCTGCCTGGATCTGCTGGTACGCCAGGGGCTCAACAAGGAGAACATCACGTTGGTCGATTCCAGGGGGGTGGTGTTCGAAGGGCGCGACCCCGATCCCGAACCGAACAAGGCGCGTTACGCCACGCGGCGGCACGTGCGCACGCTGGCGGATGCCGTGCGCAGCGCCGACGTGTTCCTGGGCTGCTCGGCTGCGGGGTTGCTGACTGCCGATATGGTTGCGGGCATGGCGCCGAACCCACTCATCCTCGCGCTGGCTAACCCCGAGCCGGAAATCCGTCCGGAGATCGCACTGGCAGTGCGACCCGACGCCATCCTCGCCACCGGCCGTTCGGATTATCCGAACCAGGTGAACAATGTGTTGTGCTTCCCGTTCATTTTCCGGGGAGCGCTGGATGCAGGCGCGGTACGGATCAGTGACGAGATGAAGATCGCCAGCGTGCACGCCATTGCCCGGCTTGCGCGCAGCGAACCACCGGCGGAGGTGCGTGCAGCCTACCCCAACAGTAACTTTCAGTTTGGGCCCGAGTACCTCATTCCCACCCCATTCGACCCCCGTCTCATCGTGGAGGTTGCATCGGCTGTTGCGGCTGCCGCAGCAAGCTCTGGCGTTGCCCGGCACCCCATCGCCGACATGGAGGCCTACCGGCGCGCATTGCAGGCGGGCGACTACGCCAGCGCCTTGCGCTGACTTACGGCGTCCCGGGCGGCGCGCCTTCGTCTGCGGCCGGCCGCGGTAACGACTGGCCCAGCAGGCCGTGGGCATCGAGCAGCGCATAGACGATTTCCGGGCGCTGCTCGAAGCAACGGCGGATGGCCGCTGGTACGGATTGTCGTGTTTTCTTGCACAGGCCTGGCTGATCGATCAGCTCGATTGTCAGGCCGCGTACGCTGCGCACCTCCAGCGACCGCGGTGCAATATTCAGGCGCATTCCAAGCAATTCGTACATGCGTTTCTGCATGTGCAGCAGATCGTCGTAGCTGGACAGGTTTTCCAGGCGGGCGAGCAGCCTTTTTTCTTCTTCCCTTGTCAGCCGCAGAATGCGGATGTCGGCATCCGGATTGGCGAGCAGCTCCTCGCGCCGGCAGACACATGCGCCAGGCGGGCATTCCTTGCGGATGGGGAACGGAACCGTAATCATGAGCTGCGATGATCGATGATGCGTGCCAGCTCAGTCAATACGTCAGCACAGGGTTCGGCGATGCGGCAGGTCAGCAAGGCATCGGCGCGGGTTCTCCCCAGATTGATGGCCACGGTTGGCAGACCACGCTCGACCGCTGCACGCACGAACCGGAACCCGGAAAACACCGCAAGTGACGAGCCCACGACGAGTACGGCGTCGGCCGCGTCGAGCAGACCGAGCGCAGCCTGCACGCGCTCGCGTGGAACGTTCTCGCCGAAGAATACGACATCGGGCTTCATGACTCCACCGCAGTGCCGACATCCCGGCACCTGGAAGGTGTCGAACGCGACCCCGTCCACGTCGGCGTCACCGTCAGGTGCCTGTTGTGCTGGCCGCGCAGCCCAGGCAGGATTCAGCTCAGTCAGTTCCTGCTGAAAATCGGCGCGCGAGCGTACCTTGCCACATGCCAGGCAGACGACCTGGTCGAGCCGCCCGTGCAGGTCGATGACGGCTCTCGAGCCTGCTTGCTGGTGCAGTCCATCGACGTTCTGAGTGACGAGACCGCGTACAAAACCGTGTGCCTCAAGCACTGCGAGCGCTTGATGCGCCCCGTTTGGCCGCGCACGCGTGAAAAGGGGCCAACCCATCATGCTGCGCGCCCAGTAGCGTTGGCGCGCAGCACGGCTACCGGCAAAAGTCTGGAATGTCATGGGTTGGCGCCGCTTCCAGGCACCGGTATCGTCGCGATAGTCAGGAATGCCGGAAGCAGTGCTGCAACCGGCGCCGCTGAGCACGAACAGGTTGGGGTGCTGCTGGATGAAGTCGTACAGAAACGAAACGGAACTTGACATTCAGGCACGTCACGGGGTGTGGCGAGCGCCTGGCCGGTAGTCCGCCCTGCAAGGCGAGCCGTGCGACGCCGTCGGTAGCGGGAGCCAGACTGCATGTGCGTCGCGTCATTGGGGGCGGCTCAGGAATAAGGCCAGGCCGTACTCAGCGGCTCAACGGATCGCTGAGTACGGTGTGGGAACCAGGATCTGGTTGGACACGGTTTGCACGAGCGGGCCATTGCGTTCGGTCTCTGCCCGAGCCGAGATCCATTCGGGGTCGTGTGCGAATGCATGCCACTTCTGTTCACGCTCTGCCAGGCTCTCCCATTCCAGCAGGTAGTACAGATCGTGGTTGCTCTCGCCAATGTAGACGGTCCAGAAGCCGACCTGGCGGATGCCATGCTTTCTCCAGATAGGCAGAGTAATGGTTTCAAACCGCTTGTGGAGATCCGGCAGGCGGCCAGGCATGCAACGGTAGATGCGTAGTTCGTGCAGCATGATGTTCTCGCAAGAAACTTCGGTCAGGCAAAGCAGCACAAATGTAGCCGGTTTTCTTGCGATGGAAAATCCCTGGTCTGCCTGCCGTGGTCGAAGCGGTCTTCAATGTCTGGAAAGGCGCGAGCGCGAGGACTATGGCAAATGCGTTGGCGGCTGGATGGCGGACCGTGGCTGGCGCATTCAGCTGCCCGATTGGCTGCATCACCGGCCTTGTCCACGTCATCCGGTGCGCAGTCGCGTGAATCAGGCCGCGGCTTTCTCCTCGGTCTCCTCCTCGAGAGGGGCTCACGATCGTTGTTTGCCTGGATCCTGATGCGCCGCGGCTCGATCGCATCAGGCACTTCGCGCACCAGATCTACCTGCAGCAGACGGTTCTTCATCTGGGCGCTTCTCACTTCAATGTGGTCTGCGAGGCGGAACGACAGCGTGAATGCACGTTGTGCGATGCCCCGATGCAGATACAGTGCCTCGTCGCGGGCCTGTTCGTGACGTGCTCCTTTAATTGTCAGGACATCCGTGCTGCACGCAGGGTACGTGAGCCAGCGTGCAATTTGGCAGAAGGGAAGCAGGTACCAGGGGCAGGAACGATGATTGCGGGTTGACTTCACGGCCCGTTGGCCGGGTCGGCCTGACCATGACGGAGATTTGCATGCACAGCATTATTTATATCGTGGGCCTGGTAGTCATCGTCCTTGCCATCCTGAGCTTCATCGGCTTCGCCTAAGCAGCCTAGGCAGCATCAAGCATCGCGCGGCCTCGCCTTGCGCCGACGCGGCCTTGCCGCCTCCGCGTCGGGTAGGGAGGCCGTACAGTCTTTTGTACCCTGCTCAGCAGCAGTCAGCGGGTGGGTGTACGCAGCCGTGCCTGCGGACCGGGTGCTACCAGGTGCTGCAAGTCCGGCGGCGAGGAAGTCCAGCATCATGTCGAGCAGCGCATCTACATCGTGCGGCAGCGGTGCGTCCTGAGGAAGCAGGCGGTTCACGCGCCCATTGTTGGCGCGGATGTACATCATGCTGCCGAACACGCATTGCAGACGCACGAAGAACACCTTGGGATCGAGTTCCGGACAGGCCCGTTGCAGCGCGCGAACGAATTCCTGGGCGACCTCATCGTGCACGCTGAATACGATCGCGCGTACGGTCGGATCCGGGTCGACTGAACAGATTGCCGATAGCTGATTGAATACCGCGCCTTCGGGTGTGCGTGCAAGACGCACGCCGGGCCCGATGAATGCCGCGAGCACGTCGCGGATGGGGGGGCGCGCGTCTCCGCTGCGTTCCAGTACTTCTCTGAGCAGGCGCTTGCGTTCCTCAGAGATGGGCGCTACCCGTGCCTCGAAAATCGCGCGCAGCAGGGCTTCCTTGGTGCGGAAATAGTAGTGCACGGCTGCCATGTTCGCCTCCGCAGCGGCGGTGATGCTGCGGAGCGACACTTTGTTGTATCCCCGTTCAGCGAAAAGTCTTTCGGCAACTTCCAGGATGCGGTCGCGCGTGCTGGGTGGGCTGATGTCGGGCTTGGAAGTCATGGGAGTCGATGGGTGCTGCGAGGAACCGCGATGTTACGGCGAGTCTCGTGGTGATCCAATCTATCAGTCAAGTGTTTGAATCATTCGATTGACTTATTATTATGACTGGTTTTACGATGCGCAATAAATTGCAGGAGACAGGTGCATGCCAGGAGAAATTCGACGAGTCGTCACCGGGCACGATGCTGACGGCAAGGCGATCATTGTGGAAGACCGGATGGCCCCGGTGGTACGAACCGACCCCAACCGTCCCGGTTACGCCATGACACAGATCTGGATCACGGATTCCTCACCCGCCGTCATTGACAATGGTCCTGATCCCACGCAGCGGCCCATCACCCTGAGTCCGCCCGCGCAGGGCACGGTCATCCGTATCGTCGACTTTCCGCCAGCCTCCCAAGAACTGTCCAACGTCGATCCCGCAGCGGCGGCGAGGGCTTTCAGCATGTACGGGGAAACCCAGGTACTCACCAGTCACAAGGTTGGTCCGAAGGCGCGGCATCCGTTCATGCACCGAACGGAAACCATCGATTACGCCGTCGTGCTGTCGGGCGAAATTACCATGCTCCTGGATGATTCCGAGGTCACCCTCCGGGAAGGTGACGTGCTCATCCAGCGTGGCACCAACCATGCCTGGACCAACCGGACGGAAAAGCCTTGCCGGATGCTGTTTGTGCTGGTCGACGGCCAGTTCCAACCAGCCATCCGTGAAGCCGTTGAACGCTTCGACAACGCAGGAGCGTGAATCCCATCAGACCGTTTGCAGCAAGTACAGGAGGTTCAGTGTGAAACTCTGGTTCAGATCGTTGACCGTAGTGGCAGCCGTGCTGGGGGTCGCCACCACCACAGCAGCTGCACAAGGCGCATTCCCACAGCGCGATGTGGAACTGGTTGTACCGTACTCTGCCGGCGGCAGTGTCGACGGCATGGCGCGGGCATTTGCGAAGGCATTCGGTGCCGCGCTCGGGCGAGATGCCATCGTCCAGAACCGCGATGGCGGAGGTGGCGTCATCGGGGTGAACGCGGTCCGTAACGCGCCGGCCGACGGCCACACGATCCTGTTCTCGCCCGCAACCCCCCTCACGCAGGTGCCGTTCCTGACCGGCAACGTGCCCTATACGCTTGACGATTTCCATCCCGTCTGCCAGTTGTTCGAGAATCCCTTCGTCATCGCCGTGCGTGAAGAGTCGCCGCTGCGTTCGCTGGAACACTTGCTTGAGCAGGCCAAGGCCAGGCCGGGTTCGCTTTCATTCGGGCATGCCGGCATCGGCTCGGTGCCCCATCTGGCCACGGCAAGTCTGGCCAAGGCCTCTGGCGTCACGTTCAATGAAATTGCATTCCGCGGCGACGCTCAGGTCATTCCCCAGGTTCTGGGTGGCCACGTCGACTTCGGTTCTCTCGGTGTATCCACGGTTGCGGGCAAGCCGCTGCGAGTTCTCGCGTCGCTGGGTAACCAGCGCATTGATGCCTTCCCCGACGCACCAGCCGTGACCGAGTTCGGCGTGAAACACGCCATCATCGCACGCAACGGTCTGTACGTCAGCAGCAAGGTGCCGGCCGAGGTGCGTGCAAGACTCGAGGCTGCCTGCCTTGAGGCCAGCCGTAATCCCGAGTTTCTTGAGGCGGCCAAACGTCAGTTTCAGCAGGTGACGTACATGGATGCAGACGCGTATCGCAAGCAACTGCAAAGCGACTATCAGGCCAACGAAGAACTCATCCGCTCGCTGGGGTTGGCGGCCAAATAAGCGGGTGCCGTAGTAATAGCGCCCTCAGGGGCGCTATTCTTGTTGAGCGGGCACTCGTCGCCCATTCACCGCCGTAACGCCCAATGGATCTCTGCGCGAACTCAGGGTCCTGCTGGCAACGAGTGCGGTGTCTTGTGGCAAGCGGGCGGACAGCTACGCAGCCCGGGCGTGCACTCGCGCATGGATGCTGCCAGGACACTTCCGGGAACGTAGAGGATAATGGGCAGTCGATTGAACATCCTTGGTCGAGTCCCCATGAGTTCCATGTCTACCATTCCCGGCTGGTTGTACCTCAGCATTGCCATCGTGGCAGAAGTGGCCGCTACCCTGGCCCTGAAGGCGTCTGCCGGATTTACCCGTTTGCTGCCGTCGATCATGGTGGTGGCGGGATACGGCGTGGCGTTCTATCTGTTGTCGCAGACGCTCAAGGTCATGCCTGTGGGGGTGGTATATGCCATCTGGTCCGGCATGGGCATCGTCCTGATATCGTTGGCTGGCTATTTTCTTTACCACCAACGCCTGGATGTGCCGGCAATTGCAGGCATATTGCTCATTATTGTTGGGGTGCTGGTCATTCAGCTGTTCTCGCAAACCTCGGGCCACTGATCGTGGCCACATTGCTGGTCGTTGCCTCGCAAGAACGAGAAGGCCTGCTGCATGCCGCAGGCCCGGGTGCTGAGTAGTCTGGGAACCGTCAGGACTCAGCAGTAAAGCCGATGGCCTTCACAATTTCGCCCCACTGCTTGGTGTCGGCTGCGAGGCGTTCGCGCAGTTCTTCCGGTGTGGAGCCTTTCGCTTCGAGGCCCATGGTAGCGAGACCGTCGATGACTTCCGAGGTTTTCAGTGCCTCGCGAATGTACTTGTTGAGCTTGTCGATTTCAGCCTTCGGCGTGCCGGCGGGAACGTAGAAGCCGAACCATTCGGAGAAGACCAGGTCTTTCAGACCTTGTTCGGCAAGTGTAGGTACGTCGGGTGCAAAGCGAGTCCTTTCGGCACCAGAGGTCGCAATGATCCGTACCTTCCCGCCTTCCAGGTGAGGCAGAAACTCGCCCACCGGACCGGACACGGCGGGAATTTGCCCACCGATCATGTCGAGGATGGCCGGCTGGGTGCCACGGAAGGCAGCGTGCTGGAAGTCGAGGCCACCCGCGCGTCCGATGAGGGCGCCCACGAAGTGGGGGACAGAGCCCGCACCAGGCGAGCCATAGGTGGCGCGACGGGGGTCAGCGCGGCACCACTCCCAGAAATCCTGGACGGTCTTGACCGATTCGGGAACGGCGGGGCCGACGGCAAAGCCGAACACGAATTCGCATCCCATGGATACCGGTTCGACATCCTTGAACGGGTCGTAGGGCAATTTGGAGTAGGTGTGCGGGTACAGACCCAGCATCGACATGGGCGTGGTGAGTACCGTGCGGCCGTCCGGAGCAGAGCGGGCCGTAGCCTGGACCGCGATCTGCCCACCGGCACCGGTGCGGTTTTCCACGACCACCGAAGGTGCGAGCTTGCCGGTGAGTGAATGCGCTACCCGCCGGGCGAGCGTATCGACCGTGCCACCGGGGGCAAACCCGGCAATGAAACGCACGGTATCGGCGGTTTGGGCACGAACCAGCCCAGGCATGGCGGCGACAGTAGCCAGCCCAAGGGATCCCTTCAGAATCTGACGTCTTGTTGCACTCATTGCAGCTCCTGGTGAATTGGCAACGAAATTGTTCGAAGAGTGGAATGGGGCAATGCTACCTTTGTATTTCAAATTAGGGTTTCCGGATAAACCCGGATACACCCCCTGGTTCTGAAGAAAAATCTGGAAAAAATTAACCCAGCAGGGTGATGTGATGGAGCGAGCGCTGCCCCGGCATTCGGGGCGAAGTGCACAGAAGCAGGTTTGTTTTCATGTTAATTACTGTCCGGTACGCAAAGAAAAACCGGCCTGAGGGCCGGTTGCATCATCGATATGAAAACGTTTTCTGTAAACGTTTTATCTGATTTTCAGTCGTCGCGTCGCGTTACTTCGACCAGATGGTAGCCGAATTGTGTCCGGACCGGCCCTTGCACCTTGCCCACTGGTGCGTTGAATACGACGGCATCGAATTCCGGAACCATTTCTCCTTGGCCGAAAACGCCGAGGTCGCCACCATTGCGGCCTGACGGACAGAGTGAGTTCTCGCGCGCAAGTTGCGCGAAATCAGCGCCGTTTTCGATCGCTTCCTTGAGTTCGATGCAAGTGGCTTCGTCTTCCACAAGAATGTGCCGGGCGGCGGCTAGTGCCATGGTGGTGCTCCTGATAGGTGAAGATTGCAGATTAGCATGTGTGGCAAGGGCTGAACAGGCGAGTATCCTCAGGCGCAGGCACAGGGGTCGATGCGGCCATCCACCAGGGTAATGACTTCATCACACTGGGCGGACAGGCGCGGATCGTGGGTGACAATCAGCACCGCACAATTGCGCTCCTGGTTTACCTTGCGGAAGAGGGCAAAGACGTCGGCTGCGGTGCGCGTGTCGAGGTTGCCCGTCGGCTCGTCGGCCAGAAGCAGGGCAGGTTCGGCAATCAGCGCGCGCGCGATCGCTACGCGTTGTTGCTGGCCGCCGGACAGCTCGGTGGGCTTGCGGTCGGCCAGGTGAGCGAGTCCGACTGCGGCAAGCAGTTCGCGTGCCCGTTCGACACGCTTGTGCGCCCCCTTGCCCTGAACCACCATCAGCGGCAGCAGTACATTTTCGAGAACGGTGAAGGCATTGAGCAGGTGGTGAAACTGAAACACGAAGCCGATATGCCTGGCGCGCAGCAGTGTTCGCGCGTCATCGTCCAGTTCCTGTGTCGGGGTCCCCAGCAGACGCAGCTCGCCGGAGGTGGGCCGGTCGAGCAGGCCTATCACGTTGAGCAAGGTGCTCTTGCCCGATCCGGACGGGCCGACCAGAGCCGTGAAGGCGCCACGCTCAAGACGCAGGCTGATACCGTGGAGCACTTCGATCTCATTGGGAGCCCCCACGTTGTATGACTTGCGTACGTCTACGAGCTCCAGCACGGGAGCGGGACACACGGAAGGTGCGACGGACTCAGACATACCGGATTGCCACTACAGGATCGAGGCGGGCGGCGCGCGAGGCGGGAACGGCTGCAGCCAGGATGCCGCTAAGCGTGGCCCCCGCGATGGCTAGGGGGCACAGCGCAGAGGGCAGGGACACCAAGAAAAGCCCCGGCCCGAAATGATTGAATATCCACAGCAAGGCCCACCCCAGCGCCACGCCGGCCACGGCTCCAATGAATCCGACAAGTCCACCCTGAATGAGAAAGATCACGACCAGCTGATGTCGGCGCGTGCCCACCGCTCTCAGGATTCCGATCTCTCGGGTGCGCTGCACGACGCTGATGGCGAGAACGCTGGCGATGCCGAAGATCACCGACACCGCGACGAAGAAACTGATCATCCGGGTGGACATGCTCTGCGATTGCAGAGCGTTCAGCAACTGGCCATTGGTCTGCATCCAGCTCTCCGCCTTCAGGCCGGTGAGGCGGACCATACGTCGGGCGGTTTTCTCGGCCGCGAACACGTCGTGCAGTGCGACGTCAATGTTCGTTACGCCGCCGGGCAGGTCAAGCAGTGCTTGTGCCTGCTTGAGGTCGACGTAGACATAGCGGGCGTCGAGCTCACGTACGCCGAGCTCGAATACGCCGGCGACATTCATGATTGCAGTCCGGCCATCGCTGGCCTCCAGGCGCAGCTTGCTGCCCACGCGCAGGCCAAGGTCGGTGGCCAGCTGTGTCCCGACCATCGCATCGCCCGACCCTACACTGAGCTGCCCCGCAGTGAGCGAGCGCCGCAGCGGCACGACCTGGTCGTAGCGCACGGGATCGATACCCATCAGCGCCACCGACCGCGTGGCCTCGCCGCGCCGGGCGAATGCCGGTCCCGATACGACGGGCGAAATTGCCCTTACTTCGGGCAGGGTTGCCAGCACCGTTTCTACTTGTGCCCAGCTGTTGATGGAGCGTAACGATTGAGGACGCATGTCCTCGTGTACGAGTTGCAACGTTCCCGGTGGAACCGCAGCGACCTGGTTGACCTGCACGGGTGGCTCCACGCGTATGTGGGCCTGGGTGCCCAGCGTGCGTTCGATGATGTTCTCCTGGAGGCTGGTAATGAGCGCCGTGATGAATACGATGACCGCGACGCCCACCGAGACGCCCACGAGGATCAGGACCGTGTGAGTGCGCTGCTGCTGCAGGAAGCGCACGGCAATGGTGGATTCAGTCCACATGTCTGGCCAGCTAATCGGGTTGTGTCACGGGTCTCACGCGCGTGCCAGGTTCGACCGTCGTGTCGCGCAATACCCAGTCGCCAGCGCGCAGCCCATCGACGACCTCGGACCGGGCGGTTCCACGCAGCCCGAGTTTCACAGCCTGTAGCTCAGCCTTGCCGTCGCGGACGAGCAGAACATGAGTTCCTGAAGCACCCGTCCGGATGAGCGCATCGTCGGGTATGACCAGCGCGTGTTCCCGGCGCGCGGTTTCGATGGACGCCGAGACAGTCATGTCAGGCACGAGGAAGTCGACGGCTTCGAGCGGGGTGAGGCGAACGTCGACGGTGCCACGCTGTGGATCCACGCCTGGTGCGATGAACGTGACGCGCGCCGGAAAGGGGCGGTCGGGAAAGGCTTCGGCAATGCAGACGGCATGCTGGCCGAGGGCAACGAATCCAAGATTTATCTCGTCGAGCGGAATCTGGATCTCGATGTCGTCGATGCGGGCAATCTCGAGCAGTACGTCGCCTGGCCGCACGACATCGCCCGGCTCCACGGATCGCGCAAGAACCCGGCCGTGTATGGGCGACCGGATGACGGTCTTGTCGAGATCTGCGCGGGCTGCTGCGAGGCGTTCGCGTGCGATGGCCTCCTCGGATTGCCCTGGGGCGAGCGAAGCGACGCGCAGCCGCGCCTGTTCCACCGAGATCTGCGCCACCAGCACGGCCTGTTCGGCCTGTTCAAGGTCTTCCCGTGCGATTGCGCGCGCAGCGACCAGCCCGCGCCGGCGCGTGGCTTCGCGGCGGGCCTGGGCCAGTTGCTCCTCGGCCTGCTGCAGGGCAGCAGCGGCCTGTGGCCTCTCGGTGTCCACCAGGCGTTGCAGTGCTGCTTCGGCTTCGCGCACGCGCGCGACATGGACGCCGTCGTCAAGCTCAAGCAGTGTCTGTCCGATGCTGACGGAGTCGCCCTCCTTGACGACGCGGCTCTTGACGATGCCGGTCAGCTCAGTGCCGATGCGCACACGCGATGGGGTATAGACGCGGCCGGTGGCCACGACGCTTTGCACCAGTGGCTGCTCGGTGACCTCCCAGGCCGGTACCTCCTGCCCGTACCAGGCATGAAATGCGGCCCAGCCAGCCAGGAGGAGCACCGCGCCGATGCCGCAACCGAGTTTCCATCTTGAAGACGTCACGATAGCTTCCGAAGACTGCATGCAGGACGCTGGCCCGGGACCACCTTCCCCCGCCCGGGGCCGTCATGCGCGAGGGTGCGCGATAAACGTATCTTATACCTCGACTGGAATTCGGATTACCTCGTTTGCTGATGGGTCATTAAGATTCTCGTCATCGGCCAGATCATCAATCCACAAACACTTGGCCACGACTTGATTGTCGGACACGATTGCATCCATGGAGGAGACGGACATGCGAGCAAATGAGCGTAGTCTGATCGATGTAGAGCGCAACAAGCAGAAACGGCAGATCCACTGGGACGAGGAAATCTACGCACTTGAGCAGGAACGGATTTTCTCTCGTTGCTGGCTGTTTCTTGCGCATGAATCCCTTATCCCGAATCCCGGTGATTTCTTCTGTACCTACATGGGGGAAGACAGCGCCATCGTGACGCGCGACCAGAATAACCAGATTCGGGCCTTCATCAACAGCTGTACGCATCGGGGCGCACGCGTCTGTCATGCGGAATCGGGCCATACCCGGGCCTTCGTATGTCCCTACCATGGGTGGACCTTCGGCATCGACGGCTCTCTGCTCAGTGTACCGTCCGAGCGCTCGGTATATGGAAGCGTCCTCGACGGCCAGCGCGGCCAGCTGGCGCTTCAGCCGGTGCCAAGGGTCGAGACATTCGCCGGGTTCATTTTTGGAAACTTCGATCACAATGCGCCGTCGCTGCGCGAGTACCTCGGCGATGTTGCCTGGTACATGGACGCCTTTACGGCGCGCGCCGGCGTCGAACTGCTCGGGCCCCCGGTGCGGTCCATCATCAACTGCAACTGGAAGGTTCACAGTGAGAATTTCGTCGATGGTTACCATGTGGGCTGGACCCACCAGCCGGCGTTGAAGGTCATAGGCGGGCCCATGTCGGCCATAGCCGGTAACGCCAGGCTGCCCGAAGAAGGCGGTATCGTGATTGCCGCCGGTTATGGACATGGTGTGGGCATCATCTGGGAGGCCGCTGTCGGCCTGCATCGCGGTCCCGACTACTACCAGTTCCTGAGCTCCAAACGGCCCGAAGTACAGGCCCTGCTGGGCGAACCCAAGGCGCGCATTTACGCGTCGCACATGGCAACCACGATTTTTCCCAATTGCTCGTTCTTGCACGGCACGAACGTGTGGAAAGTCTGGATGCCGCGTGGGCCGCACCGTACCGAAGTATGGACATGGGCGATGGCCGAGAAGGACATGCCCGACGAGCTCAAGCTCAAGATCCAGAAGGACGTCATGCGCGGTTTCGGTACTGCGGGTACGTTTGAATCCGACGATGCTGACAACTTCCAGTCGGTTACCGAAGTGAACCAGGGCTACGTGACGCGCCATGCGCTCATGGATGCAAACCTGGGAATCGAAAAGGATGGTGTCGACGATACCTTCCCGGGGCGAGTGAGCAAGCACATCGTCTCGGAAGTCGGCGTGCGCAATTGCCGGTGGATGGCGGATACCTGGCGCGATGAGGAGAACGTCGGCGCCCGTGTTGCCGACATCCGCTGCCAGGCATTTGGTGAGACATACATGTTGAGGCCTAGTACAAGGAGGGGGACATGTCGCACCTGGAAGTTGCCCAGGAAGTTGATCTGGAGGTCTATCACGAGATCAGCAAGTTCTATTACAAGGAAGCCAGACTGTTCAGTACCGGAAATTACCGGGCATGGATCGATTCCATGGTCGCTCCGGACGTTCATTACTGGTTGCCCATCGTAGAAGACCGATACCGTGCCGACCCCAGGCCCCAGACGAAGTTTTTGCCTGCCATATACGACGACGACTACCACGATCTCGATCAGCGTATCCGGCAGCTCGAGACACATCTTTCGCGGCGCACGAACCCCGAGCCACGCATGCGTCACGTGATTACCAACATCGAGGCGTTCCATGCGGAGGAGGACGAGGACGAATTCGACACCTGCTCGAACTTCGTTGTGTGCAGGAACAGGCGCGAACTTGAACAGGTGATCCTGGTCGGGTGGCGGGAAGATCGTCTCAGACGGGAGAAGGGAAGTTTCAAGCTTGTGCGCAGGATAATCCTGCTGCCGCAACGTGTCATTCACGACTCGGATCTTTTCTACCTGATCTGAACCATGCAGCAAATCAATCAAGCACGACCGGAGTCTGCCGGGGCGGCACATTCCGGTAGTGGCGGGCCGCTTGCAGGCATTCGTGTCCTCGACTTCAGTCATATTCTGGCAGGGCCTTACTGCACGCGCCTGCTGGCGGACCTCGGGGCCGAAGTGGTCAAGGTCGAGACCGGTAGCCGGCCCGACATGACAGCCGCCCTGCGGCCGGACGAAGCGGCGCCGGGCCGACAGGACCGCCAGCCGCTGTATCTGAACACCAATCGCGGCAAGCAGGCCATCACGCTCAACCTCAAGCATGACGCGGGTCGCGAAATTGCATGGCGGCTGGCCTGCGAGGCCGACGTCGTGGTCGAAAACTTCAGTGCGTCGGTCATGACCCGGCTGGGCCTCGACTACGAGCACCTGAGCGAAGCTAATCCGCGGTTGGTGTATCTGAGCCTGTCGGGGTATGGGCATACCGGCCCCCGCCGCCACTGGACCAGCATGAACATGAACCTGCAGGCGCACTCGGGCCTCATGCTCGTTACGGGGCGCGAAGGGGATCCGCCGGTATCGATCGCCAACTCCTGGAACGACTACATTGGCGGCATCCACGGCGCATTTGCCGTGGTCGAGGCACTCCGGCATCGTCAGCACACCGGAAAGGGCATGGCACTGGATGTTAGCCAGTTCGAATGCAGTGTTGGCACGATTGGCGGGCTGCTCATGGCTGCTGCCATGAACGCGCGAGCGGTAGGGCGTCGCGGCAACCGGTGCACCAGTGCGGTTCCGCAGGGGGTCTACCCCTGCCTCGGGAAAGACACGTGGTGTGCCATCGTGGTCCGTTCCGACGCACAGTGGCAGTCGTTGGTCACACACATCGGCGACGAGCGCCTCACCGACGAGAAGCTCGCCACGCTGGATGGACGCCTGGCGGCTGCTGACTTCATTGACAGTGTGCTGGAGGAATGGACACGCAAGCGCGATTGTGCTGACGTTGAACAGCTCCTCAAGCCCCTTGGCATCGGCGTGTCGCGTGTGAACAGGATCGACGATGTGCTCGCGCTACCCCAGGCAGATCACGTTTTCCCCCGCGTAGATGATGGCAGCGGGTTTCATCGCCGGGTCACGAACCTGCCAATCCGGTGGAGCGGGCGGGAGCCTGCATTGGGGCCGGCACCGCGTCTCGGTGAGCACACCGGGGCCGTGCTGTCCGACTGGTTGGGCTTGAGTCGCGGCGAGATCGATGAACTCAGGCGCGCGGGTGCCCTGGATTGAAGGAAGCAAGCATGGAAGATACCCTCATTTTTCCGGAACTGAGAACCTGGGTGGGGCGGGGCATCGGCCGCATGAAAGTGCCCGAGCCCATTTCGGGGGGCGAGATACGCCGTTTCGTACGTGCCACTGGCGATGCAAACCCGCTCTGGCTGGATGCGCAATACGCTCGGGCGGTTGGTTACAAGGGGCGGGTCGTCCCGCCAATGGTCATACACGAGATCTTCCGGCGTGTGGGCGGGGAAGGCGGCGAATGGGTGCAGCCCTGGCTGGAACTGCCGTTGCCGCCGGGATACACCGAAGCCCGGAACGCAGGCAGCGAATCGGAGTGGTTGCGCCCCATCTACCTTGGCGAATCGTTCGAGGTGGAGTGCGAGATCGTCGATGTGTACACACGCAGGGGCAAGACGGGACGGGTAACCATCTTTGCCGTGCGCGAAGAGCGGCTTCTGGACGAGGCCGGAGAAGTTTGCTTCAGGCGGCGTCAGACGATTGCCTACTTTGAACCGGCGCCGGCACGTTCATCGTCCGGGGAAGGCTGAATGGTACGCGTCATTGATCTAACCAACGTCAGCTCGGCGTACGCCACACGTCTGCTGGTCGAAGCAGGCTATGAGGTGATCCGGGTCGAGCACCCGCGGGGGGACGAACTGCGCCGCCTTGGGCCGTGTCTCGACAGTGTCGCCGTGCACGAAGCGGGGGGCGTTCCACCAGTTCCTCAACGCGGGCAAGAAAAGTTTCTCACTCGATCTCGAGTCACCGATGGGCAGGCAGGTGTTCATGCGGCTTGCGCAATCGGCGCAGGTCGTGCTGCTACCCGATACGGCCGGAATCGACGCGCAGTCACTGGTTGCCGCCAATCCAGATCTGGTGGTGGTAATCACTGTGGATGATCTCGAGGATGAGCTGTGCGCAGCGGCGCGTTCAGGGCTTCTGTACATCACGGGCGAACCCGATTCCCCACCGATGGTCCCAGGCGCGCATGTCTGCTATGCCATCGTTGGGTTGCACGTGGCGCTGGCGGTCTCGGCAGCCATGCTCGGTTTTGCGGAGTCAGGCGCTGAGCGGATCATTCGCGTCTCGGTGCAGGAATGCCTGATGTCCATGCTGGAGCAGGCCATGGTGGCCTACCAGGCGACAGGCAAGGTCGCACGCCGGCAGGGGTACAAAGGCGCGGTCACTGCCGTGTCCGGCGCATTCCTGTCACGCCGGTCAGTACGCCGGGCGAGTTGCTGAACGATGCGCAGCTGCTGGGCCGCGGGTTTCTGCGGGAAATCGAACATCCGGTCCTGGGCCGGTTGCGTGTACCCATGGGAGCCATAGCGGGAGCGACCGGAAGATGTGTGGGGCATGCACCGCGACTCGGGGAGCATACGAGCGAGCTCCTGCAGGAGCTGGGTTATACCCGCGAAGAACGGGAGATGTTGCTGGAAATCGGGGTCATTTAGGAGGCATCTGATGGAAGTCGTACAAAGCGCGTCTGAGTCGAAACAGGCGGCGCCCAGGTTTGAAACCATCCGTATCGGCGACACGATTCCTGCGCGCTCATACGGCGAACTCACGATCATCGACGCGGTGCGTTGGGCGGGATTCCAGGAAAACTACGCGCAGCTGCATTACGACCGCGAATATGTACGCCGTGAAGGAAACCTCAAGACGTTCATTGCCAGTGGAGCATACCGCGAGTCGCTCATGGTGCGTCTGCTGACCGACTGGATGGGCCCGAAGGGCCGCTTGCGCAAGCTGGCCACGAGGCAGATGAATCCTACCTTCGAGGGCGACTCCATGACGTTTTCGGGTGAGGTCGTCGAAAAATCAGCAGACGCTGCCGAGCCATGGGTGGTACTGGAAAGAAAGGCGTGAACCAGGACGGCCAGCAGATTCTGGCAGCTCGGTGCACAGTCATGCTTGAATCCGGTCGCGACATGCAGGAATGATCATGGCAAGTCCAACGTGCAGCATTGTTGGTGTGGGCCAGAGCGCCGTGATGCGCAAGCCCGAGGTTTCTCCCGTCGAGCTGGGTCTGCAGGCGTGCATTGCAGCCATCAAGGATGCGGGGTTGCAGGCCTCTGACATCGATGGCGTCATCACCCAGCAAAGCCGGTTTAACCCTCAGGCCAATGCGTCTCCTCTGCTGGCCCAGCGCCTGGGTATCCAGCCGTCCTACGTGAACGAAGACCCTACGTCCGGCGAGTATATCAGAGGAAAATTGCCCCCGACGGGGTGTTGCCGGCCCGGCGACTGGCGATCCTGCGGGGGGGCCGTTGACTTGTCCATGCATGTGGTTGCGGCTATAATTTTCGTCTTCGCTTCATGTGCGTTTGCGAGGCTGCACTTTCTCTTGCCCGGGTGGCGGAATTGGTAGACGCAGGGGACTCAAAATCCCCCGCCGCAAGGTGTGCCGGTTCGAGTCCGGCCCTGGGCACCACAGCCAAATCAACAACTTGCGCAACGTACGCGGCCTCAAGGGCCGAAGCGTTCCGCATTTGTTCCTCACTTTGTTTTCCGCATTTTTGCTGCACGGCCCTCAGATTGACGTTCCGTGTGGTAGCGCCTGCTCTTCAGTTTCTTGTCGCTGTGCTGCAACTTGAGTTGCAGCCTGCCCATGACGCCGGCGCAGCGGGTGTCAGCCGCATGTCGAAGGCAGCAGTATCTCGTTCACGCCAGATCTCGTGGGCAGCGCACCTGCCACCCTCTTCAGTTCATGGTGCCTCTGGTCAGTCGCTTCGGCGCGATGCCACAGGGGCCCTCGCGCGATACACTCGGACCAATGACGCGCACGGTCAAGGATGCGGCCATCCTGCTGGATGTCATCGCCGGCTATGACCCCAAGGATCCCATCACGGCGGAAACCTACGGCAAGGTTCCGGAGACGTATACTGCGTTCCTGGACCCCGCCGGGCTGAAAGGGATGCGTCTGGGCGTGCTCCGGCAGCCCATGGCGAACGAGACGGACGTGAATTCCCCCGAGTACAAGGAGGTAAGGGCAGTCATCGACCGGGCCATCGCCGACATGAAGGCACTGGGTGCAGAGGTGGTGGACGGGATCGAGATCCCCAACCTGAAGGAGCTGCTGGCTGGAAGCGGAGCTTCGTCCATTACGTATGAAACCGAGGTGGCCACCAATGCCTATCTCGCGGAGCATCCGAATTCTCCTATCCGCAGCTACAAGGAGATCATCGAGCATCCTGCGCTGGTCGAGACACGCAGGAAGATGATGCAGGCGGACGCAGGCCATACGCCCGACGAGCCTGCGTTCCTGAAGCAGCTGGATACGCGCTCGAAGCTGCGGACTGCCGTACTCAAG
>Ga0207864_1002250_pt1 | contig 18611 bp, 16 predicted proteins | sample HigsolmetaAR202D_FD_184834 | JGI IMG/M metagenome (GOLD analysis project Ga0207864, IMG submission 184834) | Ionic liquid and high solid enriched microbial communities from the Joint BioEnergy Institute, USA - AR20-2-D (SPAdes) (version 2) ... | reverse complement strand
GATGACCCGCTACCACCCCACGGCGCGCCTGGTGGTGCGCCACCTGGTGGACGTGCGCCGCACCCTGCCCGAACCGCTGCGCGGCCTGCACGCGCGGATGCGCGTCTGAGCCGGTGTCCCCCGGACTGTTCCAAACATGGAACACTGCCGCGCCCGCCAGAGGTGACGCTGTGTCCTATGAGTGCGACATCCAGCGACACCACGGCGGAACTCCTCGCACGCGTCCGCGCCGGCCTCCCGCTGCGGGAGGCTGCCCACTCGCCGCACCGGGGCCCGCACCACCGGTGGCGGGCAGGCAGGTGCACCCCGTCCACCGCGGCCGGGGCGTATCGGGGGCGGCGGGCCGCCGCGCCGAACGCCCCCGACGCCGAGCAGGACGCCCAGGACGGCCCGGGGGCGGTGACGGCCCGTGGCTGACTACCGGCTCACCGCCGAACAGGTCTCGGCTCTTGCCCGCGGCCAGGCGCGCGTCGAACCCTGCGGCGGCGGCGTGGCCCTGGTGCTGGAGGGCGACCGGATCGTCCTGCCCGAATGCCCGGACCTGCTGACCGCGCTCGTCAGGGCCGAGGGGCTGATGGGGCAGGCGTTCAACACGGTCACCGAGACACAGCGCCAACGGCTGCACCAACAGCGCTGAAGCGACCGCGCCGACCCGTGCCCCGCGCGGTCGGCGCGCGGCGGGTGTGTCCGGGGTCAGGGCTGTTTGGTGGCCCCACGGCCCCGCAGGCGCGTCCCGGGGCGGTGGGGGCGTCGTCGTCGAAGGAATCGCAGGTGGGGATGGGTAGGCCGGGCGGGGCTCGAACCCGCGACCCAGGGATTATGAGTCCCCTGCTCTGACCTGCTGAGCTACCGGCCCGCACGGACAACCGGCCCCGAGGGGCTCCGCTCACCGGACCGGGTCTCGGCCCCGGCCACGGTGTCCGCGATTCTAGCAGGGGCGCCCGCCCCGCCGACCGTGCCGGAAACCCCGCAGCGGCAGGGCGGTCGGCGCCGCGCCCGTCCGGCCACGCGCTCCCCGGAGGGCCCCCTTCCCCGCGGGACCGGAACGATCGGGTGCGCAGAGCGGGCAGTATGGAGGGGTGAGCCTCATCGATCATTTCCCCAGGGACACCGCAGACCCCGACACCCTGTTCGACGCCTTCGCGCTGTGGGCCGAGGAACGGGGGCTCACCCTCTACCCCCACCAGGAGGAGGCCCTCATCGAGGTGGTGTCGGGTTCCAACGTCATCCTCAACACGCCCACCGGTTCCGGCAAGAGCCTGGTGGCCACCGGCGCGATCTTCGCCGCGCTCGCCCGCGACGAGTGCAGCTTCTACACCGCGCCGATCAAGGCCCTGGTCTCGGAGAAGTTCTTCGACCTGTGCGAGATCTTCGGCACCGAGAACGTCGGCATGATGACCGGCGACGCCAGTGTCAACGCCGACGCCCCCATCGTGTGCTGCACCGCCGAGGTGCTGGCCAACATCGCGCTGCGCGACGGCGCCGACGCCGACATCGGCACGGTCGTCATGGACGAGTTCCACTTCTACGCCGACCCCGACCGGGGCTGGGCCTGGCAGGTGCCGCTGCTGGAACTGCCGCAGGCGCAGTTCCTGCTGATGTCGGCCACGCTCGGCGACGTCTCCCGCTTCGAGGAGGACCTCACCCGCCGCACCGGCCGCGCCACCAGCGTGGTCTCCTCGGCCGAGCGCCCGGTCCCGCTGTTCTACTCCTACCGGACCACCCCGCTGCACGAGACGCTGGAGGAGCTGCTGGAGGCCCGCGAGGCCCCCGTCTACATCGTGCACTTCACCCAGGCCGCAGCGGTCGAGCGCGCCCAGTCGCTGATGAGCATCAACATGTGCTCCAAGGCGGAGAAGGAGGCCATCGCCGCGGAGATCGGCGGCTTCCGGTTCACCACCCGGTTCGGCCGCAACCTGTCCCGCTACGTCCGGCACGGCATCGGCGTGCACCACGCGGGCATGCTCCCCAAGTACCGGCGGCTGGTGGAGCGGCTGGCGCAGCGGGGCCTGCTCAAGGTCATCTGCGGCACCGACACCCTGGGGGTCGGGGTGAACGTGCCCATCCGCACCGTGCTGTTCACCGCGCTGTCCAAGTTCGACGGCTCCCGGGTGCGCAGGCTCAGCGCCCGCGAGTTCCACCAGATCGCGGGCCGCGCCGGGCGGGCCGGGTTCGACACGGTCGGCAACGTGGTGGTGCAGGCCCCCGAGCACGTGGTGGAGAACGAGCGGGCGCTGGCCAAGGCGGGCGACGACCCCAAGAAGCGGCGCAAGGTGGTGCGCAAGAAGCCGCCGGAGGGGTTCGTCGGCTGGGACGAGGCGGTCTTCGAGAAGCTGATCAACGCCCAGCCCGAGCCGCTGACCTCCCGGTTCAAGGTGAGCAACGCGATGCTGCTGAGCGTCATCGCCCGCCCCGGCGACTGCTTCGCGGCCATGCGCCACCTGCTCACCGACAACCACGACGACCGCAAGACCCAGCGGCGCCACATCCGCGAGGCCATCGCGATCTACCGGTCCCTGCTGGACGGCGGGATCGTGGAGCGGCTGGAGGAGCCCGACGAGGAGGGCCGCACCGCGCGGCTCACCGTGGACCTGCAACCGGACTTCGCGCTCAACCAGCCGCTGTCCACGTTCGCGCTCGCCGCCTTCGACCTGTTGGACCCCGAGTCGCCCAGCTACGCGCTGGACGTGGTGAGCGTGGTGGAGTCCACCCTGGACGACCCGCGCCAGATCCTGGCCGCCCAGCTCAACAAGGCGCGCGGCGAGGCCGTGCAGCAGATGAAGGCCGACGGCGTCGAGTACGAGGAGCGGATGGCGCGGCTGGAGGAGATCACCTACCCCAAGCCGCTGGAGGACCTGCTCGAGCACGCCTACGAGACCTACCGGCGCGGCCACCCCTGGGTGGGGGACCATCCGCTTCAGGTCAAGTCGGTGGTGCGCGACATGTACGAGCGCGCGATGACCTTCACCGACTACATCGGCTACTACGAGCTGGCCCGCTCCGAGGGCCTGGTGCTGCGCTACCTGGCCAGCGCCTACAAGGCGCTGACCCAGACGGTTCCCGAGGACGCCAAGACCGAGGAGCTGCGCGACCTGGTGGAGTGGCTGGGCGAGATGGTGCGCCAGGTCGACTCCAGCCTGCTGGACGAGTGGGAGCAGCTCACCAACCCGACTCCGGAGCAGGACGAGGACGCCCCCGTGGAGTCCAAGCCCAAGCCGGTCACCGCCAACCAGCGCGCCTTCCGGGTGCTGGTGCGCAACGAGATGTTCCGCCGGGTGGAGCTGGCCGCACTGCACCGCTACCGGGAGCTGGGCGAGCTGGACGGCGAGGACGGCTGGGACGCCGAGGCGTGGGAGGAGGCGATGGCCGCCTACTACGCCGAGCACGAGACGCTGGGCACCGGCCCGGACGCGCGCGGCCCGCACCTGCTGCTCATCGAGGAGCGGGAGGGCGCCTGGGAGGTCCGGCAGATCTTCGACGACCCGGAGGGCAACCACGACTGGGGCATCAGCGCCCGCGTGGACCTGGCCGCCTCCGACGCCGAGGGCCGCGCGGTCGTGCACGTGGTGGCGGTGGACCGCAAGGACTCCTTCTGACCGGCCCGCCGCCCCGGAGCGCTCAGCGCGGCCCGAGCAGGTGGGCGTTGACCTCCCGCACCAGCGGGGCCAGCCCGGGGACCTCCACGACCTCGCGGCCGGCGGCGCGCAGCAGTTCGGCGCCCTCGCAGTCGACGAACAGGTCGGGCTCCCGCCAGGCGAACACCACGCGGGGGATCGGGGTGCCCAGGATCAGCGCGGTGCACGAGCGGGGCCGGGAGGCGCGGGTGCTGCACGGCTCCAGCGAGCTGTAGAGGGTGGCCGTGGCCAGGCGCGGGTCGTCGGCGGCCAGTGCCCGCAGCGCCGCCTCCTCGGCGTGGTCGTGCGGGTCGTCGCGGCGGGAGTAGCCGTCGGCGAGGACCGTGCCGTCCGCGGCGACCACGAGCGCGCCCACGGAGAACGCGGTGCGCGAGGGCGGGCAGGAGCGGGACAGCTCCACGGCCTCCCGCAGCAGGCGCAGGTCCCGGTCGGTGGCCCGGCTCACCGCTCCTCCCCCGCCACGTAGTGCAGTACCGCGGTCCCGCCCACGTCGCGGGCGGACACCAGCCGCAGCGGCCGGTCGGGGCGCTGCGGGAACGCCCCGGGGTGGACGAAGCGGGGCGCGTCGGCGTCGCCGACGAAGAACGGCGCGACCGCCAGGCGCAGCTCGTCGGCGAGGTCCTGGGTGAGGAACGCGGTGTGCACCGCTCCCCCGCCCTCTACCAGGAGTCGGCGCACCCCGCGGCGGGCCAGGTCGGCCAGGACGGTGTCGAGCCGCACCGGCTGCCCCGCCGCCACCACCTCGACGCCGTCGAGTCCGCCGAGGCACCGCTCGGCGGCGGCCCGCGCACCGTCGGCCACGTACACCAGGCATCCGGCGTCGCCGGTGGTGAAGACCCGCGCCGCGGGGTCCAGGTCGCCGCTGCTGCTCAGCACCACCTTGCGCAGGTGGGCGGTGCGGCCCTCGGCGCGCCTGCGCCGCTGCCGTTCGGGGGAGCGCACCAGCAGCCGCGGGTTGTCGGCGCGCACGGTGCCCGCGCCCACGAGAATCGCGTCGCAGGACGCGCGCAGTTCGTCGACCTCGTCGAAGTCGGCCTCGCTGGACAGGCGCAGCCGGTCGGGGGAGGCGTCGTCGATGCGGCCGTCCAGCGACACGGCGCAACTGAGGATGACTCGGGGGCGTTCGGCGGTCATGGCGACCAGGCTAGCGGCCCGCGCCCGGCTCCCCCGCGCCGCTGCAAGCCGCGCCGTTCGGAAGGCCCCCTGCGCCGCACCACACAAACTGACCGGACGGTATGTTGCTGACCGTCCCCGGTCGACTGCGAGTCAGGAGTGACCCCATGACCGACGTGTACGTCCTCGACGCGGTACGCACCCCCTTCGGCCGCTACGGCGGCGCCCTGTCCGGAATCCGGCCCGACGACCTGGCCGCGCACGTGCTGCGCGCGCTCGCCGCACGCTCCCCCGGCCTGGACCCCGCCGCCGTGGACGACGTCTACCTCGGCGACGCCAACGGCGCCGGGGAGGACAACCGCAACGTGGCCCGCATGGCGGCGCTGCTGGCGGGCTGGCCCACCTCGGTCCCCGGAGCCACCCTCAACCGGCTGTGCGGCTCCGGCATGGAGGCCGTGATCGCCGCCAACCGCGCGATCGCGGTGGGCGACGCCTCCCTGGTGGTGGCCGGCGGCGTGGAGTCGATGAGCCGCGCACCGTGGGTGCTGCCCAAGCCCGCCCGGGGCTTCCCGGCGGGGCACGAGACCCTGCACTCCACCACCCTGGGCTGGCGCATGGTCAACCCGGCCATGCCGGAGCGGTGGACCGTGTCCCTGGGCGAGAGCACCGAACAGGTCGCCGCCCGCTACGGCATCGGCCGCGCCGAGCAGGACGCCTTCGCGCTGCGCAGCCACGAGCGCGCGGCCCGCGCCTGGGCCGCCGGGGTCTTCGACGCCGAGATCGCCCAGGTGCCGGGCGCGGAACTGGAGCGGGACGAGAGCATCCGCGAGACCTCCGCCGAGCAACTGGCCACCCTCAAGCCCGCGTTCCGCCCCGACGGCACCATCACCGCGGGCAACGCCTCCCCCCTCAACGACGGCGCGGCCGCCCTGCTCGTCGGGGACGCCGCGGCGGCCGAGCGGATCGGCCGCGACCCCCTGGCCCGGATCGTCAGCCGCGGGGTGGCCGCCGTGGACCCCGACGTCTTCGGCATCGGCCCGGTCCAGGCGGCCGAGACCGCCCTGCGCCGGGCCGGGATCGGCTGGGACGACCTGTCCGTGGTGGAGCTCAACGAGGCGTTCGCCGCCCAGTCGCTGGCCTGTCTGAAGCTGTGGCCGGACCTGGACCCCAAGATCGTCAACCCCAACGGCGGGGCCATCGCCATCGGCCACCCGCTGGGCGCCTCCGGTGCCCGCATCGTCGGCACGCTCGCGCACGAGCTGCGCCGCCGCGGCGGCGGGTGGGGGCTGGCCGCCCTCTGCATCGGCGTGGGCCAAGGGCTCGCCGTGGTGCTGCACGCCTGACCCCGCCCGGCCGGGGAGGACGCGGGCGGGGGGACGGCCGGGTGCGGCGCTCGGCGGCCCGGGACCTGCGGACGCCGCGCCGCCCGGAGATTCCGCCCGGGCATGTCCCCTCCGCTCCCCTCGTGGGTAGCGGCGAAGGGGGTGGGCGTCCCGCCGGGTGTACGAGGAGAGCAGCACCCCGTGCCGCAGACCGCGGGCCGGTCCCGGAGCGCGGCGCCGCGGACGGCCGCGCGTGTACCGCAGCGCCCGATGCGTCATGATCAGACAGCGCGAGGCAGCGCCGAGCCCGCTTTCCGCCCCGGCCGACAGACGTGATGAGGAGAGACGATGAGTGTTGACGTGCACTACACCGTGGACGGTCCCGAGGACGCGCCGCTGGTGGTGCTCAGCGGCGCGCTGGGCAGCCGTCTCGACATGTGGGACCCGCAGATGGCGGGGCTCACCGGGCAGTTCCGGGTGGTCCGCTACGACATGCGCGGGCACGGCAGCTCCCCGGTCCCGCCCGCGCCCTACTCCCTCGCCGACCTGGGCTCCGACGTGCTGCGCCTGCTCGACCGGCTGAAGGTGGAGCGCGCGCACTTCGCGGGCCTGTCGATCGGCGGCATGATCGGCATGTGGCTGGCGGCGCACGCCCCCGAGCGGATCGACCGGCTGGCGCTGCTGTGCACCTCCCCGAAGCCTCCGGGCACTCCGGAGGGGTGGGCCGAGCGCATCGACACGGTGCGCTCCGGGGGGACGGCCGCGGTGGCCCCGACCGTGGTGGGCCGCTGGTTCACCCCCGCCTACGCCGCGCGCGAGCCCGAGACCGTGGCGCTGTTCGTCGACATGATCTCGGCCACCTCCGACGAGGGGTACGCGGGCTGCTGCGCCGCCATCCAGCAGATGGACCTGCGGCCGGACCTGCCCTCGATCAGCGCGCCCACCCTCGTCGTGGCGGCCGAGCAGGACACCTCCATCCCTCCGGAGCTGGCCGACCTGATCGTCGCGGGGATTCCCGACTCCCGCCTGGAGGTCGTGCCCGACGCCGCCCACCTGGTGTCGTGGGAGCAGGCCACCCTCGTCAACGAACTGCTCGTGGAGCACTTCGGCAAGTAGCCCGCGCAGCGGCCCGGGCGGCGACCGCGCCGCCCGGGCCGCTCTCCGGAAGGCCGTGTCCGGGGCCGTTCACCCCGCCCCGCCGGCACCGACGCGGTCGGCCGCCTCCTCGGCCCGCGCGCCGCGCCCCGCCCGCGAAAGCACCCCGGTGCGGTGCAGCATGGCCAGGGCCGCGTCGATGGCCTCGGGGGTGGTGTCGAAGACGCAGCCCGCCTCCCGCAGCCTGGGCAGGGTGCCCAGCGACTCCAGGGGGCGCAGTTGGCCGGGGCGCAGACCGGACACCATGACGGTGACGCCGCGCGCCTGGAGCCGGTCCACGGCGTCGCCGAGGACCTGCGCCCCGGTGGCGTCGATGGTGCTGACCCGGGCCATGCGCAGGATGACCACCCTGGCGTCGGCGACCTCGGTGAGTTCCAGCAGGAACCGGTGGGCGGCGGCGAAGAACAGCGGCCCGTCGATCCGGTAGGCGACGATGTGCTCGGCCAGCAGGGCGCGCTCGGCCTCGGTGTGGTCGCCCGGGGGCAGGTGCCGCGTCAGCTCCTCCTGGTCGAGGCTGGCGTTGCGGGCCAGCGAGACCAGGGCGAGGGCGCCCGCGACGAGCATGCCGACCAGGACCGCGACCACCAGGTCCACGGCGAGGGTGGCCACCGCGGTGAGCACCAGCACGAAGGCGTCGGAGCGGGTGGCGCGGAGCATGGCGCGCACCGACCCGACCTCCACCATGCGCACCGCCGTGGCCAGCAGCACTCCGGCCAGCGCGGCCAGCGGGATGCGCTCCACCAGGGGCGCGGCCGTGTAGACGATCACGGCGAGGATGAGGGCGTGGCTGAGCGCCGCCAGCCGGGAGCTCGCCCCGGAGCGCACGTTGACGGCGGTGCGCGCGATGGCCGCGGTCGCCGGGACCCCGCCGAACAGCGGGGTGGCGATGTTGGCCAGTCCCTGGCCGAACAGCTCCCGGTCGGGGTCGTGGCGCTGGTTGACGCTCATGCCGTCGGCGACCGTGGCCGACAGCAGCGACTCCAGCGCGGCCAGGGCCGCCACCGCGGCGGCGGGCGCCGCCAGCGCGCTCACCTGGGAGAGGTCGAGGAAGTCGAGGGAGGGCGCGGGCAGTCCCGCCGGGAGGTCGCCGATCCGCTCCGCCTCCAGGGGCGTGGTCTCCACGAGCAGGGTGGCCGCCGCGACGGCCAGCAGCGAGAACGGGACCGTGGGCCGCCACCGGGCGCCGACCAGCATCACCACGGCCACGCCGACGGCGAGGCCCGGTGCGCTCCACTGCGGGTGGGCGGCGAAGTCGCGCACCGCCTCCCACGCCACCAGGAGCACCTTCTCCCCCTCCGGGGTGGGCACGCCGAGCGCGGCGGGCACCTGTTGCAGGGCGATGACGGCGGCGATGCCGACGGTGAAGCCCTCCACCACGGAGGCGGGGATGTAGCGGACGTAGCGGCCCGCGCGCAGCAGGGCCATCAGGACGAGCAGCACGCCCGCGAGCAGGCCGACGGTGAGCACCCCGGACGGGCCGTGCTGGGCGACGATGGGCACCAGGACCACGGTCATCGCGCCGGTGGGCCCCGACACCTGGAGGTTGGAGCCCCCGAAGAACGCGGCGAGCGCGCCCGCGACGATCGCGGTAACCAGTCCGGCCTGGGCGCCCAGCCCCGAGGAGATGCCGAAGCCGAGGGCGAGCGGGAGTGCGACGACGGCGACGGTCAGCCCGGCCAGCAGGTTGCGTCCGGGGGCGTGCCGCATGCGCGCCAGGTCGGCGCGGGCCGGGAGCAGTCCGGTGACCCGGTGCAGGGCGGCGCGCAGGGTGCCGCCGCGGGGAGAGGAGGGGGTGCTCACCGCTGCTCCTCCCGCTCGGCCTCGCGCAGTTCGGCCAGGAGTTCGCCCTGGTCGACGAGCATGCTGGTGAGGATGGTGCGAGCGGCCCGCAGCAGGTCCACCACCTGGGGGGTGCTCAGTTCGTAGCGCACGGCGTTGCCCTCGCGCCGGGAGACCACCAGGCCGGTGCGGCGCAGCACCGCCAGTTGCTGGGAGAGGTTGGAGGCCTCGACTCCGATGTCGGCGAGCAGTTCGTGGACGGGACGCGGTCCGTCCTGGAGCAGTTCGAGGACCCGGATGCGGACGGGATGGCCGAGCGCGCGGAAGAACTCGGCCTTGGCCTGATAGAGCGGCACAGGCACAGATGACTCTCTTTTCACTTTTTGGGATGCACTGGGAGGTTTGCCGGGATAAGAATGTCTGAACATGAAGAATTGTTCAAATCAGAAAATCCTCAGGTGACCGCAGTCACACCTGGGGAGACGTCCGGATGCGGGCACCACGGAGGAGCGGTCCGCCGGACCGGATCGCTCCGGCGGACCGCTGACAAAGGAAGCGCAGAGGAGTCCCTCCCCCGGAGAGGAGCACAGGCCCCGGTCTGCTAACCGAGCAGCCTCTTCTCCCTGGCCCAGGACTCAAACCCGCCCCGGGGGAAGGGAAGCCGCATCCCCGTGGCAGGGAGGTCGTCCACGAGGACCGACGCGTTCGTGACCGTGCGCCTTCCCCGTCGGCAGGCGTCGGCGATCAGGCCCACGGTGCCGCGGACGGCCAGGCCGTGCCGCTCCGCCACCCTGCGTGCCGCGAGGTCGTCGAGCACCAGTGTGCCGCCGTTGACCTCAGCGTAGGCGCACAGCGTTGTCTCTCCGACGTTGTAGCCGTGAGTCGCTCCTAGGCGTTCGCTCCACGCACCGAAGGCCTTAAGCAATTCCAACGAGTCAGTGTTGACCACCGAGATCCACGAGGCGTTGAGGACCGCCGCCCGCGCCTCCGCGTGTTTGCTGCCGACCTCGTCGACCACTGCTCTGGTGGTCACCGCGTCGAGTCCGCTGATGAGGTCTCCGAGCACGTCGAGGCGGTCCGCCTTGGCCGAGTGCAGCAGTGGAGGGGTGTCGAACAGCAGTCGGTTACCAGAGGGGGTCAATCAGCCGCTTCCTCAGTGAGTTCCTCGATCGAGACTTGGCCGCGCATCAGTTCCACAGCGCGTACAGGGGTAATGCGCTCCTCGCGCAGCGCCGCCATCACCGCCGAGGCGAAGCGAGGGGAGACGCGCACCGAAGCGAGGTCCGGCTGCGGCTTCCAGCCCACCGCGTCCCGGAACTCGGCATCCGTTGGCTTGCGTCCCCGCAACTCGCGCAGCTCCTCCGCGTCCACCAGCCCGGTGCGTTTGAGCTGGGCGACAGCAAGGCCCCAGGAGACCCGGTAGACCGCTGCCAGGCGTACCAGGGCATAGCGGCGCGCCAGCGCGTCGTCCTCCTCCGCGACGTCCCGCACCCTGGCCCTGGGGAGCAGGAACTCGGCGGTGAACGCCTCCACCACCCGTTCGCGCTCCTCCCGGGAGGCGTGCACCCCGAGATCGCTGGAGAACTCGTCGCCCAGAACCAGATGACCGAGTTCGTGCGCGGCCGTACTGCGCCGCCGTCCCGGATCCTGCTGTGCACCGACGACGGCGACCGCAATCTCGCCGTCCACGAGAGACGCACCGTCTGAGGGGAGCTGGACGACCGCGACGAACTGGCCTGCCCGCTCGCACACGTCGGCCACCGAGTCGATCGGCTCCTCCCCCAGCCCGAGCTCTCCCCGCAGCCACCGGGCGGCCTGTTCGGCCTCCTCCGCACTGGTTACCCGTCCGGGGTAACGCCGCAGCGGTTCCGGTCTGAGGACACCAACACGGACGAGCTGGCGCACGTCCCGCAGCCACTCGGAGAGCAGAGCCTCGGTGCGGTAGGCATTCCGTGCGGCCTCGCTGCCTCCGATCTCGCTGCTGTCGGCAATGGCCGCACGCCGAGACACCACCTCCGGCGGCGGGTGCAGGAAGTGCGACAGTGGAAAGCCGAGAGTGCGGGCGATCTGGGTGAGCTCCATCGCGTCGATACGGCGGTCGCCCTTCTCCAGCTTGGAGATCATGCTGCGCTCCAAGCCGATCTCGTCGGCAAGAGCCTGTTGGGTGAGACCGGCGGCCGCCCGGCTCTCCCGGATCCGCTCGCCGATACTCGCCCAGCTCAGCTCCTCAACCATGTGTGCGATTATCGCACGGCAAAGCGGTAGGGTGAATGTCACCGACAGTAAAAATTTGGTCTGCCCCGGCATCCTGTCGCCATGTACCGGAAGACCACCGCTGGACACCGTTGGAGCAGACGGCCTGTCGAAGGACCGCGCGGAAGACCAGGTAAAACGAAGAAGGCCCCTCCCTCGACGGGAAGAGCCCTGATACGGGGCTTTTGTCGGAACCCCGGAATCCGGTAGGAGCGCGACCCGAATCAGTGTTCCAGTCGTGCTGTGGTGGCTCCCGCGATTGGACTCGAACCAATAACCTGCCGGTTAACAGCCGGCTGCTCTGCCAATTGAGCTACGCGGGATCGCGTCGGCTGCCGTTCCGGGGTGTTCCCCGCAGCGACATGAATAGGTTAGCGCACTCGGCACAGTGGTCGTGACAGGTTTTCCTCCGGCCCGGCGCGGAGCGCCGTTGTCGCCTCCTGCCCTGCCGACTTCGCGGCAGGTAGCGTGGACAGCGCCACAACCCCATCGTCTCGGGAGGACCGCATGCGCATGCGCTACCAGATCGCCTTCGTCGCCGGACTCGCCGTCGGCTACGTGCTCGGGAGCAGGGCCGGACGGGAGCGCTACGAGCAGATCGCCAAGGCCGCACGCGGCATCGTCGAGAACCCGACCGTGCAGGAGACCGCCGGGCTGGTGCGGGCCCAGGTCACCAGCGCCGGCAAGACCGCCTACACCAAGATCTCCGAGAAGCTTCCCGTCTCCTCGCTGCGCGACTTCCTCTCCCGGCCCACCCCGGAGGAGGAGGCCGAGCTCGACCGGGTCGAGGCCGCCGCGCCCCGGGACTGAACCGGCCCCGCGTCCTCCGCCCGCGGGCGCGGACTACGGTGGGGGCATGCTGCGATGGCTGCGCCGACACTCCCTTCCCTCCGAGATCCGCGCCCGGCTCGCCCTCGAACCGGGGGAACGGGTGATCGCCCACGCGCTGACCGGGGACCGCACGGCGGCGGTGGTGGCCACCACCGCCGCCGTGCACCTGCCCGACGGGCGGCGGGTGCCGTGGGAGCGCGTGGACCACGCCGGATGGAACGACGTCGGCCTGACGCTCACCGTCGAGGACGAGCCCGAACTGGTCGTCCCCCTCCCCGCCCCCGGGCGGCTGGCCCAGGCCGTCTACGAGCGGGTCACCGCCACCATCCTGGTCTCCCGGCACGTGCCGCTGCTGGCGGCGGAGGAGGGCTCCCCGGGCGTGCGGCTGGTCGCGCGCCGCTCCCCCGGCGGCTCCGAGGTCACCTGGCGCCTCCGCTACGACGAGGGCGTGGACCCCGACTCCGCGGAGGTCCGGGAGCGCACCGCCTTGGCCCTGGCACGGCTGCGCGAGCAGATGGGGATCTGAACCGGCGACACGCGACCGGAGACTGACCGGGGCTGTCAGGTATCCCGGCGATACTTCCGTCCCATGACGAACTGGGAGTCCTTCGCCGCACAGGCGCCGCGGCTCGCCGCCGCGGTGCGCGCCCGCTTCACCGCCCACCGGCACCACGTCCTGGCCACCCTGCGCCGGGACGGGTCGCCCCGGGTCAGCGGAACCGAGGTGTCCTTCCACGGCCCCGACCTCGTGATCGGGTCGATGCCCGGTTCGGTCAAGGCCCGGGACCTGCTGCGCGACGGCCGGTTCGCGCTGCACGCCAACCCCGGCGACGGCTCGATGACGGGCGGCGACGCCAAGGTATCGGGGACCGCCGTGGAGGTGACCGCCCCCGAGGAGCTGGAGTCCTTCCGCCGCCGCACCGACGTCCCGCCCGGGCCGTTCCACCTGTTCCGGCTGGAGCTGCGCGACGCCGTACTGACCTCGGTGGAGGGCGACGCCCTGGTCGTCGACCTGTGGCAGGCGGGATCGGGGGTGCGCCGCTTCACCCGGAGGTGACGGGCCGCGCTCACCCCAGCGCCTCGGCCATCGCGGCCACCAGCTCGCCCTCCGGGTCCATGTCGAGGTTCCACAGGACCATACCGCGCAGGCCGTGCTCGACGACGTAGCCGCCCTTGAGGCGGACCACCTCGGGAGTGTCGTAGGACCACCACTCGTCGCCGTCGTAGACCCACTGGGCGCCGGTCTCCCGGTCGAAGAAGCGCTCGCCGGGGAGCTGTTCCAGGGTCTCGTAGGCGTCGGTCGACTGCCCGTAGTCGCCGTCGGCGCCCGCCTCGGCCGGGGAGAGCCAGCCGTCCCCGTCCGGTCCGGGGTCCACGCCGCTCCAGCCGCGCCCGTAGCCGGGGATGCCCAGGACCAGCTTGTCGGCGGGCAGCCCGTGGTCGAGGTAGGCGCGCACCGCCCGGTCGACGCTGGGCTGGTCGGGTTCCTGCTCGGGCGCGTACAACTGCGCGTGGTGCCCGGTGGTCCCCCGCCACGCACCGGTCAGGTCGTACCCCTGGACCGTCGCGAAGTCCAGGTAGGCGAAGACCTCGGGTTCGTAGCTGTCGCGCATGGTCTGCGGGTCGTTGCTCAGCGACGCCGAGAGGGTGTACTCCCGGCCGGTCTCGCGTTCCAGGGCGTCCAACTGCTCGCGGAACTCGATCACCGCGAGCGTGAAGTTGCGCCTGTCGTCGGGGTGCTCCACGTTGTCGGGGTGCCCGCGGCCGCCCGGCCACTCCCAGTCCAGGTCGATGCCGTCGAAGATGCCCGCGGCCACGCCCTCGCCGCCCTGCGGCTCCCCCGCCAGCTTCGGCAGGTTGCCGCGCAGCCACAGGTCGATGCAGGAGGCGACGAAGCGTTCGCGCGACTCCTCGGTGCGCACCGCCTCCGAGAAGTACCTCGACCAGTTCCAGCCGCCCAGCGAGATGCTGGTCCGCAGGTGGGGGTGCTTCTCCCTGAGCTTGCGCAGTTGGTTGAGGCTTCCGGCGAGCGGCTGCTCGTAGCGGTCGGCCCTGCCGTCCACGCTCTGCTCGGCCGTGTAGCGGCGCTGGAAGATCTGCCACGGCTGGTCGGCACCGGGCGGGACGTGGCACAGCCCGTCCTCGCTGACGTCCCCGAACGCCCAGATCAGCCGGTCCAGATGCGCCGCTGCGCCGCTGGTGTCGACGTCCTTGACGGTGTAGCCCCGGTTGGCGGTGTTCCAGTCCGCGAAGTAGGCCATGCGCTCCCCCGCGGAGTCCGGCGGCCCCGCCCGCACGACCGCGACGACCCCGGCCAGGACCGCGACTGCGACGGCTGCCGCGAGGGCGGCCCACACGACCGCCGACGGGCGCCGCCGCGCTGGATGGATCCGGTGCTGCCCCGTCATGGCCCCAAGGTATCCGTGTCCGCGGCGCGGCCGGCGTCAGCGGAGCACACCGGGGGCGTCCCCGCCGGACGGCCGCGGCGCAACCGCCGTCGCGGAGGACTCATCCGAGGTAGTCGCGGAGGATCCGGGCGCGCGCGGGCTGGCGGAGCTTGGCGAGCGTCTTGGACTCGATCTGCCGGATGCGCTCGCGGGTGACCCCGAACTCCCGGCCCACCTCCTCCAGGGTGTGCGGCTTGCCGTCGGCCAGTCCGTAGCGGAGGGTGATGACCCGCTGTTCGCGTTCGGAGAGCCCGCGCAGCACCTGGGCCAACTGGTCCTGGAGCAGGACGAACGCCGCGGCCTCCACCGGGGGGACGGCGTCGGAGTCCTCGATGAAGTCGCCGAACGCGGAGTCCTCCTCGCCCACCGGCGTGTACAGGGAGATCGGCTCCTGGGAGACGCGCTGGATCTCGACGACGCGCTCGTCGTCGACGTCCAGTTCCCGGGAGATCTCCTGCAGCGTCGGCTCCCGGCCCAGCTCCTGGTGGAGTCGGCGGCGGGTGCGGGCGAGCTTGTTGATGCTCTCGGCCATGTGGACGGGGACGCGGATGGTGCGCGCCTGGTCGGCGATGGCGCGGGTGATCGCCTGGCGGATCCACCAGGTGGCGTAGGTGGAGAACTTGTAGCCGCGGGCGTAGTCGAACTTCTCGACCGCGCGGATCAGCCCCAGGTTGCCCTCCTGGACCAGGTCGAGCAGGGCCAGGCCACGCCCCAGGTAGCGCTTGGCGATGGAGACCACCAGGCGCAGGTTGGCCTCGATGAGCCGGCGTTTGGCGGCCTCGCCCTCGTGGACCAGCTCCTCGAGGTCGGCGACCCACTCGGGGTGGTACTGCTGGGGCACCGGGCCGGTGCGCGCGGCGCGCAGCTTCTGCTCGGCGTACAGCCCGGCCTCGATGGCCTTGGCGAGCTCCACCTCCTCCTCCGCCGTGAGCAGGGGGACCCGGCCGATCTCCCGCAGGTAGACGCGGACCAGGTCTCCGGAGGAGGTGCGCTGGCCGGGGAGGTCCGCGAGGTCGTCGCGGTAGCGGTCCGGTTCCTCCGGCAGCGGGTCGACCGCTTCGACGGGAAGGCCGTCGTACTCCGGCGCGGTCAGGGGACCGCGCGGCGGTCTGCTCCGCGCGCCCGCGGTCCGGGCCACCGTGCGCCGCACCGGCGGCCTTCCGTTGGGTACCACCGAAAAAGCCACCCTTACAGTCTGCCTGTGTTTTCCCCAGGCAGAGAGATCGAATTTTGTCACCTTTGTGTCACACAGTACCCCCAAAACGCTCCCGCATCATACGTTTATGCTGCTCAACCGCCATGAGATCGGCGAACACACGCTGGTATTCCTCGGCGTCGGAGATCGGGTCGAGCCTGCCCAGCCGCGATTTGAGGTTTGTGATCCTCCGGTTGACGGAATGAATTCTTATTGTGCTGATGATCTCCTGGGCGCGGTGTTCGTCGAGTTCTCCGTAGACCTCGATCGGCTCCACCGCCAACTGGGTGAGGAAGGTGCGCTGCGCGTCGGTGCGGGCGGCCTCGCGCAGTTGTCCGGCCCACCGCGCCGGGTCCTCCGCCGCGGCCGTGCCGCCCTGCTCCTGGATCAGGGCGAACACCTGGCGGTGCTGCTCGACGGTGAACGCCTCGGGTTCGAGCTCGTCGAACCCGGTGCACAACTGGGGGTGCTGCACCGCGAGCTTGAGCACCTGCCGCTCCCGCCGCACCGACGGGTCGCGCAGGTCGTAGTCGGGCGCGGGCGGCGCGGGCCGCCGCTCCGGGCGCCCGCCCTGCCGGGCGCGCCGCATGTGCTCGCGGACCCGCCTGGCGACGAACTCCTCGTCCATGATGCCGAGCCAGCGGTCCAGGCTGACGCCGTAGAGCTTGCGCACCCCGGCGTTGCGGATGCTCGCCACGATGGGGGCCGCCGCGTCCAGCGCGGCCAGCCGCCCTTCGGGGGTGTCGAGGTTGTGGCCCTCGAACTTGCTGCGGATCATGAACTCGTACAGCGGCTGCTTGGCCGCGATCAGGTCGCGCACCGCGGCGTCGCCGCGCTGCACGCGCAGGTCGCACGGGTCGAGCCCGTCGGGCTGCACGGCGACGAAGGTCTCCGAGGCGAACCCGTGCTCCTCGGCGAAGGCGCGCAGGGCCGCGTTGCGTCCGGCCTGGTCCCCGTCGAAGGTGAAGACCACCTCGCCGCCGAACTCCGAGCGGCCCAGCAGCAGCCGCCGCAGGATCTTCAGGTGCTCCTCGCCGAAGGAGGTGCCGCAGGTGGCGATGGCGGTGGTGACCCCGGCCAGGTGGCAGGCCATCACGTCGGTGTAGCCCTCGACGACCACCGCCTGGCGCTGCCGGGCGATCTCCTTCTTGGCCAGGTCCAGCCCGTAGAGCAGGCTGCCCTTCTTGAACAGCGGGGTCTCGGGGGTGTTGAGGTACTTGGGCCCGTCGTCGTCGGGGTCGAGCTTGCGCGCGCCGAAGCCGACGACCTCTCCGGCGACGTCGCGCACCGGCCACACCAGGCGGCCGCGGAACCGGTCGTAGAGGCCGCGCCGCCCCTGGCTGGCCAGGCCGCCGCGGAGGATCTCGGCGTCGGTGAAGCCCTTCTTGCGCAGGTGGGTGGTGAGCGCCTCCCAGGAGGCCGGGGCGTAGCCGACCCCGAAGCGCTCGGCGTCGGCCCGGGTGAAGCCGCGCTCGGCGAGGAAGCGGCGGCCCGCCTGCGCCTGCGGGCTGAGCAGTTGCTCGGCGTAGAACTCCGCGGCGACGCGGTGCGCCTCGACCAGCCGCTGCCGCTGCCCCTGCTCGTTGCGGGGCACGTAGCCGCCCTGCTCGTAGCGGAGCTGGATGCCCGCCGCGCGCGCCAGGTGCTCGACGGCCTCCACGAACCCCAGGTGCTCGATCCGCTGGATGAAGGCGATGACGTCGCCGCCCTCGCCGCAGCCGAAGCAGTACCAGAGGTTGCGCGCCGGGGTGACGTTGAACGAGGGGGTCTTCTCGTCGTGGAAGGGGCACAGGCCCTTCAGGGAGCCGCCGCCTGCGTTGCGGAGCTGGAGGTACTCGCCGACCACGTCGGCGATGGGGGACCGTTCCCTCACCAGGGCGACGTCTTCGTCTCTGATTCGACCTGCCACGAGAGTTCAGGGTAGTTCCTCCCCGCGGCCGTGCGGCGCCGCGGGACGGCCGCCTCAGCACAGGCGGTCGTGCCAGGCCAGGGCGGAGGTGTCGGTGAGCGAGGCCACCTGGTCGACGACCACCCGCAGCGCGGCGGCGTCGTCGCGGGCCGCCGCGTAGTCGGCCCGGAACCGCGGCTCCAGGGTGTGGGGCGCCCCCGCGGCGACCGCCTCGACCAGTTCGGCGACCACCCTGCGCTCCCGCGCGTAGCGGCTGCTGTCGTCCTCGGGGAAGACGTAGTGCGCGGTCACCGCCTTGAGCAGCGCGCACTCCAGCCGCTGGCGGCGCGGCACCACCAGTTCGGCGGAGTAGCGGGTCAGCCGCGCCGTCCCGTAGGCGGCCCGGGTGGCCTGCTCGGCCGCGCGGCAGAACCGCCCGATCAGCTCGCTGGTGAGGTTCTTCAGCGCCGCGAGCGAGGGCAGGTCCCCGGTGAGCGCGTCGGGCCAGCAGTCCTGGGCCACCAGGCCTTCGAAGACCTCCTCCAGCTCGGCCGGTTCGGCGTCGCAGTAGCGCGCCGCCGCGGTCGTGCACACCCGGGCCCGTTCGACCGGGCTGCGCAGCGCGGCCAGCCGGATCTGCCCGGAGTACAGCCCGTCCTCCAGGTCGTGCACCGAGTAGGCCACGTCGTCGGACCAGTCCATGACCTGGGCCTCGAAGCAGGGGCGCCGCTCGGGCGCGCCCTGGCGCACCCAGGCGAAGACGTCGGCGTCGTCGGCGTAGGCGTTGAACTTGCGGGTGTCCCCTCCGGCGCCGCGCGGCCACGGGTACTTGAGGGTGGCGTCCAGGGTGGCGCGGGTCAGGTTGAGCCCGGCGCTGCGCCCTCCCGGCGCGCTGACCTTGGCCTCCAGGCGGGTGAGCAGGCGCAGGCTCTGTGCGTTGCCCTCGAAGCCCCCGCAGGGGCGCGCCGCCGCGTCCAGGGCGGCCTCGCCGTT
>Ga0207864_1002249_pt1 | contig 18629 bp, 10 predicted proteins | sample HigsolmetaAR202D_FD_184834 | JGI IMG/M metagenome (GOLD analysis project Ga0207864, IMG submission 184834) | Ionic liquid and high solid enriched microbial communities from the Joint BioEnergy Institute, USA - AR20-2-D (SPAdes) (version 2) ... | reverse complement strand
CTCCCAGTTCGTTGTGGCTGGCCCGATTGCTGCCGTTGAGCGTCTGGAGCAGGCAGCTTCTTCGGCGGACGTCCAGGCCAGAAAGTTGAATACCGCATGCGCGTTCCACTCGTCTCTGATGGCGCCGGCCGCAGATTCCTGGCGTGCGGCCGTTGTGAGTGAACTTCAGGGTAAGTCGGCGAATTTGCGGGCCAGCGCCTTCAGTAACGTCACAGGCAGGCAATACTCTTCCACAGAAGAAGTTGTCCAGTTACTTAGTGAGCAGATTGTGCGGCCGGTACAGTGGGCTGAGATCTGCTCCAATCTGGTCGCGGCGGGCGCCAATATTTTTATTGAGTCGGGTCCGGGCCGCGTCTTGTCGGATTTGATGAAGCGGAACCTGGGGAGGCGCGGCGACTGTCTGGTCCTTCCGGCGGATCCCGGCCCTGCTCCTGCGAGAGAACACGTTGTCAACCTGCTCGCGCAGCTTTACGTCCGCGGCGTCGATGTTGACTGGAAGAAGTTCGCAGATCCTGGCGCGATAGCATCGTTCGTTGAGCCGCCGCAGGAAGCCGTGGCGGCGCGGCCGGAACGAATCGAGGTCAACATCTTTCAGGCAAACCAGGAGCTGCTGGACCGCTACTTCCGCCAGCAGACCAATCTTGTCGAGCTTGCCATCCAGCAGACAGGTCCGTCTGAGTGCAGAATGCTTCTCCAGACGGCTCTCGAATCGAACGAGCGGATTTTGAACGCGGTCCTGGCAGTCAATGAGCAAGCCGTACGAGGTCTGCTCGGCAATTCTGCGACTTCTCCCCCGGCGCCTTCGCGAACAATCGCCGCGCCGGCGCCAGTCGATAAGCGCGATACGGCAGACGAGCCGGCTGGCGATCTTGCATCGCGCGTTCAGCAGTGCCTTCGCGCAGAGATCACCCGCGTCACGGGCTTTCCGCCCGAAGCCATCACTCCGGATCTCTCGTTTACCGACCTCGGCATTGATTCGCTCTCCATGGCGGAAATCTGGGGTGAAGTCCTGGACAAGATGCCGGAACTCGAAGAGTATGCCGATCACATCTTCGAGATCCACTCGCTTGCGGACATCCGGAAGGTCTGGGCTCCTGGCAACGCGGCGGAAGCAAAAGCGAGCAGCAAAGCGCTAGCGCCTTCAGCACCACCTCAACGCCCGCGATGGCGGGAACTGCGGCCGGTTCTTGTCGATGCAATTAGCGCCAGATTAGGGATCGAGGCCCTGCGAATCCTGGATTCGCAGGACTTCGATACAGAGCTGCGATTGGATGTCTTTACCCGCGAAGAGATCTATCGCGAATCTCTTGCGCATCATCCAGGGTACCGGCTGGCAGGACGCGAACTGCTGAATGCCCGGAACTTATTCGAGCTCGGCGCGCTGCTGGAGAGATTCGAACTGCCGGAGTCAGCAGAGGCAGGCCAGGAAGCGGTCACCCGTTTTATCCGGCGAAGGGAGAAAGTCGTTCTGGCAGCCCCCGCCAAGCTTCCCGCCCGCGTCCTGCTTGCAGGTGAGGCATCTCCGGGCATGGCGCAGCTCCATCAATTGCTCCAGGAAGCCGGAATCTGCGTAGTGAGCCTCCAAGCCGACGTTGGCGGCTGGTGTTCCGGTTCCGAGCGCTTCCGGCTCGATTCGATTTCCCACCTGCGCCAGTTTGCGGACCGGACATTCGGCCCGCGGCCGTTCTCCGTTGTCTTCGTTGCTGAGGGACAGGCCGGGTGTGCAGAAGCTCTGGAGACCGGAGTGACGTCGCTTTTTGTTCTCGCGAAGGCCCTGTGGGGAGAGGAGGAGGACAGGAAGTCTCTCAACCACTTCGCGGTTGTCGGAACACCTGCCAGCAAGCCTGTGTATCACGCCGCCCGCGGACTGGCGCGATCTCTGCGGCGGGAGTTCTCGGATGTCCCGGTCAACTGTGTCTGGCTGCAGTCGAATCTCGCGGACGTGGAGCGGTCGGGCCTGCTCGACGCCCTGTTCTCGGACCGCCTGGAGCACGATGTTTTCGAAGAGCGGGGGCAATTCTACCGCGAAGTCGCCGAACCGAATAGCCTGGCCGCTGTCGATAATTCGCCAGCGCTCGATCTAAGCCATACTTCGCGGGTACTCATTCTCGGAGGAGGCGACGGCATTTCGGCCGAGATTGGCGTGGGGCTTGCACAGACGTACGGCTGCGAAATCGTGGCAATTGGACGGACGCCTTGGCCTGCCGGACTGCCGTACGCCGAGATCGAACCGGGACCGGAAGCGGAACGCCTCATCAAGCGGAAGCTCTACGAGGAAATCGAAGCTTCCGGGCGAGTCACGGGCGACCTCTTGCAGCAGCGGTGGAGACTTGTATCGCGGCAAAGGGCATTGTGGTTCACCAAATCGAGAATCGAAGCGGCAGGTGGCAGGTTCGAGTATTATTCCGCTGACGCGCGGGATGCTGTATCGCTGCGCAGCACCCTAGACAAAATTCTGGCGCAGGGACCGGTTCACGGAGTGATCCACGGCGCGGGCGTGATTCGCGATAGCCTCCTTGCGCAGAAGACGGTCGACGAATTTCGAGATGTCGTCAAGACGAAAGCCATTCCGGCAGTCGTTCTGCGAGAGGTGCTACAGAGTCAGCCGCTCGCCTTCGCCTTCTTCCTGAGTTCGATGACATCCTTTACCGGCACGGCAGGACAAACGGACTATGCCTCGGCCAATGAGATCCTGAACGCCGTTGCTGCGGATTGGAACCGGAGTGCTACCTATCCTGTCAAGTCGCTGCTGTGGTCTGTCTGGACGGAGGCGGGACTGGCCGGGCCAGCAATGAGGAATCAGATGCAGCGGATGGGCCTCGGCGGAATTCCTACTACCGAAGGGGTGAGGCTGCTGCTCGATGAGTTGAAGTATGGGCGCAAGCAGGACGACTGGGTGCTCTTTGCCCCTCAATCCACGCTGCGCTACTCGATGAACTATCGGAATGTTCCTGCCGGTTCGCGGGGAAAGCCGGCAGAAGCCAGGCGCGCTAATACTGTTCCTGCGAGCGCGCTTGCAGTGCGATGATCGAGCCTATCGCCATCACTGCGGCGTCCGGCGTCTTTCCGGGCGCGAACGGACCCGAGACGATCGATGAGTTCTGGCGGAGCGTCAAAGCGGCACGCAGGGCAAGGCTCGACTCTCTGGAGAAAAAGTGGGGACTGCGCCGCTCTGACTATTTCGATCCGGCTCCCGGGACTCCGTACCGGACCTACCTCGATCGCGCCTTCACGATCTCCGACAGCCTCGGATCGCAGATCGATTGGGGTGTGCGGGTTTTAAAGGATCTGCTCCACTCTGTACGCGGCCAGATGCCGGCTCCATCGCGGACGGGGTTGTGTCTGGCGACATCGTGGACAGACTCGAGCTACTTCCATGCCGACACCAGCAGAGTAGTCGGAGGTGCATCTGCGGTCGAGGGGCAGGTGTATGCGCCGGATGCGCAGTTGCAGGCGATCGCGGATGCGGGCGGAATCGAAGGCCCAGCATTGGCGGTCGACAATGCCTGTGCCTCGTCGCTCTATGCACTCGATACCGCCATCGGGATGCTGTTCAGCGGTCAGGCCGACGCGGTTGTCGTACTCGGGCTGAACGTCTTTCTCCCCGCATTCCTGTATCTGGGCTTTTCCAAGCTCACAGCCCTTTCTCCCACAGGTGAGATTCTTCCATTTTCAGCGGATGCTTCCGGCATCGTGCCTGCAGAAGCAGCTGCCGCAATCCTCGTGGAGCCGCTCGGTCAGGCTCAGGCATCGGGCCGCCCTATGCTGGCCGTAATTCGGGGGCTCGGCCTCTCCGCCGATGGCGGTGAGCGGTCGATCTTTGCGCCCGGGCCAATCGGGCAGCGGCTGGCGTATGAGCGCGCATACAGGGAGATTTCACCGGCGGACATTCACTATGTCGAAGCCCACGGAACCGCCACTGTCCTCGGGGACCAGACAGAAATCGAAGCTCTCGACGCCTTCTTCAAGCCCCACCGGCGGAATGGCAGGTTGCCCATCGGCTCAGTGAAAGCGCTCGTAGGACATTCCCTTGCATGCGCCGGACTGGTTTCCATCGTGAAGGCGTTATGTATGCTGCGCGATGGCTTCATCCCGCCGCACATTCCTGTGAAGCCGAACCCGCGTCTTGCAGACAGCTGCCTTCGCCTTCCGGAGGAGATCGAGCCCTGGCCGGAGGATGAGCCGGTCCGGCGCGTCGGCGTCTCTTCGTTCGGCTTTGGCGGCGCAAACGCGCATCTGGTCCTGGAGTCCAACGCTGCGTATGCGGCGGGAGACGCAAAGCGGACCCTCCGCTTCAGCCCTGTCGCGATCCTCGTGGCGGATGCAGTGCTGGGCGAGGCGCAGGGTATCCGCAGTCTGACTGAGAAGCTCTCGTCGCAGGAGCCGAAGCTTCAGCCTTTCCCTCTCCAGCGCTTTTCAGAATCAGCTCTCCAGGACGGGGTGTACGGCAGCTACTTTCCGCCGCAGCTTACGGTAGAAGGCCACGGCGTTCGGATGGGCCCCAAACCGCTGTCACGGCTAGACCCGTTCCAGCGACTAGGCATCCACCTGGTGCAAGGAGTCTTGCAGGACGCCGCAGACACTCGTCCGGAAGAGACGGGACTCGTCTTTTGCACGAATCTGGGCGGGGAAATGTCTCTTCAGCTTACGAGACACTACGTGGCGCACTTCGCCGGACAGAATGACAAGAGCAAGCGTTACGCGCAGGTCGAGCCCTCCTTGGAAGCGATTGCTTCGGGACTGCCCTCTCTTTGCTCCGGCTTCCCCGCCTTTTGTCTTGGGATCAAGGGCTTTCACCAGACGGTCTCCGGCGGCGCAATGTCCTTCTGGCAGGCGCTGGCGCTCTCGCCCTACTGGCTCAATGGAAGATGCTCCGCTTTCCTTCTGGCTGCCGGCCGTCACATCAAGAGCCCTCTGGACTTGGATCGAGCGTCAACACCGCAAGGAGAGGGGTCGGCTGTTTTTCTCTTGCGCTCGCTTGATTCGCTTCCTGCCGACGACGAACCCCTGGCAGTAATCCATTCCGTCGCTTTCGGTGCCGATCTGGATGAGGTCTGTGCAAGCACGAACATTTCCGCTGCCGGCATCGACTTGATTGAGATCAGCCAGATCGATCCGGAAGTAGAGGTGGGCGGCCTCGGCAAGGCACAGAGTAATTGCGGCTTCCTGGGCGAAGCGACCGGGATCGAAGCGCTGCTGCGGCTCCTGTTAATCCCCGGCACAGGCTGGCGCGCTGTCCAGATCCAGCGCGGGACAGAGACTGTTGGCAGCGTTCTTCTCGAGAAGCTCCGCGAAGTACCCTGTGCCGAACGAGCCATCGTGACCCCGTTGCCCGTGATCTTTCAGCCGGCAGCCGAACCCGCAACGGCGAGCGTGCAGGCGTCGTTGGGGGGAAGCGCCGCCGCTCACTTTCTCAACTGGCAGCGAAGCACGGAACGCGCAATTCTCAGTTACCTGGAGGCGCAGAGGAGACTGTTTGCGTTGTTTGCCGGAGACGAAACGGCCGCAGGCACAGCGCCGCCGGCTCTGCGCCCGCTGGACAAACTCCGGAAGGATCCGAGGAATATTGTCCTGGAATCGCCGCTCGTAAGCACTTCTTCCGACGGCGAATGGGAAGTATCAGCGGTGCTCAAGGTCGATGAGAGCCATTCTTACTTTTTCGACCATCCGCTCGATCACGTTCCGGGAATCCTGATTCTGGAAGGCATGCTCCAGCTGATGGAGCTCTTTCTCCCTGATAACCAGTTCATCAAAGCGCTGGAGCTGAACTTCCGGCGGTTCTGCGAGAAGAGGGACCGCATCCTCATCCAGGCAAGGCCAATCCGCCCAGCGCGAGCTGGCGCTTATTCGGTCAGCGTCGTGCAGCGCGGTTCCATGGTCGCGCAGTGCAAAGTCGAAACCGGAGAGATTCCAGAGAATCTGGCGCGACAGGCAGCAGGGCACGCGCCGGTACCGGACCTGCGCCCGTTCCCGGATCCGAAGTATCTCCACAAACTGCATGAAGAAAATGTGCTGGTGACGGAGCTTCAGGAAATTGTTGCGGGCGAATCCTGCTCCTGCGGGTTGCTGGCGCCTCCGGAGAATCACATCCTCGCCGAGGGCAGGGAAGACAGCTACTCATTGCTCTACCTTCTTGAGACAACGCGCCAGTGCGTAATGCTCATTGCGCACCTGCTGGAACGGATCCCGCTCAATATGCCGATGAACCTCGTGTCTGTCGGTATCCAACTTTCCAGGCCCGTGCCGCGGGGAGTGCCTTTGCAGTTCGTCTGTTCCCGGCAGCCGGTCCGTAAGGTGGGACAGATGACCATCGCGCATATAGCCCTGGACATCCAGGCAGCAGGAGAAAGCATCGGCCGGACTGCGATTAAAGCTCAGGTTGTGGACAAGGCTACGTATCAGAAGCAGCGGAGTCAGGGGAGTTAAAAAAGAGATGACCACTGCAACGTCCGCCGGGAAGATGGAAACAGGCTTCATTTCGATGTTCCTCAACGTCGCCCGGACTACGCCAGATGCACCGGCGCTCACTTTGCTCGATGCCGATTACGCGGAACAGACCCGGTGGAGTTATCGTGATCTGCTGCTGTTGATGGAGCGGTATCGGAAGGTTTTTGTTTCGCTGGGTGTACAACCGGGCGATCCGGTTGCTCTGCAGCTACCGTCCGGACCGGAGCTGATCGCCTGCGTCTATGCGTTGACGTCGATCGGGGCAATCTTTGCGCCGGTGAATCCGAAGCCCACGCGCTATGAGCTGGAATCGATCCTCAGCGATTTGAAGCCGGCCGCCGTCGTCACGACTCCGCAGCTTGTGCGCGATTGTCTCGGCGCCCTTTCTGCCGTCCAAACGTGGCCGCGATTTGTGCTTCTGACCGGGGCGCTCCCGAAGCACCTGCACCGTCCCAAGGGTCTGCACATTGTAGCTGAGACGGAAATTCCGGCGGGCGGGAGTCCTCTCGAACCTCCCTCCGGTAATCCGGTTGTCAGTTGTCACCATACGTTCAAGGGACTCGGATATCCGCTAGGCGTACCGCATCGCTATCACGACTACACTCCGTGTATCGCGGCGTTCATGGAACGATTTCCGGAAGAGCACGGCGCGCCCTTCTTGGTTGGGCTGCCGCTCCATCTGATCTACAGCCTCACAGCCGGTCTGTTCAGCCCTTTCTCGGTGGGTTCGCACGTTCTGCTCTCTCAGAAGCCGCATGAGCTGGACCTTATCGGAACCCTCGAGCAGTACCAGGTGCAGATGGCTTGCCTTGTTCCGCTGCTATTGAAGATGCTGGCTGCCAGAGCACGCAACCGAATCAGACAGGGCCGCCGCCTGCAGTTTCATCCGTTGTTCAAGATTGCGTCCGGCGGTAGCTTGATGGATCGTGCGCTGGCCGCCGAAGTCTGCAGCGCTACGGGCGTCGAAGTCTACCAAGGATACGGGCTCACGGAAACACTTCCGGTCTTGGGTACCTTCCCTGGTCGCAACAAGCCCGGCGCTCTTGGAGTGCCTTTTTCGGAGGTGGTGGAGGTGGCTGTGTTTGGCCAGGATGGACGCGCCGTTTCGGATGGCGTGGCCGGAGAACTTTGCGTTCGAGGCCCAAGTGTTACGGAAGGATTTTGGCGCAGGCCCGAGGAAACATCGTCTTTTCTCCGTGATGGCTGGTTCCATACAGGAGATCTCGCTTTTCGCGACGAGGAGGGATACTTTCACTACTTGGGCAGGAGCTATCCGTTCGCTAAGATTGCCTCGCAGATGGTGGACCTCGTCGAGGTGGAGGCGACGCTCCGGCGCAACCCGGCAGTGGCGCGGGCGATGGTTACGGTAACCCGCCATGCGGATCGGGGAGAGGGACTCGCGGCGTCGGTGATACTCAAGCCAGGATCGCAAGCCACGGCGAAGGAGTTAAAGGACACCTGCAAGAAATTCCTTTCTCCGCACAAGGTTCCTCGCGAGTTCATGATTTACGAGAACAACGTCGCCACTGTGGGGGCACGATGAAAGCCTGGACTCCTTTACTCCTGACGGTGCTCGGATTTGTCGGCTTAGGCGCGCTGGCTGTGTACCGGATGATGACAATTGAGTCCCTGCCTATGTTGCTTTTGGCCGGTACGGGCATGGCAATGTATGCAGGCTGGATGCTGTGGGAGTCACGGGTTTCGGTAAAGGAGATATCGAAGCCTGAGCCGGACAGGGATCGCGGGACGATGGAGCTGTGCGCGTTCGTAAAGATCTCCCTCCTTGTCGCCGCCCTTGCCGGGAGAGGATCGATTTTGACGGACCGGGGAGCTATCATCGCCGCTCTCGTCGGGCTTGTGGTTGTTGCGGCGGGTATTCTGCTTCGAACGAACGCCATCCGGACGATGGGAGACGCTTATAGCCACCGTATTCGCACTCCGAGCTTTCCTCTCGTGACGCACGGCCCGTACGCCTGGATCCGGCATCCGGCCTATGCAGGTACGGTGCTGATTCACGCTGGCGCAGTTCTGATCTTCCTGAACGTGGTCTCGGCGGTCGCACTGGCCGCCTGGCTTATTGCTGTCTGGTACCGGACACACGTGGAAGAGCGGTGGCTGTCGACCTTCCCCGAGTACCAGGAGTACAAGGCAAGAGTAACCGGAGCATGGATCCCCGGACGGCGCTCGCGGCCGATTCCTGCCGCAAGTGCAGGAGGAGGTGCACGATGAGCTTCCAGGCCCGGCTTCCGGTTCTGCTCTCGGTGAGCTTCGTTGTGCTCATCTCGATCTTCTCCGGGCGGAGGCTTTCCGCGATGCCTGGCGATCTGGCCGCTGCTCTGGGAGTTGTGGTGCTGCTCTATCTCGCGTGGCTCTTCATCGAGTCTCGCGTTGCGGTGAGAGAACTTTCCAAGGAAAAGACGAAGATTGACCGTGGAACGCTTGAATTGTACGCCGCCGGTCGTGCGGTCACCGTATTATCCGCGCTTGCGCTGCCAACGGCCTGGGATCGCATCGGCCTCTGGTACCCGATCGGTCTTGCAGTGTTTGTCGCGGGGGTAACTTTCCGCCTTGTCGCAATCCGCGTACTCGGCCGCTTCTACTCCCATCGCGTCCGTATCGACGATTCACACCAAATCGTCCAGCACGGTCCCTACCGGTTCCTGCGCCATCCCGCCTACACCGGGATGATTGTTGCGCATGTAGGCTTCGTCGTATGCTTCTTTCACCCTGTGAGCCTGGCGATTCTGCTTTGCTTTTTCATTCCCGCAGTGGTCTTGCGCATTCGAGTTGAGGAACGAGCGCTGTTTGCCCTTCGTGGTTACGCCGAGTACGCCAAGACCCGGAAGCGGTTAATCCCCGCGGTGTGGTGAGGCGGTCGATGGAAATGAACATCGTCCTTCTCGGTTGTACCGGGTTCGTCGGCTCGGCAGTGCTGCGGAACGCGCTTGGAAGCAATATCCGGGTCCATGCGCTTGTGAGGGATACCCCGCGCCGTCGAGGGACCTTGCCCGGCTCCGTGCGCGTTCTTGAGGGCGATATGGAGCGCCTGCCGCGGAGCCTTTTCCCGGAGGAGCCGCACGTGGTTATCCACCTGGCGACGAAGCAGATCGACCGCGACGGAACAGGCTTTCACGCCGTGAACGTAGAGGGGACGCGGCGGCTGATGGAGGCGCTGCCAGATTCAACGCTTGGCGTCCTGTATGGCAGCTCAATGTCCGTGTACGGCCAGGGCGAGCAGGTGAATATCGATGAAACGGCGCCCATTCGTCCTGAGACTCCGCTTGCACGCTCCCGCCGACATGCCGAGGAGATCATCCTGGACACAGCCGCTGCACGCGGGCTCAGCAGTTATGTGCTGCGTCCCCGCTTCATCTTCGGCTTAGGCGATAAACATACGTTTCCGGGGCTCGTGCGCATGGTTCGCGATGGTGTCAGGCCCGGAACGGGCAAGCAGCGGTACTCGATCATCGGAGTCGACGACTACGCCCGCGTACTGCTGCAGCTCGCAGGTCGAATCCTCGAAGGAGCACCGCCGGAACAAACCCCTCTGAATCTGGCTTATACGCGCTCCGTGAGCATGCAGGAGATCGTGACGCTGATCAGTGAGCGTTTCGGGATAACGCCGCCGAGAATCGGAATCCCCGCGCCCGCATGGCTGACGCGTACTTTGCGTGCCATGCCGATTCGAACGCTACAAACGCTGGGGACCCGGCTCGAATTGTTCGGTCTCTCCCATACGGCGAACGTCGATGCCCTATCCGCAAGGATCGGTGGGAGTATTCCCGCAAAGGATCCTATCAATGTGCTAGAAGCCGCGGCGGCAGCCTACAGCGCTACGCTCCGGCATCCCTTACAGGCAGGTGTTTCATCCACGTGACAGCCTTTCCCGACGACACTTCTCCGCGGCGGGTTGCGCGCGGGCCCAAGATCCTGACTCTGGCCGATCGAATGACTCCGGAGCAGGTAGGCGGAAAGTTCTACCGGCAAAGCGTCATGAGCCGGTCCGGCATTGCGATCCCGCCCTTCTTCTGCCTGACAGCCGCGTTTTATGAGGAGGTTACGGCCTCGCTTTCTCCCGCCATCAAGTCGATCCTCGACCGGGTGAACTTCGAGGACTCTGAAGGACTCGGCCAGCGGCTTGAAGAGGCGTCCGAGGCGATCCACGATATCTTCCGCCGAATCCGGTTCAGCAAGGAGCAGGAGGCCCTAATCACGAAGGCATTCGATCGGTGCTTTCCAGGGAATCCTCTCGTCTCCGTTCGGTCCTCGATGATCGGCCATCGCGCGGAAGAGAGTGAAGATTCCGCCGACAATCCCTTTGCCGGAATGAGCGAAAGCTTCCTTTATGTGAGGCGGGAGGACTTGTTTGGACGGATCCTGGAGTGCATGGCGTCTGGCTTCAAGGCGGAATCGATTCTCTACCGCCAGAAGCAGGGGATGGATCTGACGGGGTTCTCCGTTGCGGTGGGCGTGCAAAAGATGATCTTCGGCACGAGATCATTTGTGCTGTTCACTTGCGATCCGAAGACGGCGGCGCGCGAGACGGTAGTGATTGCCGGGCACGGTATCGGAGAGGGGATCGTACAGGAGAAGGTTCCGGTAGATCACTTCTTCTTCAACCCGATGTCGAATGCGATCCGGAAAGAGGTCGCGAGCAAGGACTGGATGCTCACACTCGCCCCGGCGGGATACGGGTTGACGACGGTTGAGGTCCCGTCAGAAAAGCGTGACACGCCGTGTCTTTCCGAGGAAGAAATCCTGCAGCTTGCGGCATTGGGCGGACGGATTGAGCGAATCTTTAAGGCGCCGCAGGATATCGAAGGCACGTTTACAGACGACGGTAAGGTGTGGATTCTCCAGTCGCGTCCAATCGCGATGGACAGACGCCGTCAGCGCGTGTGGACCAACGCGAACGTCACGGAGAGCTTCCCTGGAGTAACCACTCCGCTTACATTCACGCTGGCGCGATACTTCTACCGGGTCATCTTCTACGACTGCTACAGAATGCTGGGGATCCCCCGCGCGGAGCTGCACGATCAACACGAGGCGCTTGACCGGATGATCGGCTTCCTGGGCGGCCGGGTCTACTACTGCCTTACGTCCTTCTACCTTCTCCACAGCCAAAGCCCTCTGTTTCCCATCTTCCGCGCTCATTGGGAAAAGATGATGGGCTTTCTGGCCTCCTATGAGATCCGCAGAGAAAGTGTCTGGGAAAGGGCCACCCAGCGGATCAAGGCGATCCTGCGTCTTGCCAAGGCCGTGATCGTCATCATCTGGCGGTTTGCGACGCATGAGCGCGACATCGTGCGGTTCCACCAGTGGTGGGAAGGCCTCATCGCCCCGCGCCGGGGCCGCAGCTACGACAATGTTGATCCAGTCCTCGCAATCAGCGACTTCCACGAAGTGTGGCGGCAGGTGGGAAATCGCTGGGGCATCACTCTGATGAACGACACCTATCTGCCGGTTCTTTATGGCTGGGTCGAGGGGTTGTTCAAGAAATGGAAGCTGAACTCGGGAAGCGAAGGCGAAGGGCTCCTGAGCGGCCTCCTTTGCGGCGATGACGGCCTTCTCAGTGTAGAGATTATCCTCTCCGCCGTCCGGCTGGCAGAACAGGTGCGCTCCGATCCCGAGCTGCTGCATAAATTTGAATCGGAGACACCGGAGCGGCTATGGGAGATGCTCGAGGCTGGAGAGCTGAACCCCGGATTTTGTAAGGTCGTCCGGAACCATCTGCACCTTTACGGAGACCGGGGCTTTCAGGAACTCAAGATCGAGCAGCCCAATCTGCGTCATACGCCCTGGGTGCTGCTTCGAATGCTTCAGTCCTATGTGAAGGATGGAATCACGGAGTCGGCCTACCGAAGCAAGGAGCAGGAGGCGCGCCGGCGCGCAGATGCGGAGCTGTCGCGGTTGCTTCGAGGGCATCCCTTCCGAAAACTGTTGCTCAAGGCGCTCCTTTGGAAGCTGAGGAAGCTGATCCGAAATCGGGAGAACTCTCGCTATTGTCGCAGCGAGCTGTTCTCTTTCAGCAAGAGTATCTTCACTGGGATAGGCCACTACCTGGTGCGGGAAGGGAAGCTTCGCTCGCTCGACGACCTGTACTATCTGACGCAGGACGAAATCTTCGGATACATCGATGGCACCGGCGTAACAGAGAACTTGCAAGCGCTCGCCGATCTGCGGCGCGCGGAAGCGGAACAGAACCGGCAGCGGGAGACGGACATGCAGATAACGACCGTTGGGCCGCTTCGGCAAAATAACCTCTATTCCGTCGCGACGTCCGGAGCGGAGGGCAACGTGTTGCGTGGTCTTGGATCGAGCGCGGGCAAAGTAAGGGGCAGAGCACGGATTGTGATCGATCCGAATCAGCCAGTGCAGTTAGGCGACGACGGAATTCTCATCGCCCGGGAAACAGATCCTGGGTGGCTCTTCTTGATGCTGTCTTCAAAGGCGATCGTGGTTGAACGGGGAAGCATGCTTTCTCACACCGCAATTACCGGCCGAAAGTTCGGTATCCCGACTGTTGTTTCTCTTCCGCATGCCACGACGCGCATCCCCGACGGCGCTGAGATCGAAGTCGACGGAGCGTCCGGCGTCGTAACGATCCTCTCAGAAGCGGGCGCGGCGAAAGGAGCAGGGAAGTGAAGACGACGCAAAGCCGGATCCGGGCGCTCGCAGAATTTGTTCAGGATGTCTACGCGCCGGGCTTGCACATCGCGTTCGCTGCGGCGTGGTACGTGGCTCTTGATGGCGGCTTGCACGTCGTAAACGGGCTCTCGTGGCAGCCGGGCTGGTATCTGGCAACCGGCAGCGCCATCTTCTTCGTCGTGCTCCTCTACCTTCGGATCCTGGATGAGTGGAAGGACCTCGAGTACGACAGAGTGCATAATCCAGACCGTCCGCTCGTCCGCGGAGTGGTCACACTGCCGGACCTGTATTGGTTCCTGGCGTTCACGGCTCTCCTGGCAGTCGGGCTTCAGCTGCTGACCCCGGCCGGAGTTTCGACCGGGCTTCCTATGGGGATCCTGGTGGCCGATCTCGCCTACGGATTGTTCCTTGTCGGTCTGGAACGGATGTCCCCCTCCGTACGCGATCGCATGATGCTGAATCTCGTCGTCACCTACCCGGTGAATGTCGCGTTGAGTTTCTATGCGAGCGCGGCCTTCCTAGGCAGGACTGGAGGATCGTGGAACCCAAGACTACTCCTCTTGATCGGCGGATTCGCCATGGCATTTCTCCATTACGAATTCGCGCGCAAGATCTCGTGGCCGCAGCATGCAAAGCAAGGGAAGAGGCTGTATTCTACGGCGCTAGGGGCTGTTCCTGCTCTTCTGTTGGCTGCCGGCTTTGCTGTGGGCTCGATTGCAGCGGTCGTAGCGCTCCTTGCGCCCGCAACCCCACTCGGCTTTACTCCCGCTGCTGCACTCGTTCCGGTCGCAGCGGGCATACGGAAGTTTCTGGCGATACGTGGGCAGAAGACAGTCCCAAAGCCCTCGGCTCCTCTAACTCCGTTTGCAATGATGTTCCTGGTGCTGTTTTACTCCACCCTGATTCTGACGAGTCTTGCCGCGTGACGGAGGGCTGAAATAGGCGATTTTGATAGCCCCTCTCACACGGAAGGGAGCAAAGCCGAGCCCTGACATGAACTGATAAAGAGCTTCGGCAGAACTTGGGGACAATAAGGGGACAAAACTTACACCGATCAAAGGGTCAAGAAAACCCTTTGCAGACCCGACTGTTTAGTATGGTATCTGTAAGTTATTGACTAACTTGTACTTCTTGGTGAGCCGGGCGGGACTCGAACCCGCGACCCTTTGATTAAAAGTCAAATGCTCTACCTACTGAGCTACCGGCCCGAAGAGGCATGTCTCTAATCAGGATAACATGCCCCTTGCGGATACTTCCGCTAGACGACGTAAGGATGGCGATACTCCCGCGTCAGGAGCTTATCCGCCTCCGGATCGTTCACGAAGCGCCGCTTCGCATGATCCCAGGTCAACTGGCGGCCGACGCGGTACGCAATATTGGCCAAATGGCAGAGATCGGCGGACGTGACACCGATCTGGACTTCCGCATTCAGCTTCTTGTAGTCGCGCGTCCGGCAGGCCTCGAGGAAATTCTCCATGTGCAGCTTCGCGCCTGCGCCATCGGAGCCTTTCTCCTCCAGAACCTTTTCGTGCGACTCGCCCTTATAAACGACGAAGCCGTTGCCGTCCACCCACATCCATCCGTCGGCGCCGTAGAACAGATTCCCGATGGTATTCCCGGGCTTCACAGGCAGACCCGCCTCCGGTCCTGTGAGCAGCCCGCGAACCTCGAACACAAGCTGCGCATGCCCGTAGTCGAAGGTCGCAAGCTGGGTGTTCGGTGTCTCCTGGTCGTCGTCATAGATGAACTTTCCGCCTGTCGACGAGACCGTCTTCGGCATGCCGAGCTCGCCCAACCCCCACCGGGCAATGTCCATTTCATGGACACCCTGGTTGCCGATGTCGCCGTTCCCCGTATCCCAGAACCAGTGCCAGTTATAGCGGAAGCGATTCAAGGTATAAGGACGCATGGGCGCGGGTCCAAGGAACATATCCCAATCGAGCCCGGGCGGCACCGGCTCGACCGGGGTCTTGCCGATCGACTTCCGCCGCTTGTAGCAGAGGGCTTTGGCCAGATACAGCTTGCCGATCACGCCTTCTCTCAGCAACTGCATGGCTCTGATCTTGTGCGGCGTACTGCGGCTCTGGGACCCAACCTGCACCATCCGGTTGTATTTACGCGCCGTCTCCACCATCTTGGCGCCTTCGTAGACGTTATGGCTGGCCGGCTTCTCGACGTAAACGTCCTTTCCAGCCTGGCAGGCCCATATCGTGCCAAGGGCATGCCAGTGATTCGGCGTAGCCATCGAGACCGCGTCAACCTGCTTGTTCTCGAAGAGCTTCCGCATGTCGGTGTATTCGGCTGCCTTGGCGCCGCCGGCTTTCTGGATTCTCGCCTGGGCGCGTTCACGCGCCGCCTGATTGACGTCACACAGAGCCACAATCTCGCAGGTACTGATCTGGGAGTAGTACCCAAGGTGGGCCTGGCCCCGCCCGCCGAGTCCGATGATGCCGAGCTGCACTCTATCGTTTGCCCCGATCACGCGGGTAGCCGAGGCGGCGAGCAATGCACCCTGGAAGAATGAACGACGCGTTACTGACGACATAGCGATTGCATCTCCTGTCCTGGTTGGATACGGTATCAGGCTTCCTCGATGGTAATCAAGGCACAAACCTGCTCTTGGCAATTGTCATACCAGACATGCTACTAGCGCAAGGGCGCGAGGTTTAACTGCCCTGCCGGACATCCCCAACGGCGCTACGCACGACGGCTTTGCTAGTGACAGAATAGAGGAATGTCCGATCCCGTCATCTTGATTGCGAGCGGAGACTTGCGGCTCTCCGCCAATCGTCAGTGCTGGCCAGCGCAGGAGCGTGTCGAAGCGGCCGTGATCGCCGCCATTGAAAAAGAAGGGCGGACGGTACGGAGAGGCCACCCGGTCGATAGCGCCAAAGGACACGGGTTCATCGACTCCCAGCGCTATGGAATGGAAGTCTTCCGGCAGATCCCCGAAGACGCCCCCCTCGTCGTCTGTGAAGCGGTGTGGCAGTACAGCCATCACGTGCTCGCCGGCCTCACAACCCACCGCGGCCCCATTCTGACTGTGGCCAACTGGAGCGGACAGTGGCCCGGCCTCGTCGGGATGTTGAACCTCAACGGATCCCTGACAAAGGCTGGCGTGAAGTACTCGACTCTCTGGAGTGAAGATTTCAAGGACGCGAAGTTTGTAAAGGGCCTGCGCCAATGGCTCAACGGACAGGAGGTGCAGCACGATCTCAGCCACGTGCGCCCGCTTTCCGATTGCAAGCTGCCGCCCGAGGAAGCGCAGCTGGGCGCCGAACTGGCGCGGGAGCTGCGCCGGAACAAGGCCATCATGGGCGTCTTCGACGAAGGATGCATGGGCATGTACAACGCCATCATCCCGGACGAACTGCTGCACCCAACCGGAGTCTTCAAGGAGCGCTTGAGCCAGTCCGCCCTTTACGCGGAGATGCTGGCGACTTCCGACGAAGAAGCCAGAGCCGTCAAGAAGTGGCTGGATCAGCGCGGCATGCGGTTTTGCACTGGCACCGACGAGGAAACCGAGCTGACCGAGAAGCAGATTCTCGAGCAGTGCAAGATGTATATCGCCGCCTTGCGAATCGCGGACGATTTCGGATGCGACACGATCGGCATCCAGTATCAGCAGGGACTCAAGGATCTCGCCCCAGCCTCGGACCTCGCCGAAGGGCTCTTAAATAACGTGGACCGGCCGCCTGTGACGGCCCGCGACAGCAACCGGGTCCTCTACGAGGGCCAGGCGTTGCCTCATTTCAATGAGGTGGACGAGTGCGCGGGACTGGATGCACTCATTACAAACCGTATATGGCGAAAGCTTGGCTTCGACCCCGAAACGACGTTGCATGACGTACGCTATGGTGAGGTGTACGGCGGCCAGTTCGTCTGGGTTTTCGAAATCTCCGGCGCCGCGCCTCCCCAGCACTTCATAGGTGGATACGCTGGGGCAGTCAGCGAGCGGCAGCCTCCCATGTACTTCCGCCTGGGAGGCGGTACGGTGAAGGGAATCAGCAAGCCCGGCGAGATTGTCTGGAGCCGGATCTACGTCGACGGCGGGTTGAAAGCGGATATCGGGCGCGCGAAAGTGGTCGAACTGCCGCTTGAGGAGACAGAGCGGCGGTGGAAGGCAACGACTCCTCAATGGCCGATCATGCACGCGGTCACGTACGGGGTAGGAAGGGACCAGCTGATGGCGAAGCACAAGTCCAACCACATTCAGGTGGCCTACGCCCCGGATGCGGCGGGCGCCAATCGAGCGCTGGCTGTCAAGGCATCCATGTTCCGCGAGCTCGGCATCGACGTCAACGTTTGCGGTACTGAAAACGGAATCTAAAGGAGAGCCTCAATTGCGAGTTGGAATCATTGGTACTGGCGCGATTTCTCATAAACACGCGCAGGCATATAAGAACATCGGCTATGAAGTGACGGTCTGCACCGACATCAACGAAGAGTACGGGCGGAAGTTCGCGGACCAGTATGGCTGCGAATTCGTGAAGACCTACGAGGAGCTGTGCCGGCACCCGAAAGTCGATTACGTCGACGTCTGCACATTCCCGGATTTCCGACTGCAGCCCCTCGAAATCTGCGCCGAAACGAAGAAGCACATTCAGGTCCAGAAGCCGATTGCGACGAATCTCGAGACGGCTCGCAAGATGATCGAGACGGCAAAGCAGGCCGGGATCGTTCTGGGCGTTGTCAGCCAGCACCGCTTCGACGATTCGAGCCAGTTCCTCTACAAGGCAATTCGGGATGGCCGCCTCGGAAAGATTATCCAGGCCGACGCTTATGTCAAATGGCACCGCACCGCGGCCTATTATTCGCGGCCGATCAAAGGGAGCTGGGCAGTAGAGGGCGGCGGCGCGCTCATCAACCAGGGAATCCATCAGGTCGATATTCTGCTCTGGCTGATTGGTGGAGTCCGCGAACTCTTCGGCTACTGGCAGCTCGGCGCGCTGCACAAGATTGAATCCGAAGATGTCGTGAATGCCATCCTGAAGTACGAGAACGGGGCGACGGGCGTCATCCAGGCTTCGACCGCGTTCTGGCCCGGATACACCGAGCGCCTCGAGATTCACGGGACAAAGGGCACCGCGATTATCTCGGGCGACAAGCTCACAACGTGGGATGTAGAGAACGATTCCGGCGAACCGGCTCCTGTCGAGAAGGACGTCGCTTCAGGTGCTTCCGATCCGATGGCAATCTCCCTTACGCCGTTCGAGAGGCAATTTCTCGACTTCGGCGAGGCGATTGAAAAGGGACGCAAGCCGCTCATCTCGGGCGAGGACGGATATCGCGCGCTCGAGCTGGTGCTTTCGGTCTATCAGTCGTGCAAGTCGGGAGAAAAGGTCACGCTAGGGGCTGCAGCAGCCGGGCAGGGTAGGACCGTTTGATCGAATGCCAGGCTGGATGAAAGTTCGTGTCCCGGCCTCCAGTGCCAACCTGGGGCCGGGGTTCGATGCGCTCGGGCTCGCGCTGGCGATCTACCTCGAATGCCGTTTCCGGCGGTCCGATGAGCTCGTCATCCGTGTCTCTGGACG
>Ga0207864_1002245_pt1 | contig 18639 bp, 34 predicted proteins | sample HigsolmetaAR202D_FD_184834 | JGI IMG/M metagenome (GOLD analysis project Ga0207864, IMG submission 184834) | Ionic liquid and high solid enriched microbial communities from the Joint BioEnergy Institute, USA - AR20-2-D (SPAdes) (version 2) ... | reverse complement strand
GGTCGAGGGGTCGAGGGGTCGAGGGGTCGAGGGGTCGAGAGGGCGGTCGGCCGCGAGAACGGCCCCGGCCGGAGGGGTGGCCGGGGCCGTTGGTGGGGGTCGGTTGGTTTCAGTCGACGCGGTTATCCTCGGTTTCTAAGGCTTCCATCCATTCCTGGATGTCTTCCAGGATCTCGACGGCGGCCCGATGCTCATCGTAACCGGTGATACCGAAAGCTTCGGCTTCGTCGAGGCGGCGTCTCAGGAAAGCCACGGCAGACTCCAGCGACTCGCGCCGAGATTCAAGCTGCCTCTCCACTATGCCCTTTAGCAGCCGCCATCTGTTGGCTCGACGTGCCGCCACGATCTCGACCTCACCGAGAGGACTGCCGGGGGCAGTAATGCGGAACCGCTTAGGCTGCTCGGCAATATGGAACAGCAGCGCGTCGACAACACCACGGGGAGCGTTGACATCGATCTCGAGCGTAATAGGTGTCATTCGATCTCCGGTCATGAGTCTCTCCTCCGGGTGTCTCGACGCCGCTGGAATAGCAGCCGGGCGACTAGCCGCCCGTTGTGGTCGGTGACCAGATCGACGGCCGCGAGCTCGCGGCCGTCATAGTCTGCTACGGCATCAGGCTTGTGCTGGCCGAGGACAGCCACCAGGTCCTCGGGAGTAGTGGCTTCGATGAGCAGTCGGCTCATGCGTAATCGATCTCCGTGTCGGGATCGGGCTCCGTGTACTGTTCGCAGGTTGCGCACCAGAAACCAGTATCGGATTCTGAATCGTCGACGGTGTCATACACTGAGCCGACGATCAGGCGGCCATCGTCGGTTAGGTAGGTGTCGGCTGTCTGCTCAATCGTCCAGAAAGCTCGGACCTGGTGGCCGGCCCGCATATGGTCCTCGGTGGTCTTGAGCTTGACGACGGTCTCCTCGTCGAGTGTCTCGACGACGATCGTTCCGTCGGGGTCGGTGGTGACGTGGCCGATGGCGCGCTCGTGGTCCTCGGTGATCAGCCACACACTGGCCAGGTCAACCTCCTCATCCGAGTCTGCGACGATCTCGACGATCTCTGCGGGAAGGTCGAGGGCGGCAGCGACCGCCCGCTCGCGGGCGGCGTCGTCGAGTCGGGGGTCGTCCCACCACTCCCGCGTGCGGTTGGTGGGGTAGCGACCTGGTTCGATGGTGATCATCGTTTCTGTCCTCCTTTCGCAGTCGGACCTTCCGACGTTGCAGTCTGTGTTGTACCACACTCGCCGGGCGCTTGTCAAGTCCCATGGGTCGCCTTCCGGTAGGTCTTCCGACCTAATCACAGCCGGGGAGGGGTCGCCTTATATACGTGCGTGGGCGGGCGGGCGGCGATCGGCTCGACTCTCTAGCCGGGAGGGCGGGCCGGGAGGGCGGCGGGCGGCGGCCGGTCCCTGCCTGCCTATAAAGTAGGCCACCTAAGCCCTTCGGGGAATTAAGGCAGAAGACCGGCAGAAATCTGAGGAATTATGGGGAAAGTGAGGCATGAAGAAAGGCCGGGGTGTCGGGTAGCCACCGACTCCAGAACCAGACTCCGCGTATGCGAAGCCGAACAGGTGGGTTCCGGGTCGCCCGACCCCCCGGCCGGGGGTTGACATCTTAGCCCCTTAGCCGGCTCGCCTCTTTCCCCTCCGCCGACGCTTCTGCTCGCCCCGCTTCGCTAGGTAGCCGCGGTAGGCGCGTTCCGCCGCCTCTCTGGTGTCGTACACGCAGGGTCCGGAACCGATCCGGTATTTGCCGTTGCTGCACCGATGAACAGGCACTACGCAACCTCCTTTTCGATCAGGTCGGCGATCTCCGCCGGAACCTCCTTGCGGCGGATCAGCCGGTCGCACCGCCGCACCCCGTAGCCGACGGTGGTGTCGTCCCGCCCGAACGCCTTGGCTACACGCACGCGTGACCATCCGTGTCGGCGGACCAGCATCCACCAGCACCAGTGACGGACCCGAACGATCCGCCGCTCGAGCGTGCGACCCCACACGTCTTGAGGCCATACCCCGAACTCCACCGCCAGGACGCCGACGACGCGGCGAGCAGTGGCTGTGTCGCTCATGCGCGCCGCCAGGACGCCGGCGACGCGGCGAGCAGTGGCTGTGTCTGTGTCGATCATGCGCCTTTCCTCCGCAGTCTCCGCAGATGCTCTCGGTCGAGTCGTTGCGCTTCCCGAATCTGCCGCCGGCCACGGGCGAGTTCGCGGCCGCATTCCCGGCACACCCGCGTCCCGTCACGGTTGATGCCGTACTGCCGTCGGCCAGCCATCCCGCAGTCCTTGTGCCTGCACCGGCGGGTGTCCACCAGGACAGCGCGGGCGTAGCGTCGCCCCTGCACGTCGAGCCCGTCGAACACCCGCAGTGCGAGCGAGTGGATTTCCCGGTTGAGGGTGCTGATGCGGTCGTGGGCGGGGCGAACGTCGAAGCCGCCCCGGAGTGCCACGTCGGTCCCGCGTTCTTCGAGGTTGTTCGGGTCGCCGCCGCCTCTGCCGACGGCGACGGGCCGGGCCTGTTTCGGGTCGGCGGCGTCGATCAGATCCACCAGTTGGGCGAACAGCATGTCGAGAGCGGGGAAGTGGTGGCGGATCAGGTTGAGTTCGTAGCCGACGTACCGCTGGAGCATCCGGTACTGGACGAGCAGGTCGTCGTACCGCTGCTTCCAGTCGCCACGCGTGCGTTTGCTCACCGATGATCAGCCTCCTTTCGTTCCCGCAGCCACGTGTCAAGGTGGCCGATCGGGACCGGCATGCCGTTTACGGTCACCCATTCCGGGTCCTCGGCGTCCCACTCGAACACGATCTCCGAGCCGGTCATCCCTTCCCACACTCCTCCGTCAACTCCAGGGCTCTGAGGCAGCGGCGGAGTTGGTCGACGACGCGGCCGCGCAGTTCAGGGTCTTGCGGCCAGGGCACGTAGTCGTAGGGGCTCGCGTCGTCGTTGCGCTCATCCTCGAGCCGCTCCACGTCGGCGAGTACGGCGATCAGCCGAGCGAACTCTCCCCGTAGCCCGAACAGGTAGTGGAGGAACTGGCCCAGATCATCGGCGGTGTAGCCGTAGTTCAAGCTCAGCCCCCAGCCCGAATCGGCTTCCTCCCATCCCTTGGTGATTGCCGTCCAGACGAATGCCCATAACGGCAGACGGGAGTTCTTGATGGTGAGCGATCCGGACACCCGCTCCTCCCACACGGACAGGCCCGGATAGATGTCGTCGGTGCACTCCGGAGGTTCCCGATAGACACTCACAGCACCCCCTCCAAGATCGCCTTCACCACAGTTCCGCCCACCCTTCCGGCCACGGCTCCGGAACCTCCCTATGCACGTCGCAATGCGGCGACCGGCAATCCTCAGCCGACACCAGTTCGGCATGCCGGCCACGGATGATCTCCCGCCACGACTTCCCCGGATGGTTCTCGTCCCTCCACCGGCCGAGGTCGTTCCCCGCCGGACCGGTCGATTCCGGCAACTGCGCCCGATAGGTCGGGTCGACGTTGCGGCGCATACGGTCACGTGCGCGGCGGATCAGCCACGCCGGGGCGGGTGCGTATCGGCTCCGATCCGGTTCGCCGTTCATCACCCAGTCGTTGAGAGCGGCGAACACTTCCACAGCGTCGAGCGGTTTGAATTCGCCGGCGACACGGTGGGCGTTGGCCCACGTGTCCGATGGGGGGAAGTTGGCGTCGATCGTTTCGACCAGTTCGACGAACTCATCCTCAGTCACCGTGCATCACCCCCTGAGCGCCCACGGCAGAAGGACGATGACGACGATCGCCCAGACGGTGAAGAACAGGATCGGGTCCCAATTGAACGGGTTGGGGCTGCGGTTGTTGTGCCAGTCACTCACCGAGGGTCTCCTTTCCGTAGAGGGGCTCGACGGGTGGGATAGGCGCGCCTTCTAGGTAGGCGCAGAGCCGCCGGTACAGAGCGACCTTTGCGCCCCACGCGGCGGCGTCCAACGCGGCAGCCGCGGCGGCGTCCAACGCGGCAGCCGGAGCGGTGTCCCAGGCGGCGGCCTCAGCGGCGGCCTCAGCGGCGTTCCCGGCAGCGCCCTTAGCGGCAGCCGCAGCGGCGGCCCTGGCGGCCCTGGCGGCAGCCGCGGCGGCAGCCGCGGCGGTGCCCCTGGCGGCGACCCTGGCGGCAGCCGCGGCGTCCCAGGCGGCTTCCCAAGCGGCGGAAAGGGCGGCGAACTGGATCTCCCCGCGGGCGAACCGTCGAGCCGCGTCCACAGCAGCCCATATCCGCTTATCCGGTTCCCTACCCGACATCCGCTCCCCCAACAGCGCAGCCTCGGCGCAGTCGGCGGCAAACAGACGCGCCGTCACGTCGTTCCATCGGTCGAACCGGCGGACGAGCCGGACACGACACGTCACCAACTTGTGACCGTCGTCAACAGGCGGATGGTCCGGGCACGCCTCAGCCACATACAGCGTCGGCCCCAACCAGCCGAGGACTTGTGGGCCTTGGGCCAAGTGGTAGCCGTACACGCACGGATGCAGCCGGGCGGGGTCGAGGTGTTTCGTCCACCTGCCCACACCGGGATAGCGGCTGACACCGTGCACCGGACTGAGCCCGTCAAGGACTTTGAACAGGGTCGAGTCGGTCAGGTCACTCGTAGCTTTCACGGTTGCGATTGACTCACTCACCAAGGCCATCAGGAGTCCTCCCTCACTGGGACCAGCCGGTACGTGCCGGGTTCGATCTCGGGTGGCGGGGGAGTCATCGTCCGGGCAACCGCCCTGCCCTCGTACTCCACCCAGCGGCCGACGCCCACCGCCGCACACTCGTCGGGCCGGTAAACGTCGAACCCAGCCGCACGCAGGTCAAAGAGGATTCCCGACGCCCGCATGCGGAGCCTCCTTTTCACGGTCGGGATGGCGTCGTGGAACAGAGCCGGGTCGCCGTACAGCGACTCGGCAATCACCTCGACGATCCGTTCGTCACTCACCGGGGGCCTCCCATCTGATCCGCAACCCGATCGACCTGCTCCCGCTGCGCGGGCGACAACTCATCCTCCGGTTCAAAGGCGCAGGACCAGCACATCGACACGGCGAAATCCTCGATGTCGTCGGATTGGAACCCGCAATAGGGGCAGCGGTATCGGGCTTTGTCGCCTTTCGGCACTCCGCAGAGGATCATTCCGGGGCCTCCCCGTAGAGGGGTTCAACGGGCGGGAGGGGTGCGCCTTCTAGGTAGGCGCAGAGCCGCCGGTACAGAGCGTCATTAGCGTCCTGTTCGGCGGCCCAGGCGTCAGCGACGGCGGCGTCCCAGGCGGCGCTGACGGCGGCCCAGGCAACGGCCTCAGCGGCGTCCCAGGCGGCGGCCCGGAGGACGGCGGCCAGGACGGCGGCGTCAGCGGCGGCGTCGTCCCTGGCGGCAGCCGCGGCAGCCCAGGCGGCGGCCCTGGCGGCGGAAAGGGTGGCTTCCGTGATCTCCCCACGGGCGAACGCACGAGCAGCATCCACCGCTGCCCACAAACGCGGGTCAGGTTCCCGGCCACATGTACGCTCTCCCAGCAGCGCTGCCTCGGCGCAGTCGGCAGCGAACAACCGAGCCGTCGTCTCATCCCATCGGTCCAGACGGCGGACGAGACGGGCACGGCAGGTGACCAGCTTGTCGCTGTCGTCAACAGGCGGATGGTCCGGGCACGCCTCAGCCACATACAGCGTCGGCCCCAACCAACGAAGGACTTGTGGACCTCGGGCCAGGTGATAACCGTACTCGCATGGCTGCAACTGCTGCGGGTCGAGGTGTTCCGTCCACCGACCCACACCGGGATAGCGGCCGTCGCCGCCGTGCACCGGCCTGAACCCGTCGAGGACTTTGAACAGGGTCGAGTCGGTCAAGTCACCCACAGCTACCACGGATTCGATTGATTCACTCACTAGGACCATCAGAAGTCCTCCCTCACTGCCCGTCTCCTGCCAGGCCGCGGGTAGGCGTCCCCTGCAACTCGTACCGGCGCTTCGACATCTCCAGGTCGGCAATCGCCGTCGACACCGCCGCAGCCAAAGGGTTCGGCCGAACCACATCGGCCATGTGCTTAGCCGCGTTCATCCGCGCCTCAGCCTCCATCATCTCGTCGACCTTCCGCAGCACGTCCAACGCCTTGTCGACGGTGCGGATTACGTCACGGACAAACTGCTCCGGAACATGCACCCGTGTCGCGTTCATGCTGAACCTCCCATCGCTTCACCGATCAGCCGACGCCTCTGCGCCCGCTCAAGCTCCGCCACCACCTGCCGCGCCTGCCGCGGCGACGCACGCATCGGCGGCTTCCCAAGCCGATCCCAATGCTTCTCCAGCGCCGATTCCGTCAACGTCGCCGACTCGAAATGCAACGGCCACGACTGAGCGCGGCGGAGGATCTCGTCGTAGGTAGCTCCGGCGCGTTTCAGCGACGCCACCACCTTCCCGCGGAGTTTCCGGTTCGTGTCGGTGGCCGGCTCGCCGAACAACTCGACGAGAGCATCCCACACTTCGTCGCGCTGCCGCCGCCGCGAGTGATCTACGACCGAAGGGAGTAGATCACTCTCTAAGGGTTGGGTATGGGTATGGGTATGGGTACGGGACCCTGCCATCGGCGTTGCTATCGGCTTGCTATCCGTTTGCCATCCGTTTGCTATCGGTTTGCCATCCGCGCCGTCACCCTCCGGATCGAGCGGAAACCCTTGCTGTTGAGCCGTTTCCGCCGAATCGTCTTTGCCATCTTTGCTATCCGTTTGCCATCCGTTTGCCATCCGTTTGCCATCGGTTTGCCATCTCTTGTGTGCGCCCTTGCGTCCGGCGGCGGCTCGCCTCTCCGACAGCGACAACTCCTGGTACTCGGACCAGTCGTGGATCGCCCATCCGCCGTCGACCTCGACCCATAGGCCGGCGGCGACCAGTTCGGCGGCGAGGGTGTCCGTGTCCTCCCCAGCAACCATCCGCACGAACGACATCGGCACGACACCCTCATGCCGCCGACCAACCTCAGAGCAGGACCAGGACAACGCACGCGCCCACAGGCCGGACGCGGCGAGGGTGAGCCCCATCACCTTCGGGTGGCACCACCACTGATCGTCGAGCCGCGCCCACGCCATCAGACCGCCACCCCCACGTCCTCGGCGGCCGGAACCAGCCGCACCCGCAACGCTCGGAGCCCTTCGGGGCGGACGTGCCACCGGCCGATGCCGTCGACGGGGGAACCGTCCGGCAGGAACGCGCCCACGTAGAGCAGCGCGCCGTCCGGTTCCTCCCCAAACAGCAGGTCCACCTCGACAGGTTCAGGCTTCGCTGTCACCGTCACCCTCCACCGTCTGCTCCAGCTCCGGCTCATCGCCGCTGTCGTCGGTTTCGTCGCCGTCGGCTTCGAGGAGGATCGTTTCCACCGTGTCCTCGAACGGGGCGATCTGGGTCACCGCCTGCTCATCGACGGCGACCGCGGCGGTCATCTCCGGGGACTTCGGCAGCCACCGCCACAGGCGACGGATCGCCGTCTTGAGCGCCATCGCCTCATAGTCGGTCACCCACGGGCCGTCGTTCTTAGCCCGAGACTTTCCCCGGTAATAGTCCACGCGGGCGCGTGTCAATACCTCGAAGTTGTAGCCGCCGTCCTTGTAGTGGGCGACCGCATACACGTGGGTTAGATCGCCGGGTTTGTCCTCGCTCGGTTTGTGGCTGATATACGGGTCGGTGCCGAGCGCGTAGTCGAACTCGTCGCCCTCGTACACGGGGTACGCCTGTATCGACGCCACCTGCCCGGAGCGGCGAGCCAGTTCGATCATCCCCTGGTAGCCGAGGATGAACTGCGCTTCGACCGTGCCCCGCTTCTTGTTGCCGAACGGCACGAAATAGACGTGGCCGAGCGGCCCCGGCTCGAGCCCCAACTGGGCGGCGACCATCAGCCCACCGAGCAGCGTGATCGGCTCGCATCGCAGCAGCTTCGGGTTCCGCTTGACCTCGGTGAGGACGATCCGGTGGAACCGTTCGACGCCGATATGCTTGGGCAGCGCCCGTTCGATCTCCCGCTTCTGCCGGTCGATCAGTTCCAGCATCGCCCGTTGCCCCGGCGACAGTTCCTGCACCTTCACGGCAGCGGCAACATCACCCATCGTTTCCCTCCAGTTCTTCCAACTTCACGTGCGTTCGGAACACTCTCACAGGCCGGTCATATCGCTCAAACACATCAGGTTCCTCCTTCCGTAGTTGCTCCAAATCCAGGTACTTGACGACTTTCTCTTTTTCGAAACGGTGGACCATGAACGGGTTCTCGGCGCGGAAACTGTCCTCGTCGAACCTGCGAGCGCCGCCCGACTGCGCCTGCCAGGAAATGACCTTCCGGCCGTTGACAGTGCCGACCTGCGTGTCACCCAGCTTCGCCTTCAACTGGGCTTCCAGTTCGGCTTGCCGCTTCTCCAGCCGCTTCAACTCGGCCTTCACCCGAACCAACTCACGCACCAGGCCGGCGTCAACCTCGACCTCGGTGCCGGGTTCGTGACGCGGCCACACCTCGGCGAGCAGCCGGTTGTCGGAGTCGGTAACCTCCGGCGGCACGCCGGCGAGCACGTGGTCATGCCAGAACCGGCGTGCGCCCTCGAACAGCGCCTCCTGATCGGCGGGGTCCGCCTCGACCGTGTAAATGCGGAACCCGCCAGGATGCGACACCGCCAGATCCCACTCGGGTAGGCCGGTGACGAACATCGACCACTGCGCCTGCGCCTGATAGTCGACAGGCACCCGCTCCCAACCCCACTCCGAAGTGGTCTTGGCGTCGACACCCTTGACCGCCGCCGCCGGATCGTCCGGCTCCGGGCCTTCAAACACCAGCCCGTCGACGGTGCAGAACGCCCATTCGTGTTCGGGGTGGACGATCATCGCTTGCTTGAATCCGACGGTGAACCCTGTCTCGTCGGCGTACCAGGCCAACACCCCGTCCTCCAGATAGCGGCCGCGGACCTGCTGATCGGTCGGCTCCAGAGCGTCGGGTTCGACCGCGCCGATCTTCTCCACGTACACGGACCACGGCGACCCGAAGCCGGAGATCCCCAACACCTTGGCTACGTCCGAGCCGCCGAGCCCATCACGCCGCCGCTTCAGCCAGCCCTGTCGATCGTTGACCGGATCTACGTCAATCAACCGCATGGGCTTCCTCCTGCCAGAGCAAAGGACCGATGCGCTCGTACGCGAGATCCCGGTTCCGCTCGTCAATGTCGATGCCGATGGCGTCGTGGCCGTGGCCGGTGGCTACGGCGAGGGTTGTGCCGGTGCCGGCGAACGGGTCCAACACGACAGCGGGACGCCAGTTGTTATGTCCGCAGTCGGTCCAGCCGAGGGTGTGGTGCTGGGATACAGTGCGAGTCTCGAAATCGGTAGGAGACTCGGCCTTTCGTCCCTTGTTCTTCGCCCCGTTGGTCGTGCGTCCTGTATCGAGTTGCTCGGATGCGATGATCCGCCGGCTGGGTTCCCCGCATGTTCTGCACACTTTGGGGGGTGCCATCGCTTTGATGAGCGGTTCCACCAGCGCGGGCGGGTAGACGGCGTAGTGGGCACCGTGGTATCCGCCGGGGGATATCTCCCACCAGTCGAGTAGCGGCGCGCCCGCGGGGTGAGAAGCCGTGGCGAACTCGTTGCGGAGAATGCCGCGCCCGACTTGGCCACCAGCGGCAGCTCCTTTGCTGTTCGGGTCGCGCTCATACTCGCGGCTTTGCGGTTGGGCGGGCCGCCGTGTGGCGATGTCGTCCCAATACCGCTTATCGGACGTGCAAGCGATCACGATGTCGGACGTGGCCGGTCTCCACTTGTCGCCCAAGAAACCTACGGGCGGGTTGGGGCGGCACCAGGTGACTACGTTGCGTATCCGCCACTGTCCTGCGGGTGACTCGGCTCCGGTGAGCGGGTTGATGCCGTAGGCCAATGCGATGCGGTACAGCTCGGGGATGAGAGCTTTGGATTTGTCGAGCGGCCAACCGGGGCCGCCACCCTGAATCTTGTTATTCATATTGCGAATCCCGGCCTGATAACCCTCACGGCGAACCCGCTGATCTACCTGGTATCCACCATCGTCGTCCTGAGGGGCATCCTTGGCACCAGAGCGCATCCGACCTGAACCGAGGTACTTTTGCTGTTTGGCGCGCCAGCCCCCTTCGTCGTAGTCCCCGCCTGCGCCTCCGCTCCCGGCGTAGGTGTCGCCTAGTTCCACGCAGATCGATCCGTGCGGAGCCAATACTCTGCGCAGTTCCGCTGTCACCCTGAGCAGCACATCCAGCCACTCGGCAGGGTTCGCCTCGGACCCGATCTCCTTCGCCTTATCCGGGTGGTCCGCCGGCAGGTAGGAGCGCAAAGCGAGGAAGGGCGGGGACGTGACGACGAGATCGACCGACCCGTCCTCGAGGGTGGCGAGCCCGTCGAACACGTCGGCGACGATGTACCGGACGGTCATGTTGCAGCCTCCTTCACGTTGGCGACATCCCACTCGGGGCGGGGAACCTTCACCGGGATATGCACCGGCTGCGACGCGCCGAGTTCGGCCACCCACGCGACCGACACGTCGTAGGACGGCGGGTAGTCGTAGGCTTCGCGGACCGCTTCCTCCGGCGACATGGCGGCCACTAGGCGGAGGGCCTTCCGGTCGGACCAGGGGACACCCTGCCGGTTCAGCAGCAACACCACGTAGGTCCTCACCTGGCAACCCCCACGGTCACGCTCACACCGAAACGTGGATCGCCGTTGTGGGCGTACCGTTTGCGGAGACACAGGTCCACGACGGTCGAGTCGTCGGCGATGACGACGCCAGTAATCGCATCAAGGACCGCACGGGCGAGCTTGTCCAGATCCGGCCTGCCTGCCGGCCATCGCGGCGCAGACGGCTTCACCTTGTCGGCGTTGCGACCAGACCCGAAATGCGCCTTGGGGCGGGGAAGCCAGAAGATGAGCTGCACCTTCACCGGCTGATCCCACAGCGCACCGGGTCCGTCGTCACCGAGCGCCTGCTCCGCAGCCGCACGCACGTCGGCCCGCCACGGAGCCAAATGCTTCGACCCCGCCTCCACCATCTTGCCGGGGCCGAGGTACCGCTTCGACCCCTGCGGCCGGGGAATCCCAGGAACGAAGAAGCAAACCCGTTCCCTCATCCTCCCTCCCAGCGCTTCACCTTCCGCCACGCGTCCTGGTCGCCGGCACGCAGCGCCGCCTCAAACTCGTCTTGTTCGATCTCGGCGCGCAGGTCGGCGACGATCACCGCCGCTTCGTCGATCGACTCGGGTTCCAGACCGGAGTCGATGACGGCACGAACCTCCACGTCGCGGAGCCGCCGCCTCACAGCCAGTCCTCCTTGACCCATAACCCCCACCCGCAGAACGCGTGGTGGGCGCTCCGCGTGTCGCACGGATCGTCGAGGTCACAGCGAGCGGCGACGCAGTACCAGCGGCGGCAAGCGAGGGTGCGGAACCGCTCCCGTTCGCTCCGAATCCCGTGCAAGTACGCCAATCCGCCGAGCAGCCCAGCGGCGATCACTACCCACACGACCGGGAACATTCAGGCTGCACCCCCACAGCGTCGGCACGGACCACCGACCGTGTTCGGGAAGGGCCGGTGACCGACCCAGCGGCACAGCAACCCAAGCGCCAGATGCCGCCAGTACGCCAACTCCCCACGCGCACGCGACAGGAACGTTTCCCGGTAGGGAGGTTCGACGTGGACGATCCTCATACCTGGATCTCCATGTCGGGAAGCCAGCCGTCGCCGCCGATGTCGATCCGCTCAACCCGCAGCCCGCCACGGTCGATGATCCGGTTGAACTCGCGGTTGACAACCTCGGCCAGTTGCTTGGCGTCGACTTCGAGTTCGCAGATGATCGCCGCCAGCACCTGCAGTAGCACGCCGGATGTCGCCATCATGAGCATGTGGACGTTGGCAAGCGGGTTATGCGCTACGTCGGAGCCGGTCGCCACCAACGTGTCGTACAGCTTGTCGGCGACGATGCTGCTGTTGTGCAGCATCGCGTCGATGTATTCGGTGTTGGTGGCGAGGGCGTCGTTCGTCGCGCCGATCGCGTGCGTTCTGAGGGTTCCGGCGATCGCCGCCGCCAAACGGGAATGCGCCTCCCGGAACTCAGGCGGCACCGGAGGGAGCTGCTTGCTCACAGCGGACTCCTTTCTCGACGGGTAGGCCACGCGGCCGAAAGGACCGTGATACCGCCCGCCGCGAACAGCAGCCGCGCCGCCGACAGACCGAACACGACGATCGACGCCACGCCGAGGAACGTCGCTACGCAGCCGGCGATCATCAGCACCAGCCGCAACTCGGCCGGCAACAGCGGCGGCTTACGGGCAGGGCGGAGAGGAGAGGGGGGCGGCGCGAGATTCACAGCGCCGCCACCTTCTCGTTCGGGGCGACCCGCGTAGATGCCACTTCCCCTCTGTCGCCCGCACCGCCGCGGGCCGCCCGAACCGTGGAAACCAACGCGAGGACGTGGACCGGGACGCCAGGGTGATCCCCCCAGGCCGCCCAAGGATCAAGCCTGAACGCCCCGGTCGCATCGTCCTCATCCGAGGAGAGGAGCGAGGACGTATCGATAGCCCGTGTCGGTTCCGGAGCCGCCGATAGCGCCTTCGGACCCACGGCGGTTGTCCGCTGCTTGTCGGGCTGGGGATTGCACGAGTGAAAGGCAGCAGCGGTGGACTCCGGAACCGGCACGGACACCTTCAAAACCCGATGCGGTTCAAGGTAGCAGAAGTGGCCCCACGTCAACCAGTGTGTCGCCGCAGAACGGCTGGGGAACAATTCGTCGTGGCGGCGCTGCCCGTCGCCGCAGCGCACCTGGTAGAAGATCGGGCCGCGCCGCATCCCGCAGGTCACGCCACCCCCTCCTTCTTCTTCACCTCCTCCTTCTTCTTCCGCTGCGACGGAACGGGGAGACCCATGCGCTCCAGGTGCCAATAGACGCCCTGGGGCGAGATCTGGAGGGTGTTGGCGATACGGATCACAGTGAGGCCTTCTTCATAAAGGCGCTTAACCTCGTCCGCCTTCGACTTGTGTGCCATTCGGTCCTCCAACAAGTCACGACTTACCGCCGCAATCTACACCCCAAATTGCCGCTTGTCAACTCCCTCGACATCCTGCACCGCCCTAGAGACACGTGAGAGCCCCCGGCGTAACGCCGGGGGCTTGTCTCACGTAGACGGGCAGATTCCCCTACGACCATCGCTGGCCGCGGGTTCGTCCACCCATTGTATCTCGATCCGGGTGCGTCGCCCTCCCCTGCGGGGTCGGGGCTTACTGCCCTAACGATAGCTCGGCGTCGAGGTCGACCGGCCCAGACTGACGATCGTGCCGATCCACGGCCACCGCTCCTGTAGCCGGAGCAGCACCCAGTTCACGACACCGACAGCCACAGCCGCCACCAGGCCGGCGACAGCCACCGCCACGTTCTCGATTATCACGTCGCCGATGACGATCTCGAACTGGAGCAGCCACGACGCCACCGCCGTCAGCGCCGATGTCACCCATACCTGCACGGCCGTCCGGATCGCCGCCGTCAACTTGTCGCTCATGGTTCCCTCCTTTCATCCAGCCATCGCCAGTTCGATGATCTTGAAGACCACGGTGAACACGCCTGCGATGCCCAGCGCCGCCCATGCGATCCGTTCCACCGCACGCAGCCGCTTTTCGTGGTCCCGCACCTGCGGGGCGAGAGGCTTGAGACCCTGCACGTCGTCACGGATCTCGTTGACGATCTCGTAAACGTCGCGCAGGGTGACCCGCACCGACCCGTTCACTTCCCCCGCCATCGGTTCCCCTGCCATCGTTTCCCCCGCCATGCGTCACACCGACTTCAAGACCTGGCGGATACGCTCGATCGCCTTCCGCGCCACCGTGTCGACGGCGTCGCCGCCGGCACTCCTGGCCTCCACCCGCCCCCAGGTCCGGGCGAGCAGGGCGATCATCTCCCACTTCACCAGCGGCTCCTTGTCGGGTCGCTTCGTGAGGATGCCGGCGTTCACCAGCTTGTCGACCTCAGACCAGGCCAGCCAATCCGGTTTGCTCACCTTCTCGAGCGTCACGTCGTCACCTTCCTTTCCATCCAAATGCGCACGTACGCGTGTGATGAACTTGTCCCACGGAAAGTCGAAACCCGGATCGGTCCGCCGGCCAGGGTCGAGCGCATGGTGCGAAACGAACCCGACACCCGTCGGGTTGATCGCCGACGAGTACCGCTTACCGGGGGTGAACAGCAGCCGAGCCGGGATCTCGAACGTGGCGGCATGCTGGGCGGCTCGGTACGCCGCGTTCTCGACCACCCCTTTCACCCACGCGTCCGGAGCCCGCTTCCAACTGGTCGCCTTCGCCCCGATCTCCATGCCGATGGCGCAGCGGTTGAACCCTCGAACGTGCCAAGCCGTGTAGGTGGGCGGCAGCATCGGGATGATCGAGTCGGCGTCGATCGTGTCATGCCACGACGCCAACGTCGTCTGAGCCCCGTACTTCGCCACCCGCTCGGCTTCGTCGTAGGGCGGGGTGAAGTCCTCGATGGTTTCCGGGGTGTGAATGACGATCAGATGTGGCCGGTCGTAGCCGTGCTGGCAGGTACGCCGGGACGCGTACCACGGCTTGGTGCGCGGATCGCCGGCCACCCCACCCTCCGGGCGGGTGCGGTTCTTGTGATGGTCCAGCAGGTACCAGCCCTTGTACGTCGTCGTCATGCCCTCACCCCCGATCAGGTCTTGATGATGAAGTTGACCCGCACGACCGGCGGCAGGATCGAGAACGGCTGGCCGGAACCCACCGCCGCGGTGGACCCGCTGAGCGAATGGCTGTGCGAGCCGCCCGATCCGGTGCTGCCGGCAACGTCGTGGGTATGAGATCCGCCGGAGCCGGAGTTGCCCAGGTTCGTCGAACCCGTGTTGCCGGAGAACGAGTGGGAGTGGGAACCGCCCGAACTGGTGCTGACGGTGAAGTCGCTGCCGGACGCACCCGAAGCCCCCGCCAGTCGGCCGGTCAACGGATGGCCGTGCGCGTCGATGGAACCAGGCGCGGCACGGCCGGGGACCGGGTGCGAATGGCTGCCGCCCGACACCGACAGGGAACCGGCAGTGTGCGAGTGCGAACCCAGCGAATGGCTGTGGGAGCCGGCGCTGGAAGCCGACAGGTCGCCGGCCCCGTGTGTGTGCGAACCGGCGCTGCTCGTCGCCAACGAACCCGCCCCGTGGCTGTGGGACGGCAGGTTTGCGACCGCCAGGGTCGCCTCGGCGGAACCCTGCCTCGTCCCGACGCCGGCTCCGCTCTCCGCTCCCATCGGGAGCCGGCCGCGGAAGTCCGGCAGGTTGAACGTGGTGGACCCGTTGCCCGCCCCGAACGTGGTGCCGATCACCTCGAACAGCCGCGCATACTGCGTCCTCGACACCTCCCGCCCATCGCAGAGCAGCCAGCCTGCCGGCGCGGCGGCTCCGGCGTAGGGGAGAACCGTGCCAGTAGGCGGGTAGAAGCCCTCGGCGATCTTCGGCGGCGTGACCGCGCCGTCGGCGAGTTTCGGGGTTGTGACCGCCCCGTCGGCGAGCTTCGCCGTATCGACGGTCGCTTCTTCCAGCGAGGTGATGCGGAGCCGGTCAGCGTCGATCCGGTCATTCAGGTCCTGGATGTGCTGGGCGAGCGGCGCGGACCGCACCACCGAACCGGCCGGGTGCGTCAAACCTCCGGGCTGGGCCGAACCTCCGAGATACCGGCTTGCGACCGACGTGGCGCGAAACTGCGTGTCGGTGAACGCGCCGTCGAACAGGATGACCTCTCGCTGATTCGGATTGTCCGGTTCGATGACCAGGATCGCCGGCGACTGGAGCCCACCCGTCGACAGAACCTCTGCCACCAAGTCGGTGGGGCCGAGTTCTGTGGTCAACTCGGTCTCGAAAAAGTTGGCAACATGCGTTTTGCGATCAGCCATGCGCACCCCCAAACATCGGGACACCCCACATGTGAGTGCCGAAGCCAGCACCAGCCATTGCCGCCCGCGGCAGTTGCCTGCGTCCGCGCACCGTCACCAGGCAGTAGACGGTTGACGATCCCCGTAGCGCGGTTTGCAGGATCGGCGTCGACACCGACTCGACCTGGCCGTATATCTGTTCCTGTGGGCGGAACAACTCCAGCCGAACGTCCTGCCCTTCGATCCGCTTCAACGCCTCCCAGGTCCGATGCCCCAGCCCGTTCACCGTCCTCGGTTTCCGCCTCGGCAGTTCGAGCCGGTCGGACACGTTCACCGGCAACTGCACGATCAGCTCCTCGGGAGTGAGCAGACCGCGGAACGCCATCGACTTAACGACTGGGGTTCGGCCATCGGCCGCTCGCCGCAAAGTGACGCGGGACACCAACCACCGGCCAACCACCCCCCTCATCCGATGCTCCTGCTCCGTGCCGGGGTTGACGGAGCTGGCCTTCACCACCAGCCGCCACGTCGGGTGATGCGGGTTGGTCAGCGCCTCGAAGTCCGTCGACACGTCCACCAGCACCTCGCCCAAGCCGGCACGGTCGGTCAGCAGCCGGACACCGATCCACCGTTTCTCCGCAGCGGTGTAGAAGTCGGCGGCCGGGTTCACTAGCCACCCTTCATGCGCGTACGTGTCTTCCTCCCGGTACACGCCCGCGCCCGCGACCGTGACGACCTTCCGGTCCGCCACCATCACTAGGCCGTTCGGGTCGCCGCCGGCCGGCACGATCAGATCCCGCACCAGTCCGCCAGTGGCGAGCATGTACCGCCACAGGTGCGTTTCGTCGTCGTCCTCCCGAACGACGGTGAAGATCTCGTCCCGGTCGACCAGCATCCACCGAGGGCCGAAGCTGATCGGCGACGACGCATCACCCCACTCGCGCAACAACTGGCGGGACACCAACAGGCCGGCGGGGGACACGGCCGCTCGCCACAGCCGGCCGATGCTGCCGCCGGCAGAGTTCCGCTGTTCAGTGCCGACCAGGACGATCCCCTCATACGCGCCCATCCCCACCGGGGCCTCATCGACGAACTCGGACTCGCCGACCAACCGGAGAGACCCGTCCTCGCCGACCGCGAACGCGTACACGTAGCCGTCGTCGGCGGCGGCGAGGATATGCGATCCGCCGTCGACCACCGCCGTCCAGACCGAATCCGACCCGAGTGTGTGCAGGAGAACCGAATCGCCGCCATCCCGCGCCTCGTACAGCCGCCCGTCCGATGTCGCCGCGAGGATGCGCCGCTTCACCGCCCACACCCGGACGGCCTCAACGTCCGACCAATGCGACCACGTGCCGCCTACACGGCGATGAATCCCCGACGCCCCCAGCGCCGCGTACAGCACCGACCCGAGCCGACACAGATCCTCAACGTCGGCGGCCGGCTGGCTGGCGTGCGGGTCCTCCACCACCTCCGACGGCGAGCCCGTCGGGTTCTCGATCCGGATGACGGCCGTCCCCGCCGCGCAGAACAACGCCCCGTCCATCTCGGCGATCCGCCCCGACGCCGACCCCGACAGTCTGCCTACCGAATGCAGCAGCCGGATCGCCGCCGGCTCGCCCGGACGGGGAGGAGAAACGTCGATGTTGCGGGAATCCCAGAACCGGGAATAGTCCTCGGCCGTGCCGTCCCGACGGTGAGCCCGATCCAACCCGGAGCCGCCCGACCAGTTGTTGCGGGAGAACACCCGGCCGGATACCTGCGTCATGTCCTCCGGGTTCTCGTCGGTGGAGATCCTCGGCGGGGCGGGGTCCGCTGTCTCGATCTGCAACTGCCGGCCGGGACCTGCCGCCAGCCGCAGGTACAGCGTGTCGTTGTCGGACGGCCCGTACTGCAACATGGCGTCGTAGCCGAACGCCTGCGGGCGGGACCGGACGTTCTCTTTGGTAGGGACTGGCACGGCTCACCCCCTAGAGCATGCGATGCATCACTATCGACACGGGCGTGCGCGCCTGCACCGCACGTCGTAGCGGCTCCATGAGGAACTGCTGATACTGCAAGAGCCCGTTCCGCAGGTCGGTTCCCTGGCCGATCGTGAACCCCTCAACCTCAAGTGCGCGGGTGATGAACTCGGCGGTCAACCGGTCGATGTCCTCGTTGGCGACGACGTGAGCGACCGCGCCGACAGCGGCGACCTTCACCCACGACGGGTCCACGTTCAGACTCTCGAGCGTGTCCGCCTCAGACTGCGGCCGCTTCGTCCGCGCCCTGTACACGACGTAGCCGTGGCCGTAGCCGCCGCCCAGACCGAATTGCAGCGCCTTGCCGGACGGAACGTTCGGGTACGGCGACAGGAACTCCCAACTCGACGTATACGCCCATCCGCCGCCGACGCTCGACCGGACCTCGATGATTTCTTCACAGTCGGCCGGCAACTCGACGATCGCCGACGGGCTCGCCCAGAACTCGGTCGTCCGGATCGTCCACAGGTCCGGCCACAGGTTCTCGATCGCGTCCGCGAGCGCGTCGAACACCACCTGCCGGGGATAGTCCGGGGCGACCGTGACGATCGTGCCGGCGGGATGCGGCGACGCCTCGGTCCCGAACATTCCCCGCCGGACCGTCAGCGCGTCGATGGAGTCGGTGCTTGCGCCGTGGGCCGCTTCGACCAGCAGCAGCTCGGACCCGGCCTCAATCACCGCGCCGGGGCCGAGGAGATCCATTTCCTCCGGCGACAGCATCGACACGTCGA
>Ga0207864_1002244_pt1 | contig 18640 bp, 17 predicted proteins | sample HigsolmetaAR202D_FD_184834 | JGI IMG/M metagenome (GOLD analysis project Ga0207864, IMG submission 184834) | Ionic liquid and high solid enriched microbial communities from the Joint BioEnergy Institute, USA - AR20-2-D (SPAdes) (version 2) ... | reverse complement strand
CAATGAGCGTACCGCCCGCAATCAGCTGCAGACGCGATGGCTCGCGGCCCGTCTACTCCGGTGGCTCAATGACAACGTGACCGTGCGTTTGGCCGGGGGCAGCATCCCCCAAGGTTGCGCAGAATCTATGGCCTGCACACGGAGTGGCGAAGTCGCAAATCAAACGAAGGGAAGGGCGATAACGATGAGCTTACCATCGAGGCATACTTTGATCGCCCCGAGCTACGTCGGCGAGGCGAGGACGGTCGGTGGTATCGGGTAGGGAAGATTCGAATGGCGCGGTTCGTCATGGCGTTCGATGACACGCTGCAGGCTGCGGAGGAGTTACCGCTTGATCGTCGGATGCGCGCGGACCGCTTGGCATTCGCGGAACGGGTGGTGCTCATCACCTGGCTGCTGACCGATCCCGATGCGCACGAGCATCGACCCATCGTTAGCCAATTTCAGGACTGGTGCTGGGATCCCCCCGGGTCGCATGATGAACCCGGTAAGCCGGTGTTGTGGGTGTCGCCCGAGGTACAGCGGGAGGCTCCCGCTCCCCGAATTGAAAATGGCGTGATTGTGCCTGACTGCGATTATTTCGCTGGCCGTCATCAGACACGGACGGTTTTGCTGGATCGCGAGCATTGCGCAAAGCGGTGGCTGCGGGTGCTTGAGGCGGCGGTTTCGATTCTGGAGTCGGAAATTCCGCCCGTACAACAAGGAGCGAAGCAATCGAGGCAGCGAAGTCGCGGCGGCGGCGCAATGGTGAAATGGAAATTGGCTCAGAAACGAATGTTGACGCTGTACGGGAAGGGGAACCTGCCGAAAACACTCCGCCAGGCTGCCAAGCTTCTGGCGAGCGAAGGGTTCAAGTATGGCACCGTGCGATTGGCAGTCCACAAGTCTTCGACACTCACCACTTACTTTGATGTGAACGCCACCAGCCCGGCCGATCGCGACCCCGGCAATATTCTGGATGAGCTGGTTTCGCAAGCTGAACCGGTAACGAAGAAGTGGCTCAAGTCGCTGCCTCCGGAATCATTTCAGAAGCTTGGACGTGAAATCGCGAAGCTTGAGCCTCGCAAACGGTTGGAACTGATCAGCACATTGGCGACAAGCTCCGATGGTGGGAGCACAGGTGATTTCGCCCTCATTGAAGAGGTGGATCGCGATATTTGGGACGAGGACGAGCGTGATCACATCGAGTGATCATGATCAGGTCTGCTGACCGATCACGCGGAGAAACACGTCTGATTCGACTGATCGCACGATCACTCCGGCTTTGTGGAGGCAGTGCATTGGGCGCTGCGAAGCAAACCTTGGAGTGAATTTGCGATGTCCAAATCTCTTCCCAGGCTGGCAACCGTCGGCCAGATTGCCGCTCTGCTTGACGTTCCTCTGCACCGCGTGGAGTACGTTGTGCGGAGCAGGCCACACATCACACCCCGAGCGATCGCCGGTGGAGCCCGCTGCTTCAGCAACGAAGCGATCGCTCAGATCCGCCACGAGCTGAACGCCATCGCGGCACGACGCAACGGGGGTGGTCGATGAAAGACGTGCAGATCGACCCGATCCGCGTGTGCGAGGTCCCGCGGCTTGCTCTTCGCGAAGCCGAGGCGGCCGAGGCGCTGGGCGTGTCGCCGTCGTGGTTGCGACGCGAAGCCGTGGCGGGCAACGTCCCATCGATCAAGGTGAGCGGGGCGCGGCTGTTTCCGATCGAGGCTCTGCGGGCGTGGCTTGTTGAGCAGGCGCAAGGGGGTGAACGATGAGCACGCCGACACTGGACGACCTTGCCGCGACGCTGGGCGTGTCCTCGAAGTCGCTGAACACGCTGGGCGTCAGCCGAAGCGGCCAGACGTGGCGCATTCCTGAGCGTGACGCCGAGGGCAGCGTCATAGGGCACGCACTGCGTTTTGACGACGGGCGCAAGTTGAGCGAACGCGGAAGTCGGCGAGGTCTGACGTTCGTCGCGCCTCTGGATGCCTGGGCCGGTTCGTCGCCGGAGGAACCAGTCCTGGTTGTTGAGGGGATGAGCGACTGTGCAGCCGCGCTGGACCTTGGCTTTTGCGCAGTTGGCCGGCCGAGCGCGACCGGCGGCGGGGAGCATCTGCGGGCGCTGCTGTCCGGCCGGCATGTCTGCATCGTGGGCGAAAACGACTCTGGTGCCGGCCGGCTCGGCGCGGAGCGGATCGCCGACGCGTTACATGGCGTCGCCGCGTCGGTGCGGATCGTGTTTCCGCCGGAATCCTGCAAAGACCTGCGAACCTGGTACACCGCGCCGGCGCCGGTGACGCGTGATGAACTGCTGACGCTGATTAGCCGCACCGACGCGTGGGAGCCGACGGATGATGAGGCTCCCGTGCCGCGCGTTGATGCGTTCGAGCCGTTTCCCGTTGAGGCGTTGCCTGAGCCGGTGAGCGACTTCGTGCGTGACGGCGCGAACGCCATCGGCTGCGATCCCGCCTACGTTGCGCTGCCGACTCTGGCGGCGCTGGCGTCGGCCATCGGCAATACGAGGCGTATCAGGCTGAAGAGCAACTGGTGTGAACCGTCGATCCTCTGGGCGGGCATCGTCGGTGACAGCGGCACCCTGAAAACGCCGGGCTTCAAACTGTCGATGCAATTCGTGCGTGAACGCCAGGCAGTGGCGTTGAAAGAACACGCTGAAGCGATGGCACTGCACGATCGCGAGCTTGCCCAGTACGAGCGCGCCATGGCGGCATGGAAGCGCTCAAAAAATAGTGACGAGCCGCCGGTCAAACCCGAAGCGCCACAAGCGCGGCGTTTTGTGGTCAGCGATACGACGGTGGAAGCACTCGCGCCGATTCTGCGGGGCAATCCGCGCGGCGTTCTTCTTGCGCGGGATGAACTGGCGGGATGGATCGCTGGTTTCGATCGTTACGCCGGGAGGGGCGGGGCTGACGCGGCGCATTGGCTTTCGATGCACAATGCCGAGAGTGTCGTCGTGGACCGCAAGACCGGTCTTCCCCGCACGATCTATATTCCACGTGCCTCAGTCAGCATTGCGGGCGGGATTCAGCCTGGCATTCTCAAGCGGGTGATCGGTGAGGAGCACCGGGAAAGTGGATTGCTGGCACGGCTGCTGCTGGCGATGCCGCCGCGCCGACCGAAGCGATGGACCGAGGCGACCATCCCGCCCCATGTCGAGGCGGCGATGGCGAACCTGTTCGATCGCCTCTTCGCATTGCAACCAACGTTGGATTCCAATGGCGATCCGCAGCCGATAGACCTGCCGCTCACCCCGACAGGTAAATCCGTGTGGATCGCGTTCTACAACGAGCATGCCGAGGAGCAGGCCGCGCTTACCGGAGACCTGGCGGCGGCATGGTCCAAACTGGAGGGTGGGGCTGCACGGCTGGCTTTGGTGGTGCACTGCGCGCGGGCCGCGGTGGGCGATTGTGCGTCGGATGCGATCGATGAAAAGAGCGTTGCCTCGGGCGTGACGCTCGCCCGCTGGTTCGCGCGCGAAGCGAGGCGGGTGTACGGCGTGCTCAGTGAAGGCGAACAGGACGCTCATCGCCGGCGGCTCGTGGAGTTGATCGAACGCAAAGGCGGCAGCATCAGCGCGCGGGAACTGGTCCACGCCGATCGGCGACGGTTCGCGAAGGTCGACGATGCCGAGGCTGCGCTGCAATCCCTGGTCGATGCCCGATTGGGCGAGTGGGAACAACCCCCGCAACTGGGGCGCGGACGCCCATCCGGCCGACGACTGGTGCTTCGCAACCGTGACAACGTAACCGCACGCCCAAACGTCTCCAACGAAAACAACGACAACGAAAGCCCACCTGTCGATAGCGCCAGCCCGAATAACGTTGTCGTTGTAAGTGTTGACGCTCAGCAGACGCGCAGTTGCGATGTCCCGTCCAGCCAACGTTTCGATCCGCACGATTCGGAGGTGATCGGATGACGGCTGAGGCGATTGTGTTCATGCTGCGTGCCTGGCCAACGCCCGTTCATCTTTGGGTGGATGAGGCGGGACAGTTGCGTGCGTCGCCCGCGGGTGTGCTGACCGAAGCCGCTCGCCGGGTATTGGCCATGAACAAGCCCGCGCTGGTGCGCTACCTGCGAGCGGAAGAAAACCAACGCCGGCAACCTCCGATGGAGGCGCGCTCACGGTGATGGAAATTGTGCTTGTGCCCGATCGCCTTGCGTAGTAAACTTACGACCATGACGCGACCAATCACCGAGCAATTCAAAGCAGCGATCGCCAAGGCCGAGCGGCGGGGCATGACCCGTTACGCCATCGGCAAGCTGTCGGGCCTAGGGCGGGGCAACCTTGGCCGCTACTGTTCCGGCGAGATTGTTCCCAAACTCGACACGGCCGAGAAGATCATCAAGGCAATCGGCGGTCGCATTGTGATCGAATTGGATGAACCAGGACGCGGAGGCTCATGATGGCAAGTATCTCCACCCACGCGGGAAACCGGACGATCTATGTCGTCGGACCTGACCGCCGGCGGCGACCGATTCGTCTGGGCAAGTGCTCGCTGAAGCAGGCGCAGACGGTGCGCGGCTATGTTGAGGATTTGGCGCGGGCTGCCACGACAGGCAGCGCGTTCAGTGACAAGACTGCCTCGTGGCTCGCCTCGATCGGCGATGATCTTCGTGACAAACTCGCCCGTGCGGGTCTGATCGCTCGACAGGACGCCACGACAATCGGTGAGTTGATCGACAAGTACTTCGCACGCCGGAAAGGCAGCATCAAGCCGGCGACCAAGGTTCGCATGGAGCAGGCCAGGCGGTTTCTCGTGGAGCATCTGGGGGAGGCCAAGCGGCTGCGTGACGTGACACGCGGAGATGCGGAGGACTTCCGCAATTGGCTGCTGAACACCAAGAAACTGGCTGAGGCGACCACGCGGCGGACGTGCGGCTACGCCTCGGCGTGGTTCAACTACGCGGTCAAGCACGATCTGGTGCGAGCCAACCCGTTCGATGCAGTCCCACGGGCGGTGACACCGACGCAGAAGCTGACCTACATCAGCGAGGAGGACGCACAGGCGGTCAGCGAGGCGCTGCCCAATGCGGAATGGCGGCTACTCTTCGCGCTGGCGCGCTGGGGCGGTGTCCGCGTGCCCAGCGAGATCCGTGATCTGACCTGGGCGGACATCGACTGGGCACGTAAGCGATTGACGATCAAATCACCCAAGACTGAGCATCACCTGGGGCACGAATCACGACAGTTGCCCATGTTTCCGGAGATCGCCGGGCCGTTGGAGGAGGTGTTCCATGCAGCGCCGGAGGGATCGGTCTACGTGCTGCCCTTCGTGCGAGAACGGACAGGGGCGGCGCTCCGCAAACCGATGGAGAAGGCGATCAAGGCTGCCGGCGTGAAGCCTTGGCCCCGGCTGTTCCACAACCTGCGGTCGAGTCGGCAAACCGATCTGGAGTCCCGCTTCGCATCCCACATCGTCTGTGCCTGGCTGGGTAACAGCGAGCAGATCGCCCGTCGCCACTATTTGCAGGTCCGGGATGACGATTTTACTGCTGCGCTGGAAGTGGTGCGCAATCCGGTGCGCGCGATGGCGACAGATGCCGATAAAGCCCGCCACGGGACTCCGTCGGATACCCCTCAAAACGCCATTACGGGCCAAAAAACGCTAAGTGCTGATATGACAAGTGTTTATCAAGTGGGCGATACAGGACTCGAACCTGTGACCTCATCCGTGTGAAGGATGCGCTCTAGCCAACTGAGCTAATCGCCCAAAGAGTGGTCCCACGGGGCAGGATGGCGGAGGATTATACCGGGGGTTGGGCTGGACGCCAACTCGGGGGGATTGTGCCCAGGTTGTCCTCTGCGCTCCCCGGGTTCGGCTTGTGGGCCGCGGGGGTCAGGCGGGGCGTTCGGCCTGGGGTTCCGGGGTGGCTTCGGCGTGGACCTGGGTGGAAGAATCAGAGTCCAGGCGCTTGGGCTCCTGAGCGGCCTTGTCGATCTCGTCCTCGATACCGGCTAAGCCCTTTTTGAACTCGACAATGCCCTTACCCAGGCTCTTGCCGACTTCCGGAAGCCGCTTGCCGAAGATGAGCAGGCCCAGAACCGCCAGAATGATCAGTTCCTGCCAGCCGATCGGGCCAAGCAATGCCAGTGTGGTCATGGTCATCGGAAAAACTCCCAGCGTACGGGGTCACTCATCAATGCGCCATTCTACCAGATCGTGCGCAATCGGGTTCGGGAAATCTCCCACGGGATTCAATGCCGGCGGGTGTAAGAGGTCAAATGGCTCGGAAACTCTTGGGGGCGGTTTTCAGTCGGCATTTTTAATATGGCGGCTTATAGGTGACCGCCCTCACCCTGCCCTCTGCCTGAGGGATAGGATGTAAGAATTGTGGTAACAAAGAGTTAGGCAATAGAAACGGGATTGAACCGGATGTGTTTGCCATCGCGGGCGGCAAACCAGGCTTCGATGCGGCGGATGCCGGTGATGCGGCGGATGAAGATGGCTGATTTGACCAGATCGATCTTCTGCTGGGCTTCCAGGTGTTGTTCGGGCAGGTTCAGCCGTTGAGCGTAGAAGGCGCAGCCCTGATGCTGGATGAGCACGATACGTTTGAGCTTGTGTGCATCGACGAGGAACTTCAGTTCGTCGACGACACCCTGCTCTTCGAGGTGCGCTTCGGTGTGACCCGCCAGGCAGGCCGGCCCGCCGGGTAATGCGACGCGGTCGTAGCGTGGCAGGGCCAGGCCGTTCTGGAGGAAGTCGTCAAAATGCTCTCCCACGCGACCGTCGCTGCAATAGATGGCAGCGGCGTGGATGCGCTTGGATTCATAAGGCAGCGGGCTTTCATAGGTCTGGCCCATCTTCAGGCGCGGTCGGGATGCTGTGCTGGTCACGGTCGGTGGGGTCATGCTGTGGCCTTGTGCTGAGTCTACGATTACGCTGCCCTTTGGGGGCCGGCCTGTTTCGGAATTTCTTATGGTACAGACTTCTACTCGGTGGCGACGATATCGCATCAACAGCCGGGGCTTCACATTCAGTGATTATCGCGAAGGCAGCTCCTTGCCCGCTGCGGTGTTTGTTCTGGTGACGCCCCCTTGGCTCGTTCACGTTTCTGTCAACCGCAGCGGTGCATGAGATGCAGCCGCCTGCCGGGTTGAACGTAGTGCGGTTCCCGAGCCTTTACGTCAGGCGGTCGAACTCCTGGAGCAACAGTTCGAAGCGCTGGGTTTTCACTCGCCGATCTACTTCTACTACCGCGCCCCAATCAACCAGGGGCAGATCCTCAGCATCGACTATTGCGACCCGGACGGAGATGCAATCGGCGTGATCCACCTATACCGGTGAGATCTGACGAAGCAACCCCGCAACCAGATTCACACCGAAGTGATCACACGCTTCACGGATGGCACTTACCTGGCAACTACCTCCACGAATGGGACGAATCCGCGACCGTGGCTGCAGCATCAGGCACTACCCGACGCGGATGTCGAACAACTGCGTGCCCTGCATCGTCAAACGCTGGCGACGTCGCAACGAACGGAGCAACTCTGTCTCATGGCTGATGATGCGGCCCTGGTGGCGAATAAACTGCACGCCCGCATCTGTGATGTGGTGCTGCTACTTGTGCCCATCCTGCTGTTTACGAGCTGGGGCACTACATGGTCATGTGATGGAACTGCAACGCGAACTCAGCCCCCTGAAATTCGTTCAGGCAATCAACCCGCCATCAAGTGGCTTTCCCAGCGCACCGCGTTTCTGGATGATGAACGGCAGATGATGATCCAGATGCTTCACACACGTCTGCAACAGATCGCGCAGGGTGACGCGGCCAGCGATGTTATGGTGTCCTGCCCTTTCGAAATCCGCAGGCGATAAACGACGGAGCACACGAGCGAACTGACGACGCCCAACTTCGAAAAGTGTCAATGCGTCTTCAAGTGACTGCGCATCACAGTGAAGGCGCTGAACATAAGCCGACTCATCCGCAGAAAAGAAACGAGGCTCCTGCTCGGCGATGACGCGCTTCATGCGATCCATAAGGATCGCATCGCTGTCGGCCAGGTGAATCACCACCTCATGGATGGACCACGCACCTGGACCGAGTCGCGCATGCAGGTCCTGCTCTGACAAACCCTGTACCGCCCGCCGCAGAAGTGCTGCACGTTGTTCAAAGCGATCGATAACCGCTGCCAGATCGCTCACTGTTCACCTCACGGCATCTCGGTCCATCTGGCTTTTTCACATGTGCCTGATGATCGCGTCGCCGAATTCGCTGCACTTGATTTCGGTGGCATCGGTCATCAGGCGGGCGAAATCGTAGGTGACCGTCTTCGCGCTGATGGCCCCTTCCATGCCCTTGATAATCAGGTCAGCCGCTTCATCCCAGCCCAGGTGACGCAGCATCATCTCGCCCGAGAGGATGACCGAGCCGGGGTTGACCTTATCCTGGCCGGCGTACTTGGGCGCGGTGCCGTGGGTGGCTTCGAAGATGGCGTGGCCGGAGTGGTAGTTGATGTTGCCACCCGGCGCGATGCCGATGCCGCCCACACAGGCCGCCAGGGCGTCGGAGATGTAGTCGCCGTTGAGGTTGAGCGTGGCGATCACATCGTACTCGGCCGGACGGGTGAGAATCTGCTGCAGGAACGCATCGGCGATCACGTCCTTGATGATGATCTCGCGGCCGTCCACCTTCAGCGTCATCCAAGGCCCGCCGTCGAGCAGTTCTGCCCCGTATTTTTCCTTCGCGAGCTGGTAACCCCAGTCACGGAAGGCGCCTTCCGTGAACTTCATGATGTTGCCCTTGTGCACCAGCGTCACGCTCTTGCGGTTGTGGCGAATGGCGTAGTCGATGGCCGCCCCAACCAGACGCTGAGTGCCTTCCTTTGACACAGGCTTGATGCCGAAGCCGGCCGTGTCGGGGAATCGCACCTTCTTGAAGCGGTCAGGGAAGGCGTCTGCCAGCAATTTTTTGAACTTTTCCGCGTCTTCCGTGCCATGCTGGAACTCGATGCCGGCGTAGATGTCCTCGGTGTTCTCGCGGAAGATGACCATGTCGACCAGCTCGGGCTGCTTGACAGGCGAGGGCACGCCGGTGAAGTAGCGGACCGGACGCAGGCACACATACAGGTCCAGGAGCTGTCGCAGGGCGACGTTGAGGGAGCGGATACCGCCGCCGACAGGCGTGGTGAGCGGACCCTTGATACCCACAAAGTAGGTCTTGAACGCCTCAATGGTCTCATCAGGCAGCCAGTTGCCGGTCTGATTGAACGCCTTTTCGCCTGCCAGGACTTCCTTCCAGGCGATGGCCCGCTGGCCCTGGTAAGCCTTTTCCACTGCCGCATCGAACACCCGCTGCGAGGCGGCCCAGATGTCCGGCCCCGTGCCGTCGCCTTCGATAAACGGGATGATGGGCTGGTTCGGGACCTCGAGCTTGCCGTTGACAAGACGGATGGGCTGACCGGCGACGGTGGTGGACATTGAGCAACTCCCTTCTGTGCTTGCTGATGCGTAGTCGTGCCATTATGGCAAATACAGCCGGAGCCTCAAGCTGAGTCCTCCAGGGAGGCAGCGGGCGGTGTCTGAAGGGAAACCGTGTCCTGTGGGTGGCCTTCGGCGGGAACTGTCGTCGCCAGGTGGAGCGATGGCGAGCAATAAGCGCTGTTGGGAACATCCTGACCGGCGATGTGACAACCGGGCTGCGGACCGGTACATTGCCCGACTTCGACGTTTTCGTCACGTTTGAGCTAGACAGCCCCCAGTAGGGATGAGTTTTCCATGGGTTACCGCGTGTGCAAGTTTGGCGGCAGTTCGCTGGCCGACGCCGCCCAGTTTCGCAAGGTTCAGGCGATCATTCAGGCCGATCCGCAACGCTGTTACGTCGTGCCCTCGGCCCCCGGCAAGCGGTCGAAAAAGGACCAGAAGATCACCGACCTGCTCTACCTGTGCCACGCGCACGTCCAGCAGTCGCTGCCCTTCGATGAGGTGTTCGCGGTCATCGCTGAGCGGTACACGACGATCGTACGTGAACTGGGGCTGAAGCTGGACATTGAGGCCCATCTGGAGGAGGCCAAGCGTGGCATCGCGGAGCGCGCCAACGGCGGCGCCACGGCCGATTTCGCCGCCAGCCGCGGTGAATACCTCAACGGCCTGATCCTGGCGGAACTGCTGGGCTATCAGTTCATCGATGCGGCAGAACTGATCCATTTCACCCCCCAGGGCCGGCTGGACGAAACGCGAACCTATGAAACCGTGGCGGCACGGCTCAAGGGCTGCCCCCGCGCGGTCATCCCCGGTTTCTACGGCTCGACTCATGACGGGCAGGTCATAACCTTCTCGCGCGGCGGATCCGACATCACCGGCGCGATCATCGCCCGCGGTGTCATGGCGGACATCTATGAGAACTGGACCGATGTATCGGGCCTGCTGATGGCAGATCCGTCGATCGTCGAAAACCCACGTACCATCGACGTCATCACCTACCGCGAGCTGCGCGAGCTGGCGTACATGGGCGCGACCGTGCTGCACGATGAGGCGATCTTCCCGGTGCGCAAGGTCGCCATCCCGGTGCAGATTCGCAACACCAATCAGCCCGAGCACCCCGGCACCATGATTGTGGGCGATGATTCACCCATCGCCCCCAGCGGCACGATCAGCGGCGTGGCCGGCCGACGCGATTTCACCGTCATCTTCGTGGAAAAGGCGATGATGAACTCGGAAATCGGCTTCGGTCGCCGCCTGCTCAGCGCCATCGAATCGCACGGCATCAGCTACGAGCATACGCCCAGCGGTATTGACACCATGAGTGTGGTGATGGCCAGCTCACAACTGGATGGCAAGCTGGATGATGTGCTGGCGTCAATCCGGGCGGAGTGCGCACCGGACAAGCTGGAAGTGGTGTCCAACATCGCGCTGATCGCGACGGTCGGCCGGGGCATGGCGCGGCGGCCGGGCGTGGCGGCCAGGTTGTTCACCGCGCTGGCGGAGGCGAACGTCAACATCCGCATGATTGACCAGGGTTCCAGCGAGCTGAACATCATCATCGGCGTCGAGGAGGCGGACTTCGAGCGGGCGGTACAGGCGATCTATCACGCTTTCGTGAACGGGTATTGATCGCAGGGGTTTGCCTCGTGACCGGTTCAGCCTGCGCCGATAGAATGCCGGTCATGCGCGACGATATCGATCAGATCATGGAGCGTGCCAGCCAGGTTCTGGCGGGCATGGACTATCTGGAGTGCGAGGCGTTGTGCGTGCAGGCGCTGGCACTCGCCCGGCAACGACGCGACTGGGATTATTACGCGCGCATTCTTTTGCCACTACAGGAGTCGCGTCGGCAGCGGCGCATCATCGCTGCCGCTGGTGTTGTGCGGCTGGGGACGAGCGAAACACCGCCGGATGCGGCAGCCTCGCTTCTGGAAAAGTTCGACAGTGGTTGCATCGTACTGACACATCCGCTCAACGCGCTCGACGCGGCTGCGCTGCAAACTGAAGCGAGAACCCGGCGGCGACACATCGAAGTGCTCTTCGCCGACAACCCGGCCAACGCGGCCACGTGGACACTGCGATCATTCAATGGCACGCAGGTGTCTCTGACGACGCCTGCGCCGCCAGCCGACTGGCGTGACCGATGGCTGACGCCTGATGAGCAGCGAACGATGGCTGCGCCGGTCGTGCTGCCGGGCACGCCGCAGGAGGAGATCGTCACTACGACGCCCACGACGCCAGCCGACTGGTTCCTGGTCGCGATGGAGGCACTGGGGGATGCGGCGCTGGCGCGGGTGGATGCGTCACTGGAGAGCGAAGCCCGATTGAAGGCACTGGAGACGTGCCTTGAAGCCGTGACCGATCACGAGATTCTGCACCAGCGATTGGCGGACACCGCCCGAACTATCCCGTCTTAACGATCACGACGACGTCTCTGTCCACCTCAGATTTCCGGAGCCATCCGTGACACACGAGCAACAGGCGACCGAACCGAGCCGACGCCGGCGTAGTGCGTGGCGCATGATCTTCCGCATCGCTCTGCTGTTTGTACTGCTCGTGGTGGGCGCGATCGGGCTGGTTATCTACCTCCTGCGCAGTGAGCCTGAGTACGTGACGCAACACCGCCTGATGATGGCTTCACGTTCACCCGAGGAGTTACGGCAACTGGCGGATGACGCGCATAAGCGATTCGCCACGCTGACGGAGTTCCAGTTCGATGCCGCGACGCAGCAGCGCATCGCATCGGGTGAGATCACGTTGCGACAGGCGCTGGAACAGACCATTGGCACCGAGCGCACCATCACACTGACACTGAATGAGATCAACGCGTGGCTGCGGACGGAGCTGCCACACCAGATTCGGGCCGCAGGACAGGAATGGCCGAAGGAGCTTTCCGACCCAGGGCTGGCCGTGGAAGGTGAAAACCTGGTGGTGTTCTGCCGGGCGGAGGTGGGCCATTTCAGTCAGATCATCAGCATCGTATTCACGCTGAAATTCGAGGACGATCAACCAGCGACGGTACGCGTGTTGCAGGCCCGCGGCGGACGGCTGCCGGTCCCGCGTAGCCTCATCGCGCAGGTCGGCGGCGAGAATCCCAACGACCGCATTAACGAATTCGTCCGCGCGTTCGACGGCCAGACGTTCGACCCCATCCTCGATTTCGTCTTCACCGATGACCTGCGACAGGCTCGCGTGGTGGACATGCAGGTCCACCACGATCGCATCGATTTCAGAGTGCGCATCGAACGTAAGGGCAAAAAGTGATACGACCGTCCACTCAGCCGGCAGTGATGCTGTCGGCCACGTGGGTGAGGGAACTGTTGATACGTTTCAGGTAGGCCAGGATGTCCAGATGCACGGCACTGGACTCATGGCTGAGCTTCGTGCCAGCGCTGAGCCGATAGAAATGCCGCTCGCGCAACTCACGTTCCAATCGGGTCAGATCTTCCTCGCGTCGTAACAGCTTTTCCGCAAGCGTTGGATCGCGTGTGGCAAAAGCGGTCTCGGCAATGATCATGTTCTGTATGACCCGCTGATAGAAATCCTGTAGTTCCCGCCAGCCCTCCGGTGAAAAGGCGATGCCCATGCGGATTTTCTTGAGCACTACCTCGGACAGGTTCCGGTCGATGATGTCTCCGATGGTTTCCAGCTCGTTCAGAAAGGTGAGCTGGCGCATCTGTTCGGCTGCTTCAGGCTGATCGCTTTCATGGTGTGCCAGATGCACGGTGAGATAGCGCTTGATTTCACGATCGAGCAGGTCCACCTGATTGTCGCGTTCGGCCACATCCAGGGCGAGTCTTTCATCGTTTTCACACAGGGCTTTCCACAGGTCAGTCAGCATGCCGCGCACGATTTCGGAAACCCGCATGATCTCGCGCATGGACTGGCCCAGCGCGAGGGTGAACCCTTCGACGGGGATGTTGATGTAGCGCGGCCCGGGACGTTCCGCTGCGGCACCGGGCGGTTCGGGCACGAGACGGATCAGCAGGTGCGAAAGCGGTTTTACAAGTGGGCAGAACACCAGCGCGATCACGATGTTGATGGCTGTGTTGGCATACGCGATACGGTGCGTCAGTGTGCCGGGCACTTGGTCCAGCAGCGGGATGAGCAGGTCGGCCAACGCGAGGACAGCGATGCCGATGGATCCCTTGGCCAGCAGGTTGCCGATCGCCAGACGCCGCGAGTCGATCTGCGACCATCCAAAAAGCAGCGTTGTCAGGGCGACTCCGACGTTGACGCCGACGACAGCCGCCAGCCCCAGCCTCAGATTGATGGCGTCCGCGCCCGCCAGGCCGATCGTCAGACCGATCGTCGCGGTGCTGGATTGCAGCAGGATCGCCATGAACGCCGCGATGGTCGCCATGAACCAGGGGTGACGGCTGGCGATGCTAAGCAGACTGATCAGGTCACCGTCGGGATGCACCGCACCGACTTCGTTTCGGATGACGAGGATGCCCAGCAGGATCAACCCCAATCCCAAGAGCGTCTGCCCGATACCGCGCGTACGTGGTTGCTGCGTGAACTGATAGAGCAGTACCCCCAGGGCCAGTGGCATTGCCCACAACGCCTCGATGCGCAACGCGATCAGCAACACCATCGCCGTCAGTCCGACGTTCGCACCGAGCATGAGTGCGAGCATGGTGGGCACGGACAATCGCCCTGCCCGGACGGTCTGGACGGCCAGCAGCGACATACTGGTGCTCGAGGGGGAAACGACGCTTGCGCCAAGCCCCAGGAGAAACGCCCGCAGCGGCCCCTCATTCAGGCGCTGCATCGCAGCGTTCAGACGCGGGCCGAACATGCGATCCAGCCCCTTACGCAGAGCACGTGCGCCGTTGAGGATCAGCGCCACGCCACCGGCGATCAGGAGCAAAACGGGCAATTCGTCCACACAGCGGCTCCCGCTAACCACCATAGGGCGGAAAGCGGTGATTATCCTGCCCTTCCAGCGCAATTGCCACAGTGCGACGTAGCGTGGTTAATGGCGGAAGTGACGTGTTCCTGTGAAGATGAGGCTGACATTCGCCTCGTTGCAGGCGGCAATGGTTTCATCGTCCCGTTTGGAGCCACCCGGCTGAACGATCGTCTTCACCCCGGCGGCGATGAGCACATCGGGGCCATCCCGGAACGGGAAGAAGGCATCTGACCCGACGGTGGCGCCCTTCGCCCGGTCGCCCGCCTTTTCGACAGCGATGCGGCAGCTCGCCACCCGGTCCATCTGACCGGCCCCGGCCCCGACCAGCATCCCATCGCGCACGAGACAGACGGCGTTGGACTTGAGGTGTTTGACCGCAATCATCGCCAGCCGCATGTCGAGGACATCCGCTTCGGAAGGCTGCGGACCGGCCACGTGTTGCCACCGCTCCGGTGCGATCGCCGCAAGGTCGCGCTGCTGCACAAGCAGGCCGCCGGTGATGCGTTTGATGTCATGCTCGCGCATGTCCCGATCGGCGGGCGCGGGCAGCGGCCCCACTTTCAGCAGCCGCACGTTCTTCCATCGTTCGCGCAGCAGTTCCAGGGCCGGTCCATCAAAGTCGGGCGCGACGATGACCTCCAGGAACTTCTGTCCCTCAACGATGCGCTGAGCCGCTTCGAGCGTGACGTTGCGGTTGAACGCGACGATACCGCCGAACGCCGCCAGCGGGTCGCCGTTGTAGGCCTTATCGAACGCCTCGGCCACGTCATCGGCGACGGCGAAGCCGCACGGGTTGGCGTGCTTGATCACCGCCACGGCCGCCATCTCGTCCGCGGCGATTTCCTTCACCAGTTCCAGCGCGCCGTTGGCGTCGTACAGGTTGTTGAAACTCAGCTCCTTGCCGTGCAACTGCTCGGCCCGCGCCAGCGAGGGCTCCTGCGATTCAGGATCCACGTACAGCGCCCCTTCCTGGTGCGGGTTCTCGCCGTAACGCAGAAGGGTCTGGCGGTGCATACGCAGGATCAGCGTCTGAGGGAAGCGCGTGGGGACGCGGCTGCACAGCCATTCGGCGATGCTGGTGTCGTAGGCAGCCGTGCGCGCGAAAGCTGCCGCCGCCAGATCACGTCGCAGCGAAAGGGTCGTCGCCCCACCGTTGAGGTCCATTTCGTTCACCACGCGGTCGTATTGCGAGGGATCACTCACGACCGTGACGAATGCATGGTTCTTGGCGGCGCTGCGCAGCATGCTCGGCCCGCCAATGTCGATCTGCTCGATTGCCTCCGCTTCACGCACTTCCGGCTGGGCGATCGTCTCCTCGAAGGGATAGAGATTCACGCACAGCAGGTCGATCGGCTGGATGCCGTGCTCCGTCATGGCTTCGACGTGCTCGGGATTGTCGCGCAGGGCGAGCAGCGCCCCGTGGACACGAGGGTGCAGCGTCTTGACCCGGCCGTCCATCATCTCCGGGAAGCCCGTAACCTGATCGATGGGGGTGACATTGATACCCGCTTCAACGAGTGCCCGGGCAGTGCCACCGGTGGAAATAATCTGCACCCCGTGGCTGACCAGCCGTCGGGCGAACGCGATCAGATCAGTCTTGTCACTAACAGAGATGAGGGCTCGTTTGATGGTTACCAGGTCGGGCATAATAGGGTTTGACAAATCGCTTGGTTGAGAATGAAAGCCCGGGGACGCGTGGTCCCCGGGGGCCGGTTCATCGCAGATTTACCCCCGCCGGACGGAGGTGGATCACATCCGATCCAGCCGCTGCATCTGGCCGTCCACCGTCACCAGCACGAGGTTGCCGGTTTCACGATCGACCAGCACCGTCTTGAGCGGCCGCGTCGGCACCTGCTTGAGCGTCTCGCCCGTCGCGGCATCCACCATGCGCAGCGCGTTACCCATGTTCAGCAGGAGCTGGTCGCCGTACAGATGAACGACCTGCGCCCGTTCGGGCAGGCGCCACACCTCATGGCCTTCGCCGGCATGGATTGCCACGATGCCGCGTCCGGTCAGTGGCTGGATCACGTACTCGCCCACCACAACGGGCGATTCACGCAGAGGCTGAACGTCTCGATACTTCCAGCGGTCCGAACCGTCACGGCGGTCCAGAGCGTAGAGCGTCTGGTCCCGACTGGCCAGATAAATCGCTGAGGCAACCGCCGGTGCCGCATCCACAGGGGCGAACGTGCGGCCCTTCCACAGCACATCGCCCGTCGCCGCATCCAACATCACATAAATGCCCGATGCATCAACCGCGAACACCATCGACCCGCTCAGCGCCGGCGCGATGCGGACTTCCGCGGGCAACTGATACTCCCAATGGGCGAAGCCCGAAATCAGACTGTGAGCGAATACCCGCCCGTTGCCACCGCCGAAAATGGCGAAATCATTGTAGATCGCCGGGGCGTGCGACACGGGATAATCCAGGTTCGTCACATAGAGCAGCGCCCCATCCATCGCACGGTAGGAGAACATGCGGCGGTTGCTGTTGATGAGCACACGATCGTCATCGGCCACGCCGCGCGTCAGACGCATTGGGGGGTAAAGGATCTCAAGTTCGGTACCCACCGGTTTGCGCCACACAGTTGAGCCATCGCGGAAGCTGATGGCAGTCAGCAGGTTGTGAGGCCGTTCAACCGTGAGGACCAGGTCACCCGCCAGCACGGCGTGTTCGATGGTCTCGCCACGGCCCAGCGGCAGCATCTTGGGCCATTGCGCGCTGAACCCCAGCGCCCGGGCATCCAGCGGATCGATCGGCACGCGGATGCCGCTTTCGGTCTTGCCGGTGAATCGCAGGAAACCGTCCGTTCCGCAACCGGTGAGGCTGAGCAACAGCGTGGCCAGCACCGCCGCCATGCCCGTGATACGTCCAGGACGGGTCCGCGCTGCGGCACGATCGTTCACGCCTGCCGCCGATCGCTCTGCCAGCACCAGCTTATTCATCGTCGACTCCGTGCTATGGAAGAAGAGGAAGTTCCCGGCGAAAGCGCCGCATGTCGTGCCCGGTGCAGCCGGGCGTTGCCGACCACACGGCAGAAGTCCCCAAGTATCGACACCGCACGCTTTTCGGTCAAGCGACCCCCGGTGGGTGTGCGATTCGATTCAACGTCCACATGACGATGCACAACAGTGGGACAACCGTCCCGCCTGTCGTTTCGTCATGGTGGGACAGGCGTCTTGCCTGTCATTTCGCCGAAAGCGAAAGCACTCTCCCCCACGCCCCCGTATCACCGAGTGTTCAGCACCGCCAGGCTCACGTAGCGTTCCTTCGTCACCCGGCTTTCGAATTCGTGCCAGAATTTGTTCAGGATGGTGCGCACCGCCCAGTTCGCCCCGTCCGCCAGGCCGCAGATGGTCGTGCCGGGCATCGCGCCGATCGAACCGGCAATCTCCAGCAGCAGGTCCAGATCCTTGGTTGTACCGTCGCCCGCCTCGATGCGTTTGAGGATGCGATACATCCAGTTCGTACCCTCGCGGCAGGGCGTACACTGGCCGCACGACTCATGCGAGAAAAACCTCGCAATGTTGCGAGCCACCGCCACCATGTCGGTGTCCTCGTCCATCACGATAACCCCCGCGGTGCCCAGCCCGAGGCAGTTATGCTTCTTGCCGACATCGAAGTCGAGCATGGCGTCGTATTCATCCGGCCCCAGCACCCCCATGGAGATACCGCCGGGAATCGCCGCCTTATACTTCTTCCCATGGCGCATGCCCTGGCAGTGCTGCTCGATGAGGGTGGACATCTTCACGCCCAACTCTTCCTCGTACACACCGGGGCGATTGACGTGGCCTGAGATGCCGAACAGCTTGGGGCCGTAGCTGGCAGGTACGGTCGGGGGCGCGCCTTCCGGCCGGGGCGTCCCCATCGACTTGAACCAGTCCGCCCCACGCTCCAGGATGAACGGCACTGTCGCCAGCGTCTCGACGTTGTTGATGATCGTCGGCCGGGCGAATGCCCCCGCCACAGCGGGGAACGGCGGCTTGATGCGGGGCCAGCCGCGTTTGCCCTCCAGCGATTCGAGCAGGGCCGTCTCCTCACCACAGATATACGCCCCCGCCCCGCGATGCACGTAGCAATGGACATCGCGACCGTTGATCTGTCCCAGCCGCGACCCTGGGCCAAAGATTTTGTGCTCGTAAGCTTCGCGCAGGGCCTTTTCCAGCACGTGCCGCTGATGGTGATACTCACCACGGATGTAGATGTAGGCTGTATCCAGCCGGCAGGCGTGCATGCAGATCGCAATACCTTCCAGCAGGAGGTGCGGGTCATACTCGATGATGACCCGGTCCTTGAACGTGCCCG
>Ga0207864_1002236_pt1 | contig 18690 bp, 10 predicted proteins | sample HigsolmetaAR202D_FD_184834 | JGI IMG/M metagenome (GOLD analysis project Ga0207864, IMG submission 184834) | Ionic liquid and high solid enriched microbial communities from the Joint BioEnergy Institute, USA - AR20-2-D (SPAdes) (version 2) ... | reverse complement strand
AGCCGAGCGCGCGCCTCGCCGACGAGATAGAGCGATCCGCAAACCACGACCGCACGGTCGCCTGCCGTGCCCCGCGCCGCCGCGAGCGCATCGCCGAGCGATCCGGCCGGCGTTCCGGGCGCGACCTCCGCGAGCGCCCGCGGATCGGCCGGCTGCCTCCCCGACGGAGCGACATAGAAGCGCGGGGCCTCGATCTCCCTCAGCATCGCCAGCATCTCGCGCCACGGCTTGTCCGCGAGCGCGCCGAACACGACCGCAGCCGGCGGATCGGAGGCGAGCGCACCCACGAGCGCCGCCGCGCCGTCCGGGTTGTGCGCGCCGTCGAGGATCCACGGCCCGGCGAGCTCGCCGCTCTCTACCTCGATCCGCTCGAGGCGCCCCGGCCACCTCGCCTCGGCGATCCCTCGTCGTCGCGAGGCTTCGTCGATCCCGATCTCCCCCGCGACCGTCCACGCCACCTGCGCGTTCGCGCGCTGGTGCGCGCCGGCGAGGCCGACGACGACATCCGGCGGCAGCCCGCCCGCTTCGACGAGCCGCGCTCCCCTCGCCGTCGCCACCTCGATGGCGGCGCGCCGCGCCTCCTCCGGCATTCGGCCGAGAACCATCGGCACCCCCGCCCGCGCGATCGCCGCCTTCTCGCGCGCGATGGCGTCGAGCGTGTCGCCGAGCTTGTCCTGGTGATCGAGCGCGACGCCGGTGATCGCCGTGCAACGCGGCGGGGGGATCACGCTCGTCGCGTCGAGGCGTCCGCCGATCCCGACCTCGATCACCGCGAGGTCGACCTTCGCGGCTCGGAACGCGAGGAAGGCCGCGAGCGTCGCGGTCTCGAAGAACGACAGATCCTCGCCGATGCGGAGCGCGTCCTCGAGCACCCCGGTCAGCGTGGCATCGTCGATCGGCTCGCCGTCGACGCGGATGCGCTCCGCGAAGCGGACGAGGTGCGGCGACGTGTAGAGGCCGGTCCGGAGCCCGCTCGCGCGCGCGATCGACGCGAGCATGGCGCACGTCGAGCCCTTGCCGTTCGTGCCGCCCACGTGGACGGCCGCGAACGCCCGCTCCGGATGCCCCGCCCGCTCGCAGGCGGCGCGCATCGGCTCGAGGCCGAGGCGCATCCCGAGCGGGACCCGAGCGTAGAGGGCGGAGAGAGCCTCGCCGAGGGTCACGCCGTGGCGCGGGCCTTCTGCGGCTCGCGCTGCAGGTGGCTGACGAGCAGCGCGATCTCGCGGCGCATGTGGAGGCGGCTCGTGATGCGGTCGATCATCCCGTGCTCGAGGAGGAACTCGCTCCGCTGGAAGCCCTCGGGCAGCTTCTGGCGGATCGTCGTCTCGATCACGCGCGGCCCCGCGAAGCCGATGAGCGCGCCAGGCTCGGCGATGTTCACGTCGCCGAGGAACGAGAAGCTCGCGGCGACGCCGCCCGTCGTCGGGTGGAGCATCACGGAGATGAACGGGACGCCCGCGTCACGAAGGCGCTCGCGCGCGGCGACCGTCTTCGCCATCTGCATGAGGCTGAGGATCCCCTCCTGCATGCGGGCGCCGCCCGAGGCTTGGAGGAGCACGACCGGGAGCCGCAGCTCCGCGCCCCGCTCGAAGAGCCGCGTCACCTTCTCGCCGACGACCGAGCCCATCGAGCCGCCCATGAAGCGGAAGACGAACGCGCCGTAGGCGATGGGGATCCCCTCGATCCGCGCCTTGCCGATCTCGATCGCCTCGCGCGCGCCGGTCGACTTCTGCGCCGCAGCGACGCGATCCGGGTAGGGCTTTCCGTCCGTGAACGAGAGGGGGTCGGACGGCTCGAGGTGGCCGTCCCACTGCTCGAGCTTCCCGTCGTCGAGCAGGAGCTCCCGCCAGCGCTCTGCGACGAGCTTGTGATGGTGACCGCAGTGCGGACAGACCTCGAAGTTCCGCTCGAGCTCCTCGGTCGGCATCGTCTCGCCGCAGCCCTCGCACTTCCGGAAGACGCCCTTCCCGATGCTCGGTTTCTCGCTGGCATCGAGACCGCCGGGTTTCTTGTCGGGCCACTCACTGCTCATCGTCTGCCTCTCATTTCCGCCCGATATCGCGCCGGTACGCGTGCGGCCGGAGAGCCGGTCGCATAGCACACCAGGCCGACGGACGCCGCCCAAGTCGACCGTTCTGGTGTATCCTCCCGGCCCCTTTCATCCTTGGGAGATGACGGGGTAAAGCGAGGGTCATCATGCCGAGCTTCGACATCGTCTCGAAGGTCCCGTGGCACGAGGTCGACAACGCCGTCAATCAGGCGCAGAAGGAGATCTCCCAGCGCTTCGACTTCAAGGACACCGGCACCGAGATCGAGAAGACGAAGGAAGGGCTGGTCATCCGCTCCTCGAGCGAGGATCGCGCGAAGGCCGCCTTGACCGTCCTGCAGGAGAAGCTCGTCAAGCGCAAGGTGAGCCTCAAGTTCCTCGACGTGCAGGATCCCCAGCCGACCGGCAAGGGCGGGTCGCGCATCCTCGCCAAAGTGAAAGAGGGGATCGAGGGCGAGCCGGCGAAGAAGATCGTGGCCGCGATCAAGGAGAGCAAGCTGAAGGTGCAGTCCTCGATCCAGGACGCGCAGGTGCGCGTGTCAGGGAAGAGCAAGGACGAGCTCCAGAAGGCCATCGCGCTCGTGCGCGGCATGGACCTCCCCATCGAGGTCTCGTTCGTCAACTTCCGCGACTGAGGGGCGGAGCAGCACCATGGCACTCGACACACCGAAGACGACGCGCACGAAGAAGAGCGCGCGGCGGCAAGCGAACGGCGCGACGACGAACGGCCGCACGAACGGCCGCGGATCGAATGGCCGCTCGAGCACCGCCACGTCGAAGGCAACCGCGCCCTCGACGGCGACAGCGGCAGCGCCTGCGAAGACAGCCAACAAGCAGCCGGCGCCGCCGAAGCGCGAGCTCTTCGGGACCGACGGCATCCGTGGCACCGCGAACGAGTGGCCGATGACGCCCGAGGTCGCCCTCAGCCTCGGCAAGGCGATCGCCTTCGTCGCCGCGCGGAACCTCAAGACGAAGGCCCACGTCCCGCGCATCCTCATCGGCAAGGACACGCGTCTCTCCGGCTACATGATCGAGCAGGCGATCGCGGCGGGCATCACCTCGCGCGGCGCGCGGGTCATCCTCTGCGGCCCCATCCCGACGCCCGCGGTCGCCCAGCTCACGGTGAGCATGCGCGCCGACGCGGGCATCGTCATCAGCGCGAGCCACAACCCGTACCAGGACAACGGCATCAAGATCTTCGGCCCCGATGGCTTCAAGCTCGACGACGAGCTCGAGGCGGAGATCGAGCAGCTCATGGCGAACGACGCGCTGCTCGGCCCCCGCCCGACCGGCCCGGGGATCGGCAAGGCCTCGCGGCTCGACGACGCCGCCGGGCGCTACGTCGTCTTCGCGAAGGCGACGTTCCCGCGCGGGCTCACGCTCGACGGCATGCGCATCGTCGTCGATGCGGCGCACGGAGCCGCGTACAAGGTCGCGCCGCTCGTCTTCTCGGAGCTCGGCGCGACGGTGACGTCGATCGGCGTGAAGCCGAACGGCGTGAACATCAACAAGGAGTCCGGCGCGCTCCACCCCGACAACGTGCGCGCGGAGGTCGTGAAGCGCGGCGCCCACGTCGGCATCGCGCTCGACGGGGACGCCGATCGACTCATCGTCATCGACGAGAAAGGCCAGATCGTCGACGGCGACGTCGTCATGGCGATGTGCGCGGCGCGCATGATGGACGACGGCGAGCTCAAGAAGCGGACGCTCGTGGCGACCGTCATGTCGAACCTCGGCCTCGAGCGCGCGATGCACGCGCGCGGCGGGAACCTGGTCCGCACGCAGGTCGGCGACCGCTACGTCGTCGAGACGATGCGCAAGGGCGGCTACAACCTCGGCGGCGAGCAGTCGGGTCACCTCGTGTTCCTCGACCACGCGTCCACGGGCGACGGCATCGTCGCGGCGCTCCAGGTGCTCGCCATCATGGTGCGGACGGGTCGGCCGCTGTCCGAGCTCGCGCAGGAGGCGATGGAGCGCGTCCCGCAGGTCCTCGAGAACGTCACCCTTCGATCGCGGCAGCCGCTCGAGCAGATGCGCCACCTCTCGGCCGTCACCGCGAAGGTGAAGGAGGCCCTCGGCACCGATGGACGCGTGCTCGTCCGCTGGAGCGGGACGGAGCCGAAGCTCCGCATCATGCTCGAGGGCCCGGACGAGGACCGCCTGCGCAAGTGGGCGAAGGACCTCGCCGCGGCGGCGCAGAAGGACGTGCGGGGCTGAGCGCACGGCCCCTCGTCGCGCTGACGACAACCGCAGCTCAGTCCGCCGGCCGCCCCGCGCCGAACCGAGCGGCGCGGGGCCACTCGATCGCCCCCGTGTGCACCTGCGCGGCGAAGCACGCGTACGAGGACGGGTTGTGGACCGACTGGTCCGGTGTCTGCGCGGAGAACCTCGGCTCGTCCCACTCCGAGACGTGCACCTCCGACTCGCCGGAGCGCGGGTCTACGACGTGGACGCTCTCGTGGAGCACCATCGCGGCGCGGCAGAGCGGACCGAAGCCACGCCGGGTCGCCGGGTCCCATGGCGCGAACCGAGGCGTGAAATAGATCGCCTCGTCGTAGATCGCGTACGCCGGCGGAATGTCCGCGGCGCCGCCGAAGACGTTGCGCGCCGCCTGCTCGGTCACGCCGACGAACCAACGGTCGCTCCGAACGAGGATCTCGCGCGAGCGCGCGAACGTCTCGAGGATGTCCGCGACGTACTCGCGGAGCTCGCGAGGGTCGGCGTTCGGCGACAGTGAAAAGGCCGTCGCGAGCGCCGAAGCGACGAGGGCTCGCGTCGCCGGCTCGACGCCGCCCGCGAGCCACGTGTCGTAATCGCGCAGCGCACGCGTCGCGGCGTCGATCCACGCGATGGCGATCGGCTTCCCTTCCCGCTCGGCGAGCTCCTTCGGCGTCACGGCGAGATCCGAGCCTCCCGGACGGGATCGTAGCATCGGCGCGTCCTCGCCTTCCTGGACGCGCGTGCCGTCGAAAAGCGAACGGCGCCGCCCTCGGAGAGAGCGGCGCCGCGCGCTGCGACGAGCCCCGGCGTCGGGTGCCGGCCGGGGCTACGTGGCTCAGTAGCGGTAGTGCTCCGGCTTGAACGGACCGTCGACCGGGACGCCGAGGTAATCCGCCTGCTCCTTCGTGAGCTTCGTGAGCTTGACGCCGAGCTTGTCGAGGTGGAGCGCGGCGACCTTCTCGTCGAGCTTCTTCGGGAGCGTGTAGACCTTCTTCTCGTACTTCGAGTGGTTCTGCCAGAGCTCGATCTGGGCGAGCGTCTGGTTCGAGAACGACGAGCTCATGACGAACGACGGGTGGCCGTTCGCGCAGCCGAGGTTCACGAGGCGGCCGCGGGCGAGGAGCGTGATGCGCTTGCCGTCGGGGAAGACGAACTGATCGACCTGCGGCTTGATGTTGACCTCTTTGATCTCCGGGTTCTTCTCGAGCCAGGCGACGTCGATCTCGCAGTCGAAGTGGCCGATGTTGCAGAGGATCGCCTGGTCCTTCATCACCTTCATGTGCTCGGCGCGGACGACGCCCTTGCACCCGGTGGCGGTGACGATGATGTCGGCGAGCGGGGCCGCCTCCTCCATCGTCACGACCTGGTAGCCCTCCATCGCCGCCTGGAGCGCGCAGATGGGATCGATCTCCGTCACGAGGACGCGCGCGCCGAGGCCGCGGAGCGCCTGGCAGCAGCCCTTGCCCACGTCGCCGTAGCCCGCGACGACGGCCGTCTTGCCCGCGAACATGACGCCCGTGGCGCGCTTGAGGCCGTCACCGAGCGACTCGCGGCAGCCGTAGAGGTTGTCGAACTTCGACTTCGTGACCGAGTCGTTCACGTTGAAGGCCGGGACCTTCAGCGTACCCTTCTTCGCCATCTCGTAGAGGCGGTGGACGCCCGTCGTCGTCTCCTCCGACAGTCCACGGATCGGGTCCGAGCCCTCGAACAGCTCGGGGTGCTTCTCGTGCACGACCGCGGTGAGGTCGCCGCCGTCGTCGAGGATCATGTTCGGGCCCTTGCCGCCCGCGAAGGCCTTGAGCTGCCGCTCGATGCACTCGTAGTACTCGGCCTCCGTCTCGCCCTTCCAGGCGAAGACCGGCACGCCCGTCTTCGCGATCGCGGCGGCGGCGTGGTCCTGCGTCGAGAAGATGTTGCAGCTGGTCCACGTGACCTCGGCGCCGAGCTCGACCAGCGTCTCGATGAGGACGGCCGTCTGGATCGTCATGTGGAGGCAGCCCGCGATGCGCGCGCCCTTCAGCGGCTTCGACGGGCCGTACTCCTTGCGAATCGCCATGAGGCCGGGCATCTCGCTCTCGGCGATGGTGATCTCCTTGCGGCCCCACTCGGCGAGCGAGATGTCGGCGATCTTGTAGTTCGTGCTCATGGCTTCCTTCCCTTTCCTTCGTTCCTCTGCGTGCGTCCGCCGTTCTTTCGTGATGGCGAGCGGACGGTTGGGTTGTCGTCAGATGCGCGCCGGCCCTCTCCGGCGCCTCCATTCGATTCGCTCCTCGATTCGCTCCGGGCGTCGATCGGCTCCGACGCCGTCCGCGGCGTCCGGGCGACGAGCACCTGCCACGGCAGGTGCGCGTCCTTGCCTCGTCCGCAGAACGACGGCGGCAGCGGGATGACCTCGGCGCCCTCGAGGCCGGCCTCGCGCGCGAAGCGACGGAGCTCGGCAGGCTCGAACCCGAGCCAGAGATCGGCCTCGTCGCGCATCGACTCGTCGTCGTGGCGCGCGTAGTCGATGACAACGATCGCGCCGCCCGGACGGGCGAGCCGCGCGAGCTGCCGGACGAGATCCACCGGTCGCGGCGCGTGATGGAGAAGCCGCGACGCGAAGACGACGTCCGCGCCCGTCCCGACCCGAGAGCGGAGCTCGGGCGCGCCGAGCTCGGACTTCAGCAGCGTGACGTTGTCGTAGCCGCGACGCGCGACGCGGGCGCGCGCACGCTCGAGCTGGACCTCGGAGCGGTCGACCGCGATGACGCGCTCGAAGGCAGGCGCGAGCACGTCGAGCAGCGCGCCGTCGCCGGTGCCGGCGTCGATCGCGAGCGCCCGGTCCGGCAAGAGGCGCGCGAGGGCCGCGACGTAGGCTGCGGTCGCGTCGGACGTATCTCCGACGGCGGCGTCACGGGCAGGCGCCCGCGCGAAGAACTCGCGCGCGACGCGATCGCGCTCGCGGATGACGTCCGCGATGCGCGAGAGGCTCCCGTCCGCCTCGCAGAGCGCGCGACCGCTCTCGAGCGCGTCCGCGACGACGGGATCGGCCGAGGCCGCCTCCGCGATCCGCACGAGCGCACGCGTGCCCTGCTTCCGCGCGAGCACGAGCCCCGCCGCCTTCAGCGGCGCGATGTGGCGGGAAACGTTCGGCTGGCTCTCCGAGAGAAGGACCGCCAGCTCGCCGATCGCGAGCTCCTCTTCCGCGGCCAGCGCGAGCAGACGCAGGCGGACCGGCTCCGCGAGCACGCGGTAGAGCTCCCATCGCGCGGGGCCTCCGGCGGCCATGTCCACCACCATCTCGGAGCGATCTATTCCCTCATACGAATGGATGCAAGTAGCCTCGACCGTTGGAGCCGCCCTCACGCCGGGCGAGGGGCCGCCGACGGGCCGCCGACGACTGGAAAACCATGTAACCCAGTAGCCACGAGCGTGGCGGAGGGGCTGTTCGGCCCGGCGAGCCGGCGACGACACCGCGGGCGCGCGGGCGGTCAGCGCTTCGGCGGGAGGCTCGCGAGATCGAGCTCCGGCCAGATCCCCTCGAGCTCGACCACGACGCAGTCCTCGTCAGAGCCGTCCTCGTGCACGAAGACGGCGAAGTCGGTCTCGACGTCGAGCGTCAGCATCGGGTGATGCCAGACGCCCGGCGCATAGCTGATGCCCTGCGCGCCCTCGGCGACGAACGCGGCGAGCGTCGACGGATCGGGCCGGTCTTCGCCGAGCGCGACGAGCGCGACGTACCGCGACGCGTTCATCGGGATGAAGAGCTGCGTCGAGCACGGGTGCTTCTCGAGCACCCGGATGGCCCTCTTCTCGCGCGGGACCGGGCGCGACCGAAACACCTTCACCGCGAGCTTCGCGCTCGCTCCGCGTGTGTTGACGACGTCGACGACGTCGTCGAAGCGGAGCGCGGTGCCGAGATTGACGAGCACCCCGGGCTCGCCGCGCGGCGAGGCCTGGATCACGCGGCCGTACGGCGCGTACGCCTCGGGCGTGAGCGGGCGCGGAACGATGGGCGGCATCAGGACGCGAAGATAGCAGACGCCCGTAGGGGCCGACGGCGCCGCACACGCACGTGTGCCCGTCGTGCCGCTCGGCGAACGTCACGCGCGGAGCGACGCTCGCGCGCCGCCGATGCACGGCGATTTCGGCTACTCTGGGCCGTCCACCACATGGCCTCTCCGCTCGAAACGACCAGCGTCGACGCTCCGGCGTCCCATCGGAGTGGTTGGGGCGAGGCCGAGCGCTCGCACGACGGCGCCTCGACGTCCGCGGCGGCGACGTCTGAGGCGGCGACGTCGCAGACGACGGGTCCCGCAGCATCGACGACGGACGCCGAGCCCCTCGCTCGTGGCGAGGCCCGGAGCCGGAGCGCCGCCGCGTGGTGGAGGCGGCGCCGCGCGGTGAAGCTGCGGAGGTGGCTCGCGCGGGGCCTGCTCGTCGCCGCGCCGCTCGCGATCGTCTTGCTCGATCTGTCGCGCCGTGGCGCTCGCATCTTCTCCTTCGAGCCCGGAGACGCCGCGTTCTACGCCGCGAGCGCCGTCGTGGGCGTCGTGCTGTGGGTGTCTCTGCTCGGGGCGGCGACGCGGACGCGCGGCGTGGGTCGCTGGGTCGTCCGCGTCGTCGTCGCCGTCTGGGCGCTGCTCGCCGTCGGGGGGCAGCTCTACACGTTCGCCCGGTACGGCGCGTACATGAACCACCGCGCCGTGCTCGTCGGCACGTCGTTCCTCCCGAGCATCGGCCAGCAGCTCTGGTTCGACCGGTGGACGTTCGCGAAGGCCCTGCTGCCGTGCCTCGTCGCCGCGATCGCGGTTCCCCTCGTCGCGACGCGCCTCGCGCCGATGCGACGCCGGGCTCGCGGATGGCTCTGCCTCGACTTGGCGATCGTCGCCACGTTGACGGCGGCGTTCGTCTCGCCCGAGCGCGGCGCCGAGCAGGGACAGCCGCCGGACGTCATGTACGTCTCCGCGATGGGACAGCTCCTTCGCGCGCGGTGGGATCACAACGAGACCGTCGAGCGCGTGCACCCCGGTCCCCGGACGCCCGCGCCGGTCCCGCCGTTCACGCCGCGGCCAGCGCGACAACGGAACGTGGTGATGATCATCACGGAGTCGGTGCGCGCGCAGAGCGTGTGCGTCGAGTACACGCCCGACTGCAAGTACACGCCCTTCTCGAACGCGGCCGTCAAGGATCGCATCCCGCTCACGCAGATGCGCGCGCTCGATTCGACGACGGCCATCTCCCTCGCGGTGATGTGGAACGGCCTGCTCCCCACCGAGAGCCGCAAGGAGCTGCACACCGCGCCTCTGCTCTGGGAGTACGCCGCCGCGGCGGGGCTCGAGACGGCCTACTACACCTCTCAGCACCTCCTCTTCGGGAACTCGGGCCTCTGGCTCCAGGGCACGCCGTTCACGCGCCACATCAGCGCGACGCAGATCGAGCCGGACGCGACCTACGAGATCGGCGCCGACGACGGGAAGCTGGTCGACTACGTCATCGGCGACATCGGCGTGCTCAAGGAGCCGTACTTCGCCGTCGTCCACCTCTCGAACACGCACTTCCCCTACAAGGTCGATCCCGAGGACATGCCGTTCACTCCTCAGGAGCTGAACGCGGCGCCCGGGCACGAGACCGAGATCCTCAACCGCTACCAGGACTCGATCTACCTGCAGGACAAGGCCCTCGGCCGACTGCTCCGCGCGCTCACGTCGCGGCCGGAGGCGAGCCGGACGGTGATCGTCTACGTGTCCGATCACGGCGAGCAGATGCGCGAGAAGGGCGCCGTCGGTCACACGGGGACGCTCTTCGAGCCCGAGATCCGCATCCCGTTCTGGATCCGCGCTCCGGAGGGGACGCTCACCGACGAGGAGCGCGCGAGCCTGTTGTCCCTGCGCACGACGCCGGTCACGCACATCGACGTCTTTCCGACGATCATGGACCTGCTCGGCTTCTGGGACGCCCCGGAGCTCTCGGCGCTCCGCGCCCGCGTGGCCGGCGAGAGCCTCCTCCGCGGAGGCTCCCCCGTCGATCGCCCGCTCGCCATGACGAACTGCAGCGAGCTCTGGGCATGCGCGTTCCGGAACTGGGGCGCCATCAAAGGGACGAAGAAGCTCATCGCGCACCAAGGCGACCGCGCGTGGAACTGCTACGACGTCGCGGACGATCCCGAGGAGAAACGGCCGCTCGACATCTCCGAGTGCGCGGACCTCTTGCCGATCGCCGAGGGGACGAGCGCCGGCAAGCGGCCGTTCTGATGGGGAGAGGAGGCTCCGGGCTCCTGGCTCCAGGAAAGGACGCCGGGATACTCCCCGCGCGCGACTTCCTCTCGCCGACCCTCGACCCGCGATCGCGTGGCGCTAGACTTCCTTCGATGCACCTGGGGCGCCTCGTCGTGGCGTCGTTGTTCCTCGCCTGCGGAGGCGCGAAGAGCGCTCCCGACGACGCCCCGACCTCGGACCGAGGTCGCGAGCGGCCGCCGGCGTCGACGGACGGCGGCGCGGGCGACGGCGACGACGCGCCCGCGGAGGAGCCCGGGGCGGAGGTCCCGTACGACCGCGCCATCCAGAAATCCGTCCACAACGCGTACGAGCGCTACGAGCCGCTGATCGATCAGCTCGTCTACCATCGCGTGCGCAGCCTCGAGCTCGACATCCACGTGCGCCGCGAGGGGGCCACTGCACCTGCGGGCGACTGGTTCGTCTACCACGAGGACAAGCCGCTCCTGCGCAAGACGTCGTGCATGCGCCTGTCGGACTGCCTCGGTCAGCTCGCCGCGTTCCACGCGGCGATCCCTCGGCACGAGGTCGTCACCGTCTTCGTCGACTTGAAAGACGGCTTCGAGGACGGACACCAGCCGGCCAACCTCGACGCTGCGTTCACGAAGGCGCTCGGTCGCGAAGCGATCCTCGCTCCGGCCGATCTCCTCGAAGCCTGCCCCGGCGCCTCCACGCTGCGCGAGGCGGTGACCGGAGCGTGCCGCTTCCCGACGCTGCGCGCGCTCCGCGGCAAGTTCCTCTTCGTGACGACGGGAGGCAGCTCGTGCGACACGGCGAGCCCCGTGGCCCGGTACGGAGGCGACGATCCGAAGGCGCGCCTCGCCTTCGTCGCGCCCAACGTGAGCGGCTCGTGCACGGTCGCGTCGTACGACGCGCGGCCCGACGTCGTCTTCTTCAACATGCCGCTCGCGGAGAAGGCGCGCGCCACCGAGGTGGCGGAGCGCGGCCTCGTCGCGCGCATCTACGGCGGCGGAGCACAGGGCGGCCTCGACACGCCGGAGAGCTTCGCGGCGGCGCGCGAGGCCGGCGCCGTCCACCTCGCGACCGACAAGGTCAACATCGAGCGCGATCCCTGGGCGGCCACCCACGGGCCGAAAGGCTTCCCGTTCACGTGCGAAGGCTGCGGCGACGACCTCGTCGAGCCCGGCCCGATCCTCGGCGTGCGCGCGACGAGCGGCGACCAGTTCGGGAGCGCCGACAGCGCGTTCTTCGCCTGGGAAGAGGGCTCGGGAGACGCGATCTACAGCGCGCTCGTCTCCGTCCCGAGCTCGCACGTCGAGGAGTTCGCGAAGGCATGCCTCGTCGCGCGCGCGTCCGAGGATCCGGGAGCCGCGAGCGCCGCCGTGTGCCGGATCTTCGACAATCACCTGCCCAGGGCACAGATCCGTTCGACGTCCGGCGGCGCGACGACCTCTACCGAGGCCCCCTCGATCCCCGGCGTCACGGTCGAGGTTCCCGCATTCCTCCGACTCGCCATCGAGACGACCGGACCGGGAACGAAGGTCACCGCATCCGCTTCGAGCGACGGCAAGACGTGGTGGACGATCACGACGACGACGCTCGGGGTGCCCCTCCCCCTCCGCGGCGTCTCGGTGAGCTCGCACGGAGCCGCGAGTGTCAAGGCGCTCTTCGTCAACCTCGTCCGCGAAGACGCCGCCGGCGAGCGGACGCTCGACGCGACCACGCTCGAGCAGGCGGCCGTCGGGACGAGCTCGACCGGGCAGGCCTTCGACGGGGTCTTCCCGCCCTGACCTGCGTTCCCTCCTTCCGGGCGGCAGGCTTCCCGACGGCTTTCTCGGGTCATCCGAGCGCACGGGCGCCGCAGGCGGCCTCGCGGTGATTTTCCCACGGGTTCCGCCCGACGTATGCGACCATGGAGCCGCATGGCGGAAGGTCCCGGGCCCAGGTTTCCCCCGCTTCCGCGTGGGGACGACGCGACGCTCCGAAGCGGGCCGCCGCGTCCGGAGTACGAGTCCGTCGATCTCGAGGACGTCGAGGAGATCCCCGCGAGCATCGAAGAGCTCAGCGGCATCGACATCGACCTCGACGAGTCGAATCCGGGCACCGTCGACAAGCTCCTCGCGATGACGGGGGAGAACTGGTCGATCGACGCCCAGCGCGAGACGCTCAAGGAAGCCGCGAAGGACAAGACCAAGGACAAGGACGCGCACGCCCGCGAGTCCCAGGACCCGGTGTCGGACGGCAGGCCGTCCGTCTCCCTGCCGACCCCTTACGACTTCGGCGGCTCGAAGACGGAGCCGCCGCCCGAGGACGAGCCTTCGCGGCCCTCGCTGCGGACGCCGCCGCGTCAGGCGCCGCCGAAGCTCCCGACGGACAAGGCCGCATCGGGGCCGCGGAGCGTGGCGCCGCCGCCGCTGCCGAAGGGGCGCGAGGGGTTGGGCCGTCCGTCGGGCCCGCCTTCGGTCAGACCGCCGCCGGCCACCGCGTCGCGACGGCCGCCGCCGCTGCCGAAGTCGGAGGCCTCGAAGGCGCCCGCGCCCGAGCCGCCGCGCATCTCGCCCGAGGGCAACGCGCTCGTCGAGCTCCTCACCGCTCGCATCGAGCGGCTCACCGGCAGCGAGGACCGCGTCGGTCTCGCGCGCGCCCATCTCGAGCTCGCGATCGTCCACGAGACGCTCGCCGAAGACTCGAAGGTCAATGCCGCGATCGAGGCCGCGCTGCAGGTCGATCCCGACCTCGCCCCGGCGCACGCGATCCTCCGCCGGCGGCTGCACCATCGGTCGCAGCTCGCGCCGATGCTCCGGCACCTCGAGCGCGAGATCGCCGTCGCGTCGGGCGAAGCCGCCGCCGTCGAGCTCCTCGTCGAGCGGGCTCGACTGCTCGTCGCGGACGACAAGCACGACGACGCGCGCGACGCGTGGGAGCTCGTCCTCGGACGCGCGCCGCACCACGCCGCCGCGCTGCGTGGCCTCGAGACCGACCTCTCGCGCCGCGTCTTCGTCGAACGCAGCGGCGACAAGAACGATCTCGTCCCGACCACGGACGAGGACGCATGGGAGGACCTCGTCGCCCACCTCGGCCGGATGGCCGACGCCTACTCGGCCCAGCCGAACCTCGCCGGCTGGCTGCACGTCGAGCGGGCGCGCATCCTCGAGTGGCGGCTCGGACGCGTCGACGCCGCGCGCGGCGCGTACGAGCGCGCGCTCCGGCTCGACGGCGGCGTCGGGCCGATCCGCGACGCCTTCACGCTCCACTGCGCCGCGCACCACGACACGGCGCGCCTCGCGGCGCTCCTCGCCGAGGAGGCCCACCTCGAGACGAATCCGGCGCGGTGCGCGCGTCTCGAGCTCGACGCCGCGTGCCTGTTCCACACGCTCCTCGGCGACGAGGCTCGCGCGATCGCGCTCCTCGAGCACGCGGCGGCGCGCGCTCCGACGACGCCCTCGGTGGACCGTCGCGTGCTCGACGACCTCGTCCGTCTCTACGAGCGCGGCGGGCAATGGGAGGAGGCGGCGCGGACGCGACGCGCACGCCTGCGCTTCTTCACGGACGCCGCGACGCAGGTCTACGAGCTCCGCCGTCTCGCCGCGATCGAGGAGAAGCTCGGCAACGTCGAGGCCGCGATCGGGGACGTCGAGCGGGCGCTCGCGATCGATCCGGAGGACCCCACGCTCGTCGAGGAGCTCGATCGCCTCCTCGCCCTCGCGGGCAAGGACGAAGAACGGATCGCGCTCTGGCACGCGGAGGCCCAGCGCGCCGAAGAAGGCGCGAAGCGCGCCAAGGCGCTCGCGAAGGCGGCGCAGCTCGCCGAGGAGATGGGGCGTCACGACGAGGCCGTGAGCCATCTCCGCGCCGCGTGGGTGGCCGCGCCCGGCGACTCCGAGATCCTCGACCAGCTCTCGCGCCTGATGTCGCCGGCGCCGACGGAGGCGTTCGATCGCGACGTACGTGCGCTCATCGAGCTCTACTCCCAGGCGGCCCAGACCACGCGTGACGCGGGCCGACGCGTCGCGTACCTCGAGAAGGTCGCCGTGCTCTGGGAGGAGCTCGTCGGCGATCAGCTCCGCGCGGCGCGGACCTACGAAGAGATCCTCCGCATCGAGCCGAACCGCCGTGGCGCGGTGCTCGGCCTCGAGCGCACGGCGGGCCGGATCGGCGACGACCGCGCCCTCTCCCGCGCGCTCTTCGAGGAGGCGAAGCTCGCGGAGGACGGCGTCGACGTCCTCGCGCTCCGCGTGCGCTCGGCGCAGGTGCTCGCCCGCGTCGATCCGACGCGGGCCGCCTCCCTCGTCCAGGAGGTGCTCGAGCAGGATCCGCAGCACATCGGCGCGCGGGCCCTCGAGACCCGCCTCCACGAGGAGGCCGGCCGGTGGGAGCTCGCGGCGCAGTCGATCAAGGCGCGCCTCGGGATCGTCCTCACGACGAAAGAGAAGGTCGCGCTCTGGCTCCAGCTCGCGCACATCTACGACGCGCGTCTGCGCGACCCGAAGTCTGCGGTCGAGGCGCTCCAGCAGGCACGGAAGGCGGACCCGATCCACCCGGTGCCGCCCGAGGAGATCGCGCGCGTGCTCGAGGCGACCGGCGACGCGCGCGCGCTGCGCGTCGCGATCGAGCAGCTCGCGCAGGACGCGATCACGCCCCAGGAGCGCGCACGCCACCTCATGCACGCGGCGGAGATCGACGAGCTGCGCCTCCTCGACGATCAGAGCGCCGCCGAGCTCTATGCGCGTGCCCTCGCCGAGACACCGGAGGACGAGCTCATCGCCGATCGCCTGCTCCGCGTCCTCGCGCGACGCGTCGTCACGACCGCCGGCGCGCCCGGTCCTCGTGGCTTCGAGACGCCCGCGTTCCAGGAGCTCCTCGCCCAGCTCGCGAAGCGCGCCGAGCGCGCGACCACGCCCCAGCAGGCCCAGGCCTTCACGTTCCAGCTCGCCTCCCTCCTCGTCGCCGCGCACCAGGACCTCCCGCGCGCCCGCGCGCTGCTCGAACAGCTCCACGACGCCGACCCGCGCCACGTCGGCGTGCTGCGCTTGACCGAGGCGATCGCCCGGCGCAGCCAGAGCCCGCAGCAGATCGCGCACGTGCTCAAGCAGCAGGGCGAGAACTTCACCGACGTGCGCGCACGCCTCGGCGCGCTCTGGGAGCTCGCGAGCCTCGAGGCGTGGAAGCTGCCGAGCGGAGAGTCGGTGGCGACGTACACGCGCATCCTCGAGCTCGACCCCACCGATCCGTCGGCGCTCGAGGCCGCCGTGCGGCTCGCCCTCGGCCCCGCCCGGCGCGGCGAGGTCCCGGCGCGACGCGCCGCGATCGCCGCGCTCCGTTCGCTGTCGGCGCTCGCGCACGACGAGGCGACGCGGCTCGCGACCGATCTCCGGCTCGGCCTCCTCCTCGAGACGCACGCGAACGATCCGGTCACGGAGCGCGATGCGATGGCGGCCGCGGCCCGCGAGGCGCTCGAGCGCCTGCGCGAGGCGCTCACCCTCGATCCGCTCAGCGTGACGGCGGCGACCTCGCTCGCGCGCGTCGCGAACCGGCTCGGCGACGCGAGCGGCGCGGCCGCGGCGGCGATCTCCCTCGCAGAGCTCGCCGTGCAGCCGAAGGTGCGTGCGAAGTACCTCGTCGACGCGGCCAACCTCCTGCTCAGCAACTCCACCGACGAGGCGCTGGGCACGATGGCCGAGCGCACCGAGCGCGCCGCGCAGCTCCTCGAGAAGGCCCTCGCCGCCGACCCGAACTCCACGATGGCGGCGACGCGCCTCTCGCAGGTGCGCACCAAGCAGGGTCAGAGCGAGCGCCTCATCGACGTGTTCCGGCACGCGCTCACGAACGCCACGGCCAAGGACACGATCGTGTACCTCGGCACCGATATCGCCCGCGTCGCGCGCGACGACCTCGGCGACGTCGGCGTCGCCATCGAGGCGATGCGCGCGGTGCGGACGGCCGCGCCCGATCACATTCCTTCGCTGCTCACGCTCTCCGAGCTGTTCATCGCGCAGCGCGCGTGGCCCGAGGCCGTCGAGACGCTCGAGGACATCGTCGGCCGCGGGAAGGAGCCCGGGCCGCGCATCACCGCCCTCTTCGCCCTGGCGAGCGTCTACGAGAAGGTGCTCGGCCAGCCGCTCGAGGCGGAGCGCGCGCTCCGTACCGCCCTCAGCATCGAGCCGGAGAACCCGCGCGCCATCCGCGCGCTCATCCACCGCCTCGCTGCGAAGCAGAACGAGCCGGATCCCGACGGCCAGCCGCAGAACAAGACGGCGGCGAAGCTCGAGATCGCGAGCCTCCTCGACCGGCTCGCGCACGTCGAGACGGATCGCCACGTCAAGTGCGACATCCTCCTCGAGCTCGCCGACATCCGCGTCGCGCTCAAGGACCTGCCGCAGGCCGAGAAGGCGCTCGTCGAGGCGGTCGCGACGTGCCCCGACCACGCACGCGCCTTCGCGCGCCTGTCGCGCTTCTTCCGCTCCCCGCAGAACCCCGGCCCCGGCGGGCTCGACGCCGTGTCGTACGCGCGCGCGCTCAACGCCGTCATCAACCGCGGGCAGCAGCTCGGCACCTCCGATCCGCGCTGGTTCGCCTCGCTCGGACACATCGAGGTCGAGCAGCTCAACCGCTTGCGCGACGGCGTCACGCACCTGCAGCGCGCCGTGCAGATGGACCCGAGCCTGCACGAGTGCCGCTTCGAGCTCGCCACCGCGTACTCGCGGCTCGGTGCGCACGACGACGCCGTGAAGACGCTCCTGGCGATGATCACGCCGAACGCGACGCCCCTCGTGTCGATCTCGGACCCGGCCGCCGCGCTCGAGCTGCTCGAGCGCTCGCTCAACGGCGAGCGCCGCCAGGAGGAGGCCATCGTCGTCAGCGAGCTGCGCGCCATCGCGGGCGAGCTCGACGACGGTCGCTACGCATGGCTCCGCGCGCGACGCCTCCCGCCGTTCGAGCAGCACCACGCCGTCCTCGATCGCGCGACGCTCGTGAGCCACATCGTCCCGCCCGAAGGGCGGCACGTGCTGCTCGACATCGCCGCCGCGATCGCGGGGATCGAGACGAGGCTGCTTCGCGCGGACATCAGCGAGATCGGCATCTCCTCGCGCGATCGCATCAGCAAGCGCAGCGGCAACCCCACGCGCAACCTGCTCGACCGACTCGCGCGTGCCCTCGGCATCGCCGACGTCGAGCTCGTCATCACCCCCAACGTCTCGCGCACGCGCGTCCTCGCGCAGGACGGGATCTGGGTGGTCGTGCCCCAGTCGCTGACGATGCTTCCGGAGCCGACCCAGCTCGCGTCCATCGGCCGCGCGCTCGCGCGCGTCGCGCTCAACGTGCCGTGGCTCGAGGAGCTCCCGCCGCCGCACATCGAGGCGATGCTCGTCGCCGCCGCGCGCGCGGTCCACCCGACGTACGGCAAGGACGACATCGACGTCCTCTCGCTGAAGCTCGTCTCGCAGTACGAGCCGAACGTCGCGAAGGAGCTCTCGCGCAAGCAGCGCCAGGCGCTCGAGAAGCTCGTGCCGCTGCTCAGCTCGCCGCAAGGACGCCTCATCGGCATCGACGTCCTCATCAGCGCCTTGGCCCGGGCCGAGCTGCGCATCGCGTACGTCCTCACCGGCGACGTGCTCGCCACGATCGACGAGCTGCGCGGCCTCGACGCGGCCTTCCTCCAGGCGACGGAGACCCCCGGCCGGGCCTCCGTCGCCGCGGTGCTCGATCACCCGTTCGCGGGCGACGTCGTCCGCTTCGCGCTCACGCCGGAGGCGACGGCCCTCCGCCGCCGCGTGGGCGCGACCTGGGCGAGCTGAGCTGCTCGTCCGCGGCCGGCGGGATGCGCACGCAGGCCCGCCGGCGCGCTCGTGTCACGAGGGCATCAGCTGGCGTACGCGCTCGAGGAGGACCGCCTGCGAGAAGGGCTTCTGCAGCAGCATCTCCGGGCCCACGTTCACGTCCTCGACCGGGATGCTCTCCGGCGAGTAGCCGGAGACGAACAGCATCTTCGCGGCGAGGTTCAAGTGGGCGAGGCGACGGCCCAGCTCGGGTCCGGTCAGCCCGGGCATGAGGACGTCGAGGATCACGAGAGCGATCCGCCGCCCGTGCTCGCGCGCGGCGGCGAGCGCCTCGCTCGATCCGCTCGCGGCGACGACACGATAGCCGTTTCGCTGGAGGATCTTGGAGATCGACCGACGGACGAGGTCGTCGTCGTCCACCACGAGGATC
>Ga0207864_1002234_pt1 | contig 18700 bp, 14 predicted proteins | sample HigsolmetaAR202D_FD_184834 | JGI IMG/M metagenome (GOLD analysis project Ga0207864, IMG submission 184834) | Ionic liquid and high solid enriched microbial communities from the Joint BioEnergy Institute, USA - AR20-2-D (SPAdes) (version 2) ... | reverse complement strand
GCCTCCTCCACCTCGGCCCGGGTGACGCCGGGGTGCACGGAGACGAGGCGCATCGAGCCGTCGGGGCCGCCGAAGTCCAGCACCGCCAGGTCGGTCACCACCACGCGCAGGTCGTGGTAGCGGCTCGCCGCCGGCCCCGCCGCGGCGGCGGAGTCGTTGCCGACCCCGCAGACGACGTCGACCCGCGGCACGAAGGCACGGCGGCTGTGGCGCGGCACCCAATAGCTGGTCGCGTGGTTGACCGTGTTGCCCGGGGCCCCGCGCACGCCGATCAGCTGCACGTCCGGCCGCCGGTAGTCGGCGCCGATGGCGGAGATGTTGGTGTTGCCGAAGCGGTCGATCTGGCTCGGCATCATCATGACGTGGCGCCGCCCGTTGGCAAGCAGCTCGAACACGGTGCGGAACGGGATCCACCCCTCGATCGCCGGCGGGCGCTCCCCGTAGGGCCACACGCCGGCGCCCAACTGCGCCTCCCCGTCGGAGAGCAGCAGCTGCGGGGCAAAGGTGGCGCGGGCCAGCCGGGCGCCGATCACCGGCACCACGCCGAACGGGCTGGCGAGGATCTCTCCGTCGCCGCGCCAGGCGTCGGCGCAGGCGACGACGCAGACCTCGGCCCGGGTCGCCTCGGCAGCGGCGGTGGGGCTCAAGCTTCCGCCTCCTCCGCGCGCAGCTCGGCGACCGCCGCCCGGTAGGCGGCCTCGTCCCCGGACAGGAAGCGCTCCCGGAAGGCGGCCCACCGCTCCGGGTCGCGGGCCGCCTCGACGTAGGCGCGCTGGAAGCGCTCGTCGCGCTCGTAGTCGGGCGGGCAGGAGGTGAAGTGGGCGCCGCCCGGCGCCTCGACCACGCCCCGCACCATCGAGCGGTTGATCCGCAGCGTCGCCGGGTGCGCGGCGGCCGCCAGCTCCTCGGTGGGGACGATCCGCTCGCAGGAGACGTAGGCGCGCTCGGCCGCCTGGCAGTAGAGGTCGTCGAAGTACATGTCGGGGCCCAGGAACTGGGCGTTTCCGTGGGCGTCGGCCCGGTTCATGTGCACGAGGGCGGCGTCGAGGCGCAGGGCCGGCACCGCGACCAGCTCCTCGCCGTCGTAGGGGGAGGCCACGGTGCGCAGGCCGGGGTCGTTCTTGAGCACGTCGGAGCCGAGGCCGGCGCGGGTGGGCAGGAAGGAGACCCGCTGCACGGCCGCCAGCAGGCCGAGGTAGACCATCCCCTCGTCCCACTCCACCGATTCGATCGCGCCCGCCTCGCGGGCGGCGCGGAAGTGGGGATCGAGCGGGATCGAGTCCAGGGAGACGAAGCCGTAGACGAGTCGCTTCACCTTGCCGGCGGCGCACAGCAGCCCGACGTCGGGCCCCCCGTAGCTGACCACGGTGAGGTCGGTGACGTCGGAGCGGGCCAGCGCCCGCACCAGCGACATCGGCTTGCGGCGCGAGCCCCAGCCGCCGATCCCGATCGTCATCCCCGAGCGCAGCTCGGCGACGACCTCATCCTCGGTCATGCGCTTGTCGCGGGGTGCGGGCATCGTGCGCTCGGCTCTCTCCTGGTGACCAGGTTATCAAGCAAGCGCTTGGTTGTTCAGGAATCGCCGTTCTCCGTCGTGCCGTCGGCCCGCCCCGCTTCGGCGGCCGCGAGGCGGGCGGCCAGCTCCGCGTAGTTGCGCGCCCCCTCGCGGATGTAGTCCTCGTCGGGCATCGGGTTGGGGGCGAGGCGCGCGGGCACGCCGACTGCCCGCTTGCCTCCCGGCACCTCCAGCCCGCCGACCAGGACGGCGCCCGCCGCGGCCACGGCGCCGCGCCGCAGCACGGCGCCGGGCAGCACCTTCGCCCCCACGGCGACCATGCAGACGTCCTCGACCACGGCCGTCTCGATGAACGCCTGGTGGGCGATGACGCATTCGTCGCCGACCACGGTCGGCGCGCGCGGGCCGGCGTGCAGGACCGCGTTGTCCTGGATGCTGGTCATCGCCCCGACGCGGATGGCGCCGAAATCGCCCCGCAGCACGGCGCCCGGCCAGACGCTGCTGCGGGGCCCGATCTCGACGTCGCCCATCACCGTCGCCCGGGGGTGCACCCAGGCGGTCGGGTGGATCTTGGGGACCAGGTCCCCGACCGCCTCGATCAAGCGCCGACCCTGTAGACGCGGCGCGCCGTCTCGACGAAGATCGCGTCGCGCTCGGCCTGCGAGAGCCCGTCGGTCACCGCGCGCATGGTGTCCATCAGCTCCCCGTACTCGCCGTACATGCGGTCGACCGGGAAGTTGCTGCCGTACATGCAGCGCTCGGCGCCGAAGGCCTCGATGCACGCCTCCAGCCAGGGCCGCTGCGACTCCAGCGAAAGCGAGTGCGTCGCCATCCCGACCCCCGACAGCTTGCAGGAGACGTTGGGGTGCTCGGCGAGGCCGCGGATCGCCTCCCGCCAGCGCGCCGCCTCCTCCTCGCCGGTCCCTTCCGGCCAGCCGGCGTGCTCGAGCACGACCGCGAGGCCCGGGTGGCGCTCCAGCAGCTTGCGGTAGGCGGGGACGGCGGCGGGCTGGGTGACGAGGTCGAAGACGAGGCCCCGCTCCTCGAGCAGCGAGCAGAGGGTCTCGGCCGCCTCCAGCTCGGGGTCGATCCCGGCCAGCACGCGCACGCCCCGCAGGCGGCCGCCCTCGGCCTGGGCGTCCAGGTCGGCTTCCATCTCGGCGCGGCTCTGGCCGGCTTCCAGGGCGCCAACCGTCACCGCCGGCACGCCGAGCTGGTCGAGGACGCCGTTCAGCCACCGCGCCTCGTCGACGTGGACGCGCGGCGCGCTGACGGCGCTGACGTGCACCGCCCCGACCAGCTCGAGGTCGCCGAGGTCGGCGCGCAGCTGCTCGGGGAGGTAGTCGCTGGCCATGCGCGTCACGTCCCCGAGGCTCTCGAAGGGCTTGGATGCGTCGGTGTCCTGCATCGCCGGGTACCAGGCGTGGCTGGAGAGGTCCCAGAGGTGCAGGTGCGAGTCGAGGATCTTCATGCCGCTACTCTAGCAAGCGCTTGCTAGGTTAGTGGCGAATCGACCATTATCGTGAGCTTCGTGAGCTGACCGCAGGAGAGAACCAGACCGTGCCCGACCGCACCCCGCCACCCTCGCCCCCGCCCCCCGGCCGCCTGCTGGCCGGCAAGACGGCGCTCGTCACCGCCGCCGCCGGCACCGGGATCGGCTTCGCCACCGCACTGCGCTGCGCCGAAGAGGGCGCCCGGCTGGCGATCAGCGACCGCCACGAGCGGCGGCTCGGCGAGGCGGCCGAGCGGATCGGCGCGGCGACCGGCACCCGGCCGGTGGCGATCCCGTGCGACGTCACCTCCGAGCAGCAGGTGCAGGCGATGATCGACACCGCGGTCGCCGAGCTGGGCGGGCTCGACGTGCTGGTCAACAACGCCGGCCTGGGGGGCGAAAAGAGCGTCCTCGAGATGAGCGACGAAGAATGGGGCCGGGTCCTCGACGTGACGCTGAACGGCACCTTCCGCTGCACCCGCGCCGCCCTGCGCCACATGGCCGAGCGGGGGCGGGGCGCGATCGTCAACAACGCCTCGGTGATCGGGTGGCGCGCCCAGGCCGGCCAGGCCCACTACGCCGCCGCCAAGGCCGGGGTGATGGCGCTCACCCGCTGCGCGGCGATGGACGTCGCCGACAAGGGCGTGCGCGTCAACGCGGTCGCGCCCAGCATCGCCATGCACCCGCACCTGGAGAAGGTGACGACGCCCGAGCTGCTGGAGAAGCTGGCCGCGCGCGAGGCGTTCGGTCGCGCCGCCGAGCCCTGGGAGGTCGCCACCACGATCGTCTTCCTCGCCAGCGACTACGCGTCCTACCTGACCGGCGAGGTCGTCTCCGTCAGCAGCCAGCACCCGTGACCAGGAGGCAGCAGACCACCATGCCGACACCCAGCACCGATCACCGCCCCGCCCCCTCGCGCCGCGCAGCGCGGCCGCTCCGTCGCCGGGAGGAGGAGAGATGAGCGGGGTCGGCGCCACCGTCCACGCGGGCGGCGTGGCCGAGGTCGTGGTCGACTACCCGCCCGTCAACGCGCTGCCGGTCGCCGGCTGGCACGAGCTGGCCGCGACGCTGCGCCGCCTGGGCGAGGACGACGCGGTGCGCGTCGCGGTGCTGCGCGCCGAGGGGCGCGGCTTCAACGCCGGCGTCGACATCAAGGAGATCCAGCGCCAGGGCCACGAGGCGCTGCTGGGCGCCAACCGGGGCTGCTTCGAGGCCTTCGCCGCCGTCTACGAGTGCCCGGTGCCGGTGATCGCCGCCGTGCACGGCTTCTGCCTCGGCGGCGGCATCGGCCTGGTCGGCAACGCCGACGTGATCGTCGCCAGCGAGGACGCCACCTTCGGCCTGCCGGAGGTCGACCGCGGCGCCCTCGGCGCCGCCACCCACCTCTCGCGCCTGGTGCCGCAGCACAAGGCGCGGGCGATGATGTACACGGCGGCGACCGCGACCGCCGCCGAGCTGCACGCCTTCGGCTCGGTGCTGCGCGTGGTGCCGCGCGAGCGGCTGCGCGACGCCGCCTTCGAGGTGGCGGGAGAGATCGCCGCCAAGGACCCGACCGTGATCCGGGCCGCGAAGGAGTCCCTGAACGGGATCGACCCGCAGGACGTACGCCGCAGCTACCGCTACGAGCAGGGCTTCACCTTCGAGCTCAACCTCAGCGGCGTCGCCGACCGGGTCCGGGACGAGTTCGGCCGCGAGCGCGGCGACGAGGGCCGCGGGGAGGGCTGAGCGATGGACCTCACCTACACCGAGCCCGAGGAAGCCTTCCGCGCCGAGGCGCGGGAGTGGCTGCGCGCCAACGTCCCCCACGGCCTCGCCTCCGGCGACACGCGCGAGGGCTTCCAGCAGCACCTCGAGTGGGAGCGCAAGCTCTACGAGGCGCGCTGGGCGGTCGTCTCCTGGCCCGAGGCCTACGGCGGCCGCGACGCCTCGCTGTGGGAGTGGCTGATCTTCGAGGAGGAGTACTACCGCGCCGGGGCGCCGGCCCGGGTGACCCAGAACGGCATCTTCCTGCTCGCCCCGACCCTGTTCCAGTTCGGCACCAAGGAGCAGCAGGACCGCATCCTGCCGCGGATGGCCGCGGCCGAGGACCTGTGGTGCCAGGGCTGGTCGGAGCCCGGCGCCGGCAGCGACCTGGCGGCGACCAAGAGCCGCGCCGTGCGCGACGAGGAGGGCGGCGGCTGGCGGCTCAGCGGCCAGAAGACGTGGACCACCCGCGGCGCATTCTGCACCCACATGTTCGGCCTCTTCCGCACCGACCCCGAGAGCGAGCGGCACCGCGGCCTCACCTACTTCATGGTGCCGTTGGACGCCGAGGGCGTCACGGTGCGCGGCTTCGAGCGCCTCGACGGCGACGAAGGCTTCGCCGAGGTCTTCCTCGAGGACGTCTTCGTCCCCGACGACATGGTGGTCGGCGAGGTCGGCCAGGGCTGGCGGGTGGCGATGGCCACCACCGGCTCCGAGCGGGGGCTGACCCTGCGCTCCCCCGGCCGCTTCCTCTCCGCCGCCGAGCGGCTCGTCGAGCTGGCGCGCGAGCGGCCCGAGGCGCTCGACGGGGCGCGGCGCGACCGGATCGCGCGGGCCTGGATGGAGGCGGAGGCCTACCAGCTGTTCACCCTGCAGCAGGTGACCGGGATCGTCGCCGGGCGGGAGCCGGGCGCCGCCTCCTCGCTGAACAAGCTGTTCTGGTCGGAGCTGGACATCCGTTTGCAGGAGACGGCGCTCGACCTGCTGGGGCCGGAGGCCGAGGTCGACGGCCCCTGGAGCCGCGCCTTCATGTTCGCTCTCGCCGGCCCGATCTACGCCGGCACGAACGAGATCCAGCGCAACATCGTCGCCGAGCGGCTGCTCGGCCTGCCCCGGAAGTGAGGTCCCGATGCGATTCGCCCTGACCGACGACCAGCGGGCGCTGCGCGACGCGGTGCGCGAGCTGCTGGCCCGCGAGTGCCCGCCCGCGACGGTGCGCGCCGCCTGGCCCGGACCGGACGCCGACCCCGCCCGCGTGCGCGCGGTTTGGGACAAGCTGGCCGAGATGGGGGTGCTCGGGGCGGCCGTGCCCGAGGAGGCCGGCGGCCTCGGGCTCGGCGCCTGCGACCTGGTGCCACTGCTGGAGGAGGCGGGACGGGCTGCGCTGCCGCTGCCGCTCTCGGAGACCGCCTTCGTCGCCGCGCCGCTGCTCGCCGCCGCCGGCGACCCCGACGGGCTGGTGGCGCGGATCGCCGCCGGCGAGGCGGTCGTCGCCGCCGGGCTGGACGGCTCCGGCATGGTCCCCTGGGCCGGCGTCGCCGACGCGCTGCTGCTCGCCGTCGCACCGGGGGGCGAGGTGCGGCTCGCCGCGCCCGATGCCGCCGCGCCCGAGGCCTCGATCGACGGCGCCCGGGCGCTGGGCCGCGTCGCCGACCCGGGCGCGGCCGGGGAGCCGCTGGCGCTCGACGAGGCGGCGCGGGCGGCCGCCTGGGAGCGCGGCGCCCTCGGCGCCGCGGCGGAGCTGGTCGGCCTCGCGCGGGCGCTGCTGGAGATGGCGACCGACTACGTCAAGGAGCGGCGCCAGTTCGGGGTCCCGGTCGGCTCCTTCCAGGCGGTCAAGCACCGGCTCGCCGACGCGCTGCTGAAGCTCGAGTTCGCCGCCCCGGCCGTGTTGCGCGCCGCCTGGTCGCTGGACCGCGGCGAGGACACGGCGGCCCGCGACGTGGCGACGGCGAAGGCGCTCGCTTCCGACGCCGCCGCCTTCGTCGCCGGCTCGGCGCTGCAGGTGCACGGCGCGATCGCTTACACGACCGAGTACGACCTGCACCTGTTCGCGAAGCGGGTCTGGACCGGGGCCCGCGCCTGGGGCGACGCGGAATGGCACCGCGCCCGCGTCGCCGACCTGCTGGGGCTGCCGGCCGGCGCCCCCGCCCGGGCGACGGCGGCGACGGGCGCGGCGAACGTTTGAGAGCGCGAGACGACGGAGGAACCGAGATGACCGAGAAGCAGGCCGGCGACGAGCCGGTGGTGGTGACCGAGCGGCGGGGCGCGATCGAGATCGTGCGCATGAACCGGCCGCAGTACCGCAACGCGCAGAACTCGGCGATGACCTACGCCCTCGACGACGCCTTCGCCGCCGCGGCGGCCGACGAGGAGGTGAAGGTGATCGTCCTCGCCGGGGCGGGCGACCACTTCTCGGCCGGGCACGACATCGGCAGCCCCGGCCGCGACGTCGACAAGAGCTTCCCGCGCCGCGCCTCGCTGTGGTGGGACCACGTCGGCGTGCCGGGGGCCGAGGGCCGCGTGGCGCGCGAGAGCGAGGTCTACCTGGGCATGTGCCGGCGCTGGCGCGAGCTGCCGAAGCCGACCGTGGCGATGGTCCAGGGCGCCTGCATCGCCGGGGCGCTGATGCTGGCCTGGTCCTGCGACCTGATCGTCGCCGCCGACGACGCCTTCTTCGCCGACCCGGTGGTGCGGATGGGCATCCCCGGGGTCGAGTACTTCGCCCACCCCTGGGTGATGGGGCCGCGCTTCGCCAAGGAGTTCCTGTTCACCGGCGAGCGGATCGGCGCCGAGCGGGCGCTCGAGCTGGGGATGGTCAACCGCGTCGTCCCCCGCGCCGAGCTGGAGGAGGCGACGCTGGAGCTGTGCGAGAAGATCGCCCGCATGCCGCGCTTCGGGCTGGCGCTGACCAAGATGGCGGTCAACCAGGCCGAGGACCTGATGGGGCTGCGCGACGGGATGAGCTCCGCCTTCGGCCTCCACCACGTCGCCCACGCGCACAATGCCGAGGCGGGCGGCGACCACCTCGCGGGCCACGACGCCCGCTCGATGCGCGACTCCGCGCAGGACTGACCTGCTCAACCATCCGGCGCGAACGCACTTCTTTCCGGATAGCGGAAAGAAGTGCGTTCGCAGCTCGGTTGACGGCTAGTGGCGGACGACGCCGTCGACCAGGACTGCCAGGTACTGCTCGGCGATCCGCTCCGGCTTCAGGCGCCCGCCGGGGCGGTACCAGCGCGGCGCCGTCCAGACGGTGTCGCGAATCAGGCGGTAGACGAGGACCGGGTCGATGTTCTCGCGGAACTCGCCCCGCTCGATCCCCTCCTTGAGCACGTCGGTCCAGATCTTCTCGAACTGGCGGTGCGCGTCGCGCAGGTAGGAGAAGCGCTCCTGGGAGGCGAGGAAGCGGGCCTCGTTCTGGTAGATCAGGATCGCTGAGCGGTTCTCGTCCATCGCCCCCAGCGAGGCGCGCAGCAGCCCTTCGAACGCCTCTCGCGGCCCGTGCCCCTCCGCCAGCACCTCGCGGTAGCTGGCCAACGTCTGCTCGATGAAGCTGGAGAGGATCGCGTCGATCATCGACTCCTTGGAGTCGAAGTGGTGGTAGAGGCTGCCGGAGAGGATCCCGGCCGCGTCGGCGATGTCACGCACCGTGGTGGCGACGTAGCCGCGCTCCGCGAACAGGTCGGCGGCGATGCCGAGCAGCTCGGCCTGCCGCTCCACCTCCCCCCGCCGCTTCTTGTTCCGCCGTGGCGCCACGTCGCCGAAACACTACCCAAGCATCTGCTTGGTGCGATGCGCGCCCCGGGCGCCCGGCCACACCGGCCCGCACGTCCCCACGAGCGACTCCTTTCCCTCGTACCAAGCAAATGCTAGCTTGTCCGCGGGAAGGGACCCCGGAACGGAGAGGAGAGGAATTGCCCTACCGCATCACTGTCGACGTGGGCGGCACCTTCACCGACGTCGTGCTGACCGATGAGCTGGGCGGGGTGAGCGTGGGCAAGGCGCCGACCACCCCGGAGCGCGCCTTCGACGGCATCCACGGCGGCCTGGAGGTGATCGCGGCCGAGCGCGGGCGCGAGGTCGGCGAGCTGCTCGCCGAGACGGAGCTGTTCGTCTACTCGACGACCCGGGCCACCAACGCGATCATCGAGAAGAAGACCGCCCGCACCGCCTTCCTCACCACGGCCGGGTTCCCCGACGTCCTCGTCCTGCGCGAGGGCGGCAAGGCGAGCGCCTTCGACTTCGAGACCCCCTACCCCGAGCCGTACGTGCCACGCCGGCTCACCTTCGAGGTGCCGGAGCGGATCAACTCCGCCGGCGAGGTGGTGAAGCCGCTCGACGAGGGCTCGGTGCGCGAGACCGCGCGCCGCCTCGCCGCGCTGGAGGTCGAGGCGGTCGCCGTCTGCCTGCTGTGGTCGATCGTCAACCCGACCCACGAGCTGCGCGTGGGCGAGATCCTCGCCGCGGAGCTGCCCGGCGTCGCGGTCACCCTCTCCCACGCCCTCAGCCCGGTGCTGCGCGAGTACCGCCGCGCCTCGACGACCGCGATCGACGCCTCGCTGAAGCCGATGATGGCCGAGCACCTGCGCCGCGTCGCCGCCGACCTGGAGGCGGCCGGCTTCCGCGGCGAGCTGCTCGGCGCCACCTCGTTCGGGGGCGTCATGCACCTCGACGACCTCGCCGAGCGGCCGGTCTACGCGGCGAAGTCCGGGCCGGCGCTGGCGCCGGTCGCGGGGCGCGTCTACGGCGAGGCGGAGCTGGGCGCCCGCGACGTCGTCGTCTGCGACATGGGCGGCACCAGCTTCGACGTCAGCCTCGTCCTCGACGGGGCGGTCAACTTCACCCGCACCACCTGGCTCGGCGGCACCTACGTCGGCCACCTGCTCGCCACCTCCTCGGTCGACGTGCGCAGCATCGGCGCCGGCGGCGGCTCGATCGCCTGGATCGACCCGGGCGGCCTGCTGCGGGTCGGGCCGGAGTCCGCGGGCGCGGTGCCCGGGCCGGCCTGCTACGGGCGCGGCGGCGAGCGACCGACGGTCACCGACGCCGCCCTGCACCTCGGCTACCTCGACCCCGAGGGCTTCCTCGGCGGCCGCATGAAGCTCGACGTCGAGGCCGCGGCGCGGGTGATCGGGGAGCTGGGCGAGGGCCTCGGCATCTCCGCCGACGAGGCGGCCAGCGCGGTGCTCACCGTCGCCAACGACCACATGTACGCGGCGGTGGCCGAGATCACCGTGAACGAGGGGCTCGACCCGCGCGACAGCCTGCTCGTCGCGGGCGGCGGCGCCGCCGGGCTGACGATCGGCCGCATCGCGCAGGAGTTCGGCTGCCGGCACGTGCTGGTGCCGCGCACCGCCGGGGCGCTGAGCGCGATGGGGGGCCAGTTTTCCGACGTGGTCGCCGAGTTCTCCGAGACCCACCTAACCGACACGGCGAGCTTCGACTTCGCCGGCGTCGAGGCGGTGCTCGAGCAGCTCGACCGCCGCGCGGAGGAGTTCGCCGCCCGGCTGCACGCGCGCGGGATCGAGGCGACGCGGACCGAGTACGCGGTCGAGGCCCGCTACGCCTACCAGGTCTGGGACCTCGAACTCGCGCTGCCGCTGTCGCGGTTCCGCGACGAGGCGGACGTGCGCAAGCTCGCCGACGCCTTCGACGCCCTGCACGAGCGCGTCTACACCGTCTCCCAGCCCGGCCACACGATCGAGCTGCTGACCTGGAAGGCGCGCCTGATCGGCGACCTGGAGGCGACCGAGCGGCTGCTTTCCTCGGCGCCGCCGGCGCCGCGGCGCGCCGAGCCGCGGCGGCGCCGCGCCTACTTCCCGGAGACGGGCTGGACCGAGGTGCCGGTCCACGACGGCGCCGCCCTGGCTCCGGGTGACGCGGTCGCGGGCCCGGCGCTGGTCACCGAGCCCTCCAGCACCCTCGTCGTCTACCCGGGCATGCAGGCGAGGGTGAGCGAGCACAACAACTACCTGGTCGAGACCGGAAGGGAGTAGGACGATGGAGACGACGACCCCGAGCGGCGCCGCGGCGGAGCGCGAGGGCAGCCTCGACCCCGCCCTGCTGGCGGTGCTGGCGAACCGCTTCGACGCGATCGTCCGCGACATGACCTCGACCCTGCTGCGGACCGGCCACTCGGCGATGATCGCCGTCGCGCGGGACTTCTCCTGCGCGATCACGACCGCCGAGGACGAGCTGCTGGCCGCCGCCGAGGGGATGCCGGTGCACGTCTTCGGCGCCCACCTGCAGACGGCGGCGATGCGCCGCCTGCACCCCGACCTGCGCGAGGGCGACGCCTACCTCGACAACGACCCCTACGAGGCCAACACGCACGCCGGCGACCACACGATCATGGTCCCCGTCTTCGTCGACGGCGAGCACATGTTCACCACCTCGGTGAAGGCGCACCAGGCCGACATCGGCAACTCGATCGCCTCCAGCTACCACCCCTTCGCCAAAGACGTCTACGAGGAGGGGGCGCTGATCTTCAGCGCGACCCGGATCCAGCGCGACTTCCGCGACGTCGAGGACGTGATCCGGATGTGCCGGCGGCGGATCCGGGTCCCGGACCAGTGGTACGGCGACTACCTGGCGATGCTGGGCGCGGCGCGGATCGGCGAACGGCGCCTCAAGGAGGTGGTCGAGCGCTACGGCGTCGAGACCGTGCGCGCCTTCATCCGCGAGTGGCTCGACTACTCCGAGCGGCGGATGGCGCACGCGATCTCGCAGCTGCCTGCGGTGCGGCTGCACGGCGAGACGTGCCACGACCCGGTCGGGCCGCAGACGGGCCCGATCCCGGTGCGGGCGACGATCGAGATCGACCCCGAGGAGGGGATGATCGAGATCGACCTGCGCGACAACGTCGACGCGCTGCCGATCGGGATCAACGAGTCGATGGCCTGCTCGACCAACAACGCGGTGGCGGGAATCCTCAACGTGCTCGAACGCGGGGTGCCGATCAACAGCGGCTCCTTCCGCCGCCTGCGCGTGCGGCTGCGCGAGGGGGCGGTGATCGGGATCGCCAAGCACCCGACCTGCGTCTCGCTGGCGACGACCAACGTCGCCGACCGGCTGACCAACGTGATCCAGCACGCCTTCGCGCAGATCGGCGACGGCCACGGCCTCGCCGAGGGCGCGGCGGCGCTCTCGGCCGGCTACGCGGTGATCTCCGGCACCGACCGCGACGGCGACAACCCCTACGTCAACCAGCTGATCGTCGGCAGCAACGGGGGGCCGGGGACGCCGCGGGTCGACGGCTGGCTGACCTACGGGGCGCCCGGCGGCGCGGGGCTGATCTACCGCGACAGCATCGAGGTCGACGAGCACAAGTTCCCGATGCTCTACACCGAGGTGCGGGTGCTGACCGACAGCGGCGGCCCGGGGCGGTTCCGCGGCGCCCCCGCCTCGGTGGTCGAGTACGGGCCGACCGAGGGGCGGATGACCGCCGCCTTCCAGATCGACGGCTACGCGACGCCGGCGCGCGGCGCCCGCGGCGGGCTGCCGGGCAGCACCGGCGCCGCCTACAAGATTGGCCGCGACGGCAGCGTCGAGCGGACGCCGAACGTCGCCCTGGTGGAGCTGGAGCCGGGCGAGCGAGTGCGCGGCGAGCACGGGGGCGGCGGCGGCTACGGCGACCCGCGCGAGCGCGATCCGGAGCGGGTGCTGGCCGACGTGCTCGAAGGCTACGTCAGCGTCGAGGCGGCGCGCGAGCACTACGGCGTCGCCTTCAGCGGCACGGTCGAGGACAACACCTTGGCGGTCGACGCCGCCGAGACCGCCCGCCTGCGCGCCGCCTGAGGCGCCGCGGCGCTCAGTGCTTGGCGACGCCCTCGACCAGGGCGCCGACGTACTGCTCGACGATCGTCTCCGGCTTCAGCGACCCGCCGGGGCGGTACCAGCGGGGCGCCGTCCAGACCGCGTCGCGGATCAGCCGGTAGGCGAGCTTCGGGTCGAGGTCGGGGCGGAAGGCGCCGCTGCGCACCCCCTCCTCCAACACCCCGGTCCAGATCTTTTCGAACTTGCGGTGCGCCTTGCGCAGGTACTCGAAGCGCGGCCGCGAGGAGAGGAAGCGGGCCTCGTTCTGGTAGATGATGATCTCCTCGCGGCGGTCCTCCATCGCCCCCAGCGACGCGCGCACCAGCCCTTCCAGCGTCTCGCGCGGCCCCTTCCGGGCGGCGACGACCTCTTCGTAGGCGGCCAGGGTCTCGTCGATGAACTCGGAGAGGATCGCGTCGATCATCGACTCCTTGGAGTCGAAGTGGTGGTAGAGGCTGCCGGAGAGGATCCCGGCCGCGTCCGCGATGTCACGCACCGTGGTCGCCGCGTAGCCCTGCTCGGCGAACAGCTCGGCGGCGATCGCCAGCAGCTCCCGCTTGCGCACGTCGTCCCCGCGCCGGCCGCGGCCGCGCGCTGCCGCATCGTCCTTTCCCGCCATCCCGCTAAAGCTTTCCGCCCGGGCCGGATGCATCCGCTACCATAACAAGCACTTGCTTGGTTTTCGAGATGGGAGGAGTTCGTCTTGAGCGCTGCGCAGACCCTGCCGTCGGTGCTTGAAGCCTCGGCCGAGCGCTTCGCCGACCGGACCGCGATCGTCGACGGCGACACCCGCCTCACCTTCGCCGAGCTGGCCGACCTCGTCGCCGAAGCCCAGCGGGGGCTGATGGCAAGCGGGATCGAGAAGGGGGACCGGGTTTGCGTCTGGTCGCCCAACACCTTCCACTGGGTCGTCGCCGCGCTCGCCGCCCACGCGGCGGGCGCCTCGCTGGTGACGCTCAACACCCGCTACACGGGCGCCGAAGCGTTCGAAATCATCAGCCGCACCCGCGCCAAGGCCCTCTTCTGCCCCGACGTCTTCCTCGGCACCGACTACCTGGAGGCGCTGCGCAAAGCGCCCGACGCCGAGGGCCCCTCCGACGGCCCGGTCGCCGGCCTGCCGGCGCTGGAGCTGGTGGTGCGGGTGCCGATTGAGGGCGGCCGCGGGCCCGAGGTCGGAGTGATCACCTGGGACGAACTGCTGCGGCGCTCGGTCGCGGTCGGCGCCGAGGAGGCGGCCGAGCGGCGCGCCGCCGTCGGCCCCGAGGACGTCGCCGACATCATCTTCACCTCCGGCACCACCGGGCGCCCGAAGGGGGCGATGTCGGCCCATCGCCAGACGGTCTCGGTGGCGGAAGCCTGGGCCGAGTGCGCCGAGGTGACCGAGGACGACGTCTACCTGATCATCGCCCCCTTCTTCCACACCTTCGGCTACAAGGCCGGCTGGGTGGTCTGCCTGCTGCGCGGGGCGACGATCATCCCCCAGGTCACCTTCGACCTCGACCGGGTGCTGGAGACGATCGAGCGCGAGCGGGTGACGATCCTCCCCGGCCCGCCGACGATCTTCCAGACCATGCTCGCCCACCCCGGCCGCGGCGAGCGCGACCTTTCCTCGCTGCGGCTGGCGGTGACCGGCTCGGCGACGGTGCCGGTCTCGCTGGTCGAGCGGATGTGGGACGAGCTGGACTTCAAGCTGGTGATGACCGCCTACGGGCTGACCGAGGCGGTGGTGGTGACGATGTGCCGCCCGGGCGACGACGCGGAGACGATCGCCACCACGGCCGGGCGCCCGACCGCCGGCTTCGAGGTGCGGATCGCCGACTCCGAGGGCAACGAGATGCCGCCCGGCGAGGACGGCGAGGTGCAGGTGCGAGGCCCGAACGTGATGCTCGGCTACCTCGACGACGAGGCGGCGACCCGGGAGGCGATCGAGCCCGACGGGTGGCTGCACACCGGCGACGTCGGCCGCATGGACGAGCGCGGCTACCTGACGATCACCGACCGGCTGAAGGACATGATCACGGTCGGCGGCTTCAACGTCTACCCGGCCGAGGTCGAGAACGCGATCCTCGCCCTCGGCGGCATCGTCGAGTGCGCGGTGGTCGGAATGCCCGACGAGCGGATGGGCGAACTGCCGCTCGCCTACATCGTCGCCGAGCCGGGGCACGAGCACACGGAGGAGTCGCTGATCGCCGCCTGCCGCGAGCGGCTGGCCAACTTCAAGGTCCCGCGGCGCGTCCTCTTCGTCGACGAGCTGCCCCACAACGCCGCCGGCAAGGTGCTGAAGCGCGAGCTGCGCGAGCGCGCCGCCGCCGACGCCGCGGCCCGCTGAGCCGGGCCCGTCCCCGCCGAGGCCTGTACCGCGCGGGACGGGCGGCGGCGCTCAAACCCGGGCGCCGGAGCGGTCGTCGCGGGCGACCGGCGTCGGGCTGAGGCGGACCGGCGCCGTGGAGAGGGCCTGGACCCGCAGGTCGCTCCAGGTCAGCCCCTCGCGGACCAGGGCCGGGAGGCCGAGCGCGACCGCGGTGGCGATCTCCACCCCCTGCAGGATCACCCCGTAGGCGAGCGCGTCGGCGGTGCCGACGCCGAAGCCGGTGTGCAGGACGCTGATCACCGCAAGCTGGAAGACGCCGATGTTGGACGGGGTCGCGGGCACGACCGCGGTCACGTTGACGGCGAACAGGACCGCGGCGGCGGCGCCGATCCCCGCCTTGCCGTCCAGCCCCAGCGCGTACAGCAGCGCCCAGCAGGCCGCGAGCTGGATCGCCCAAGCGCCGAGCTGGGCGCCGGCGGCCATCGCGCCACGGCGCGGGTTGCGGAACACGGTCAGCCCCGCCCGCACCTGGACCAGCGCCCGGTGCAGGGCCGCGGTGACGCGAGCGAAGCGGCCGTTGCCGCCCCGGCGCGTCAGCAGCGGCGCGGCGAGAACGACCAGCAGCAGCGCCACCGGCAGCAGGCTGAAGGCGAACAGCCGCTGCGTGCCGGAGTGAAAGAGCGGCGTGGTGGAGATGATGATCGCGCCCAGCAGCGCCAGCGCGACGAGGTTGAGCAGCGTCTGCGAGACCAGGGTGCCGAGCAGGACGGGGAACGTTTCCCGCATCCGGCCGGTGCGGCGGGCGAGGGTGAGGGCGCGCGCCGGCTCCCCCAGGCGCGCCGGCAGCGTCGCCGACATCAGCACCCCGATCATCGTCGCCGAGGTGACGTCGCGGCGCCGCAGCGGCCGATTGGGGAGCGCCGCGGCCGCGATCCAGTACCAGGAGGCGGCGCGGAAGAAGAGCGAGACGGCCATCAGCGCGCAGGCGAACAGCACCCAGGTGAGGTCCGAGCGCACGATGCTGCGGACCACGTTGTCGACGCCGATCTTCTGCGCCGCCAGCAGCGTCAGGCCGACGCCCAGCGCCCCCGCGCCGGCGAGCCCGATCCGCCGCGCCAGGCCGCGGCCGCGGCGCCCGCCGCCGGCCGGGGCCGGGTCCAGGGACGGCAAGCGCTCCGGCGGGCGGCGCGGCAGCCCGTCGGCGGGCCGCAGCCCGGCCCAGTGGGCGGCCCGCTCGCCGAGGGTGCGCGGGGCGGGCGCCTCGATCGCCCGCTCGTAGACCTCGGTCACCTGGTCGGCGACCCGCGGCCAGGCGTAGCGCTCGGCGCTGCGGCGCGCTGCCTCGCCCATCGCCGCCAGCCGATCGCGTTCGTGGTGCATGCGCTGCAGCTCCTCGGCGAGGCGCTGCGGGTCGGCGGGCGGCACCAGCAGGCCGTCGACGCCGTGTGTGACCACGTCGCTGTAGCCGGCGATCGCCGAGGCGATCACCGGCGTGCCGGCGGCGAACGCCTCGGTCAGCACCATGCCGAAGCTCTCCCCCGACAGCGACGGGGCGCAGAGCAGGTCGGCGGCGTGCAGGCGGCGCCACAGCTCCTCGCGCGAGACGCGGCCGCGGAAGTCGATCAGGCCCAGCAGCTCCGGGTCGGCGACGTAGCGGACCACCTCCTCGCGCTCGGCGCCGACGACGGTGAGGCGGCAGGGCACGTGCTCGACCAGCCCGCCGAAGGCGGTGAGCAGGATCGGCAGGCCCTTGCGCTCCTCGGCGCGGCCGACGAAGAGGATGCGCAGCTCCTCCGCTGGCGCGACCGGGTCGCTCGGGGCGGCGTCGACGTCGACCCCGTTGGGGATGATCGTGTAGTGGCCGCCGAACCAGCGCCGCGCCGTCCACTCGGCGGCCTCGGAGACGGCGATCCGGGCCGCGAGGCGGTTGAACATGCGCCGCGCCCCGAAGGCGGACGCGATGTGGTTGGGCAGCGGCTTGGTCGAGTAGGCGTGGAAGGTGCCGACGACCGGGGCGCGGGCCGCCAGAGTCGCGTTCCAGCCCACCAGCGGCACCAGCGGCTCGTGCACGTGGATGACGTCGAACTCGCCCTCGCGCACGGCGCGGCGCGGCGCCAGGGCGCCGCCGAGCGGGAACGGCGAGAGGTTGGAGACCGAGCCGTTGGCGCCGATCCCGACCGTGCGGCCGAGCGGCACGAAGTAGTCCGGCAGCGGCCGCTCTTCGGCCGGTGACCGGTGCAGGGTGCGGCTGATCCGCCCGGGCGGGTCGTAGGGAGCGAGCACGCGAACGTCGTGGCCGCGGGACAGGAACTCCTCGGCGAGCGCCTCGACGTGCCGGTTCACGCCCCCCTGGTAGGACCAGGAGTATGGCGAGACGAGACCGATCCGCACTGACCACAGGGTAAGGCATCGCCCCGGCGCCGAGCCGCGGGCCGCTGCGCCCAGGCGAAGGCGAGGAAGGCGAGGAGGTAGCCGGTGCCGACCTCCAGCAGCAGGGCGCCGGAGTCGTTGGCGAGGGTGCCGGCGACGGTGGCGGCGAGGGCGCCCAGCATCCCGGCCCGCAAAGCCGGCGCCCCCGCCAGCCGGCTCTCGATCCGGCGACGCCCCCGCCAGGCGAGCGCCGCGGCCAGCGCCACCAGCGGCAGGAAGGCGAGCAGCACCGGGCGGGTGAAGCTGCGCGCCGACAGCTCGAGCCGCCGCTGGGCGACGTCGGCGAGGCCGTCGAGGCCGCTCGCGTCGAGGACCGAGCGGGTGAGGTGGGCGTCGGCGCCGGTCAGCAGGTCGGCGAGCGCCAACAGGGCGAGCACGGCGAGCGGCGCGGCGACGATCGCCGGTGCCGCGCGCCGGGTGCCGGCCAGCGTCGCGGCGGCGACCGCGGCCCCGAGCGGCAGCACGATCGCGGCGCCGACGTCGGCGCCGAAGCGCCCCGGGGCGAAGACGGCGGCGGCGAGCAGCCCGGTGGCGAGGAAGGCGGCCGCGGCGCGGCGCGGCGCGAGCCGGGGCGCGAGCCCCGCCAGCGCGGCGCCCGTCCCGGCCGGCACCAGGACGGCCAGCAGCGCCTCCAGCTCGTTGCCGATCCCGTAGAAGCGCGCCCCGAGGCCGGGGTTCGGGCCCAGCAGCGAGAGCGCGGTCAGCGGCGAGCCGGCGAGGACGTCGGCGGCGTAGGCGGCGACGGTGACGGCGCAGGCGGCCCCGAGCGCCGCGTAGCCGCGGCGGCGCGCCGCCTCCGGGTCGGGCGGGGAGGCGCCCCCGCGGCGGCCGAGCGCCCCCGCCGCGGCCAGGGTCAGCGCGCCGAGCGCGGGCGCAAGCAGCGCCACGAGGAGGCGTTCGACGCCCTCGGAGGGGTCCAGCGCCGCCCCGAGCAGCAGCACGGCGGGCATGTAGACAACCGCCAGAGCGGTGAGCCGCGCCACGGCCGGCCCCACCCGCCCGCGGCTCGCCGCCGTCGCCAGCGCCGCGGCGGCCAGCCAGAGCAGGACGCTCAGCCCCACCACCGGCCCGCGGCGGTGCGAGATCACGCTCAGCCGCGCCTCAAGGGACTGCAGCGCCGCCACGTCGACCGGCGGCTCGGCGCGGATCGGCCGCCCCGACATCGGGCCCGGGACCGGGACGCCGAGCCGCGCGAGCACGGTCGGGGCGACGTCGGTGGAGAGCACGTAGCCGCGCATCCGGGTGCTGTCGGAGGTGAGGTTGCCGTCGAAGCCGCGCCCCGCGATCCCGATCGCCACCCGTTCGGAGGACTCACCGCGCGGGCGCGCGATCGCGATCACCAGCCCCGGCGCCCCCGCGCGCGTGGCGGCCGGGCGGCGGGCGAGGCGGG
>Ga0207864_1002232_pt1 | contig 18704 bp, 18 predicted proteins | sample HigsolmetaAR202D_FD_184834 | JGI IMG/M metagenome (GOLD analysis project Ga0207864, IMG submission 184834) | Ionic liquid and high solid enriched microbial communities from the Joint BioEnergy Institute, USA - AR20-2-D (SPAdes) (version 2) ... | reverse complement strand
AGGTTTCCCAAATCGAGCCAAAGGCGAATTTACGGAAAAACGCTTAGAATTCCGTCTGTAAAACAGCTTGAACCGCGCGATAGGACGTCTTTTCCACGAAATACTTAGCTTCCAGGCGGAGCGCGATCTTTTCAATTCTGTAAGCGGCGCCCAATGACGTGCTTAAGCCCAAGTTGACGTTTTTCAGATCCATTCTCCGGACACCCTGAACGACGTCAAACTGCGAATAAACAAGCGCCGGGCCCACCCCCAAATAGAGCATGGAGTCAATTCCCTGCATCACCGGAATCGGCAACAGCGCATCGGTGAAAATCACAAAACCGGTCGGCTTTGTATCGGAAAGCCTATCGTAATAGGGCGGCACCCCGTAATGGAGCGCGAAATTGAAGTCGATCACCGGCCCCGAGATCAAAACATCCGGCCCCGTCAGTTTGAAGCCGTAGATCATGAGTCTTGCCGAGGCATCGACATTCGCGATGTCTTCTTTGTACTCCGTCTCACCGACTAAGAGCCCGATATACCGCGTGAAATAAATCGGGTCGCGGCGTGACTCTTTCTTTTTTTCCCGTTCCTTACCGCGCGTCCGTTTGGCCGACGAATCGGCTTTAGCCGTCTTTCCCTTCGGCGGAACCGGCGACGCTGCCGTTTGCAGGACAACATCCTCGTTCAAGATGTAACCGATTTTGTTTCCGACGCGGATACGACGGAAGATTCCGTCCACCCCCCGCACTTGGCCTTTCGAAACGCGCACTTTTTGCCCTTGTGATAATTGCGCCATCACGGACGACGTCGAATCCGGCTTCACAAAAACAAGGGCTCCGTCGGTTGCGATGACGGCCGCGACCCCGTCTTGCGCTTTCTGCTCCTGTACTGGCCGGTTCGATTGCGCGAAAGCGCCGGACACATAAACAAAAAACAATGAAACAACAGCGAGAGTCGTCGGAAACCAGCGAGTCGGCATTCTCAGCTCCCGAATCGCAACGCCCATACCCGCCCCAAGGCCTCGATTATGATACGCGTGCTCATCTTGCTTTTTCCGACCCGGCGGTCTTCGAAAACGATCGGGACCTCTTTCCCGCGGAAACCTTTTCTCAAGCTCCGGTACTTCAGCTCGATCTGGAAGCTATACCCGTTCGATTGAATCCGTTCGAGACCGATCCCTCTTAAGACCTTAGCCTTCCACGCGTTGAAACCGCCCGTCCAATCGGCCACCGGAAAACCGAGAATCAAGCGCGTATAGAAGCTGCCACCCCGGCTGATGAATTGACGGTTAAGACCCCAGTTGACCGTACGGCCGCCTTCAACCCAACGCGACCCAACGACGAAGTCGACATCCTCCGCTTTAATCGCCTCGAGAATTTTCACGAGATCTTCGGGACGGTGGGAAAAATCGGCATCCATCTCGACGAGAACGTCATACCCGCGCTCCAATCCCCACTGAAACGCGTCGATATAGGCTCGACCCAGACCTTCTTTTCCCGGACGTGAAAGCAGGTGCAAACGTGGTTCTGTCTCCATGAGGCGTTTCACGATGTCGGCGGTGCCGTCCGGCGAGTTGTCGTCCACGACGAGAACGTGCGTTTCAACCGGTGTGATGTTCAAAACCGCACGGCTGATGGCTTCAATGTTCTCGCTTTCATTATAAGTGGGGATAATCACTAGCGCTTTCATTTCAATGAGAGCCTAGCTTTTTCCCGAATGTGGCACAAGTTTTACCGCGATGCCTCGAGCGGCGATTTTTTCTTCTTTTTCACCGGGAGCTTGGGAGGAGGAGAAAACAGGCTTAGCGGATCCTCTTTCCGGCGTTCCATGTACTCTCTCACCCGTTGAGCCGCTTTCTCAGGTGAACGCTTGTAGAGATGCGGATCGAAACCACACTTCTGGCAAATCAGCGAAAGCCGCCAGCGGAACATGATGAAAAGTTCGGCAAGTGCAAGACAGAGGGCGAAAAATATAAGCGCCCTCGGATCAAAGTCCTGAAAAAAAATATAACTGAGTAAGACAGCGGTGAGCCCCGAAAGCAGGATGTCAGGCAGGCCCACGTGCTTCTTCACGTAAACCATCCGTGGTGTCCGGCAAAACGCGCAATAACAACGCTTCGACGCTCCTGCCATAGCCCTATTTTCTCACCCCGGCCACAAAAAGGAAAAGACGAGTTTTACCGAAAGTTCTCTCCTGGACCCGCAAAAGGACCTTACCTCTGCTAGACTAGAGGAAGAGAAGTTACCATCGGCACCGGTGGCCACGGAGGGTAAATCATGCTCAGACGTTTGGTCTCTATCGTTGCGCTCGCTTCCCTTTCGTTCGCGGCGGTCGCGTCTTTCCCCGGCTCTGCAACGGGCGCGCTCGAGGATGATGATCTCGTCGGCTACGACGAAATCTTGAACGAACTCAACCGCGAATCGAACCGCCCGGTCTTGCGCACACACGCCAACACCCGGCGCTCTGCCGATCCGCTTGAGTCCGTGCTCTTCCATGCCGGCATCGGACTCGCCTCTCTCATGCAAACCGTGACCTTTCCTGACGGGGCCAGCCGTTATCTGAATCAGAAAGGCATTCAAGCCTCGTTCGGCATCGACCTCTTCTCGCCGCATTGGATCGCCGAAGGCACCGCGCGAAACTTCAGTCCCACCGAGGGCTCAAACGCAAGCGTTTCCCTTCAGGAATTCGAACTCAAAGTGCTCCATAAAGACCTTTACACGAGCCGCGTCGGCTATCGTATCGGCACAGGCCTTTCCGCCCGTTATCTGAATCTGCAACGCGGCCAAGACACCATCACGTACACGACCCCGTCGGGTATCGTCACATTCGGGATCGATCTTTATGCCAACGACAAGATGAGCTTCGGCGCCGACCTCAACGGCCGCACCGCGATGATCACCGACACCCCTGATGAAGGATCTATTGACGCCACCCTTCGCATTGATTTCCACTTGTAAGCGATGGTGACAACCGCTCTCTTTTCAGCCTTGCTTCTGGTTTCGGCAGCGATCACGTTTCAAGTTTTCAGGCGCCGAGAACGCCGCCGGGCCATGAACGGCTTGGAACTTAAACCCAACTGCCTTTTAACCCGATATCCGATCGTTTTTCTCTCGGGACGTAAAAGCCTGTTCCGGCTTTTCGATTACTGGAACGAGATCCCCCTCTATTTGCGCGAGCATGGGTACGACGTATGGGAACTCGAGGCGCCTCCAGGCAAAGATCGCACCGAAGCGATTTTGCGGGCGCTCGAGGATCTGCCCGCCGACAAATGCCATTTGATCGGTGACTCGTCGTCTGGGGAAGAGCTGGAAGCCCTCGCGCGCGTCTCGCATCCAAAAATCGCAAGCCTCACGTGCGTACGTAATCCCAACGCCGAACAGCGCACAAAGAAAACCGCACCCAAACCAGAAGACTTGAAACCCTTCACCAACGCGATCGAGTACCTTGAACTGACGCAATCGGAGAAGCCAAATACGAACTGGCGAACCCTCATGGCCGGATTTTGTCTTTTTGTCCACAACCATGTATTTTTAGATCGCTCTCGGCGGGTGGATCCGATTGAAACCGGTGAATTCGACGGTTCCTTCGCAATCGCGTCGCGATTTTTGGATCTTGCCGTGACGCTAGCCGAACGCGATCTCATGAGCGGAGAGGCCGAAAGAGGAGAAAAGGCATGCGCATCGATGACGCCGATACACTCGTAAGAGATCTCCCCTCTCTTCTCAAACGCTTCATCCGCGATCCCTTAAACGCCGTTAAAAACCCGATCCGCTTGAGCTGGACTGCCGCGCTCCTGCTCCAAGGAGGCGGCGCCGCTCTTTCGGGCATTTTCGCCGCGCTGATCGCGCAAAGCATGCTTGATCTCATCATTTCGATTGCAGTCTTCCCGGTCGTGGCGGTGATGGTCTGCGCGGTCCTGACCCTCTTCTTCTACTATCTCTTCGCGGGATTCACTTCGACATTTCTCGATATCAGACGGCTTTACTCACTCGTCGTGATGGCGACTCTTCCGTTTTTCATCATCCATGCCTTCTCGGGCTTTTTGGCGCCGCTCGACCTCATCGGTTTCGCCCTGAGCGGGATCCTGCTCACAGTCGGACTCGTGGAACAGTTCAAGCTCGACCGCCGTTTTGTTTTTAAGCTTCTCGCGTGGATCTTCGCCGTGTTTTTCGTCTTGTGGTCGATCGTGCAGATCGTGCGATCCTAAGGAAGGGATTTACGCCGGTGCGCCCGAGACGCCGGTGCTTCCAAAACCTCCGTCCCCGCGTTCGGTGGCACTCAACTCTCCGAGAATCTCGAAATCGGCCTGGACAACTGGGCAAAGAACGAGCTGCGCGATTCTATCCTGATCTTTGATTTGAACCGTCTCACGTCCCAAATTGATCAAGATAATCTTCACTTCCCCACGGTAATCGGCGTCGATGGTCCCCGGCGTGTTCAAAACGGTCAGCCCTTGTTTGGCGGCCAGACCGCTGCGAGGGCGCGCTTGAATCTCGTAGCCGGACGGAATTTCAAAGCTTAGCCCGGTCGGAACCAACGCCCGCTCGCCAGGGGCAAGGTTCAATGTTTGACCATCAAGCTGAGCGCGCACATCGAAGCCGCTCGCCAGCGGCGTCTGATACGCAGGGAGATCGCCTTTGAAATTCGGAAGCTTTTTGATCTTCACACCCACTTTCATCATCGCCGCAATCCTCCTTTACAAGGTTTCCAACCACTTACGCGTCGGTCCTTCTGGCAATGCGCCCATCAAAAGGACGCCCAGCTTATCCAAATCGAAGTTTTCTCCAAGATATTCATGAACGGAATCCCAGCTCACGTTTTCGACGTCGCGAATGATGTCATCGACCGAACGGTAACGTCCCAAAACCATCTCGTTGACCGCAAGTGCATTCATCCGGCTCTCGATATCGTCTGCGCCCAGCACGATCTGCCCACGGACTTGCCGCTTAAAAAAATCGAGTTCCGATTTCTTGAGGCCTTCTTTCTTAATACGGCGAACTTCTTTCAAGATAAGTTCCAGAACATCAGGCGCTTTCTTGGGCTCCGCACTCGCGTAGACGAGATTCAGTCCCGTGTCCCGTCCGGTCAGAAGCTGGCTATAGATGGAATACACCAAGCCTTTCTCTTCCCGCACGGTTTGATAGAGCCTCGACGTCATCCCGCCGCCCAAGAGAGCGTTCACGATATAGGATTCGACCCGGAACCGCGAACGAAAATCGGCGGACGGAAGACCGACGAGTATATGTGCCTGTTCCGACGGACGTTTGATGACATCACGGAACGCGTGGATCACCGGCGCTTCGTCTTGTGTCTTTTCACCGCCACGCCCACTCTTCAGTTTCAGATGCTTGAGAGCGAGATCGACCACCACTTCGTGCTCAACGTTGCCAGCCACGCTCACGATGAGATTTTCAGGAACGTAGAGCCTGCGGTGGAAACCGACGATCTTCTCGCGTTTCATCCCGCCAATCGATTCGATCGTACCGAGAATCGGCCGACCGATGGGCGAATCGCGGTAAACCCGTTCGAAGTAATGGTCGAAAATGCAATCTTCCAGCTGGTCTTCGGCCATTCGGATCTCTTGGATCACGACCTGCTTTTCTTTGCGGATATCGCCTGCGTCGAAAACAGGGTTACCGACCAAATCCGCAAGCACATCGATTGAAAGCGCAAGATCGTCCTTGAGCGCGTGCGCGACGTAAATCGTGGATTCGCGTGACGTGTAGGCGTTGAGGTCTCCGCCGACCGCTTCCATATCGCGCGCGACTTCGTAAGCCGTACGTTTCTTGGTTCGTTTGAAAACAAGATGTTCGACGAAATGAGCGAGCCCGCCCTCGTTCGAACGCTCGTCGCGCGTGCCGCCCGTCACCAGAATTCCGCACACAACGGCCCGACTGGCCGGATGCGCCTCCGTGAGAACACGCACCCCGTTAGGAAGAACGGTTTTCTTGAAACGAACGCCCTTCACGCCCGAGGCCGAAGCCCGGGCGTTCGACTTGGATCGATTGGTTTTCACCGACTTCCGACTCTTTCGTCTCAAGCGTTCAAAAGAGCTTTACGAGAGAGTTTAATACGTCCGGCCCGATCGATATCGAGTACTTTGACATCGATCTGGTCGCCCTCTTTCAAAACATCGGTCACGGACCGCACGCGTTCGTTGGAGATTTCCGAAATGTGCAAGAGGCCCTGCGTGTTCGGGAAGATCTCGACGAACGCGCCGAAGTCCATGATGCGGACCACACGGCCTCTGTAAGTGCGGCCGATTTCGGCTTCCGCGCAGATCTGATTGATCATCTCGATGGCCTTCTTCGTCATCTCGGGATCCGAAGACGCGATGTGAACGGTACCGTCGTCCTCGATGTCGATCTTAACACCCGTCTCTTCGATGATACCCTTGATGACCTTGCCGCCGACGCCGATGACCTCACGCACTTTTTCGGGCTTGATCTTGATCGTTTCGATTCTCGGAGCGTATTGCGAGATCTCGCCGCGCGGCACTTTAATGACTTTCTCCATCTCGTTCAAGATGTGCAGGCGGCCTTCTTTCGCCTGTCTCAGCGCTTGCTCCATCACATCGAGCGTGATCGAGTCGATCTTCAAGTCCATTTGGACCGACGTGATACCGTCGCGTGTTCCGGCGACTTTGAAGTCCATGTCTCCGAGGTGGTCCTCATCCCCGAGGATGTCCGAGAGAATGGCGATGCGGTCACCTTCCTTAATAAGGCCCATGGCGATACCGGCCACGTTCCCCTTGATCGGAACGCCGGCGTCCAAAAGCGCCAAGGTACCGGCGCACACCGTACCCATCGAACTCGAACCGTTCGATTCGAGAACCTCGCTCACAACGCGGATCGTGTACGGGAACTTTTCGAAATCCGGAACGACGGCTTTGAGCGCGCGCTCAGCCAAGTTTCCGTGACCGATTTCACGACGGCTTTGACCACCGAAACGGCCGGTTTCACCCACTGAGAACGGCGGGAAGTTATAGTGCAAGAGGAACTTCTTCTTCTCGAGCCCTCCGAGAGCGTCGATCATCTGTTCGTCTTCGCCGGTCCCGAGAGTGACGGTGCCGAGAACCTGTGTTTCACCGCGGGTGAAGAGGCTCGAACCATGAGCTCGCGGCAGGAGTGCGACTTCGCAAGAAATCGGACGGATTGTCTTCGTGTCGCGTCCGTCGATACGGACCTTGTCGTCGAGAATCATCGAACGCGCGACCTTGTACTTAATGTTTTCGACGATCAGGCCGAGCTCTTTCTTGCGTTGCTCAGCCCGTTCCTTGTCATCGATCGGAGCGATGAATTTTTCTTCCGCCTCTTGCTTCGCTTTGTCGACGGCGGCGTAGCGCTCAAGTTTCTCACGGATCCGGAGAGCCGCGTTGATTTTCGGAGTCAAGAACTCGGTTGCCTCGCGCTCGAACGCTTCGTCGATGGTCGGCGGAGTGAACGCGCGCTTCGACTTATTACCCATTTTCTGCCGGAGCTCCTCCTGGATATCGAAGAGCGGCATCATCGTCTCATGGCCGAACTTGAGAGCCGCCAGCGCTTCTTCTTCGGAGATGAACTTTGCTTCTCCTTCGACCATCATGATGCCGTGTCGGGTTCCAGCAATGATGAAGTCCATGTCGGACTCGGCGAGCTGCTGTTGCGACGGGTTCGCGATAAATTGGCCGTTCACCCGCGCGATTTGAAGAGCCGCCGTCGGCCCGTTAAACGGAATATCACTGATATGGATTGCGGCCGAAGCGCCCACGCTCGAAAGAACCTCAAGCGGGAACGTTCCGTCGTAGCTTAATGTCGTCGCCACAACCTGCGTTTCGTACCGGTAGCCTTCCGGGAAAAGTGGGCGGATCGGACGGTCGATCAGACGCGCCACTAACGTCGCGTGGTTCGTCGGACGGCCTTCGCGCTTGAAGTAGCCGCCGGGGATCTTACCGGTCGCGTAGAATTTTTCTTGATATTCAACAGTGAGGGGGAAGAAGTCGGCCGAGGATTCTTTCTTCGAACTGACAACCGTCACCAAAACCATGTTGTTTCCACAGGTGACGAGAACCGAGCCGTCCGCCTGTTTCGCCAAACGTCCCGATTCGATTGTGATCGTCTTTCCGCCGACGGTCGCGCTTACAGTGGTCTTCATCTTGAGACTCTCCCTTTCCTTGGCACTTTGCCGATGGGTCTCAGCCTGAAAACTCGCGTCCGAGTCAGGCCTGTCCTTCAACTCAAATGCCGCCCACTTTCGCGCTTGCAACCTAATTGCTCTTGACGGGATTACTCCAGCGAAACCGTCCTTCCCTGAAGAACGTCTTCGCTTGAGTCACCCCATCAGCGATCGCTGTTTGGCAAGCGCTTAGGGCATCGTTTGCCTGGTTTTATTCTACTAGGGGATTCGGATCACACCAGGCTTAGGCGACCCGAACACCCAAGGCGCCTAACCCAACCAGATCCGGGAGATCTCGAGGCGGCGCCAGTCTCGGTGGACTCCGCCGAAGGAGCCCACCGCTTTGGTTGCCATCCTCTTCTTACTTACGAAGCTCGAGCTCACCGATCAGTTTCGTGTACGATTCCGGGTTCGTCTCACGTAGGTATTTGAGGAGCTTTTTACGGCGGTTAACCAGCTTCACCAAGCCCATCCGGCTGTGATTGTCTTTTTTGTGAACTTTGAAGTGCTCCGTGAGCTGACGAATACGGTAGGTCAGAAGAGCGATTTGCACTTCCGAGCTGCCCGTGTCCATCGGAGACCGTTGGAAGTGCTTGATGATCTGTTCTTTCTGGTAACCGAACAATGCCATGGGTTTTCCTCCTTAGGGGGTTCTTCCCCGATTAAAAAACAGCGGCTCTCCGCCGCATCCGGATGTGAAAAGCCCCTCATTCCGTTATGGCTATCGAGAATAGGAGCGAATTCACCTCAAATTCCGAATGGAGAACGAATATCGGAGCCGGAGCCCCACGTCAAGGCACAAATCCCTGCAAGCCCGCTAAACTTCAAGGTTTTTGGCCTCCATGACCCATTTAAATGGATTTGGAGGGCGAGACTGCCAGAAAGCCCGAACTTTAAGCATCAGGCCCGATGAAAAACGCGCTTGATCTTATAGAACTGCCCCGGCTGCGGAGCCATCAGAAGAGCGAGCAAATCATCGGTTTCGCGCGAAATCACGCGAACCGGCGGCAAGGCTTCCCCGAAGCGCACCCCTTGAAGAAGCAACGCCCGGAGTCCCCCTGAAATCTGTCCGTTCTTCAAAAGATGTTCGTCCTGCCCCGAGACGTCGATCCGCCGGAAATGCGGAAGCGCGTCTTTGAGCGGAATCCACGCCGGGCCCAGAACGCGGCCATGGCGCTCCGTCTTCTCGTTCCAGAGCTTTTCCAACTGCTCAAGATCGATCGCATGATCGAGCGAGAAGGGCTCGGAATATGTGCGCCGCAAGGATTCAACCACGGCACCGCAGCCCAACTCGTCTCCAACGAAATCCGCCCAAGCCCGCACATAGCTGCCCTTTGAGCACTTCATCTTGAGCATCACACGCGGGCTTTCGACCGATAAGATCTCGAGGTCGTAAAAGTTCATCTCGCGGACGGGCAACTCCGCCGGGCGCTCCCCCCGATGCGCGAGCTCGTAAAGCTTGCGTCCATCGACTTTCACCGCCGAATGCAGCGGGACTTGCAGCTTCAAGCGTCCCTGCGCCATCAGCACCGCCTCGCGGATCTTTTCTTCGGGCACATCGACCGCACTTTCGCGGATCACCTGGCCGGTCGCGTCCATCGAATCGGTTTTTACGCCCAAGCGGATGGTCAGCTCATAACCTTTGTCGCCGTTCAAAAGATAATCTGAAATTTTCGTCGCCTCGCCGATAAGCAAAACTAAAAGACCAGACGCGAGCGGATCGAGTGTCCCCGCATGGCCGATCCCGCGGATTCCCAAAATCCGGCGCACACGATCGACCACATCATGGCTCGTCAAACCCGTCGGTTTATCGATGAGAAGCAATCCGTTCATGGGATTCATCGTCAAATCACTCCGAAGAAGATTCGATTCCAGGCCGCAGGATCAGTCCTCCGACTCGGGATCCGAACCGTCGTCCAGTTCGACCTCCCGCGCGGCTCTCTCAAGACTCAAATCGCGAAGGATGCTTTCGACCTTCAAAGCGTGTTCCATGCCTGTGTCGTAATGGAAGCTGAGCCGTGGGCAATACTTCATCCGCAGACGCTGATTGACCACCTGTTGAACTTCGTGGGCGTGCTCCTGGAGCTCCTCAAGAAGCGCCTTGCGATCGACGTTCGGGTCCAGAGCCGTGATCAGAACTTTCGCGTTCCTGAGATCCTTGCTCGCGACCACTCGGGAGACCGAGATGATCCCCGGCAATTCGCCGCGGCAGCCGTTGATCAAGTAACCTGCAACGATATCGCGGATTTCCCGCTCCACCCGGAGAAGGCGGAAGCCGCCTCCCCGTTTCTGACCCAAGTCACGGGTCTTGCTTCCAGAACTCATCGCTTACAGCTCACGGACAACAGATTCTTTCGTAAACGCCTCGATAATGTCGCCGACTTTGATGTCGTTGAAGTTCTCGATCGCGATACCGCACTCGTAACCTTGCGCGACTTCCTTGGCGTCGTCCTTAAACCGTTTCAGGCTGGCAATCTTACCCGTATAGATAATCTTGCCTTCGCGCACGAGACGGACTTCGGCATTTCTCGTGATCTTGCCATCGGTGACGAACGAACCGGCGATTGTGCCCGCTTTCGGAATATTGAAGATGTTCCGAACTTCGGCGCGGCCCAATTCTTTCTCCACGACTTCCGGAGCGAGAAGCCCCGAGAGCGCTTTCTTGAGATCATCCATGAGGTCGTAAACGATCGTGTACGTCTTGATCTCGACACCCAGCCGTTTCGCCGCCGCCTGTGCCCCGCCATCCGGGCGCACATTGAAGCCGACGACAATCCCTTTCGCCGTGCTCGCGAGCAGAACATCGGACTCGCTGATACCGCCGACAGCGGAGTGAATGAGCTTCACGCGCACCTCGTCCGTCGCCAGCTTCTCGAGCATACCCTTGATGGCTTCGACGGAACCGGCGACGTCCGCTTTGAGAACCATCGCAAGCTCTTTCACGTCGCCTTGCTTGAGCTTCGAGAAAAGGTCTTCCAGCGAGACTTTACCTTTCCGTTCGGCCTCGGCTTGAGACGCCTTCCGGGCCTCCGCGATCTCCTCCGCGGATTTTTCGTCGACGGTCACGTCGAAGCGGTCGCCCGCGAGCGGAACATCGCTTAAGCCGAGAACCTCAACCGGCGTGCTGGGACCGGCTTTATCGACTCGCTTTCCGGTATGATCCATTAAGCTGCGAACGCGACCGGGAACCGAACCGCAAACGATCGATTGTCCGACTTCCAACGTACCTTCTTGCACAAGAAGCGTCGCCACGGGACCACGACCCTTATCCATGCGGCTTTCGATGACAATACCCGTCGCCGAACGTTTGGGGTTGGCCTTAAGCTCCAGAATTTCCGCCAAGAGATAGATTTGCTCAAGAAGCTCGGGCAAGCCCTGCTTCGTGTGAGCGGAAACCGGAACGTAAATCGTATCGCCACCCCACTCTTCGGGAACGAGTTCTTGCTCAGTCAGCTGCTGCTTGACGCGATCGGGGTTGGCGTCCGGCTTATCCATTTTGTTAATAGCCACAATGATCGGCACACCCGCCGCTTTCGCGTGATTCACGGCTTCAATCGTTTGCGGCATCACGCCGTCGTCCGCCGCCACCACTATCACCGCGATATCGGTGACATTAGCGCCGCGGGCCCGCATCGCCGTAAAGGCCTCGTGACCGGGAGTATCGATGAACGTGATCACGTGACCATCTTCGGTCGTTACTTGATAAGCACCGATGTGCTGAGTGATTCCGCCCGCCTCGCCTTGAGCCACGTTCGACTTGCGAATGGCATCAAGAAGCGACGTCTTACCGTGGTCGACATGTCCCATGATCGTGACCACCGGAGGACGCGGCACGGGTTCCGCATTCAAATCGCCGAATGCGGTCGCCTCAAGCAATTGATCCACTGTACGGTGCACGTTTTGCGCTTCGAAACCAAACTCAGGAACAATGAGTGCGATCGTTTCAAAATCAAGCTCGGTGTTCATCGTGGCCATCACACCTTGGCTCATCAAAACCTTGGTGAGCTGGGCCGCCTTGACCCCGAGTTCCATCGCGAGATCCGAAAGCTTCATCGACTGATTGACTTTCACAATCCGCTTCGAAGCTTTGGGCGTGGTGATTTGGGTTTGCAAAGCTTCGCGGTTCAACAGGCCCTTTTTCTTTTTGGGCTGGAACACCATTTCCCGTTTGCGGAATTCCGTAACCAGAAATGTTTGTTCTTCCTCTTCCCTTTCGCGATAGCCGCTCCCGCCGCCTTTCGCGCGCATGCGCTTTTCGTCGAACTTTCTGTTCTTTTCAGAATAATCGTCTTCGATATTGACCGGCGGTGCCGGAGCCACAAAGCCCGTACGCAAGGGACGCGGTCCCATTCCACGCGGACCGCCGCCCGGGCCCATTCCTCCTTGGCGCGCGCCCGGAGGAGGTTGAATACGCGAAAGATCCATGCGGCCGATAATATTCCCGCGAGGTCTATCCGACTTGATACCGCTCGTGGGCCCTTGGCTGGTCATAACGACTTCACGCTTACGGCTTGGAGCCGGAGCGCTCGGTTGAGCTTCGGCGGCACCCGTAGCCGCCGCATCAGCCGAGGCGGCTTCAGACGCTTTTTCTTGTTGAGACGGAGAAACTTGAGCGCCAGCCGCCGCAACGGATTCCGGACCGGGTTCTTCTTTCGAGGCCTGAGCCTGACTGCTTTCACTCACACTCGTCGCCGCGACCTCAGTGCCCCCTTGAACCGTAGGCTTTTCCTGAGCGGCTTTTTCGACCTCAGGCGCGGCGGCTTCGGCCGCTTTCGCGGCGACTTCGGCAGCCGGTTCAGTTTCGGCCGCTTGAGTCTGAGGCTGGGGCGCGGGCTCTTCTTCCTCGGCCTTGCGGCGGATGACGACCTTCGCCGCCGGCTTCTTCACGACCGTTTTCTTCACAGTGCCGCCGGCCGCTTTCTTGACCGTCACCGTCGTCTTACCGGCTTCTTCTTCACCGGCCTTCGCCTTGGCAGCGGTTTTCGATCGGGTGGATTTCTTCTTCTTGCCGGCTTCCGCCTTTTCAGCTTCTTCACGCAGACGGGTCTTGATCTCCTCGATCGTTTCCGGATCAAGCTCGGCCATATGACTGCGAACCGGCAGCTTCCACTCACGGATCTTATCCATGAGGGCCAACGTCTCCATTCCGATCTCTTTTGCGAATTCAAATACTTTCGGTTGACTCACGTTTTCCATCTCTTTGTTCAATTCCGCCTTCCGCTCCGACAGGCACCGTTTTTATTCCACTTTCACCAACAATTCGTGCGCCCATCCTGGCACGAGCGACGAAAATTATTCCGCGTTGCCGCCCGACTCCTCTTGAGCGCCTTCAGCGTCTTCCTTGCTCGCCAAAGCCGCCAATTCCTGACGGAGCCGCTCGTCTGCTTGAGACTTCGCATTGCCCGTCGCCACTTTCTCGGCGGCTTTAACCGGCGCGGTCGGGACCGGCACTCCTTCCTTCGCGTATTTCTCAACCAACGCTTTCGCGTCGGCGATCAGCTTCTCCGCTTTTTCAGGCGACTCGTAGCCGGGGATCGCCATCACGTCGGCCACATTCGCCTCGGCCAAGCTTTGGAAGTTTCCGAAACCGCTCTGGAAGATATTTTGCGCCATGGTCTCAGTCATTCCCGGGATCAACATGAGGTTGAAGATCGCTTCAGCCGTTTTCGCCGCGGCCGCCGCTTCGGAGATGATGTCGAGCTTCCAGCCCGTCAGCTTCGCGGCCAAACGAACGTTCTGGCCTTTCTTGCCGATCGCGAGGCTCAGCTGGTTATCAGGAACGACGATCTCCATTTCTTTATTCGCCTCATCGACGAACACCCGGGAAATTTCCGCTGGTGCGAGGGCATTGCACGCGAACCGCGTGATGTCCTCATCCCAAGGAACGATGTCGATCTTCTCGCCGCGCAATTCTTGAACGACATTCTGAACGCGCGAGCCTTTCATGCCGACACACGCGCCCACCGGATCGACCGACGGATCTTTCGAGTAAACGGCGATTTTCGCACGCACACCGGGCTCGCGGGCCGCCGCCATGATCTGCACAATCCCGTCGTAAATTTCGGGAACTTCCATTTCAAAAAGCTTGATCAGGTACTGTTCGCTCGCGCGCGACATGATGATCTGCGGTCCGCGCGTCGTCTGGCGGACATCCGCGATGTACCCTTGAATACGGTCTCCCGGCTTATACACCTCACCAGGGATTTGTTCGCGCGGCGGGATATACGCTTCGGTCCGTCCGAGGTCGACGACGATCGCGCCTCTTTCAACCCGTCTCGCGATACCGGATGCGATTTCGCCCTTCCGCTGCTCGAACTCGCTGAAAATGATCTCGCGTTCCGCGTCGCGCACCCGCTGCGTGATGATTTGTTTCGCAGTTTGCGCCGCGATCCGGCCCAATTCCGTCGTATCTAACTTGATACCGATTGAGTCGTGGATCTGGATGTCGGGGTTCAACTCGCGAGCTTCATCAAGCGTGATTTCGATCTCTTCGTCGACGAAGTCTTCAGGCGCCACGACTTCCTTGAACTCGTACAACTCGACTTCGCCAGTTTCCTCGTTATAGGTAGCCTCGATCTCCCGGTAAGTGCCGTACTTTTTGCGCGCGGCCACCAACATCCCTTGGATAACGGCATCGATCACGACCTGTTTGTCGATCCCCTTATCCTTGCCCACTTGTTCGATCATCCGACTCAATTCGGAGAAATTATCGCCTGCCATTTCGCCTCTCTCTGAACGTTGAAAGCTTTTTTTTGAGCTTTCAGCGGAAAAACGTCCGCTCTGTTTTCAGCCCTTTTTCAATTACACTCTTGCTTTTGGGATTCTCTCGGAGTTGCCGAATGAAAGCCGCACGACGTTCTGTCGGCCTTTTCAGGTCCGGCGCCTCTTCGAGGCCCACTGAGGGCCACCGAAGCGACTCGCCCTCAATAGCGACCCGCTCCAAAGGCCCGGTTCACCTCAGCTTTTGGCTTTCCCCTTCTTCTGATGCGACTTCTTCTTTTCAGAAGGTTCGGAAAACTCAAAAACCATGTGCGCTTTTGTAACTGATTCCAGTGGCACGAAAATTTCGGCCGCCGAATCTTCCAATTCGATCTCAAGCCGCAAGCTTTTCTCATCGAAGGCTTTCAGAATGCCTTCGACCTGCTTGGTTTTGCCGAGCGCTTGAGCCAAGCCTTCGTTGAACTGCGCCAGCGGCGCAAAAGCCCTGACCGAAATTTTCTTTCCTAAGGCCTTTTCGTAGTGTCTTGGCTCCCGCAATACGCGCTCGAGGCCGGGACTCGAAACCTCGAGGTTGTAAGCCCCTCCCGGGACGAGGTCTTCGACGTCCAACAACAAATTCAATCCGCGCGAGACGTTCGTGCAATCGTCGATCGAAACTCCGCCTTCAACGTCCTTATCGATGAAAACGCGCAGAGTACGGCTTCTGCCGCCCCCTACGAATTCGATATCGTAGAGGTAGCACCCCTCGCGGGCCGCCACTTCTTCCGCCATCTGGCGGATCTGATTCAAAGTCTGTGCGTTCATGCGCGTGTCAGTCTTCCCCGGGAAATCGCCGGTTGGGCAATCGACGCGTGTTCGATTGCACCAAAAAAAAAGGCCCTAATAGGGCCACCACTACTTGCCTTAACTACAGTGGCAGTTGATATCAGATAACCCCCTCAAACGCAAGAGTTTATCCGTAGTTATAAAGCACGGCCGTCCCTCCATCGGCATAATAACCGCGCCTTCTTCCCACTTCCCGGAAGCCAAGATTCTCGTATAGCCGCCGAGCAGGTTCATTCTCCTCGTGCACCTCAAGCCAGATGGACTTTCCCTCAGGTTTCACCTCGATCACTTTCGAAAGGAGAGCTCTCATTAGCCCTTGCCGCTTTGCATTATTTCGAGTTGCGAGAAATCCGATTTCCCAGGCCTCACCGACATCGCGATAAAGCACAAAAGCGCGAATCTGTTGCGATGCATCGCGAAGAACCAATCCGCCGTGCTCACACTCTTCGGCGACTTGAGACAATTCCCACCGAGGACCGATCGGAAACTCGGAATACCGATAAACCTCTTCGATGAGCGCGAAGATCTCGCCCGCATCCTGCGGGCGAACCGGCTCAAAAAGAAAACCCCGCACGTCCGCCATTCAGCACCTGATCACCCAGCGATGAAATTTCGCGCTTTGTATTTGCGCCGAAGAACTTCTCGCCATTCCGAGAGCCGTCGTTCCGTTTGCTGCTTAATCAGAAACGTCTTGATATTGTCCTTGAACGCCGAAAACGGGAGGCTGCCGAACTTGAGGCGATTTCTTCGGTAATAGGCCAAGGCGTCCTCGTCCGTAACGGGCGCCAACTGCGGATCACTTTTTAGGCGTTCAAACTCTTTGGCGATCAACTTGCGCTCGACCATCTGGCGTAATTCCTCGGAAGAAACATCGAGCTGTTTCCAACCGGAGTTGTGCGCCCAAACCTCATGAACAGCCTGAATAGCGGAGGCCACGTCAAAACGTCCGGAGGGCTGCGTGGAAAGCAGTTTCGCTTCCAGATAGACCGCCCACTCGTCCAGAACTTTACCGACTTCTGCCGGGAACGTTTTCCCCTGCTCGTCGAGAATCTGCAACTTAACCGATGCTTCTCCCCCCTTTGCTTTGAGCGCCTTTTCGATCGCGTCGTTGATCTTGACCTCACGGCTCGTCACGATGTGCTGGTCGACCTCGCCGACAGCCCGGGTTAGAACGCGCGCGGCCGATCTTTTGGCAGCTGGAGTTTCCCCCGCCTCCTTGGCCGATCGTCCCGACACCGTATTCGCATGGCCACCGAGAGGAAGAGCCCAAATAAAGAACATGAAACTGATTGAAACGATTGAGGGGCGAATCACAAAAACAGTTTGTCAGATCCCGCCGCAAAAATAAAGGCTCTCGGGAGTCAGCACCGAGAGCCTTTTCCGTTATCGCAACTGAACATGGGACCGACTTGACTGAACCACAGTCGGTCCCGGCGTCGATCTTAGAACGTGAACCGTCCAACCAAGTTCAGCATGTAGTAGTTCAGACGTTCCGGATCGTTCTTCGTTTGCGACAGGACGAACGATTCGCGCGGCCGCAGATTCTGTTTGTATCCCAGGTTGGTCATATACCGGAAGTCGACGCCGACCGCGAAATTGTCGGTCACTTGCAGATCGGCTCCAGCCAACGCACCGACGTCAACAGCATCCGACGTGCGGAATTCGAAGGAATCGAAGCTGTAAACACGGCGGGTGTACGACAGGAGGGCACCAGCCAACGGACGGAAGCGGCCCGGCAAGATCGCGTACTTCAAAGCCGCCGACACGCTGTATTGGCGCATGTCAACGATCATCGGGTACGGCGAAGGATAGTAACCACCCCAAGCGTTGTAGTACAGTTTCTCGATCTGGTAGTTGCCGTAGGTAAATGCGCCTTCCGCGATCAAACGGTCCGGCAGCATCGTACCGACAGCGAAACCGAATCCGAGCGAGCTGTTGACGTTCACGACTTGGTCGTAATTACCAAAGCTCGCGAAACCCGAAATATAGTATTCAGTGCGCTTGTGGGGTTTCGCTTCTTCGAGCGCCGCACGGATTTCCGCGCGGATGTCGACTTTCTCGGCTTCTTTCAAATCGTCATCATCGCCGTACTCTTCAGCGGCCGTTTTATAACGGGCTTTCGAAGGCTTCTCAGCCTGCTCGACGACCACCGGAGCCGCGATCACTTGCTGAACCGGTTGAACTTGCGGAGCCGGAGTCGGGGCCGTTTCCGTCACGACCGGCGCGATCGCGCTGTTGAATTTTTCCCGGCGTTTCATTTCATCCTCGATCCGCGCACGCTCAAGCGCTTGCACGATGCCGTCTTCCGTCGCAGCTTCCGTCGCCTGACGACGCTTACGCATCAGTTCGGCTTGGGACGGAGTGAGCGGCGAATCTTGGATCACCGAAACGGGCTGTTCTTGAACCTGAGCCTGAGCCGACTCTTGGTTCGCACCCTGATAGCTTTGCACGCGCTGGTTGTTGAGGATCACGATCGGCTGGCTTTGCGGCGCAACGTTAGCCGGTGTGGGCTCCGCAACAACTTCCACTGAACTCGCATCCGCACCCAATTCGTCGGCGACCGTGCGAACGCTGACTTCTTCCTGCGCCAAAGCCGCCACTGGGCCGGCAACCATCAGAGACAATATGGCCAACAAAGCTTTCATAAACCTGACTCCCTTTTTTTCTTTCCGCCCGAGATTCACTCTCGAGTGCGGCCGTGAATGAATGACGTTCACGGCCCGGCTGGAGCAAGCCGCGTGCCGAACTGCCGCTTCGTTCCGAAGGCTATTTTTGGGCGTCAGCTCGCATTAAAACGGCAATGGCAAATTTCACTCGGTAGGAGCAACAGGGTGGGAATGCACCAGCATGTAGAAGAAACATGCTTAAAATGAAAACACTTCAAGTCGCTTCCAAAATCCGTCACTGCCCCCACCCCCTCTCCGTCATATGGCGTGGTGAGGTTTCGTGCCAGGCTCCTCGGGAGGCACATAAAAGAACCAAGATTTTGTGTCGATATACTGGGAGTTTAGGAACCCGCAGCG
>Ga0207864_1002230_pt1 | contig 18707 bp, 19 predicted proteins | sample HigsolmetaAR202D_FD_184834 | JGI IMG/M metagenome (GOLD analysis project Ga0207864, IMG submission 184834) | Ionic liquid and high solid enriched microbial communities from the Joint BioEnergy Institute, USA - AR20-2-D (SPAdes) (version 2) ... | reverse complement strand
GTACGCCAGCTTCACCTTCCTTCAAGATCGCAACGATCTGCGACTCTGTGTGTTTTGACTTCTTCATGGACTCTCCCTTCGCTAGGAGAGTCTAGCTCCAACTGTCTACAATTAGGGGAAGCTTACGCTATCGCGCCGCGGAGGCGAAAGTAAGGCCGTGGTTCAACTTGTTTATCTCGATCGTCATCGCCGGCATTCTCTTCAGTCAGTGGTGACGAACGAAACCTCTTAGCTTTTAGCCATAAGAAGGCGCTTCCTTCGGCGATTGCCGATTTATTCAACCGAACGCTTGACCATGCTGGCGATCGGCGTATAGTTAACCGCATGGTTAAGGAAAGTGCCGAGACGCTTGATCTTGTCTTCCGAGCCCTAGCTGACCCCACGCGTCGGCGTATGCTGCGAAGCCTTGCGGCGCGCGAGCGTACGGTGAGTGAGTTGGCCGCCCCGTTTCGGATGTCGCTTGCGGCGGTGTCGAAGCACGTTCGTGCGCTCGAGGAAGCGGGGCTCGTGCGACGTACCGTGCGCGGTCGAACGCACTATTGCCGGCTGAATCCCAAGCCGCTGAGCGCTGCGCACGAGTGGCTCGGCTTCTACGAACGCTTCTGGAATGAGCGTCTCGATGCGCTGGAGGAACTGCTCCGGCATCCGGACCGGGAGGATGACTGATGGGCGAGCTCGGTAAAGTGACTGCACCCGGAACGTTGCGCATCGAGCGGCGTCTGCCCGGTTCGATCGAGGAAGTGTGGACCTATCTTACGGACTCAACGAAGCGCGGCAAGTGGCTCGCTCCGGGTGAGATGGAGCTCAAGGTCGGCGGCCGCGTCGAGCTCAAGTTCCAGCATGCCGATCTGTCGCCGCATGTCGAGTCGCCGCCTGAGAAGTACAAGGATCTTGAAAACGGCGACACCGTGCATGGCCGCATTACGCAGCTCGATCCGCCGCACTTGCTCAGCTTCACTTGGGGCGAAGCTTCCGACTCTTCGGAGGTGACCTTTCAGTTGAAAGCGGAAGGCGCCGACGTGTTGCTCACGGTCACGCAGCGCCGCCTCAGCGACCGCGGCGAAATGTGCAACGTCGCAAGCGGTTGGCACACGCACCTCGACATCCTGCTCGACAACCTTCACGGCCGCACGCCGCGGGGTTTTTGGTCCGCACACTCCGAGGTACAGCAGGAGTACGAGCGCGTCTTGCCGAGAGAGAAGGCGATCGTTCGCGTGAGCCGCGACTTCGCTGCGCCGGCGGAACGTGTCTTCGACGCGTGGATCGAGCCGGGCGTGGTGTCGAAGTGGCTGTTCAAGACGCCGAACGGCACGATCGTGCGCGCAGAGATCGACGCGCGAGCTGGAGGAAGCTACTCGATCGTCGACCGTCGCGAAGAAGGCGACGTCGAGCATCGCGGTACCTATCTCGAATTCGATCGACCCAGGCGGCTCGTGTTCACTGTGCAGGTGCCGAAGTATTCGGAGGAAGTGGACTGCGTCGCCATCGACATCGTGCCGACGAGCACGGGGTGCAATCTCGTGCTCACCCACGAGCTCTCGCCGGAGTGGCTGGAGCAGACGCGGCACGGATGGGAGACATTGTTCGACGCGCTGGCGCAGGCGCTGCGCGTGTAGGGCAGCGCTCGCGCGTATCCGTGGGGTTCCGCTGCGGCGTATCGAGCAGCGGGCATTCTTCGCGACCGCTGCCTTGTTGGTTCTTAGTTCTCGAAGTAATCCACTGCGCCGACTTCCGCAACTTGCGGATCGTTGAAGGCCATCAAGGCCTTGTGCGCAGGATGCACCTGGTATTCGCGCAGCTCTTCGAGCGAGTTGAAGCGCATCGCGAGCATGACGTTCCAGCTGCGCGCACTGCGGAGCACGTCGCGGCCCACTTCGAGATCGCGCATCGTGGGGATGCTCTCGGGCAGAGCGCGCGTCATCCGAATGAATTCGTCGATGTGCGCGTCGCTCGTGCCCGGCTTGTACTTGATGAAGACGAAATGTCTCAGCATGCGACTTCGCTCAGAGCAGGGCGGCCGACTCGTGCGCCGGGAGGAATGAGCGACGGAGCGGCATTGAGGCGTTCCGCAGCGAAGCCCGCCGCCACCTTGTAGCGGTGCATGAATTCGTCGCGCTCGGCCTTCGGGATCACCTCGTCGATGTTCTCGAACACGCCGCCGCAGCGCTCATCGAGCAGATTGAGAATGCCGAAAGGACCGGCGCCGCGATTGCGCAGGATCAGCGGCGAGATTTCCGGGCACAGCTTCTCGTCGTATGCCGCGAGCGCTTCGGCATTGACGCCGTGCTCGAGCATCATGGCGCCGAGCACGCGTGCGTCGACGATCGCCTGGCTCGCGCCGTTGGAGCCGGTCGGGTACATCACGTGCGCGGCGTCGCCGAGCAGCACGACATTGCCGTCGCGCCAGGTGTCGACGGGCTCGCGATCGACCATCGGATACACGAACACTTCCGATGCGCCGCGAATCATCGCGGGGATGTCGATCCACTCGTAGTTCCACTGCGTGAAGTGATGGATGAACTCCTCGTGCTTCACCTTGCGGTTCCAGTCGCTCTCGGGCCAGCTGCCCGGGTTGTCGACGGTGATCTCGGCGATCCAGTTGATGTCGGCGAGCCCGGTGTCCGGGTCCGGCGCCGAAATCGGATAGAACACGACGCGCTTGCGGTGCGTGCCCAATCCCACGAACGAGGCGCCGGTGCGAATGGGTTTGGCGCGCGTGACGCCGCGCCACATGATCGCGCCGCCCCAATGAATCGGCGGCTGCGCCGGATGCATTTGCTGGCGCACGGCCGAATGCAGCCCGTCGGCGGCGATCAGCAGGCGGCCTGCCGCTTCCCAGCGCTCGCCGTCGCGGTTCTGCAAGAGCGCGGTGACGCCTTTGCCGTCCGGGTGATTGCGATAGCCGGTGACCTTGACGCCAGTGGTGATTGCCTGCGGTCCGATCCGCTCCAGCACCGCGCGATAGAGCAGCATCTGCAGCTTGCCGCGATGGACGGAGTACTGCGGCCAGTTGTAGCCGGCGCGCAAACCGCGCGGCTCGGTGTACACGTCCTTGCCGTTGAGACCGACCAGCGCCCATTCGAGCGTCTCGACGCCGATGGTGGAGAGTGCTTCCGGGCCGATGCCCATTTCGTAGAGCTCGCGCACGGCGTTGGGCTGCAGGTTGATGCCCACGCCCAGCGGCTTGAGCTCCGGGACGGTTTCAAAGATGTGGCACGGGACTCCGATCTGGTGGAGCGTGAGCGCGGTGGCGAGGCCGCCGATGCCGGCGCCCGCGATGAGGACTGGACGCTCGCTCATTGCGCCTCACGACGGTAGCCGCCGTTCCTGCCGTGGTGCTCGTTGGTATTCGTGATGTCGTGTGTCGCCGGTCCTTCGAGGGCGATGCCGTCGGCGACGGCGCGGCCCCAGGCCGGCTCGGCGGTGTGGGTCATGGAGCGAATCCAGTATCGAGTGTCGCGAAAGGTGCGAATAGTACTTGTATACGATCCCGGGTCACAGGCCGGAGGGGCGCGTTATACGACATATTCTCTTTGGGCCCTGGGGACTGGGCCCTGGGCGCTGGCCAGAGAAGGGCGCGGGTCGCGCCCTCAAGACTACGGGCTACGGGCTACCGCCGGGCGCTGGGCTCTGGGCTCTGGGCGCTGGCCAGAGAAGGCGCGGGTCGTGCTCTCAAGACTGCGGGCTACAGGATATGGGCTACAGGCTACGGGCTACAGACTTCGGGCTACCGCCGGGCGCTGGGCACTGGGCTCTGGGTGCTGGTCAGAGAAGGGTGCGGGTCGTGCTCTCAAGACTGCGGGCTACAGGCTACGGGCTACGGGCTACAGACTTCGGGCTACAGGCTACGGGCTACAGACTTCGGGCTACTGCCGGGCCTGCTGGGCACTGGGCTCTGGCCGGAACAAGGCGCGCACTGCGCGCTTTGTCCTCCTGCCTCCAGCCTTCCGCTTCCAGCCTCCGGCCCCCTCGGCGCGCCTCAATACGCCGCATCCAGTCCGATCAGAATGTAGTGCTCCTTCGTCTGGTGCCCGACGAACGGTGGGCCGCTCGTGTCCTTGGAGAGCAGATCGACGTTGGCCTCGAGCACGCCTTTGAGGTTGCGCATGAAGTAGTACGAAGCGCCGACGGTCACCGAATTGATCGCGATGCCTTTGAAGATCGTGTCGGTGTCGTCGAAGTCGCCGGCATCCGCGTAGTTGTAGAGTAGCGAGAACGCCCAGCGTTCGTTGCGGATGTAGTCGATGCCCGCGAAGCCGCCGAACCACTCGTAGTCCTTGCCGGGTGTCTCATCGAGGAAGTCATCCCAGCGATTCCACAGCGCCTGCGCGTACCAATGCACGTTGCCGGCGAGGTTTCCGGAGAGATCGAGCCCGACGATCCGTTTGTCCGTGTTGCGCACGCTGGTCGATTGACCGGCTTCGCCGCTCGCGCCGCGCTGTTCGCCGGTGAGTCCGAACACGCCGACGCCCACAGGGCCGATGTCGAAACCGACGCGGCCGAAGATCGACTTGCGTGAGTCGTTGTCGAACAGTCGATCGGGTCGACGATAGCCAGGACTGTCGATCGGGAAGTTCTGCTCGATGCCGCTGCCGTTGACGAAGCCGACGGCGATGTCGAGCGGACCGGCACTGCGATCCAGGATGATGCCGCGATCGTAGGTCACGCCAGCAGCTCGATAAGCATAGAAGTCCTGAAACGTGAGCCGTACTTCGCGCGGGAACATCAGGTCGGATACTTGGAATTGCCCGAGCTGCGCACCGATGCCGGTGCCGAATACGTCATCGTGTCGAAACCACGCGTCCTCGATGAGCGCTTCGTTGTTGCTGCCTTTCTCGGCAAAGATTCCGTAGAAGTAGAACGTGATGTGCTCGGAGAGCGGCGCGCTCGAGAGCAGCTTGATGAGATAGGGCGCCTGAAAGTCGAAACTCGTATCCGCCGTGCGTGCGCCGGTGGAGACGTCGATGTCGGCGCCTTCGTCTCGTCCTTGCACGAAAACCTGTGCACGGATGGCGAGCGGCAACGACTTCGGCAGTGCAAGGCGTGAGTCGCCGAGATCCATCATGGTGTCGCGCCACTGCGGCAGTCGGTAATTCATGGCCGCAAACTGTTCGCCGAACGCATTGAGGCGCGGGAAGGCTTGATGGCAGGCAACGCAGCTGATGTTGTACTGCCGTGCGAAGGCGGGCATGGCGCTCGCCCGAATCGTGAACATGCCTTGTATGGCGATCAGTAGGCAGATGCAAATGAGCGAACGCGAGCGCATGAGACGACCTCCAAGTCAGCGGTGAGCGTTGCCGACCGCAGATTACTCCTCGTGCTGACGGATGAGTCCTGCGTCAAGCACATTCCCTTATTCGCTACGTAGGCGCTGCATTCTTTGGCTGTAGACTCTAGGCCATAGGCTGTGGCCAAGCGCTTGCGTGACGCGTGCAGAGGCGTCGCTGGAGCCACGCAAAGTGTCCTCTTTTGTCCGTCGCGCCGAACGAATCGCTCGCTCGGGAATGTAAATCGGAAAACTTTGCTCGCGTTCGCGGGCGCTCGCTCGATGGTTTTTACAGCCGAGTGAACCGGCGAACAAAAGGTGAGATCATCAAGCCGGATCGCGAAGCGAGCAGACGACGATATGAAACGACCGGAAGGACAAGGGCCCAACTCTTCACAGTCCGATGTGAACCAAGGCGCTGCGCCCGCACCGGAGCCCGCGACGCACAGCGAAGTGCAAACCAAGCTCGACCTGGCGCGTCAGTTCATCGACATGGGCGATCCCGATAGCGCGCGGCACATGCTGAGCGAAGTGCTCGAGGAAGGCGACGCCACGCTGAAGCGGGAAGCGCAGCGGCTGATGGATTTGCTTCCCTAGATACCGAGCGGAAGCGGGCTCGCTTCTGGAGAGGATACAAGTGCTGAGCCTGGCCACGATGGCCAGGCTCAGCGTAGACAACGTCGGAAATATAAAGAGAGCGGAGAGCTGCCGCTCGCGAGGCGCGCAGCGCGTTACTTCTTCGCGGGCACCAATCTCACGATCTGACCCATCTTGCCGTAGCGCTCGATGGCGACATAGATGTAGCCGTCGGGTCCGGTGTGGATGTCGCGGATACGGCCGAAGTTGGGAATCAAGACTTCCTGCTTCACCGCGCGATCTCCTTTGATCTCCACGCGACGCAGCTCCTGCGAGGTCAGCGAGCCGAGCAGCATGTGATTGCGCCAGCGCGGGAAGCGCTTGCCCGTGTAGAACGCGATGACCGACGGCGAGATCGACGGCGTCCAGTAGGCGGCTGGGTCTTCCATGCCCGGGCGCGAAGTTTCATTGCTGATGATCGAGCCGTCGTCATCGACGCCATGCGTCACGACCGGCCAGCCGTAGTTCGCGCCCTTCTTGATCAGGTTGAGCTCGTCGCCGCCCCTCGGGCCATGCTCCGTCGACCACAGGAATCCGGTGCGTGGATCGCGCGCCAAACCTTGCGGGTTGCGATGTCCGTACGACCAGATCGCGCCGAGCGCGCCGTCTTGCTGCGCGAACGGATTGTCGTTCGGCGTGCTGCCGTCGTCGTTGACGCGAAAGATCTTGCCGAACGGATTCGAGGTGAGCTGCGCGGCGTCGCGTTGGCCGCGATCGCCGATCGAGAACATGAGCTTGCCGTCCACGAACAGCAGTCGCGAGCCGAAGTGGATGTTGGACTCGATGTAGTCGGCCGGCGTCGGCGCCCAGACGTCCTCCTGATCGACCCAGCGTCCGTCCTTGATGCGGCCGCGCACGACGCGCGTCATCGAGGTGCCGAGCTCGCTGCCGGGCTCCGAGTACGACACATAGATCCAGCCGTTGCGCTTGTAGTTCGGATGCAGTGCCAATCCCATCAAGCCGCCGTCCTGCCGAGCCCACACTTCCGGAAATCCGGCGACGGGCTCCGACACGGAATCCTTGCTCACGAAGCGCAAGTTGCCGGGGCGTTCTGCGACCAGGATTCGCCCGTCAGGCAGGAACGCAAATGACCACGGCACTTCGAGGCCGTTCGCGACGATCTCGACGGAGAACTTCTCGAGCTCGGATTCGAAGACCTTGTTCTCGAAGCTGGCGATCGATTGCTGCGCCTGCGTTTCGAAGAAGTCCCGAATCGTCGTGATGAGATTCGCGAGCGAGGCGATCTGCTCATCGCTCAATGCGCCCTTGAACGCTGGCATGCCGTTGGCGACGATGCCGTTCTTGATCACTTCCTCGATCTCATCGCGGGTCTGTGCGTGCCGCAATGAGCCGCGCGACAGGGCAGGTGCGCGCGCGCCGACGAAGCCTTCGCCGTGACACGAGGTGCAGTACTGGGTGGCGACGGCATACGCCTGTTCGTCGAATGGCCAACCGGCAGCACCGCAGGAGCACGCGAACATCAGCGCGCAAGAAGCAAAGAGGACTTTCTTGAACATAGAGTCGTGATTGTTGTTTCGAGAAACATCCGCACAGTCCAGCAACGGCGCTCCCAGCCGTGACGATGCCTCGACGGACCTGCGGTGATTTCAAGAGGAGCTGCGTTGTGGTGCTCGCCCAACACGCACTGGTGAGTGGTAAGGCGCTCGCGGTCCGTTTTTAGCAGATACGACTTCGAACAAGTGTGAAGAAAACGACAATGCCGAAATCTTAGCAACCGCGACCGCGGGATTTGTCCTAGCCTCAAAGGTTCTTTTCATTCGCGGACGGTATCGTCCGGCTGGTCGGTTCCTTGGCGGAGCCTTTGCGTCGTGGTGCGAGTGAGACCTCGCTACGCCTGATGTCTTTTTCTTGGCGAGCGGTCGCGAGTGGAGGTATCGAGAGAAGAGCGTCCGCCGTCGACCCGCGGCGGACGCGAGAAGTCAGGTTACCTTCCGGTGCGCAGAACGAACGACCGATCCGTCGGTCGCATCGTGGGTCGATGGATCCGAAGCTGGATCCGCACCGAGCGAGTTAGCGCGCCGGATAGACCGGCGTGATCAGATTCGGGGTGTGTTCGTACTTGCTGCGGCTGGCCCACAGGATGCCGCGCTTCAAGATCGTCATCGCCTCAGGCACGTCGAACACTTCGGGCTGATGGCCGAGCGAGGTGTAGAACACGCGGCCCTTGCCGAAGACCTTCTTCCATACCACCGGCATGGTGGCGCCATCGACCCAGTAGTCGTGCTTGCCGTCGAACGTGGTCGTCGCCAGCACCTTGTTGTTCGGGTCGACGTGCATGTAGTACTGCTCGGAAACGACGTCGAAGTCGTCCAGGCCGTACGTGATCGGATCTTCGTGATCGATGATGTTCACGCGGTACTTCACGCCGTCGTTGCCCGGGTGCGAGACCCATTGGCCGCCGATCATGTACTCGTACGCTTGCGACTCGTGGAACGCGTCGGCAAGGCCGCCGTGCCAACCCGCGATGCCGGCGCCGTTCTTGACGGCGGTCAGCAGGCCCTTGACCTGCGCCGGGGTGATTTTTTCCTGAGTGAAGATCTGCACGATCAGGTCCACTTCGCTCATGTACTTCTCATCGGTGTACGGCTCGAGGTTCGGCGAGACCCGCACTTCGAAACCTTCCGACTGCAGCCACGGCACGATGATGTCGCGGAAACGCTCCGGCGCGTGGCCGTCCCAACCGCCGTAGATGAACAGCGCTTTGCGGGGTTGGTCGGCGGCGAAGCTGGAGGCTGAAAAGATCAGGGCGAGGAGAGAGAACCAGACAATTTCGCGCAGTCTCTTCAAGTGATTCATTTTGTTTCCTCGTCAGTAACTTCACTTTCTCACGGCTACATCGCGCCGGACTGGGCGAAAGCCATTCCACCAGCGAATGCCGGCGAGGGCGAACGATAGCACTCGCAACACATTAGCCCAAAGCCTGACGGGCGGGCATCAAGAACGGTCAAATCGGCGTGCCGGCAGCCGTGCGCTTGCGCGGTACGCGCAGCTTTTCCGAGGGAGGAGAGAACGGTTGCAGCCGCATAATGACCAGCGGCGCTTTGAGGAAGACAGCCGACGCGAATTGCGCGCGTCGGCTGCCGTGCACGAGTCGTCGCGACTTACTTCACCATGCCGTGCATCTTGAGCCAGCTCACGAAGGCGTTGAACCAGCCGGTGCTCGTCGTTTCCTTCTGGTACATGCCGAAGCCGTGGCCGCCCTGCTCATAGAGGTGGAACTCCACGGGGCGCTTCGCGGCTCGCCAGCTGTCGATGAGGCCATAGCCGGCGTTCGCGAAGAACGGATCGTCCGCGGCCAGCGCGATGAACAGCGGCGGCGCATCGGCCGGCACTTCCATCGGCATGAGCGGGCCGTAGATGTTGCCGATGAAGGCGGGCTTCGCATCGGGCACGGCCGTGGTGGTCGCCATCGTCAGCATCGCGCCGGCCGAGAAGCCGATCATGCCGATGCGGTTCGGGTCGATGTTCCACTCGGCAGCGCGCTTGCGAATCAGCGCAAACGCCGCGCGAGCGTCGTCGAGCTGCGGCTTCATGCCGGCCAGCATGTCGCGCGGCTCAGGACGACGCGGGGGCGGAGACGCATCGCCGCCGCCGGAGAACATCTGCTGCATGGACCGCTCGAACTCGCCCATGTCGGCCGGCGTCTGGATCAGGCGGTACTTGAGCACGAACGCCGCGACGCCTTCGCGCGCCAGCGCACGCGCCACGTCCCAGCCTTCGTTCTCCATGGACAAGGTGCGGAAGCCGCCGCCCGGTGCAACGATCACCGCCGCGCCGCTCGCCTTGCCGGGATCCGGGAAGAACGGCGTCAGCGTCGCGATCGTCACGTTGCGCGCGAAGTGGCTGCCGTACTGCTTGTGCCACGCCTCCTGGTTCTTCGCATCCGGCAGCGGACCCGTGCCGAGCTCGATCGCGTTGGGCTGCGGCGGAATCGGAATGGGCGTCATCTTGTCGTCCTGCGCGTGAGCTGCCGATGCAAGCAGCGCCGCCAACGCGAAGCCGGCCGACATCAAACGCAAGGGGGCTGACCCCGCAATCGTTCGCTTTGTCCAGAAGCTTTGCATTTCTTCTCTCTCTTGTGCAGGTCTGGGATGGTGGCAAATCAAACCATATCGCGCCGTCGATTGAGAAGCGTCGCGGCGCCGTGCCACTGAAACAAAATGCAAACCTGCCGGGTATTGCTGGCGTCAGATAGCCAGATTCGTATGAACCGATGCATGTCACGCTAAGTTGCGCAGACGCTTCGCTGTTGCGTATCCGACGCGTGGGCAATGCCGAGTCGAAATGCACATCGCCGATATGAACAAGAAGTTCGTTGCCCTGTGCGTGCTCCTGATCGCGCTCGCTGGATGCGCGAAGCGCGACTCGTTCGCACCTGGGTACGACTACAAGATCGATCTCACTGCAATCGACAACGACGAGCTGCTCGTCGAGCTCTCCTTTCATGGCCATTCGGACGATGCCAGCCGTTTCTGCTTGCCCAAGATCGTGCCCGGCATCTATGACGCGCTCGACTATGGGAAGTTCGTCGATGGCCTCGCGGCGTTCGATTCAAGAGGGCGGGCGCTCGCGGTCAGTCAGCTCGATCCGAATTGTTGGGAGATAGCGGGAGTGCAGGGCGGCGTCACGCTCAAGTACAACGTGAACGATGGGTGGGAGCGCTTCGACTTCGAAGGTATCCGGCCCTATCGCTCGTCCGAGAGTCACTTCGATCGATCGGTGGTCATCCTGAATGCGAACTCCGTGTTCGAATACTTCGTGCAGAACGAGCATCTGCCGTTCAGGATCAGCGTGATGAAGCCGGAGAGATTCTTCGGCGCGACGAGCCTGACGAAGACGAAATCGGCCAAGAACGAGGATCGATATCTCGCGCCGAACTATCGGGCGTTGGTGGATAGCCCCATGCTGTATGCACCGGCGGATGCCGTGACCTTGAAGTTGCCCGGAATCAGGGTGGAGGTGGCGGCTTATTCGACGTCGGGTAAGCAAATCGCCGCCGAGCTGGCTCGGCATATCGAGCCGCTCGTGAAGAATCAGATCGAGTACTTGGGCGGCAAGCTCGCGACCGACACGTACACCTTCATCATCTACCATGCGGAGAACCAGGAAGACGGCCGGAGCTTCGCCGACGGCTTGGAGCACAACCAGTCGACGCTCGTCCTGATCTATGCGCCGTTGGACATGGAGGTTCTGAAAAGCCATGTCTTCAACTTGGTGAGCCATGAGTTCTTTCACACCCTGATCCCGTTGGGACTGCGCTCTCACGAGCTCGCCAATTTCGATTTCAATCATCCGCGCTTCTCCAAGCACCTCTGGCTATACGAGGGCATGACGGAGTACTTCACCGTGCACATGCCAGTGAAGCAGAAGATGGTGACGCTGGCTGAATTCATCCGCACGATCGAAAGCAAGATCGCCGCGATGAGAAGGTTCGACAATTCGGAGCCCTTCACCGAACTGAGCAAGAACGTGCTGAGCCGGTCCGATCAATACATGAACGTCTACTTCAAGGGCGCGCTCATCAATCTCTGCTTGGATATCGAGCTCAGGCGGCTGAGCGATGGGGCTTATGGCGTTCAGGATCTGGTCCTGGATCTGGCGAAGAAATACGGCAGGGACAAGCCGTTCAACGACGATGAGCTATTCGACGAGATCCACGAGATCACGGGGCATCCAGAGGTCAGAGAGTTCATCGCGCGCTACATCGAGGGCGAAGAAGAGCTGCCGCTCGAGGAGGCATTGCAGTACGTCGGTCTCGATCTCGATATCGAAACGGGACGGATCGCAGAGATCGAGGGCATGTCCGAAGCGCAACGGCGCTTGCGGATGTCCTGGATCGATCAGTAAGCAGTGCGCCCGCGGATTTCGGAAAAGACGAGCGGTGTTCTGCCTGCCGGTGGCATTGTTCGATCGTCGTAGGCGCTGACTCGAGCTAAGCGTTGATAAATAACTTCGCCAGTTTCGCTACGGATGCGCTGTATTGATGCGAAGCGGCGCTGTTAGGCTTCTCCTGCGCTCCTTCCTGTAGCGCTACCGCGTAACTCAAAGGGATTTTGTATCTATGATCAAGTTGATTCAGCTCGACGGGTTTCAGCTGCGTTGCGACATCCTCGAAAAGCCTGGAGCTCCGGCGCTTCTCTTGCTCAATCCGCTCGCCGCAAGCCTAGAAGTGTGGGATGGCCAAATGGCCGATTTCAGTCGAGAGTTTACGATCGTACGATTCGATGCTCGCGGTCACGGGCAATCGCAGCCCGGGCCGTTGCGCGAGCTCACGATGGAGCAACTTTCTCAGGATGCGCTGGCCGTGCTCGATGCGTTTGGAATCAAGCGGGCGCATATCTGCGGGTTGTCGATCGGCGGCATGATGGCGATGCAAATTGCAACGCGCTATCCGGAACGCGTTGCCAGTCTCGTCTTGTGTTGCACGACGCCTTACATGTCGACCGCGGCGATGCGAGAACGGATCGAGATTGCAGCGACACGCGGCGTTGTCGCGCTTGTGGATGGCATCCTCGAGCGCTGGCTCACGGAGCGATTTCGGACGGCAGAACCGAAGGAAGTCGCTCGTCTTCGTGAAATGTTGCTGCAAACGAGCGCGGCGGGATTCATCGCCAGTGCGGCGGCCATTCGCGATATGGATCAGCGCGAGACGATTCGGGCGATCCAGGCGCCGACGCTCGTCGTTGCGGGCGCTCATGATCCGGGTATGCCGCCGGCTCAAGCGGAGCAGATTCTCAGTGCGATTTCCGGCTCCCGTCTCACCATCCTGGATGCAGGACACTTGCCGAACGTTGAACAGCGCGAGGCATTCAATTCCACCGTGTTGGAGTTTCTGAGGTCGGTTGAGGGGCGCGGGCAAACGCAGCTCTCTTGAGCTCCGGATCGTTCGGGTCGCTGTCTCGATGGCTTGGGACCTATCGCCGATGTCGCGCGTATAGTGCTCTCAGATACTCATCGAGCTACGCGCGTCGACAGCGGCGCAGCGCGAGTCGGATGGGCAATCGGTCCAGGCGATGGCCGATGAATGGACGAGCGGCGATCGACGCTTGCCATAGGTGTTCTGCTCCGAGCCAGCGCGATCGCAGAGTGTCGGCTTTGTCTTGTGATGCGCTGCGGAAACTTCCGCGCACGGGCACGAGAGCGGCAATGGGGCCGCACGGTGGTGGTGCGTCGGTCGGGAGGAACCAACATGCAAACGTTCGTCATTCTTCGTCGCAGCCCTTGGCGTACTCCTCAAGAGCTGGAGGCCGCGGCGGCGCGATCCACGGAAGTCGGCAACGAGATGAGCAACGACGTGCGCTGGATTCGTTCGTACGTCGTGAACTGCGAAGACGGCCAGCTCGGCACGGTCTGCATCTATCAGGCCTCGAGTCCCGAGGCGATTCGCGAGCACGCGCGTCGGGCCGGGCTCAAGGCCGACGAGATTCTGCCGGTAGGCAACACGGTTGTCGTGCGCGCCGACCCGTAACCCCCGCGGACGGGGCGTCTTGACGTTCCTTTGAAGTTGCCGGCGGCGCCGGCCGAAAGCGCTTCAGTGACTGGCACCCTCCTTCGTGCGGCGAAGGAGGGTGCCAGCGCTGGCCTCGTTTCGTGCGAGGGCTTCGAGTCTCTCGCGCCCGTGCTATTCTCGCCTCCACAGAACAACTCTAATCTAATTGTCTTGGGATTCCCGGCCTTGAAAGCGTCGAAAGCTATCGTCTTCCTATCTCTCATGGGCATGGCGTGGTCTGCGTTGGCCGCCAGCGATGGTGCGCCGGCTGCAAAGCCACAGAATCGTCCCGTCGATCCCGCGTTGGCGTTCCCGCCGAAGATGCAGGTGTTCCCGCTCTACGGCGACGCGCCGATCCCGAACTCGAAGCCCGCTCCCGACGAGGAGACCGGGGCGGATCAGGGATTCATCAGGAACGTCTCGCGTCCGCAGATTCAGGTTTACTTGCCCGCGAAGCTGCGCGCGACCGGCGCGAGCGTCGTGATCCTGCCCGGCGGCGGTTACGGCGGCCTCACGTTCAATTGGGAAGGCGTGCAGCAGGCGGAGTTCTTCACCGATCACGGTATCGCCGCGTTCGTGGTCAAGTATCGGATCCCGAGCGACAAGACGATGGTCGACAAGTCGATCGGCCCGCTTCAGGACGCGCAGCAAGCGATGCGCTTCGTGCGTCAGCGCGCGAAGGAATGGGATCTCGATCCGAACCGCGTAGGCGTCATCGGCTTCTCCGCCGGCGGGCATTTGGCCTCGACGCTCGCGACGCGCTTCGACAAGGCCTATGTGCCGAATCCGGATCAGATCGATCTGCGCCCCGATTTCGCGATCGTGGTGTATCCCGTGATCAGCATGCAGAGCGACATCACGCACCAGGGATCGCGCGATGCGCTCTTGGGACCGTCGCCGAGCGACGAGTTGGTGCGCGCGTTCTCGAACGAGCTTCAGGTGAAGGCGCAGACGCCGCCGACGTTGATCCTGCATGCGACCGACGATCAGCTCGTCGATGTGAGCAACAGCATTCGCTACTACGAAGCACTGCGCCAGGCAGGCGTTCCTGTCGAGATGCGCTTGTTCGAGAAAGGCCAGCACGGCTTTTTCATGATGCCGCGGACCCGTTGGCAGTCGGCCATTCTCGAGTGGCTGTCGACCGGGGGATGGCTGCATCCGAGACGTTAGGCTCGAGGCTGTAGGCGGCAGGAAGAGATTTCTTGATCGGGGAGCTACCCGCTCGTCGCTTGTGTTCGCCGGTCGCGCAGCGCACGCTGCGTGCCGGCAAACGGAAGGGACCGATACGGTGAGGTTAGAGCGTCTTTGACTCTGTCTCACCGCTCGGTACGTCATTGCGTAGCCATGGCTGATTGGCACAACGCCACAACTCGGGGAGAAAAAACATGAACACAGCGACGATCGGCAATACTGAGGGTAAGAACACCGCGGGGCGGGCGGCGTGGGTCTGCCTCATCATCGCGTGGGTGGCATTCATCGTGCCGATTCCGTTTGCGGGTGTCTTTGTCGGCTGGCCCCTCAATCTCGTGGCTTTTGTTCTTGCGATCGTCGCTATGGTTCAGCGCGGGGCGCGCGCCGGTTTGTGGCAGCTTCTCGCATCCTTGATCGTCTCTCCCATCATCTATTTCGCCGGTCTCGCGTGGGTTACGACCATGATGGTCGATGCAAGCCAATCGTCGGTCTGGTAGGAGCCGGTAACGGGATTCTGGGCTCTGGCCGGAGAAGGGGCGCGCGGCGGCGCGCCCCTTGAGACTACGGGCTACAGACTACGGGCTACAGACTACGGGCTGCGGTCGGGAAAGCGGGCTCCGCGCGCTTTCCCTCCAGCCTTCTGCCTACGGAATGCTGGCCGGTTTCCTGCTGGAATTCACCGGTCGGCTATGGATCGAGAGCGTTCCCGGCGATACGGTGCACGTGCGGTCGATCGTCATCGGCGTCGTCACGGAGAATCGATCATGCTGCTCAAGGTCCTCGCTCAGTGCGCGATGAATTTCATGTGCCGTATGGTGCCCGTCGCCATGTTGTCCATCGCCGTGTATTTCGCTGTCTATCTGGCGCAGAGGGCGTAGCCACTCAGGCGATGGCGGCGGACGTCTGCTCTCGGCAGAACGGCTTGGCTACGGGCTGCGACTAGAAGGCGGCACGCGGAGCGCGCTTTTCATCTCTGCCAGTACCCAGCGCCCGCTTTTCAGCCTATGGCGCCCGCTCGGCGGGCTCCAAAACCATCAGCCCCGCTGCCGTATTCGAGATGGGAATGTGATAGTTGCGGTGCACTTCGCGCGCATGCTCGCCGAGTGCGCCGCGTGCTGCGATCCACATCAGCAGCTCGACGCCTTGCGTGCCTGCCAACTCGACCAGGTCGACGCTCGTGTAACGCGTCAGTGCCTCGGGATCGTTGGCGAGGTGGTCCATGCATTCGAGGTCGAACTGCTTGTTGATGAAGCCGGCGCGTTCGCCGTCGAGCTGATGCGACAGTCCGCCGGAGCCGACGACGAGCACTTTCAGGTCCGCGTCCCACGATGCGATCGCGCGGCCGACCGATTGGCCGAGGCGATAGCAGCGCTTGGGCGAGGGCAGTGGATGCTGCACGGTGTTGATGCAGATCGGGACGGCTTTGATTGCGCGTCCGCCCACGCCCGGCCAGAGAAGCTGTAGCGGAATCGCGAAAGCGTGATCGACGAGCATCTCCTGGCACGTGGTGAGATCGAACTCGTCGTTGACGAGCGATTCGATCAAGTGTCCGGAGAGGTTCGGTTCGCCCGGTGTCGGCGGAAACGGCGGCAGGCCCCAGCCTTCGTCTTCGTTGCGATATTCGTCCGCCGCGCCGATCGCGAACGTCGGCAGCTTGTCGAGGAAGAAGTTGAGCCCGTGATCGTTGTAGAACATCACGACGATATCGGGCTTCACGCGATCCAGCCACGCGTGTACCGCGCGGTATCCGTCGAAGAACGGCTTCCAGTACGGCTCCTGCTGCAACGCCGGGTTGACGGTCGCCTTACCGATCAGCGGAACATGGGAAGTCAGTACGCTGCCGACGATGCGCGCCATATCAGTGTCTCGCGGACAGGAGCTTTTGATTGAATGCCTCGACGCTCATTCCTGTCTGCTGCGCGCCGATGTCCTGCATGTTGAGGCCGAAGATGCCTGCGAACTTGGCGAGGTAGTAGATGTTGCCGCCCGCCTCGAGGAGCTTCAGCACGTTGCGCTCCTTGACGGCCTGAATCTGCTCGGGCGTCAGACCGAACTTGCGGCAATACGCTTCCTCGTCCTTGAGGAACTCCGCGCGATTCGCCGCGCTGTTGAACGAGAAGCACATCCGATTGAGCGCATAGCCTTTGCGCGCCTCTTCGGTGTCGAAGAGGATCGTGCCCGGAATCGAGGGATGACGAGTCATTGCGTTCGTCCGTGCTCAGAAGGGCAGGCCGACGTAGTTCTCCGCCAGGCTCGCGAGCGCCGCTTCGGATGAGAGCAAGTACTCGAGCTCGGTGCGCTGCAATCCTTGTTCGTAGCTCGTCGCGTCGGGGAAGGTGTGCAGCATCACGGTCATCCACCACGAGAAGCGCTGTGCTTTCCACACACGCGCCAGTGCTCGCTGCGAGTACGCATCGAGGCCGCGATCGTCGCCTTTCTTATAGTGATCGACGAGCGCGTGATAGAGGTAATAGATGTCCGAGGCCGCGCTGTTCAGTCCGCGTGCGCCGGTGGGCGGCACGATGTGCGCCGCATCGCCTGCCAGGAACAGCTTGCCCCAGCGCATCGGTTCGGCGACGAACGAGCGCAGCGGCGCGATCGATTTCTCGATCGACGGGCCAGTGATCAAACGTTCAGCGACTTCGGTCGGCAGCCGACGCTTGAGCTCTTCCCAGAACGCATCGTCCGGCCAGTCTTCCACCTTGTCCGAGAGCGGCACTTGGATGTAGTAGCGGCTCAAGACCTGCGAACGCAGGGAGCACAGCGCGAAGCCGCGCGGATGCTTGCAGTAGATGAGCTCGGGCCAGACGGGTTTGGTGCGCGACAGCACGCCGAGCCAGCCGATCGGGTAGACGCGCTCGTGTTCCTTGAGCACGTCTTTCGGAATCGACTTGCGGCTGACGCCATGAAAGCCGTCCGCGCCGATCACGTACTCGCAGTCGATCCGCACGATCTCGTCGCCTTTGCGATACGTGACGTAAGGCGATGAAGTGAGATCGTGCAGCCTCACATCCTCGACGTTGTGGATCACGACGCCATTCATGCGGTCGCGCGCTTCGTACAAGTCGCGCGTGAGCTCGGTCTGGCCGTACACGATCACGGACGAGCCGCCTGAGTGCTTGTGCAGATCGATGCGATCCATGCGGTTGTCGTGTGCGATGTAGAACCCGTTGTGGATCTCGCCCTCGCGATCCATGCGGTCGCCGCATTTCGCCTCGCGCATCAGCGCCGCGAATCCGTGTTCGAGCACGCCCGCACGGATGCGTGCGAGCACGTACTCGCGGCTGTGTTTTTCGAGCACGATGGTGTCGATGTTCTGGAGGTGCAGCAGCTGCGAGAGCAGCAGACCCGAAGGGCCGCCGCCGATGATGCAGACCTGCGTCTTCATGTGCTGAGTCGTCATGCGTTCGTCCTGCCATGAGGGTTTGGCTTGGTCGGTATCAGCCTAGGAGGACGATGTGCGGTTCTCCATGGACATTTCCCTTGAGGAATTGGACTTTTCACCGGGCTCCGGGCCCTGGGCGCTTGCCAGAGCAGGCGTGCGTCGCACGCCGTTTGAGCGGAAGCAGGTGCCGCTGCTGTTACAAAGCCTGCAAATCGCGCTCGATGGTCCCGTCAATGCTGCGCCTCGCGCTGGATTCGCAGGGATTGGCGCCGCACATCGCGAACCTCGGCGTGTGGCGTGCTCATTTGCTGGAGCGTGTGCAACGCCAAGCCGAGGCGAGTGGTGATCCGAGGCTATGGGAGCTGCATGAATCGTTGCGTGCTCTTGCGATGCCGGAGGGGTTGGGGACGAGCCGGACCACGCCGAGACACCGGCCGCGCCGGCGGCGAACGATGCACCCTGACGAAACAGTCAGTTCTGCGTCGATGACGTGGACGCAGTAGCGGGCCGCACGAGCGGGGGATCCTTCGAGATCTCGAAGAACACGGTCGTGCGCCGCGATGGACAGCACATCGGATCGGACTCTTCGTAGGATTGCGTCCCGGCGAGTGGTGTAAGAGAGGGCCGCTGAGCTTAAGGAGGCAGCGGCCATCGTGAGTCTTGGTACAGTTGGGTTACCACACCAACAACAGTACTGAGAACAACACGATGACCACCAC
>Ga0207864_1002228_pt1 | contig 18724 bp, 19 predicted proteins | sample HigsolmetaAR202D_FD_184834 | JGI IMG/M metagenome (GOLD analysis project Ga0207864, IMG submission 184834) | Ionic liquid and high solid enriched microbial communities from the Joint BioEnergy Institute, USA - AR20-2-D (SPAdes) (version 2) ... | reverse complement strand
CACGATGCGGTCGCCGAGGGTCATCGCCTCGACCTGGTCGTGGGTGACGTAGACGGTGGTGGTGCCCAGTTCTTTTTGCAGGCGGGAGATGGTGGTGCGCATCTGCACCCGCAGTTTGGCGTCCAGGTTCGACAGCGGCTCGTCCATCAGGAACGCCTTGGGGTTGCGGACGATCGCCCGGCCCATCGCCACGCGCTGGCGCTGGCCGCCGGACAGCTGGGAGGGTTTGCGGTCCAGGTAGGGGGTCAAGCCGAGGAGGGCGGCCACCCGTTCGACCTTCTCGTTGATGGTGGGCTTGTCCACCTTGGCGAGCTTGAGCGGGAAGCCGATGTTCTGGCGGACGGTCATGTGCGGGTACAGCGCGTACGACTGGAAGATCATCGCGATGTCGCGGTCGCGCGGGGCGCGTTCGTTCATGCGTTCGCCGTCGATGCGCAGTTCGCCCTCGGTGATCTCCTCCAGGCCGGCGATCATGTTCAGCAGGGTGGATTTGCCCGAACCCGACGGGCCCACCAGGATGACGAACTCCCCGTCGGCGATCGTCAGGTTGACGTCGGCGACGGCCACGGTGTCGCCGAACCGCTTGGTCACATGGTCCAGGACGATCTCGGCCATGGCCGGTTCACCCCTTCACGGCTCCGGAGGTCAGGCCGGAGACGATCCGGCGCTGGAAGAGCAGCACGAACACGATGATCGGGACGGTGATGATCACCGCGGCGGCGGCGATCGAGCCGGTGGGGTCTTCGAACTGGCTGCTGCCGGTGAAGAAGGAGATGGTCGCCGGGGCGGTGCGGGCCCGGTCCGAGGAGGTCAGCGAGATCGCGAACAGGAAGTCGTTCCAGCAGAAGATGAACGTCAAGATCGCGGCGGTGACCATGCCGGGGGCCGCCAGCGGCGCGATGACCTGCCAGAACGCCTGGAACGGGGTGGCGCCGTCCATCTTGGCGGCCTGTTCCAGCTCCCAGGGGATCTCCCGCAGGAACGACGACAGCGTGAAGATCGTCAGCGGCAGCGCGAAGGTGATGTAGGGGATGATCAGGCCCGGCCAGGTGTCGAACAGCCCCAGCGTCCGCTCGATCTGAAACAGCGGGCTGACCAGCGAGATCTGCGGGAACATCGCCACCAGCAAGGACGCGCCGACCAGCAGGTTCTTGCCGGGGAAGTCCAGGCGGGCGATGGCGTAGGCGGCCATGGTGCCCAGCACCAGCGCGATCAGCGTGGCGATCAGCCCGATGCCGATGGAGTTGATCAGGCCGCGCACGAAGTCGGGGTTGTCGAAGACGCCCCGGTAGTTCTCCAGCGTCCACCGGCGGGGGATGAAGGAGCCGTCGGTGAAGGTGTCGGGGGTCTTCAGCGACAGCGAGACGATCCACAGCACCGGGATCAGCGCGTACGCCGCGACCAGCAGGTCGACGATCAGCCACCGGGTGAGCACTCCCCTGCCGCCGCGCATCACCGCTTCGCCTCCTGGGTGCCCGGCGAGCTGATGCCGAACGCCTTGATGAACAGGAACGAGATGATCGCGACGGTCAGGAAGATCAGCACCGACATGGTGGAGCCGATGCCCAGGTTCAGCCCGCCGATCAGGTTGCGGTAGGCGATCACCGAGACCGAGCCGGTGCCGGTGGCGCCACCGGTGAGGATGTAGATGTTGTCGAAGATCCGGAAGGCGTCCAGGGTGCGGAACAGCAGCGCCACCAGGATCGCCGGTTTCATCAGCGGCAGCGTCACATGGAAGAACCGCTGCCAGGGTGAGGCGCCGTCCAGCGAGGCGGCCTTGAGGAGGTCTTCGGGCACCAGCGCCAGCCCGGCCATCAGCAGCAGCGCCATGAACGGGGTGGTCTTCCACACCTCGGCCAGGATGATGATCGCCAGTGCGGAGGGCCGTTCGGTCAGCGGCGCGGCCCCTTCGGGCAGCAGGCCGGCCAGCCAGCCGGTGCCGGGCGTCCAGGCGTACTTCCAGCCGTAGGCGGCGACCACGGTGACGATGCCGTAGGGGATCAGCACCAGGGTGCGGATCGCGCCGCGGGCGATGAGCGTCCGGTACATGGCCAGCGCCAGCAGCATGCCCAGCACCAGTTCGATGGCGACGCTGACCGCGGTGATGAAGACGGTGACGAAGAAGGCGTTCCACCAGAACCGGTCGGTGAGGACCGCCCCGTAGTTGGCCAGTCCCACCCAGCCGCGTTCGTCGGGGAAGCGCAGGTCGTAGCGCTGCAGCGACAGCAGCACCGCGTACAGGATCGGCCAGGCGGTGACCACCAGCATCACCAGGGCCGCCGGGGCGCACAGCCACAGCGCCAGCCTCCGCTCGGCGGCTTTCTCGTCGCTGATGGGCCGCCGCTCGCGTGGTAAGGACATCACGGCAGCACTCCCTTGCTCTCCAGGGCCTTGGAGATCAGTTCCCGCAGCTCCTTCAGCGTCCGCGGCGGGTCGATCGCGGCGGGGGGCGACAGGACGTTGGAGGTGACGGTCGAGACGTTCTGGTAGGTCGGGGTCTGCGGGCGGATCGCCGGGTCGGCCAGGGCGTCCAGGATCGCCTGGCGCATCGGGTAGGCCCGGGCCAGCTCCGGGTCGTCATAAAGCGAGCGCAGCGTCGGCGGCAGGCCGTCGCGGATCGCGGCGATCTTCTGGCTTTCGGCGTCGCGCAGGCACAGCGCGGCCTGGAAGGCGCGGCCGGGGTGGCGGGAGTAGGCGCTGACGGCGAAGTTGGCGCCGCCCAGCGGGGCCTTGCCCGGGCCGGTGATGCCCGGGTAGGGGGCCCATTTGAAGTGGGGCAGCATGTCGGGGCGGTTGGCGGCCATGGACGCATACACGAACGGCCAGTTGATCTGGTAGGCGGCCCGGCCGCTCTCCATGGCCAGCCGCACGTCGTCCTCCCGCATGTTCGGCAGGGACGGGTCGGCCGCCGCTGATCGGCCGAAGGCGCGCATGGTCCGCAGGGCCTGCAGGGCGGGCTCGCCGAGGGCGACGGCGTCGCCGGCCGGGTTGAGGACGGCGCCGCCCGCCGAGGCGACCAGGCTGTTGAACCACACCACGATGCCCTCGTACGGGGCGCCGGTGACCTCGCCGTTGTGGGGTTTGCCCGCCGCGGCCAGCCGGGCCGATTCGCGGATCAGCCCGTCCCAGGTGGACGGCGGGTCGGGGATGAGGTCGGAGCGGTACCACAGCAGCTGGACGTTGGTGTTGTAGGGCGCCGCGTACAGCCGTCCCTTCCAGGTGGCGGTCGCCAGGGGCGCGCGCAGGGTGCCTTGGCGGGCCTGGCGTGCGTACCGGCCTCTCCAGGGGCGGATCCAGCCGGCCTCGGCGAGTTCGGCGGTCCAGGTGACGTCCAGGCCGAGCACGTCCAGGCCGCTGTCGCCGGCCGCCAGGCGCCGCACGATCTGCTCGCGCTGGCCGTCGGCGTCGCGGGGCAGGGTGTTGAGGGCGATGCGGTAGCGGCCGCCGGCCAGGCGGTTGCAGCGTTCGACGATGGCGCCGAGGTTCTCCTGCGGGGCGTTGTAGAGGTTGATGACCGGCGTGCCGGAGGCGGCCCGGCCGCAGCCGGCCGTGACCGCGGCCAGCGTCAGGGCGGCGGCGAGCGCCTTGGCCTTTCTTTCGCGGCAGGCAGCCCCTCGCATGAGCCGTTCCCCCGACCGTGCAGCTCACAGGTGGTGAGCTGGGCATACCCGCTGGGCGGCGGGCAATCCCGAACGAGATATACGACTTTTCCCATTGACTAACTAGGGAATATGTGGGATGGTGAGGACATGCGTTCCGGTGTCCTTCGATGGCTGCGCCGCCACGTCGACCTGTGCCGGCAGGCGAGCGCGCTGTGTCGACCGGCCGTCCCCCACGACCGCCGACACCACGCACCGACAGGAAACGCATGACCTTGAGCACTCCGATCGCACCCGCCCACCTGCGCCCGGCCGAGATCGCCCGCACCCTGGCCGCCGCCCCGCAGGAATGGATCCACCGGGTCCGGCTCAACATCCCCGAACGCTGGTACGAACGCCTGCACCACGACGAGCACCACGAGGTCTGGCTGCTGAGCTGGATGCCCGGCCAGTCCACCGGCCTGCACGACCACGGCGGCTCCCGCGGCGCCTTCGCGGTGGCCCTCGGCAGCCTGGACGAATACGACCTGCACACCCGGCGCACCCTCACCGTGGGCCAGTTCCGCGAGTTCGGCGCCGACCACATCCACGAGGTCGCCAACACCACCCAGGCCCCGGCGGTCAGCGTGCACGTCTACTCGCCGCCGCTGACCTCGATGAACCGCTACGACCTCACCCCCGCCGGCCGGCTGGTGCGCCTCGCCGTGGAACGGGCCGACCAATGGTGACCGTCCGTCCGCCGCAAGCGCGCTCCATCGAAGAGATCCTCCAGGCGGCGCGGCGGCGCCTGGACCGGCTGGAGCCCGCCGAGGCCCACCGGGAGTTCAGCCGGGGCCAGGCGCTGCTGGTGGACATCCGCCCGCAGGCCCACCGCGCCGCCGAAGGCGAGGTGCCCGGCTCGCTGATCATCGAGCGCAACGTGCTGGAGTGGCGGTTCGACCCGGCCAGCCCGGCCCGGTTGCCCCAGGCGACCGGCTACGACGTGCGCGTCATCGTGCTGTGCGCCGAGGGCTACACCTCCAGCCTGGCCGCCGCGTCCCTGCACGAGCTGGGCCTGACCCGCGCCACCGACGTGATCGGCGGCTACCGCGCCTGGCGGGCCGCCGGGCTGCCCACCACCGGCGCGCCCCATGCGGCCGCCCCCGACCCCACCTACCCGACCCTTCCCCCGGAGCCTGTGATGAACGCCCGTCCCGCACGGAGGTCGCGATGAGCAGTCTGGTCACGCTGGTCGGCAACCCCCGCGCGGCCTCCCGCACCCACCGGGCCGCCACCGCGGCCGCCGGCGCCATCGCCGACCGCATCGGCTGGGACGGCCCGCGGGAGGTCATCGACCTGTCCGCGCTCGCTGCCCAGCTGTACGCCTCCGACCCCACCGCCGACCTGGACGCCGCGCTCAAGACCGTCGCCGACGCCCACGTGCTGGTGGTCGCCAGCCCCACCTACAAGGGCACCTACACGGGCCTGCTCAAGTCGTTCCTGGACCTGCTGCCCTCCGGGGCGCTGGCGGGGACGACCGCGCTGCCGTTGCTGGTGATGGGCGCCCCGCAGCACGCCCTGGCGGTGGAGGTCCACCTGCGCCCGCTGCTGGTGGAGCTGGGCGCCCACGTGCCCACCCCCGGCCTGGCCCTGCTGGAATCCCAGCTGCCCGAGCTGGAGAAGGTGCTGGGCGAGTGGGCCGAGCGGACCGCCCCGCAGATCCCCCGGGAGGCGGCGTCATGACCAGGACGCTGACCCGCCACCCGCCGGTGAGCACCCGCCGGTTCCGCCGCACGATCGCCAAGCACGCCTCCGGGGTCGTCGTGGTCACCGCCCGGGACGCCCACGGGCACCCCATCGGGCAGACCGCGACCTCCTTCTCCTCCGTCAGCCTGGACCCGCCGCTGGTGTCCTTCTGCATCGAGCGCTCCTCGCCGGCCTGGCCCGGCCTGGCCGAGGCCGAGCTGCTCGCGGTCAACCTGCTGGCCGGCCACCAGGCACCGATCGCCACCCGCTTCACCCGCGACGACGTGGACCGCTTCGGCGTCCCCACGGCCTGGCGGCCCGGCCCCGGCGGCGTCCCCCTGCTGGAGGAGGTCACCGCCCACCTGCTGGCCGTCCCCCACAGCGTCACCGAGATCGGCGACCACTGCCTGATGGTCGGCCTGGTCATCGGCGCCCGCACCGGCCACGGCGGCACCCCGCTGCTGTACCACCACGGCCGCTTCGGACGCTTCATCCCGCACCCTTAAAGGCCCACCGCGGCGGGGGTGGACGCCGCGGTGTCTCCTGCTTCGGCCCGGTCATGGCTTGGGTGACCGGGCCGAAGCGCGTGCGGGCGCACACCACTCTTCCCATGGCGGGCCGCGCATCTCGAGCAGAAGTCCTGATGCCGCAGGCTCTCGCCCCTCCCAGATCGCACCGTTGCCGCCGCGGCGCTGTGCTCTCGCGAGTCACGTTCAAGAACAGCGTGTTGAAAAGGTTCGCTCTGACTGCACCTGACGAGCTGCGCCGTCGTTCGTCTCTCCAGGGTCACTGCGAGATCCCACAAGAACAAAAAGAGATATAATCGAACAAAGATTCGAGCAGAGGTCGCGGGAAGAGGCAGGTCATGGCCGATGCGATGCCTACACTGGTGACCGTGACCGACGTCATGCCTCTTCGCGGCCCCGCGGCGGCCGTCGCCTATCTGCTGGCGACCGCCCGGGCCAACGGCATGCGGGTCAACCGCACCAAGCTCGCCAAGCTCCTCTATCTGGCCGATTTCCGCGCCGTCGAGCGAGGGCTCCCCCCGGGCTCTGGTGTGGAGTGGCGCTGGCGCCACTACGGTCCGCACAGCCATCGCCTTCTCGAGATCGAACATGACCTACACGAGGCGGGCGTCATCAAGGTCCACAAGAACGAGGACCCCTACTCCGGCTACAAAGAGTGCGCCATCCATCTGGTGGATGCGCCGCAAATGGTGATCGACGAGGAGTTCGCCGAGATCATCAACGAGGTCCTCGAGAGGTACGGGCGGTGGTCGGCGGGGCAGCTCCGTGACCTCACCTACCAGACACCTCCCATGCAGGAGGCCGTCAAGCAGGGCAAGCGCGAAGTGCGGCTCGACCTCGCCGGAGGACCACCGCTGCCGGATCTTCAGTCCGGACTGGCCCGCCTGCGGCGGTGGGCCGAGCACAATCCCCTGACCAGTGACGAGCCAGGCGGCATCGACGACCTCATTGAGGAGCACCAGGACCTCGCCGAACACCGCGCCGATGCGACCCGGCTCCTGTTGGAGGAATAGTGCCGGGTCCCTACGTAGTGGCTGGAGGGGTGTACCTCGTCAGCGACAAAGTGGTACGCCTCATCCCCGAAGAAGAGCGGGTCGTCCATGACGAACGCCGTCCCGTGGTCGTGGTCACCGGGGCGGAGAGCAATGGCGATCCCGACTGGCCCTTCGTCCTCGTCTGTCCTATTTCCGGGTCGACTCGCCGGCGCACCCGGTTCGACGTGCAACTCGGCAAAGGGCAAGGCGGCGTGATCAAGAAATGCTGGATTCGCATCCCCGCAGTGCAACCCCTCATGAAGACGGCCCTGGAAGACCAGACCGGCACTCTGGATGAATCCGTGCTGATCCAGATCCAGGGCCGTCTTGCCCAGTACCTAGGTCTTTTGGACTGAACACCACCCCTGCGAGCGGCCACGGAACACAAAAAGACACCGGCGCCGCCTCGCAGTGGACCGTCCCGAAGGTGCGGCAACCTGTCGGCCTGCACGGCCGAGTGACCGCTCGGCGCCTTTGAGCGCTCAGGCGAGCCCCACCGAGAAGAGGCCCTCGCGTCTCCTGGCTCGCCTGACCGCCGCCACTTATCAGTGGCCCACCGCAGCGCCCTCCCTCGGCCCGGTCACACCGGCCGTGGGCGGGTCAAAACACACGCAAGAGGCAACTTTCCGGGCAGCGGTGGGCCACGCCGTCACGAGCCCAAGGAGGACGCATGATCATCGTGGCCGGCTGGATACGCCTCCGGGCCGGGGCGCGGGAGGACTACCTGGCCGGGTGCCGCCCGGTGATCGAGGCGGCGCGCTCGGCGCCCGGCTGCCTGGATTTCACGCTGTCCGCGGACCCCATCGACCCCGAGCGGATCAACGTGTTCGAACGCTGGGAGTCCGACGCCGCCCTGGAGGCCTTCCGCGGCACGGGGCCGGACGAGGACCAGACCTCAGCCATCAGGGACGCCCAGGTCAGCAGGTACCGGATCGCCGCCGTGGAACCGGCGTGAGCCCCCGCGGGCGGCCGCCCGTCCGTACCATCGAAGATCCACAAAGTGAGAGCCGACCTCGAGGAGCCCCCCATGCAGACCCGGACCGAATCGGTGGCCGTGGACGACGGCGCGTTCGACATGCACCTGTGGGTGCCCGAGCGGGGGCGCGGGCCGGGGCTGCTGCTCATCCAGGAGATCTACGGGGTGGGCAAGTACATCCGCGGGGTGGCCGAGAAGCTGGCCGCGCGCGGGTACGTGGTCGGCGCGCCCGACCTGTTCTGGCGGCTGCAGCCGGGGTGGGCCGCCGAGCACGACGAGGAAGGGCTGCAGCAGTCGCTGAAGCTCGCCTCCCGTTTCCAGCTCGAGGCAGGGGTGGCCGACCTGAGCGCCGCGTTCGACCGCCTGCGGGAGCTGCCGGAGGTGACCGGGGCCGCGGGCGTGCTCGGGTTCTGCCTGGGCGGGACGATGGCCTACCACCTGGCGGCGCGGCGGTCGGAGCTGGCCGCCGCGGTCTCCTTCTACGGCTCGGGCGTGCCCTCCGCCCTGGAGCTGGCCGGGCGGATCACCTGCCCGCTGCAGTTCCACTTCGGCGGCTCCGACCCCTACATCCCGCGCGAGCAGATCGCCGCGGTGGAGGAGGCGGTGGCGCCGATGCCGAACGTCGAGATCCACGTCCAGGAAGAGGCCGGGCACGCCTTCCACAACTGGGAGGCCCCCATGTTCCACCAGCCGGAGCACGCCGAACGGGCCTGGTCGCTCACCGAGCGCTTCCTGGAGCGCCACCTGCCCTGCTGAACGGGACGCGGAAAACGGGCGAGCGCCGCCCCCCAGAAGCGGGGGCGGCGCTCAATCGTCGGGTCGGGCGATACTTCGGCGCCCGTGAGGAGGATCGCCCGACCCGGGCGCGGATCGTCCCGGTCAGGCGGTGGCCTTCAAGGGTTCGGAGGCCAGGAAGCCGCGACGCTGAAGCTCGGGCAGGACGCCCTCACCGAACCAGTAGGCCTCCTCCAGGTGCGGGTAGCCGGACATGATGAACTCGGTGATGCCCAGCTCGGCGTACTCCTCGATGCGGTCGGCGACCTCCGAGTGGCTGCCGACCAGGGCGGTGCCGGCGCCGCCGCGCACCAGGCCGATGCCCGCCCACAGGTTGGGGTAGATCTCCAGGTCGCGGGTGGAGCCGCCGAAGGCCCGGAAGTTCTCGTGCAGGGCGAGCATCCGCTGCTGGCCGACCGACTCGCTGGCGGCCAGGGCCTTTTGCGCCTTGGCGAAGGTGGCCGGGTCGATGGCCTTCAGCAGCCGGTCGGCCTCCTTCCAGGCCTCCTCGGAGGTGTCGCGGGTGATGGCGTGCAGCCGGATGCCGAAGCGCAGGATGCGGCCCTCCTGGGCGGCCAGCTTGCGGATCCAGGCGATCTTCTCGGCGACCTGCTCCGGCGGCTCGCCCCAGGTCAGGTAGACGTCCACATGCCGGGCGGCCACGGGGCCGGCGGGCTTGGAGGAGCCGCCGAAGTACAGCTCGGGGACCGGGTCGACGCCGCCGGCGACGGTGGCGCCCTCCACCTGGTAGTACTTGCCGCTGAAGTCGAACGGCTCGCCGCTCCAGGCGCCGCGCACCACGGTCAGGAACTCGTCGGTGCGGGCGTAGCGCTCGGCGTGGGAGAGGTGGTCGCCGAAGCGGGCCTGCTCGGTCTTCTCCCCGCCGGTGACCACGTTCATCAGCAGCCGCCCGCCCGACATCCGCTGGTAGGTGGCGGCCATCTGGGCGGCCAGGGTGGGCGAGGTGAGGCCGGGGCGGAAGGCCACCAGGAAACGCAGCCGGCGGGTCTCGGAGATCAGCGCCGAGGCGGTGATCCAGGCGTCCTCGCACCAGGTGCCGGTGGGGGTGAGGACGGCGTCGAAGCCGAGGTTCTCGGCCGCACGGGCGATCTGGGCCAGGTACTCCAGGGTGGGACGGCGCTCGCGGTCGGCGGTGCCGGGGCGCGCGGCGAGCCCCGATGCGTCGCGGGGGACGTTGTGCCCGCCGCCGCCGTTGAGGGTGCGGCCGTCGCCGAAGGTGGGCAGGAACCAGTGGAATTTCAGCGTCATGGGGTGTGTGTCCTTTACTTGGCCTCGACGATGTCGTTGAAGCGGCGATCGAAGAAGTCGGCGATCTCGACCTTGCCGGGGATCAGCTTCAGCTCACTGAACGCGTCGGCCACCCGCTGCTCCTCGGTGACCACCTCGTCGTCGATGCGCAGGATCGTGGCCAGCCGCCGGCGGTGGGCCTGCTCGGCGACGTCCACGGGCAGGCCGGTGTCGGCGGCCCACAGCTCGGCCCACTCCTTGGGGTGGTCGTTGGCCCACAGCACCGCCTTGTGGTAGCGGCCGAGGAAGTCCTTCAGGGCCGCGGTCTTGTCGGCGTCCTTGAGGGCCGCCTCGGAGGTGATCTGGAAGTTGTAGCCGTTGACGTAGCCGTTGCCGTCGGCGATGATCCGCACTCCCTCCTGGGCCTCGGCCTGGGCGGTGTAGGGCTCCCAGATGGCCCAGGCGTCCACCCGTCCGCCCGACAGCGCGGCCAGGGCGTCGGCGGGCTGCAGGTACTGCGGCTGGATGTCGCCGTAGGACAGGCCGTTCTTCTTCAGCACCTGCACCAGGTGGTAGTGGGCGGAGCTGCCCTTGGCCACGGCGACCTTCTTGCCGCGCAACTCGGCGGGGGTCTTGATGGCCGAGTCGCCGGGCACCACCACGGCCTGGCCCTCCAGGGAGATCTCGGTGGCGCCGATGATCACGATCTTGGAGCGGGCGGCCGCGGCGAACACCGGCGGGGCGTTGCCGACCAGGCCGAAGTCCACCGAGCCGGCGTTGATGGCCTCCAGGATCGGCGGCCCGGAGGTGAACAGCGACCAGTTCACCTTGTAGGGGGTGTCATCGAGCTGGCCGGCGGCCTTCAGCAGGGACTGCAGGCTGGCGCCCTTCTGGTCGCCGATGGTCAGCGTCACCTTGGAGGGGTCACCGGTGCCGGAGGCGGCCTCCTCGTCGGAGCCGCCGCAGGCCGAGACCGTCGTCACGGTGAGGGACAGTGCGGCCAGCAGGGCGATGATGCGCCTTTTCATGCGGTTCCTTCAGGGTTGACGCCGAGCCGCTCCAGCAGCACGGCGCGCAGTCTGATCAGTTCGGTGTTGTCGCGGTGGCGGGGGCGTTCCAGGCCGACGGTCGTCTCGTGGCCGATCCGCCCGTTTTCCAGCACCAGGACGCGGTCGGCCAGCAGCAGCGCCTCGTCCACGTCGTGGGTGACCAGCAGCACGCCCGGGCGGTGCCGCTCCCACAGGTCCAGCACCAGGCGGTGGACGTTGATGCGGGTCAGCGCGTCCAGGGCGCTGAACGGCTCGTCCAGCAGCAGCAGGCTGGGGTTGCGCACCAGGGCGCGGGCCAGCGAGACCCGCTGGGCCTCGCCGCCGGACAGCGTCAGCGGCCAGGCGTCGCGGTGGCCGCGCAGCCCGACCTCGGCGAGCGCCTCCTCGGCCGCCTTGCGCGGGTCGGGGACGTCCAGGCCGAGCGCGACGTTGGCGGCCACCCGCTTCCAGGGCACCAGGCGGGGCTCTTGGAAGGCCACCGAGACCGTGCCGGGGACCTCCAGCTCGCCGCCGGAGATCGGCTCCAGCCCGGCCAGGGCGCGCAGCAGGGTGGACTTGCCCGAGCCGCTGCGGCCCAGCAGGGCGACGAACTCCCCGCGTTCGATCCGCAGGTCCACCCCGTCCAGGACGGTGCGGTCGCCGAACCGCTTGACCAGCCCGGACACCCGGGCGGCCGGCTGCGTGGTCACCCCAGGAACTGACGTCGCCACGACAGCGCCCTCCTTTCCAGCAGCCGCACGAAGGCGTCGGTGAGCAGGCCGAGCGCCGCGTAGGTGAGCAGGCCGACCACGACGATGTCGGTGCGCAGGAACTCCCGGGCGTCGTTGATCATGAAGCCCAGGCCCTGGTTGGCGTTGATCTGCTCGGCGACGATCAGGGCCAGCCAGGCCACGCCCAGGCTCTGCCGCAGCCCCACCAGGGTCTGCGGCAGCGCGCCGGGCAGCACGATGTGCCGGATCAGGGCGGCGCGGCTCAGCCGCAGCACCTTGCCCAGCTCGGCGAGCTTGGCGTCCACCCCGCGGATGCCGGCGTAGGTGTTCAGGTACAGGGGGAAGGCGACGCCGAAGGCGACCAGGGCGATCTTGGGCGTCTCCCCGATGCCGAACCACAGGATGAACAGCGGGATCAGCCCGAACAGCGGCAGGGCGCGCAGCATCTGCATGGGCGGGTCGACGGCGTGTTCGCCGAGCCGGCTGAGCCCGGCGATCAGGGCCAGCCCGATGCCGGCGATGGCGCCGAGCGCGAAGCCGAGCGCGGCCCGCCGCAGCGAGACGCCGATCGCGCCGGTCAGCGTGCCGTCCTGCAGCAGGTCGAGGGCGGTGGCGGCGATGGTGGACGGGGCGGCCAGCAGCCGGTCCGACAGCAGGCCGGTGGAGCTGGCGAGCTGCCAGAGCACCAGCAGCGCCAGCGGGCTGGCCGCGCGCAGCAGGGCTCCGCGCGGCAGCCGGATCGGAACGTTCCGAACGCGGCCGGCCGGGCGGGCCAGGTCGATCGAGGGTGCGGACATGGTCGAGCAAGCCTTCCGATGAGCCGGTCAGGGGACGTCGGGACGGTTCAGCGCGGACACAGCGCGCTGGCCTGCCGCCGCAGGTCGACGTGCAGGCGCGCGACAAGCCGCAAGGCCGCGAAGGTCATGCCGGACCCGGCCGCCGCCGAGGGGCCGGACGGGGGGTGCTGGGTGGTACGCACTCCACCAGAATGCCCAACTTTTCCTACCAAATCAATAGAGATACTTTGAAAATCCCCCATCACGGGCTTCTCTGGGCGGAGAGCGGTTCAAAAGGCCGGCGACGCCGGCCCGCTACCCGTCAGGCAGCGCCTTGCGCCCCGGCCCGGTCCCGGCGTTCGAACCGGGCCGATGGGCTCCCGGGGAAGTCTCCGTCCCCACGGCGGGCACGTCCGGCACCCGTGCCGAGGGACGGAGCATCCACCCCCGGTGACGCCGGTACGGGGCGATGGCGTATCGTTTTCGTCCGGCAACGGCCAGGACGCCTCGATGCGCCGCAGTCGGTCCCGGCCGTCCGCTCTCCCCGGCGCCCCAGCCGGATGCTCTTGGGAACGCCGTGAGAGCGGTGCGGAAGGGATGCGTCCCCGGCAACTGGACGCATCCGCTCTCCGCAGCTGCGCGACCGGGCCATGGCGCCGGTTCGGGCCGGTCAGGCGGCGCCGGTCAGGTTGTAGGAGGCCAGCATGGCGCGCAGCTCGTCCAGGGAGATCAAGCCGTCGCGGTTGCTGTCGGCCCGCTCAAAGCGCTCCTGGGTCTCGGCCCTGGACCACGACAGGCCCAGCTCTTCCAGGACCAGCGTGAAGCCCATCAGGTCCAGCTTGCCGTCGCCGTCCACGTCAACCCGCCGGAACGCGTTGCTGAGGCCACCCTCGATCGATTCGGCGGTCATATCACTCCTCACTGTGTCCGGGTAATTCTCGGCATCATGACACATTGAGCGGGCGTACCAGCGGCAACACGTTCATATCCCCCCAACGGACTGCACACGGACGACGTTTACGGCTATGACGTGCGGGACCGCGATGACGTTCCGTGCTCGTTTCGAAGCCGAATCCGTCATACGGCAGCCGCCGGGGGCGGCAAGGCTGTGACGGCGCACAACGTCACGGCGCGGACCGGCGGGATGACGGCCGTGTCAGAGCGTCAACGCCGCTGCCCGCCGGTTCGGATCCGCGGGCGCCGGGCGCGGCGCCCGATGAGCCGACCCGTTCCTACCGGCGGCCCTGACGAAACACCGACGTGCCCCGACGCGGTGGCCCTTTTCAACACGCGGCCTCAAGCGGCTGGGCGGGAGCCCCAACCACGCACGGTGCCGGTCACCGCCTCCTCCCTGACCGCGACGCACCCGTACTGAGCTGCGGAAACGGCGTGCTGAAAAGGCCCGGTGCCGCACCGTGCCCCCAAGCGGCAAGGACACCGCCTCCTCGCACAGCCCCCACGGCCCTCGGGCGCCTGCCGCCCCGCCGGCCGGCTCGCAGGCGCCCCCGCCGCGACGTCCACCGATGACCCGGCGGGTAATCGCGGCCCTCACGGCGCGTCCATGGCGTCGCAGCGAACCCGCCGGAAGGAGAACGTCATGAGCACCCTCCGTCCCGCCGCCGGAGGCCTGTTCACCGACGGCCGCAGGCTGCTGCGGGCCGCCGCCCTGATCACCGGGGTCAACGGGCCCGGCCTACCTGGCACTGGCCGGGCCGCTGGAGGACCTGCTGGGACCGGCCCCCGGGCCGTCGGGGCGTTCCTGCTGCTCTATGCGGTCGCCGTGGGGGCGGTGTCCACGCCCGCCCGGATCAGGCGCGGCGCCGCCCCGGCCGTCGTGGAGATCAACCTGCTGTGGACGGTCCTCAGCGTCACGGCGGCCGGCGCTGAACCCGGCGGGCCGGGTGTGGGCGCCGCTCCAGGCCGCGGTGGTCGCGGGCTTCGCGGCGGTGCAATACGCCGCCCTGCGCCGCACCCGCTGACCCCTCCACCTCATGATCGCCTTGCGTCTCCCGCCGTGGCCCCGACGCCGAATTATTTGCCCGTTCATGGTCTTTGGGGGCGTTCCTCCGGTCACCCCAGCCGATAAGGGTGGACGTGAGCCATCCACGGGAGGCGCTGGTGATCACGACGAAGGGATGGCCGCTGCGAGCGCGGCTGCCGCTGATGGCCGGCGGCAGCATGGCGCTGATGTGCCTGCTGGCCGGCCTGCTGGTCATCATGGGCATCCGCGGCGAGGCCGCGGACCAGCAGCGCGCCCAGACCTTCGAGACGGCGCTGTCGGTGACCCGCCACCTCCAGCGCGAGGACCCGCCCCGCGTCCTGCCCGCCCAGCCGGACGGCACCGCCATCCAAGTGGTCGACCCCTCCGGCCGGGTGATCTCGGCCACCGGGCAACTGGCCGGCAAGCCGCCGATGGCCGACTTCCGGCCCACCGGCGCCAGCGCCGTCGCCCACCGGGAACTGTGCCCGCCGCGAGGCATGGACGCGTGCATGGACGTCGTCGGCTTCCAGGTCTACACGCCGAGCGGCGAACGGACGGTGTACGCGGCGAACCGGACCGTCCCCTGGTATGTGAGCGGGGCGCTGGTGGCCTTCCTGGTGGCGCTGTCCCTGCTGCTGATCCTGCTCGTCATGGCCGTCACCTCCCGCACGATCAACCGGACGCTGGCGCCGGTGGAGGCGATCCGGGCCGAGCTCGCCGAGATCACCGCCTCCGACGCCGGCCGCCGCGTCCCCGTCCCGGAAAGCCGCGACGAGATCAGGCTGCTCGCCCAGACCGTCAACGCCACCCTGCAACGCCTGGACGCCGCGCTCGTCCAGATGCGGCGCTTCACCGCCGACGCCTCCCACGACCTGCGCACCCCCATCGCCGCCGCCCGCGCCCGGGTCGAGGAGGCGCTGCTGTACCCGGACGAGACCGACTGGCCGGCGATGGCCACCGACGTCCTGGAAAGCCTGAACCGCCTGCAGGCCATCGTGACCGACCTGCTGGAGCTGGCCGCCCTGGACTCCAAACCCGAGCACGTCGGCGAGGAGGTGAACCTGACCGGCCTGATCGCCTCCGAGATCGCCCGCCAGCCCCGCCGGGTCCCCGTGCACACCGACCTGGCCCCCGAGGTGATGGTCCGCGGCGACCCGCTGCGCCTGACCCGCCTGCTGGTCAACCTGCTGGACAACGCCGAACGCCACGCCAACTCCGAGATCCGGGTCACCTTGCGCGCCGAAAACGGCACGGCCGTCATGGAGGTCCTGGACGACGGCGCGGGCATCCCCCCCGAACACCGCGAAACCGTCTTCCAGCGCTTCGCCCGCCTGGACGCCGCCCGCAACCGCGACGCCGGCGGCACCGGCCTGGGCCTGCCCATCGCCCGCCAGACCGCCGCCGCCCACGGCGGCACCCTGGCCGCCGAGGACAGCCCGCAGGGCGCCCGCCTGGTCCTGCGCCTGCCCCTGCTGGCAACCCACGACCGGCCGCGCTGATCTCCGCTCCCCTCACGCCCCGCAATATCGATTTGGCGCATGTCCCGGCCATCGCGTATGCTCTCGATCGTTGCCCGGCAGCACCACTCGTTCGGGGAACACCCCTCGAGACACAGCCTCGGCAAAACCCAAGGTCCTGTGGAGCAGTTAGGAGTGCTCGCCACCCTGTCAAGGTGGAGGTCGCGGGTTCAAATCCCGTCAGGACCGCCAAGGCGCAAGCCTTGGGCAGGTAGCTCAGTTGGTACGAGCGTCCGCCTGAAAAGCGGAAGGTCGGCGGTTCGACCCCGCCCCTGCCCACACCCATCCACCAGCACAAACGCCCCGAAGCCACAGGGCCCGGGGCGTTTTTGACGGCAACGTCTTCAGCTGAGAACACCCCCAGCTTCCCCAGCGCCGCCCATTTCTCATCCAGGGACGTGTGAGTGTAGAGAGATCGCTGTGCCCGGCGATCTGGCGGACGACATCCGGCGCGACACCCAGGTGAAGCGCAGGGACACACACGTGTGCCTCATGTCGTGAAAACGCACCCCCTCCAGGCCAGCGGCGCGGCGGATACGCCCCCAGCTCCGGCGAAGGTTGTCCGGCTCCATGGGGGTGCCGACGCGGGGGAAAAACCAGCCCGTGATCCTGCCAGTCCGGCCAGGCGTCCGCCCGTTCGGCCTGCTGGCGGATCCTGTGTTCGCATAGCGCCGTGATGCACAGAGCGGGCAGCGGAATGGTCCGCTCCGAGCCTTCGGTCTTCGGACGGACGAACCGCAGCGCTCCCCCGACCCGCTGCAGGGTCTGAACCACTTCAAGCGTGCCGCTTTCCACTCCGTTGCCGGCGCAGACCTCGCAGTCGGCACCGCCGATCTCGCCGTCCTCCCCATCGCAGGCCCGGCAGGGGACAAGGGTGATGTCCTGCCGGCGCAGGCCGAGCAGCTCCCCGCACCGCAGGCCCAGACACAGCGCCAGGACGTAGAGGACATACAGCCGTTCGCCTCTGGCCGCCTGGAGAACCGCGCGGGCCTGATCGACGGTGAGGCCGCGATTGACCTTGTACTTCGGTGCGCCGACCCGGACCAGCTTGGCGACGTTGCGCGGGATGATCTCCTCACGCACCGCGTTTTCCAGGGCGTTCCGCAGCACAGCATGAATGAACTGGACCATCCGCATGGACAGATGGGACCGGCAGCACTCCCCGCCCTTGCGAGCACAGCAACGCGGCACCGGACGGGCGGCGTCCACCCCGTGCTTGCAACACAAGCACAGCGAGCGAAAGCGGATGATCAAGGGCGGCCCGCTGACGCGGGCCGCCGGGTGAGCGGGTCGGTGCGGCGGGCGTGCGGCCTGTTCCGGCCGGTCCCCCTACACTCGCCTGCTCATTTGCGACGAGTATCGGCCAAATCATTTCCATCATTCACTGCTGCCCTTATCAGCAGTTTTTGAGGATGCGTGGTTTTGCCTTACTGCTGGAGTACCGCAGGTAATACTGTGGGTTTACTGTTCCGTGGCAGGGGGTGTTGGTGAATGCTGACTGAGGCGTTGGCCGCGTTGGCGGGGGCGGCGGGCACGGGACTGGTCACCGCGATGACCACCGATGTGTGGCAGCAGGTCCGCACCCGGGCGGCCAGAGTGCTGGGCCGCGGAGATGCCCGGGAGGAGGAGCGGCAGCAGGAGCGGCTGGAGCGGGCTCGCCGAGAGGTGCTCCAGGCCCCAGAGGGGCAGGCCGAGGAGGTGCGGCGACGCCAGGGTGAGGCGTGGCGGACCCGGTTCGCCGACCTGTTGGAAGACACACCCCAGGCAGAAGCTCAGGTGCGGGAGTTGGTGGCGTTCTTGGCCAAGCATGCTGCTCCTGCTGCTGCAGCAGGGGCGGTGCAGGTCAACGCTCAGGCTTCCGATCACGCGCAGCAGGCGAACCTGGGCCAAGGGGTGCAGAACAACACCTTCGGCTCCCCGCAGGCACAGTGACCGATCAGGCTCCTTCCCCGCCCCCACCCGGCGGCAGGGTCAAGGCGCAGGCGTCTGACCAGGCTCAGCAGGCGAACCTTGGCCAAGGGATCCAGCACAATCACTTCTACGTCGGTGGCGAGTCCAGAGTCCGGGCTGTCAGGCCTGAGGTGGTGGCGGACACGCTGGTGCCGCCACCGGCCATTTGGGTGGGCCGGGAGGAAGAGCTGGACCGGTTGCGCCAAGCCCGCCGGCAGGCGCAAGCAGCCGGGCGGCCGGTGGTGCTCTCGGCCGTGCATGGGATGGGCGGGGCTGGTAAGACCGCGTTGGCTCGCGCGTTGGCGGCCGAGGTCGCCGCCGATTATCCCGATGGGCGGATCGAGGTCGATCTGTTCGGCTTCACCCCTGGGCACGAGCCGCGGGATCCGGGTGAGGTGCTGGGTGAGCTGCTGGCCCAGGTGGGGTTTGATCCGGCCGACATCCCCGCCCACCCTCAGGCCAAGGTGGGGTTGTGGCGGAGCTGGCTGGCCTCCCGCCGCGTGTTGCTGATCTTGGACAACGCCCGGGATGCCGCCCAGGTTCAGCCGCTGCTGCCGGGAGTGGGGGCGGCCGGGGGGTGTTTGGTGGTGGTGACCAGCCGCAACCAGCTCACCGAGCTGGATGCTGCCGCTCGTATCCGGGTGGACACCCTGCCCCCACAAGATGCGGCGGCGCTGCTGGTGGAAGCGGCCGGCCGCCCCCGGGCGGAGATGCGCGCTACCGGTGAGGAGCTGGCTGAGCTGGCCCGGTTGTGCGGGTATCTGCCGCTGGCGTTGCGGCCGGTGGGAGCGCTGCTGGCCCGGCTGAGCGCTGCGGAGTTGATTGAGGTGATGCGCGCAGCCGACCACCCCCTGCACT
>Ga0207864_1002221_pt1 | contig 18786 bp, 17 predicted proteins | sample HigsolmetaAR202D_FD_184834 | JGI IMG/M metagenome (GOLD analysis project Ga0207864, IMG submission 184834) | Ionic liquid and high solid enriched microbial communities from the Joint BioEnergy Institute, USA - AR20-2-D (SPAdes) (version 2) ... | reverse complement strand
CCACGCCAGGCGGAGGACGCGGTCAGCGCCGCGCGCGCTCAGCAGCCCCCGGTCCATGGCCTCGCCCAGGACGCGCAGGGCCTCGGGCGGCGGCGGGAAGCGTCGGCGCAGCTCGGCCCCTGGCACCGCGGCGTTGCAGGACCAGGGGGTGTCCTTCAGGCGGTGCGCCGCGCGTTCCCGGGCCTGGGCCACCCGGGCGGCGACGGTCGCGGAGGACTCCGCGAACGCGCGGTCGGCGAGGAGTTCGGCCCGGGAGACGGGTTGGAGCTCCACCTTGAGGTCGATCCGGTCCAGCAGCGGTCCGGAGAGGCGGCCGAGGTAGCGCCTGCGGGCGGCCGACGGACACACGCACTTGGCCCCCGACTGGCCGCAGGGGCACGGGTTGGCCGCCATGACCAGCAGGAACCGTGCCGGGAAGCGGGCGGTGGCGGCGGCGCGCGCGACCACGACCTCCCCGCTCTCCAGCGGCTGGCGCAGGCAGTCCAGCACTCCCCGGGCGAATTCGGGGGCCTCGTCCAGGAAGAGCACCCCGCGGTGGGCGAGGCTGACCGCGCCGGGCCGCAGCACCCCGCTGCCGCCGCCGATGATGGCGGTGCGGGTGGCCGTGTGGTGCGGGGCGCAGAAGGGCGGACGGGTGATGAGCGGCCCGCCGCAGGGCAGGGCGCCCGCCACCGAGTGGATGGCGGTGACCTCGATGGCCTCGTCGGTGTCGAGGCGGGGCATGATCGTGGGGAGGCGTTCGGCCAGCAGGCTCTTGCCGGTGCCGGGAGGTCCCAGGAGGAACAGGTTGTGGCCGCCCGCCGCGGCGATCTCGACCGCCCTGCGGGCCACGGGCTGGCCGAGGACGTCGGCGAGGTCGGGGCGGCCCTCGGCGTCCTCGCGGTCGTCCGCCGCGGCGGCGGCCGGTTCGGGCGCGGGCTCCGGGGCTGCGGTGCCGTTCCGGAGGCGGCTGACGAGTTCGGCGAGGGAGCCCACCGCGACCACCTCGGCCCCGCTGACGAGGCGGGCTTCCTCGGCGTTGGCCCGCGCGACGACGAACGAGCGGCGGCCGCGGACCGCCTCGGCCAGCACCATCGGCAGCACCCCGTGGATGGGGCGGGTGCGGCCGTCGAGGCTGAGTTCGGCCAGGAAGGCGGTCTCGCGGACCTCGTCGGCGGGGATGACGCCGCTGGCGGCGAGGATCGCCACGGCGATGCTGAGGTCGAACCCGCTGCCCCTCTTGGGCAGGCTGGCCGGGGACAGGCTGACGGTGATGTGGTTGTCGGGCCAGTACTCGCCGCTGTTGACGACGGCGGCCCTGATGCGGTCGCGGGCCTCGCGCAGCGCGGCGTCGGGCAGGCCGACCAGGGTGAGTCCGGATTTTCCGCGGCCGATGTGGGCCTCGACGTCGATGCCGTAGCCCTCGACCCCGAGCAGGGCGACGGAACGGGTGCGTGCCAGCGCCACGGCTAGGCCACCCCCCGCTGGTGGCTGAGGAACCAGCGGCCGTCCGGGCGGGCCAGCAGCCCCAGGACGTCCACCCGGATCCGCGCGGCGGGGCAGCCGTGCTCGCGCGCCCAGCGGCGTCCCAGGGCGCGCAGCCGGGCGCCGCGGGTCCCGTCCACCGCGCCGGTCGGGGCGCCGTACCGCAGCCCCGAGCGGGTCTTGACCTCGACGACGACCAGGGTCCGCCCCTGGCGTGCGACGATGTCGAGTTCGCCGTCCCGGCACCGCCAGTTGCGCTGGAGGATCCGCAGTCCTGTCCGGGCCAGGTACTCGGCGGCGGCCTCCTCGCCGAGCCGCCCCAACTCCTGCCGCCGGTTCGACGGCCGTGACCGTGTGCGCACCCGCACCACCTCCCGGATCCACGGTGGCGGACGTGCGCGGGGCGTCGGCGGGACTTCTCCCGGGCTGTGGACAACTCCGGGGCGGACGGGAGAGGGCCGTGGGCGCACCGGGACCGGCTCCCGGTGCGCGACGGGGTTCACCGCGTTGTGTTCAGGGGGTTTCCGTGCCGCTCGCGGGCTGGTCGGGGCGGGTGTCGACCTCGCCGTCGGGCTTTCCGGGGACGGCGTTGGCCACGGTGGTGACCTGCCGGGGGTCCCCCGGTCCGGCACGGGTCGCCTGGATTCCGGGCGCGTCCTGCGGGGCTTCGGCGGCCGGGATTCCTGCGCCGACGGCCGATCGCGGGGAGCCGCCGCGTCGGCCGGAGTCCGTCTCCTCCACTTCGGCCCCCGAGGTCCCCAGCTCCTCGTTGCGCCGTACCGCCCGCTGTCCGGGAGGGGACTGCGGTGTGGCCGGAAGGGGCTCGCTGCGGGCCTGGTTGGTCCGGGCCGCGTCGTGTCCGGGCTGCTCTTCCATGGTCTCTCCCGCGAGTCGTGCGGTCGCTCTCCCGACGGCCACTACCCGGGGAGGGGGAGGTGAGACCACGGAGGCCGCCCGTCCCTCACGAGGAGGAGTTGTGCGGCGGGATCTCCAGGTCGGCCTTGGTGATCTCCTCCACGTTGACGTCCTTGAAGGTCACCACACGGACGTTCTTGACGAACCTGGCCGGCCGGTACATGTCCCAGACCCAGGCGTCCTGCATCGTGACCTCGAAGTACATCTCGCCGTTGTCGGTGGAACGCGGCTGCAGGTCGACGTGGTTGGTGAGATAGAAGCGGCGCTCGGTCTCCACCACGTAGCTGAACAGTCCGACGACGTCCCGGTACTCGCGGTAGAGCTGCAGCTCCATCTCGGCTTCGTACTTCTCCAGGTCCTCAGAACTCATCACACAGCTCGCTTTCCTCGTGCCGTTCCGGTCTGCGGTGAGCCGACCTCCTTACCGGTCGTGCAGCGGGGCGCGGGTGCCCTCTCGACCCTCAGAGCAGGAAACATGCCCACAGCACCATAGTGGTGCACGTGTCAACTACCCGCCACTACTCCTGGTGATGCCCGGAGTCGCCGCCGCCCCGCGGGCGGCGCAGCAGGCGCCGTCCGATCAGGTGGAGGGGGACCGCTCCGGCCAGGCCCAGTGCGAACGGGACCGCGGCCGCGGCCTGGTCCACGGCCGCGTCGTCCAGTTCGTCGAACGCGTCGGACGAGGAGAGCAGCCCGATGTTCTCCGGCGGCCAGATGACGACGAAGGCGTGGCCGACCACGGCCTCCTGGGGGATGCTGCCGCCCCCGTTGTTGCTCTGGTGCATGCGCGAGTCGTAGGAGATGGCGCGGTGGTCGCCCATCACCCACAGGTGGCCCTCGGGCACGGTGACCGGCCCGAACGGCTGGTGGGTGGCCAGGCTGTCGGGGTAGAGGTAGTCCTCGTCCACCGAGACGTTGTTGACGATGATCCGGTTCTGCTCGTCGCAGCACTCGACGGTGTCGCCGGGCAGGCCGATGACGCGTTTGATGTAGTCCTTGCCGGTGGGGGCGGCACCCAGTTGCTGGCCCACCCAGGTGAAGAACCGGGAGATCGGGTTGGTGTCCGCGGGGAGCGCGACCTCGGTGCCCTCGTCCCAGGTACCGCCGCCGTTGAAGACGATGACGTCGCCGCGCTCGATGTCGCGGAACTGGTAGACCAGCTTGTTGACCAGCACCCGGTCTCCGACGAGGAGGGTCTCCTCCATCGAGCGGGACGGGATGTGGAAGGGCTGGACCACCCACCTCTGGATGACGAACGCCAGGACCAGGGCGACCACGATCAGTATGGGGAGTTCCTTCCAGAAGGATCCCTGGCTGTCCTCGCCCTTCTTCTTCGCGCTCATGCTGCCATCCGGATTCTCTGCGGTGTCGTTGTGCCCTTCGGCCGCCTTCTCGGAAAGCACACCGGCTCCCCCGTGCGAAGGCACGGGGGAGCCGGTGTCGTCGACCGGGTCGCCCGCGACGGGGCGGCTGACGGAGTCGTCTGGATCGTGGTTCCCGATCGGGCCGGACCGTTCATCGTTGCTCATCGGATCTGAAGCCTAGCCGAGCGCAACGACTTCTGTCGGAAAAGGCGCCCCCGATCGGGTGAAACCGTATCGCCGTATCGGCCGACCGGTCAGCGGCGCTCGCGGATGCGGGCGGCCTTGCCGCGCAGGTTGCGCAGGTAGTAGAGCTTGGCGCGGCGGACGCGGCCACGGGAGACGACCTCGATCTTCTCCAGCACCGGGCTATGCACCGGGAAGGTCCGCTCCACGCCGACGGCGTAGCTGATCTTGCGGACGGTGAAGGTCTCGCGGATTCCCGACCCCTGCCGCCGGATCACCACGCCCTTGAAGACCTGGATCCGGGTCCGGTTGCCCTCGGTGACCCGAACGTGGACGTTCAGCGTGTCGCCCGGACGGAAGTCGGGCACGTCGGAGCGCAACTGGGCCTTTTCAAGCTCCTGAATGGCGGTGTGCATCTCAGCGGTTCCTCATCGACAGCGCGCCGCGCCGACGGGTTGCGCTCGCGCGGGCGGATCTGCTGGGTGGAATGACGTCGCCCCTGCCTGTCCGGGCCCGGTGTCCGCGGTGGGACCCGGGGTTTGCGGAACGTCGGCGCGGGCCGACGGTCAGGGACAACCCTCCCTAGTCTGCCACAGGTTGCGGCGTGTCCTGTAACCGCACCTCCGCGAGGACCTCGCGGTCGCGCTTGTCGAGCTGGTCGGGGTCGAGGCGGTCGATCAGGTCGGGGCGGTTGCGGGCGGTCTTGCGCAGTGCCTCGTCGCGCCGCCAGCGGTCCACCGCGCCGTGGTGTCCGGACAGCAGCACGGGCGGCACCTCGTGGCCGCGCCAGACCGCGGGCTTGGTGTAGACCGGCCCCTCCACCAGGTGGTCCATCGTGCCCGGGGAGAAGGAGTCCTGTGCGGCGGACTCCGCGTTGCCGAGCACCCCCGGCAGGAGGCGGGAGACGGCCTCCACCACGACCAGGGTCGCGACCTCGCCGCCGTTGAGCACGTAGTCGCCGATGCTGATCTCCTCGACGGGCATCCTGCGCGCCGCGTCGACCGCGACGCGCGCGTCGATGCCCTCGTAGCGTCCGCAGGCGAAGACCAGCCAGGGCTCCTCGGCGAGCCGGACCGCGTCGCGCTGGGTGAAGGGCCGCCCGCTGGGCGTCGGCAGGATCAGGCGGGGGACCGCCCCGTCGGCGTCGGCGGTGACCGCGTCCAGGGCCTCGCCCCACGGCTCCGGCTTCATCACCATGCCGGGCCCGCCCCCGTAGGGGGTGTCGTCGACGGTGTGGTGGCGGTCGTAGGTCCACCGGCGCAGGTCGTGCAGGCGCACGTCGATCAGCCCGGCGCGGCGGGCCTTGCCGATCAGGGAGAGGTCGAGCGGGGCGAAGTAGTCGGGGAAGATCGTGATGATGTCGATGCGCATGGGGCGTGGCGGCCTTTCCGGCTACTGGCCGAGTTCGAGCAGGCCCGGGGGCGGGTCGATGACGATGCGGCCCGCCTCGGTGTCGATCTCGGGCACCAGCGCGCGCACGAACGGCACGAGGACCTCCGCCTTTCCGTTCCCGGAGACCACGAGGGTGTCCTGGGCGTGGTGCAGGACGTCCACGACCTCGCCGACGGCCTCGCCCGAGGTGGTCTCCACCCGCAGGCCGATGAGCTCGTAGTCGTGGAACTCGTCGGGGTCGTCCAGCGGGGGCAGCTCGGAGGAGTCGATCACCAGGAAGACGCCGCGCAGCTCCTCGGCGGCGTTGCGGTCGGCGACCCCCTCGAAGCGCACCAGCAGCCGGTCGCCGTGCTGCCGTACCGCCGTGATCGTGAGCGGTCCGGCGTCGGAGGGGTCGGTGTCGAGTGTGGTACCCACCTCGAAGCGTTCTTCGGGCGCGTCGGTGCGCACCTCGACGGCCACCTCGCCTCTGACGCCGTGCGGGCGGCCGATCCGGCCGACGACGAGACGCACATCTTCTCCTAGGCACGTGGCGGCGCGGGGCGCGGCACGGTGCCGCGGGACACGCCGGGGGTGGGGCATGCGGGAAAGCGGGTGTGCGGACAGGACGCGTTCCTGTCCGCACACCCGCATCGTCCACGGGGCACCGGCGGGCGGTGCCTCATGGACGCGAGTCAGCGCACCTCGTTGAGGTCCAGCAGGTCGACCCGGACGTACCGGCCGCCGGCCAGGGACCCGATGACGGTCCGCAGCGACTTGGCGGTACGGCCGTTGCGACCGATCACCTTGCCGAGGTCGTCGGGATGGACCCGGACTTCGAGCACCTTGCCCTTGCGGAGTCTGCGGGACCGCACGTGGACGTCGTCAGGGTTCTCCACGATCCCCCTGACGAGGTGCTCAAGCGCCTCTTCCAGCACGTCAGGCCTCGCCCTCGGACTTCTCCGCGGTGGTTTCGGCCGACTTCTCGCCGGCCTTCTTGGACTTTCCGCCCTTGCTCTCGTTGCCCGGCAGGACAAGCTCCTTCAGCACGGCCTGGAAGGCGGCCTCCTGGGCCTCCTTGTCCTTGGGCTCGGCGACCTTGAGCGGCTTGGTCGGAGCGGGCAGGCCCTTGAACTTCTGCCAGTCGCCGGTGAGCTTGAGGATGTGCTGCACCGGACCGGTGGGCTGGGCGCCCACGGACAGCCAGTACTGCACCCGCTCGGAGTTCACCTCGATGAGGCTCGGCTCCTCCTTCGGGTGGTACTTGCCGATCTCCTCGATCGCCTTTCCATCGCGCTTGGTGCGCGCGTCAGCCACGACGATCCGGTACTGCGGCGTACGGATCTTCCCCATACGCTTGAGTTTGATCTTGACAGCCACTGGTGTGGTCTCTCCCGGTTAAGGCGGAAACACCCTGGCGACCACCGCGTGGGGTTGCGGCGCCGCACCGGGTGGGACGTGGGTGCGAGGGGTGAGATAGAGGGCTGACCCCGCGCACCGTTAGTCAACAACCAATTGTGCCAGATGATCGGAGGAGGGACGCGCAGGCTCCGGCGCGGCGCGTGGCCGCACGCGGTCAGCCCAGCCCGGCTCACTTCTTCTTCGGCAGCCTGAAGTTGGACAGGTCGGGGATCTGCCCGCCGCCGAAGCCGGGCGGGAGCTGCGGCATGCCGCCCCCGAAGCCCGCGGGCAGTCCGGTGTCGGCGGGCGCCTCGGTGCGCTTGCGCTCGCGCTGTGCGGCGCGCTCGGCCTCCTGCTGGCGGGCCTTCATCGGGTTGCCGCTGCGCTGCTTGTTCTTCTTGGCCTTCTTGCCCGCGGCCTTGACCGCCTTCCTCCGGCCCCCGCCCATGCCGGGCATGCCCGGCAGCCCCGGCATGCCGGGGAACCCGCCGCCCTGCTTGAGCTGGCGGAGCATCTTCTGCGCCCCGAAGAAGCGAGTGACCAGTTGGCTGACCTCGCTGACCTGGGTGCCCGAACCGTTGGCGATGCGCAGTCGGCGGGACCCGTTGATGATCTTGGGGTTGGCGCGCTCGGCCGGGGTCATCGACCGGATGATGGCCGCGATCCGGTCCAGGTCGCGGTCGTCGATGCTGTCGATCTGGTCGCGCAACTGCCCCATGCCGGGCATCATGCTCAGCAGGTTGCTGATGGGACCGAGCCGACGGATCATCATCATCTGCTCGAGGAAGTCGTCGAGCGTGAAGTCCTCGTCGGAGGCCAGCGTGCTGGCCATCTTCTGGACCTCGGCCTCCTCGAAGGTGCGCTGCGCCTGCTCGATCAGGGTGAGCACGTCGCCCATGTCGAGGATGCGCGAGGCCATGCGGTCGGGGTGGAAGAGGTCGAAGTCCTCGAGCTTCTCACCGGTGGAGGCGAACATGATGGGCCGGCCGGTGATGTGCCGGATCGACAGCGCGGCACCGCCCCTGGCGTCGCCGTCCAGCTTGGTCAGCGCGACCGCGTCGTAGCCGACCCCGTCGAGGAACGCCTGCGCGGTGTTGACCGCGTCCTGACCGATCATCGCGTCGACGACGAAGAGGATCTCGTCGGGGGAGACCGCGTCCCGGATGTCGGCGGCCTGCCGCATCATCTCCTCGTCGACGCCGAGCCGACCCGCGGTGTCGATGATGACGACGTTGTGGTTGTTGCGCCGTGCGTAGTCGACAGAGCTGCGCGCCACCTCGACCGGGTCGCCGACGCCGTTGCCCGGCTCGGGCGCGTAGACCGGGACCTTCGCCCGCTCCCCCAGGACCTGGAGCTGGGTGACCGCGTTGGGCCGTTGCAGGTCGGCGGCGACCAGCAGCGGGGTGTTGCGCTGGTCGGCGAGCCACTTGGCGAGCTTGCCCGCCAGGGTCGTCTTACCCGAGCCCTGGAGACCCGCCAGCATGATGACCGTCGGCGGGGTCTTGGCGAACCGGATCGTGCGGGTCTCGCCGCCCAGGACCTCGATGAGCTCCTCGTTGACGATCTTGATGACCTGCTGGGCGGGGTTCAGCGCCTTGGAGACCTCCGCACCGCGTGCCCGCTCCTTGATCCGCGCGATGAACTCGCGTACGACGGGCAGCGCGACGTCGGCCTCCAGCAGGGCGACGCGGATCTCGCGCGCGGTCGTGTTGATGTCCTCCTCGGAGAGACGGCCTTTGCCGCGCAGCGAGGAGAAGACCGTGGTCAGGCGGTCGGAAAGCGTCTCGAACACGGGTGAGCCCTGTCCTTCGTCTCTCGGGTCAGACTCTCAGGTTACCCGCCGGAGGCCCGGTGCCGCGCCGAGCGTCTCGCCGACGCGGAGCGGCCGGTCCGGACCGGACCGGCCGCCGGGGCTCAGGAGCTCTCGGCCTCCTCGCCGCCCTCTTCTGCGGTGTCGCCGCCGGAGAGGGTGGCCTCCCGCTGCTCGTTGATCGTCGCGACCAACTGCTCGCGGGCGTCCTTGGAGAGCGCCCGGGTGGACAGCAGCGCCTCGAAGTCGATCGTGTAGGTGACCGGGTTGGCGCTGGGCGCCAGCGCGTAGTCGATCGAGCAGGAGAGCTCGACGGTGCCCCCGGCCTTCAGCTCGGCGGTCTTGGTGCACGTCTTCTCGCCCAGCTCGTCGTTGTTGAAGCGGCTGTCCATGCGCACGAGGATGGAGCCCTCGGTGGCGCCGCTGGTCTCCTCGACCTTGCCGACCATGGTGCACGCGCCGCCGGTCTGGCAGTCGCCGCCGAGCTCCTCGGCCCAGGCCACTTCGAGGCGGGCGTCGCGCGCGGACTCCAGCTCCTCCCCGGCGTACTTGGCGAGGTCGTCGTAGAGCTGCTCGACGGCGGCGGTGTCGACCTCGGCGAAGCTGGCGTCGATGCGGCTGGCCACCCCCTCTCCCTCGGCCGGGGCGAGTTCCTCGATCTGCATCCGCACCAGCGTGTGCGGGGCCTCCGAGGTGATCCAGGCCGTGCCCCCGGACAGCTCGACGCGGTAGACGAGGACCCCGTCGAGCTTCTCCTCCACCGCCTCGGCGTCGGCCCCCGGGGCCTTGGTGCGCAGGCTCTCCGCGAGCCCGGCGGGGGTCAGCACGCCGCCCGGGTCGAGGCCGAACTGCTCGTGGGTGATCCGCACCCAGTTGTCGGGGTAGGCGTCGCTGTCGGGGTTGAAGACGTCGTGGGTCAGCCAGTAGTCGGAGTCGGCCTTGACGAAGAGTTTGCCGTCGGCCTCGAAGTAGCTGGCCTCCCCGCCCGTCCCTACCTGGAAGGTGCCCAGGGCCGCCCCGGCGTCGGTGACCGTGAGGGAGGTGTTCACCACGTTGCTGGTGTCCTGCGGGTCGGAGAACTGCCCCTGGAGCTGGATGGCGGGGGACTCCTCCAGCGCGGCCAGCGCCTCTTCGAAGAGGGGGGCCGCGCTGACCGGAGTCGGCGAGGGGGACGGTTCGGCGCCGCCCTGCGACCCCAGCCCCAGCAGTCCGCAGCCGGTCGTGCTGAGTACGAACACGGTCGCTGCCGCGACGGGGGTCGTCCTTCTCACTGGTCGCCACGGCATGCGAATCGCCCGCGCCATTGTGCCTCCTGGCCCTAACGAAGGGGGGTGGGGGTGTGTACTCGAGAATTTTGGACGTAGCGGAGTCCGTTCCGGTTCTGGAGGATCCGGAAACCCGGGGGATTCGGGCCGCCCGCGCCTCGTCCGCCAACCGGACGTGCGGGCCCGGTTCCGACCGGCACGGCACCGAGTCGGGTTCCGAGCCTATCCAACCCCCGGCGGTTGTTCTCGCAGCCGAGCACAGCAGAACCACGCGACAGCCGGTCCGACGCCGCGTGGGCGGACAGCAGCGTGGGGCGGCGAGGAAGATCCTCGCCGCCCCAGCCGGCCCCCATCGCGTTGCGGTGCGGGATTGCGACCTCAACGTCGGGGACGCTAGACCTGCACCTGCTTTGAGGGCTTCTCCTCGCCCGGAGGCGTCGACGAGGAGAGCTCTTCGGCGTCGAGCTCGTCGAAGGCGTAGGCGGACTCGGAGTGGAGCTCGGTGTCCAGCCCGTTGGTCTCGACGTGCTCGGGGATACGGAAGCCCATGACCAGGTCGATGCCCTTGCCGATGAGCCAGGTGACCACGAAGGAGTAGATGATCGTGGCCACGACGGCGATGAACTGGACCAGGAGGAAGGTCGGGGTTCCGCCGAAGAAGATGCCGTCGGGCGCGCCCTCGCCGACCACGGAGGAGGCGAACAGGCCCAGGGCCAGCGAGCCGATGATGCCGCCGACCATGTGGATGCCGACCACGTCGAGGGCGTCGTCGTACTTGAACTTGAACTTCCAGCTGATCGCGTAGGCGCAGACCGCACCGGCGATCAGGCCCAGGATGACGGACCAGATCGGGGTCAGGTTGGCGGCAGACGGGGTGATCGCGACCAGGCCGGCGATGGCGCCGGAGGCGAAGCCGAGCGCGGTCACCTTGCCGTAGCGGATGCGCTCGACCAGCATCCACGCGGCGGTGGCGGCGGCGGTGCAGACCTGGGTGTTGACCAGGGCCAGAGCCGCGGTCTCGTTGGCGCCGTAGGCGGAGCCGGCGTTGAAGCCGAACCAGCCGAACCACAGCAGCGCCGCACCCAGCAGGACGAACGGCAGGTTGTGCGGACGCATGGACTCGGAGCCGAAGCCCTTGCGGCGGCCCAGGACGAAGGTCAGGGCGAGCGCGGCGGCACCGGCGTTGATGTGGACCGCGGTACCACCGGCGAAGTCGACGACGCCGGAGCCGAACCAGCCCTCGAGCTGGTCGAACCAGCCGCCGCCCCACACCCAGCGGGCGACGGGGAAGTAGACGAGGAGCGACCAGAGCGGGACGAAGAGGAGCCAGGCCCCGAACTTGGCCCGGTCGGCGATGGCACCGCTGATCAGGGCGACGGTGATGATGGCGAACATCATCTGGAAGCCGACGTCGACCATGAGCGGGTAGCCGCCCTCCTCGTCGACCACGTTGATGAAGCCGCCGGAACCGAAGTCACCGAAGCCGCCGATGAAGTACGTGAGCGGACCGTATCCCTCACCGTAGGTGAGCGAGTAGCCGACCAGCACCCAGAGGATGCTGACGATGGCGATGCTGGCGAAGCTCATCAGCATCATGTTGAGGACGCTCTTGGCCCGGGACATGCCTCCGTAGAAGAAGGCCAGGCCGGGGGTCATGAGCATGACGAGTGCGGCGCTGATCAACAGCCACGCGGTCGTGCCGGTATCTAACACGTCGCCTCCACGATTATCCGTGCGGGGGATCTGCTGGTGCCAGGGAATGTGTGGTTCGCTCGGGCGCGTCTTCGGGCTCGACGACCAGTTCCACGACCGAAAGCTTCGGACCGGCGTGTTAATCGGCACGACCAAGACTGTTGCGTGCTTGTAAAGACATTGGACAGCGCGTTACGAATATGTGAATCCACCTCGTTCCGGTGGGATGCCCCGGTCTTTCGCTGCGGTTTCGGCGGCTGCACGCCCACTCTGCCGCGGATAGCGTTACCGTCTTGTTATTCCGAACGGGCCGGGCCGCGGACCTGCGGCGGGCCCGGCACCCCGGTCCGTCGGGCCCCGCTTCGCCGACCGGGCGGGGGTGCCGTGCCGCCCTTCTGGGAACACCTGTTCTGGAACCCTGTCCCGGAAGGGGGAGCCCTCGTGCACGCCGCTCCGGACCCCGTCATCGACATCCGCGGCCTCACCAAGGACTACGGCGCACACCGCGCCCTGTTCGGCCTGGACCTGAGCGTCCGCGCCGGCGAGGTCTTCGGCTTCCTCGGCCCCAACGGCGCGGGGAAGTCCACCACCATCCGCGTCCTGCTCGACCTGGTCCGCCGCTCCGGGGGCGAGGTCCGCGTCCTGGGCCTCGACCCGCGCACCGACGGCGTCGCGATCCGCCGCCGGGTCGGCTACCTGCCCGGGGACCTCGTCCTCACCAGCCGTCGTACCGCCCGCGACCTGCTCGCCTACCTCGGGGACCTGCGCGGCGGAGTGCCCGCGGCCCGCATCGCCGAGCTCGCCGAGCGCCTCGACCTGGACCTGTCGCGGCCCGTGCGCAGCCTGTCCAAGGGCAACCGGCAGAAGGTCGGCCTGGTCCAGGCGTTCATGCACCGCCCCGAGCTGCTCGTCCTGGACGAGCCCACCAGCGGGCTGGACCCGCTCCTGCAACGGGAGTTCCTGGAGATGGTGCAGGAGGTGCGGGCCGAGGGCCGCACCGTGTTCATGTCCTCCCACGTGCTCAGCGAGGTCCAGGACGTCGCCGACCGCGCCGCGGTCGTCCGAAGGGGGCGGCTCGTGGCCGTCGAGGACATGGACGCGCTGCGCCGGCGCGCCGCCCGCCGGGTGCGCGTCCGCTTCGCCGCACCCGTCGCCGCCGCCGAGTTCGCCTCCCTGGCGGGGGTGCGCGACCTGCACGTGGACGGCGACACCGTGCGCTGCGTCGTCGAGGGCAGCCCCGACGCCCTGGTCAAGCAGGCGGCCCGGCACACCGTGCTGGAGTTCGACAGCGCCGAGCCCGACCTGGAGGACCTGTTCTTCACCTACTACACCGACCGGGAGGAGAGCGGGGATGCGGCGTAGCGTGTTCGGCCGGTTCCTGCGCGACCACCTGCGCGCCCTCGTCGGCTGGGGCGTCGGCGTCGCCGCCGTGACCGCGCTGTACAGCGCGTTCTGGCCGTCGATGCGCGACTCCAGCGGCGCGATGGACGCCTACCTGGAGTCGCTTCCCCAGGGGCTGCTGGAGACGATGGGCTGGAACAGCCTCTCCACGGCCGAGGGCTACCTGGGAGCCACCGTGTTCGGGCTGCTCGTCCCGGCACTGCTGGTGATCGCCGCGGCCGTGCTGGGAGCACGGGCGATCGCGGGGGACGAGGAGGACGGGGGCCTGGAGCTCCTGCTGGCCCACCCGGTCAGCCGGACCGGCGTCCTGGTGCAGCGGTTCGCCGCCCTGACGGTGTTCGTCGCCGTCCTCGGCGCGGTCGTGTTCGGCACCCTGCTGCTCCTCGGCCCGGCGATCGACATCGGCCTGCCCGCCGACCGGCTGCTCGCCGCCAGCACCGCCGTCGCCCTGATCGGCCTGGTCCACGGCGCGGCGGCGCTGGCGGTGGGGGCGGCGACGGGCCGCCGCGCCCTCGCGCTGGGCGCCGCCGCGGTGCTGGCGGTCGTGGGCTACCTGGGCCACACCCTCGCCCGGCAGGTCGAGGAGCTGGAGTGGCTGCGGTTCGCGTCGGCGTTCCACTACGCGCTGGAGCCGGACCCGCTGGCCAACGGCTTCGACCCCGCGCCCACCGCGGTGCTGCTGGCCGTCCCGGTGGTGCTGGTCGCGCTGGGCGCGGCGGCCTTCAACCGGCGCGACGTCGGGGTCTGACCCCCTGCGGCGCGGGCGCGCCCGCGCCGCAGGGGGTCAGGAGGACTCCAGGATGGCGTCGACGAACGCCTCCGGGTCGAAGAGGGCCAGGTCGTCGGGGCCCTCGCCGAGGCCGACGAGCTTGACGGGCACGCCGAGCTCCCGCTGCACCTGGATGATGATGCCGCCCTTAGCGGTGCCGTCCATCTTGGTCAGCACGATCCCGGTGACGTTGACGACCTCGGCGAACACCCGGGCCTGGCGCAGGCCGTTCTGGCCGGTGGTGGCGTCCAGCACCAGCAGGACCTCGTCCACCTGGGCCTTCTTCTCCACGACCCGCTTGACCTTGCCCAGCTCGTCCATCAGGCCGGTCTTGGTGTGCAGGCGTCCGGCGGTGTCGATGATGACGGTGCCGGCGCCCTCCTCGATGCCCTTGGCGACCGCGTCGAAGGCCACGCTGGCGGGGTCGGCGCCCTCCCCCCTGCGGACCACCGTGGCGCCCACGCGGTCGCCCCAGGTCTGCAACTGCTCCGCGGCGGCGGCCCGGAAGGTGTCGGCCGCGCCCAGGACGACGCTGCCGCCGTCCCCGACGACGACCCGGGCCAGTTTGCCCGCGGTGGTGGTCTTGCCGACGCCGTTCACCCCGACCATCAGGATCACGGCCGGGCGGTCGCCGTGCGGCTCGGTGCGCACCGAGCGGTCCAGGTCGGGGTTGATGTGCGCGAGCAGTTCGGCGCGCAGCAGCGCGCGGACCTCGTCGGCGCTCCGGGTGCCCAGCACCTTCACCCGGGTGCGCAGCGCATCGGTGATCTGCGTGGCCGAGGTGACGCCGACGTCGGCGGTGATGAGGATCTCCTCGACCTCTTCCCAGGTCTCCTCGTCGAGCTTGTCGCCGGCCAGCAGGTTCAGCAGGCCGCGGCCGAAGACGTTCTGCGACTGGGCCAGGCGGGCCCGCAGCCGCACCAGGCGCCCGGCCGAGGGCGGGGGGAGTTCGACCTGCGGTGCCGGTGCCGGTGCCGGGACCGCGGGCGCCTCGGGCACGGCGACGGCCGTCGCCCCCTCGGCCTCCTCGTCCTCGGCGACCGCCGTGGCCCCCGCCCCCGAGCCGCCCTCGGGCCGCTCGATCTCGGGTTTCTTCTCGGCCGGTCCCACCTGGCGCCTGGGGATCACCAGCAGTGCGCCGCCGACCGCCACGAGAGCGACGATGAAGATGGCGATGACAACAATCGTGTAGTCCATAACGTCCTCAGTCTCGCAGACCCCCGCTGATTTCCCGGTATCCCCCGGGCAGGCCGCGCGGGGCTGCTAGCCCGCGCGCGACCGGGTGGCGTGCAGCACGAGGACGAAGAAGGGCGCGCCGACGAACGCGGTGACCACGCCCAGGGGGAGTTCGGCGGGAGCGACCAGGGTACGCGCCGCGATGTCGGCCACGACCAGGAACGCTCCGCCGAACAGCAGCGAGACCGGGAGGATGCGGCGGTGGTCGGGGCCGACGAGGCGGCGCACCAGGTGCGGGACCACGATGCCCACGAACCCGATCAGCCCGCTCACCGCCACGGCCGAGGCGGTGGCCAGCGACGCCGCGGAGATCACGACCAGCCGCACCGTGGCGGGCCGCACCCCCAGGCTGGTGGCCTTCTCGTCGCCGAGCGCGAGCAGGTCGAGCAGGAAGCCGCTGCCCAGCAGCACCGCCAGCGACACCGCCGCGTACGGTGCGACCAGCCGCAGGTCCTCCCAGCCGCCGTAGCCCAGGCCGCCGAGCATCCAGGTGTAGACGCGTTGCAGTTCGTCGATCCGGGACTGCTGGACGAAGGTCTGCACCGCGGTCAGGAAGGACGACACCGCCACCCCCGCCAGCAGCAGGGGGGCCGTACCGCCGCGTCCGGCGGCACGGCCCAGCAGGTAGGCGGCCATGACGCCGAGCAGGGCACCGGCGAACGCGGCCACCGGGACCAGCGGCAGCCCGGCCGGGGCCGCGCCGCCGTACACGATGACCAGGGTCGCGCCCAGCCCGGCCCCGCTGGCCGCCCCCAGCAGGTAGGGGTCGGCCAGCGGGTTGCGGAACACGCCCTGGTAGGCGGCGCCCGCGCCGGCGAGCAGACCGCCCACGAGGGCGCCCAGGACGACCCGGGGCATCCGCAACTGCACCAGGACGGCCCGCTGCCGTTCGTTCAGCGTGGACTCCACCCCCAGGAACGGCAGGTGGCTGAGGAGTTCGCGGACGATCTCGGCCGGGGTGAGGGAGGCCGCGCCCGCGCTGACCCCCAGGACCGTCGCGCCGAGCAGCGCGGCCAGTCCGACTCCCAGCCACAGCGGTCCGGGCACGGCCCGGCGTCCGGTTCCCACCCGAATCCCCGTCCGGAGGCCCGTGCGCAGGGCGGCTCCGGTCATTCGGCGCGCGCCGCCTCGACGGCTTCGGCCACGTCCTCGGCGAAGTCGACGATGCGCGGCCCCCAGCGGGAGGAGGTGTCGGGGTCCACCTCGATCACGTTGCCCTCGCGCACGGCGGTGAGCGAGTCGAAGGCGGGCCGCCCCAGCACGTCCTGCGCGCCGCCGGGGTAGGAGACGAAGATCAGGTCGGGGTCCTGGTCGACGATGAACTCCGCGGACAGTTGCGGGTATCCGCCCGCGGCGTCCTCGGCCTCGTCGGCGATGTTGACGAGGCCGAACAGTCCGTAGACCTGGCCGATGAAGGTGTCGGAGGTGACCGAGTAGAGCTGGGCGTCGATCTCGTGGTAGTAGCTCAGCCCGGCCGCGTCCTCGCCGATCCCGGCGACGAGGGCGTCGAGGCGGCCGCGCAGCTCCTCGGCCGCGGCCGCGCCCTCCTCGGCGTTGCCGGTGGCCTCGCCCAGCAGCTCCATCTGGGCGTAGGTGTCGTCCACGGTCTGGGCGGCGGGCAGCAGCAGGACCGGGATCGCCAGCTTCTCCAGTTGTTCGGTGATGTCGCTGCCGTCGTCGGAGAGCACGACCAGGTCGGGCTCGTAGTCGGCGATGGCCTCGACGTTGGGGGTGAATCCGGACAGGTCGGTGGTGGGGGCCTCCGGAGGGTGGTTGGAGTACTCGTCGACCGCGACGACCTGGTCGCCCGCCCCGACCTCGAACAGGATCTCGGTGAGGGACGGGGAGAGCGAGACGATGCGCCGGGGGGCCGTTTCCAGGGTGACCTCGCCGCGCGCGTCGGTGACGGTCACCGGGAATCCTTCGGCCGCGGCGGACTGCTCGGCGGTCGGCTGGTCGGAGGCGGAGGTGCCGCAGGCGGTGAGGACGAGGAGAAAGGGCAGCGAGAACGCCGTGAGGCTGCGTGCGGTGCGCACGGAGGGCTCCTTACAGCAGTGCAGGGAGAACAGAGCCCGCAGAAGACGGACCGTCCTTCCCACGAGGACAATGTACGTCGACGAGCGCGTGAGGCGACCTGGCTCCACCCCGTTCCCGCCGTACGGCCGGCCCGGGGTGTCACAGTTGCGGAGACAGCGCCGGTTTCGGATCCGGACTTCGCTCACGCGACGCCATCGCCCCGCTTCCGGCGCGCTGCGCCGCGGGCGGTGCGACCAGGCCATCTTAGGACTTGCCGGGTAACGTCCAACAGGCGAGTCGCGGGAGTGCGCGGACCGGTCCCGGGGTGGGCGGGGCGCCGCTCCTCGGCACCGCCCCGCCCGCCCCGGCGGGTCACTTCGTCGTGCGTTCCAGCTTCTGGCTGATCACCTGGGAGATCCCGTCCCCCTGCATCGTCACGCCGTACAGCGCGTCGGCGATCTCCATGGTGCGCTTCTGGTGGGTGATGACGATCAGTTGGGAGGAGGCGCGCAGCTCCTCGAAGATCACGAGCAGCCGTTGCAGGTTGGTGTCGTCCAGCGCGGCCTCCACCTCGTCCATCACGTAGAACGGGGAGGGGCGGGCCTTGAAGATGGCGACCAGGAAGGCCACCGCCGTCAGCGACCGCTCCCCGCCGGACAGCAGGGACAGGCGCTTGACCTTCTTGCCGGGCGGCCGGGCCTCGACCTCGACCCCGGTGGCGAGCATGTCGTCGGGCTCGGTGAGGACGAGGCGGCCCTCGCCGCCGGGGAAGAGGCGGGCGAAGATCCGGGAGAACTCCCGCTCGACGTCGGCGTAGGCGGCCGAGAACACCTCCCGGACCCGGTCGTCGACCTCCTTGACGACGGTCAGCAGGTCGCGGCGGGTCTTCTTCAGGTCCTCCAACTGGGTGGTGAGGAAGTTGTGCCGCTCCTCCAGCGCGGCGAACTCCTCCAGGGCCAGGGGGTTGATCTTGCCGAGCTGGCTGAGCTGGCGTTCCGCCGTCCTGGCGCGCTTCTCCTGCACCTCGCGCACGTAGGGCACCGGGACGCCGTCCTCCCCGGCGTCGGCGGGCGGCGGCACCGGGACGCGCGGACCGTACTCGGCCACCAGCGTCTCGACCTCCATGCCCCACTCCTCCAGGGCGCGCGTCTCCAACTGCTCCAGCCGCAGGCGGCGCTCGGCGCGGGCCACCTCCCCGCTGTGCACCGCGGTGAGCAGCTTCTCCAGTTCCACCGAGAGTTCGCGGACCCGGGCGCGCACGGTCTTGAGCTCGGCCTGGCGGGCGGCGCGCTGCTCCTCGGCGAGGCGGCGCTCCCCGTCCGCCGCGGCCAGGGAGACCGTGATGCGGGCCAGCGCCTGGGCGGCGCCGTCGGCGACCGCCGCGGCGACCCTGGCCGCGGCGGCGCGGCGCTGCCTGCGGCGGGCCGCCTCCTCGCGGGCCCGGCGCTCGGCCGCGGCGGCGCGCAGCAGCGATTCGGCCCGGCCGGTGATGGCGCGGACGCGCTCCTCGGCGGTGCGCACCGCCAGGCGCGCCTCCATCTCCGCCGACCGCAGCCGGGCGGCCTCGGCCGCGAGCTGGTCTCGGCGCGCGGTGTCGGGCTCGTCCTCGGCGTCGGGCTCGTTCTCGGCCTGTTCCAGCCGTTCCTGGAGTTCGGTGAGCTTCATCAGGTCGGCCTCGCGGCCCTGCGCGGCCCGCTGCGACGCGGCGGCGTACCGCTCGGCCTCCTGGACGGCCGCGCGGGCCTGGCCGCCGAGCTTGCCGACCTGCTGGGCGACCTCGTTGCGGCGCCGGTCGGCGCTGCGGCGGCGGGCGTTGACCGCTTCGACGGCGGCGGCCGCCCGGTCCCGCTCGGCCGCGGCCTCGGCGAGGTCGGCGGCGGCCCGCTTGCAGGCCTCCTC
>Ga0207864_1002213_pt1 | contig 18836 bp, 13 predicted proteins | sample HigsolmetaAR202D_FD_184834 | JGI IMG/M metagenome (GOLD analysis project Ga0207864, IMG submission 184834) | Ionic liquid and high solid enriched microbial communities from the Joint BioEnergy Institute, USA - AR20-2-D (SPAdes) (version 2) ... | reverse complement strand
ATAGCGATGCGCCAGGCGCAACGCCGCAGGGAAAGGTGAATCTGTCTTGATGAGTCCGACGCCAAAACGCCGCAGAACATCCTCGGCCGCCACCCCCCCGGGAGGCTCCGTATCCGCCTTGCGCGGTTCGGACGAGTCGACCAGAACACCGAAAGGAGCAGGTCATGCCCGCTAGCCATGCTGATGATGCCAGCCGGCCAATGCGGGTGGACCTGCATGTCCACACCTGCGCCAGCAACCGCGCCGCCGAGGCCCTGCTCAACGCCATCGGCTGCCCCGAATGCTACAGCGACCCCACCGAGGTCTATGACCAGGCCACGCGCCGCGGCATGGACTTCGTCGCCGTGACCGACCATGACTCGATCGAAGGCGCGATGACCCTGGCTGATCGCAGCAATGTCATCGTCGGCGAGGAGCTGACCTGCTGGTTCCCGGATGACCGCTGCAAGATGCACGTGCTGGTCTGGGGCATCACCCCCGAAGACCACGAAGCCCTCCAGGCCCGTGCCGATGACATCTACGAAGTCGCCGCCTATATCGAGCAGCGGCGCATCGCCCATGCCGTCGCCCATCCGATCTACCGCCAGAACGACAAGCTCGAGCGATGGCACCTCGAGCGGCTGATCCTGCTGTTCAAGGGGTTCGAATGCCTCAACGGCGCGCACAGCGCGCTGCATCGCCAGGCCTTCGAGCCCTTGCTGGACAACCTCACGCCGCGCGAGATCGAGCGGCTGGCAGCCAAGCATCTGATCGCCCCACGCTGGCCGCAGCCGTGGATCAAGGCCCGCACGGCGGGCAGCGACGATCACGGCCTGCTCAACATCGGCCGGACGTGGACGGAGTTTCCCCCGGGCACGCGTACGGTCCAGCAGGTCCTGGACTGCCTGCGCGAAGGCAACTGCAAACCGGGCGGCGAAGCCGGCAGCGGCATCAAGCTGGCGCACAACTTCTTCGGCGTCGCCATCCGCTACTACAGCCGAAAGGTGCTGCCCCCCACGACCCGTCCCAATATGGCGACGGTCCTGCTGCAGACGCTGGTGGGCGATCGCCCCATGCCGCAGAAGTGCGAGCTGGCGGGCATGGTCGTGCGCCGCAAGCTCCGCCGCTTCGGCCAGGCGATCGTCTCCCCGTTCAGCCGCCGCAAGACGGGCGGCACGGCGTCGATCCTGCGGGACTCGTTCCTCGAATCCGTCCGCACCCACCTGCCCCAGCAGGATGCCCTCAAGAACGCCCTCAAAGCCGGCCTGCCGCCGCTGGGCGAGCATGAGGAAATGTTCGAGTTCGCTTCGAAGCTCAACCGCGATGCAGCCGATGCGATCGTCTCAGCGATCGATCGCGCGATCCGCGATGGGCGGTTCTCCGGCCTGTTTGACGGCATCTCGGCGGTGCTGGCGCAGCAGTTCCTGCTGCTGCCCTACTACTTCTCGTTCTTCCACCAGAATCGCGAGCGACATCTGCTTCGGAGACTGACCGGATACGGCATGGAACGCCCCAGCAAGGAATACCGGGTCGGCCTGTTCACGGACACCCTGGATGACGTCAACGGCGTGGCGCGGTTCATCCGCGACATGGCTGAGCAGGCGCGCCGCAAGGACTACCAGTTCACGATCCACACCTGCTCAAATCACGAGCGGTTCAACATCCCCAACCGCCGCAACTTCGAACCGATTCTTTCGCGCCGGCTGCCGTTCTACCCCGAGCTGGAGCTGAATCTGCCGCCGGTGCCGGAAATCCTCGAATGGGCCGACCGCCAGCAGTTCGACGCGATCCACGTCAGCACGCCCGGCCCGATGGGCCTGTGCGGCTGGCTGGTCTCGAAAATGCTGCGCATCCCGCTGTTGGGGACGTATCACACCGACTTCCCCGCGTACGTGCAGAACCTCACGGGCGACCATCGCCTCACGCAGGGCACGACCGCCTACATGCGGTGGTTCTACCGGTCGATGCACACGGTCTTCTCGCGCAGCCGCGACTACCAGCAGAGCCTGATCAAGCTGGGCGTGCCGCAGGAGAAGCTGTCGATGATCCTGCCGGGCATCAACACCGACAAATTCCACGTCCGCCATCGGGACGTGTCGGTCTTCGAACGATTCGGCGTTCGCGAGCCGCGGCGGCTGCTGTACATCGGCCGCGTCAGCCTCGAGAAGAACCTGCGCCTGCTGGTCGAGACCTACAAGCAACTGTGCGCCCAGCGGACGGATACCGCGCTGGTCGTCGCCGGCGACGGGCCCTACTCGCAGGAGATGCGCAAGGAACTTGCGGACTACCCGCTCTACTTCCTGGGCTATCAGCCGGACAAGGTCCTGGCGCAGCTCTACGCCAGCAGCGATCTGTTCGTCTTCCCGTCGCGCACCGACACGCTCGGACAGGTCGTCATGGAGGCCCAGGCCTCCGGCCTGCCGGTCATCGTCAGCGACGAGGGAGGCCCGCAGGAGATCACCGATGACGGCGTCACCGGCGTGGTCGTGCATGGCGAAGACCCAGCCGAGTGGTGCCGCACGATCCTGCGCCTGCTGGATGACGAGCCGACGCGTCTGCGCATGGCGCGCAACGCACCGACGCGCATCAATCGGTTCTCGCTGGAAAAGACGTTCGAAGCGTTCTGGGACGAACACGTCAGCGCCATCGAGGCCCACTTCAGCGCCGCGGGCGCTGCCGGCGCGGCACTTGCGCATCAGCCTGCCGTGTCCGTCTAGTTCACGCTCGGGATCATCACACCGATGGAATCGTCCACTCGACAAGCTGCTGCGCGGACAGGGCACCTGAGATCGGACGATCTGTGGGCGCTGATCAAAGATCTGCCCGAAGCCGCCATCATCGCCGACGCCACGGGGCAGGTCCTGGCGGCCAATCGCTGCGCAGCCGACATGTTCGGCTACGACCTGGAAGCCGATGCCCCCCGCCACCTGAGCGACGTGATGCAGATCTACGAGCTTCGGCAGCTCGACGGCGATCTGCTGACCATCGACGAGTGGCCGCTGGCCCGCGCCCTGCGCGGCGAGCAGTTCTCGGACATGCCGGTCGAGGTGCGCCGGCTGGATCGGGGAACCAGCGTCGTCTGCAGCTTCAGCGGATCTTGCTCGCGGGATGAAAACGGCGCGGTGCGCCTTGGCATCATCACTGCGCGGGAGATCACGCAGATCACGCAGGCCAATCAGGAACTTCAGAGCACAGCGGCGTTTTACCGCCGGCTGCAGGATTCCATCCCCCATCTGCTGTTCACGATGGACAACGGCCGACAGTTGCGCTACGTCAACGCGCGATGGCGCGAATACGTCAGCATGGACGCCGCGCAGGTCAATGCCGTCGGCTTCGAAAGCCTGATCCATCCGGACGACCGCGCCGCCGGCCGATCCGCGATGACCCAGGCCTTCATGGCCAACCAGAACGTCGACGTAGAGCTGCGTCTCCGTGGCGCCAGCGGCCAGCATCGCTGGTTCCTGCTGCATCTGTCGCCGATCGACGCGCCGCGCGGATACACCGCCCAATGGATCGGCATCGCCACCGACATCCACGATCTGAAAATGGCTGAGGAACGCATCCGCCGCAATGAGCAGCGGCTGCGCCTACTCACCACCGTCAGCACCGACGGCATCTGGGAATGGGATGTGGTCAACGACCGCGTCTACATGTCCGATCGCCTGTTCCAACTGCTGGGCGAAACGCCGCCGCGCCAGCCGATGACGCAGCAGTGGATGGTGGACCGCGTGCATCCGGAAGACCTGCCGGTGCGCCAGCAGAAGATGCGCGATCATCTGGAGCGCAACCTCCCATACACCATGGAGCTGCGCATTCGCCGCGGCGACGGCACCTACGGCCATTTCATCACCCACGGCATCGCCGAGCGGGACGCCTCCGGCCGGCCGATCCGTGTCGTCGGAACGATCGACGACATCACCGATCGCCGCAGGTACGAACAGGCGCTGCGCGAAGCGCGTGACGCAGCCGAGGCTGCCAATCGCGCCAAGGATCATTTCCTGGCGATCCTTTCGCACGAACTGCGCACGCCGCTGACGCCGGTGCTGCTGTTCAGCTCTTCGCTGGAACGCAACCCCAATCTGCCGGAGGACATCCGCGGCGACCTGGCGCTGATCCGCCAGCAGATCCAGCTTGAGGCTCGCCTCATCGATGACCTGCTGGACCTGACGCGCATCCAGCGGGGCAAGATGCTGCTGAGCACCGAGACGATGCACCTGCACGACGTGCTTCGGCGCGTGGCCGGGCTGAGCACGCCCGATGCCCTGGCCAACGAGATCCAGCTCGTGCTCGATCTGGGGGCGAAGGAAGACCTGGTCGACGGCGACCCCGCCCGCCTTCAGCAGCTTTTCGCCAACATCGTGAACAATGCCATCAAGTTCACGACTTCCGGCGGAACGATCGAGATCCGCTCGTTCAACGAAAACGAGCAGATCGTTATCGAAGTGCGCGATACGGGCATCGGGATCGCAGCCGAAATGATCGGGCGCATCTTCAATGCGTTTGAGCAGGCGGATCAAACCATCACCCGGCGCTTCGGCGGGCTGGGCTTGGGGCTGACGATCGGCAAGGCGATCGTCGAGATGCACAACGGCCGCATCTCGGCACGCAGCCCGGGCACGGGGCATGGGGCGACGCTTCGCGTCGAATTGCCCCTGCTCAAAGGCGCATCCCCCGCGCGTCCGGAGCCGCCGGAGGTGCATGGCGGCAGCCGGCAGCGGGTCCTCCTGGTCGAGGATCACGAACCGACCCGGCAGATCGTCGAGCGGCTGCTCGAGCGGATCGGGTTTGATGTCATCTCGGCTGGCGGCGTGGCGACGGCCCTGCATGCAGCCAGCCGGCACCATTTCGATATCCTCCTGTCGGATATCGGGTTGGGTGACGGCAGCGGGACCGACCTTCTCAAGCAGCTCCAGCCCGGCCGGACGTTCCGGGCGATCGCCCTCAGCGGGTATGGGACCGATGACGACATCAAGCGAAGCCTCGATGCCGGCTTCGAGGCCCACCTGGTCAAGCCGGTCGACATGGACAAGCTCGAAGCCGTCCTGCGGCAGGTCAGCACCTAGCTTCGCCCCCGCCCGACCGCAATTCCGCACCATTCAGGTCCCCTTGCGAGAATGCCGATATCTTCGGCATGTCGTTATCGCCGTCGGCTCCGCCCCGAGCCGTCATCCACAGCGGGGTAGCTCAGTTCTCGCCGGCTGAGTGTCGCTTCCTCGATGCGCTTGAACGTCGCAGCCTTCTGTATTTCATCGAACAGACCGATGCACACAGCGGCATGACGGCCGATCGCGCCTGTGCCGACGGTGTCGCCGCCGAGGCGGCCACGTCGCCCGCCAGTTCGGCAGCCTGCGGGTTCGCGCTCAGCGCCTGGTGCATCGCGGTCGAACGGGGCTGGATCAACCGCTACGAAGCCATCGAGCGCGTGCGACGCACGCTGGGGTTCCTGCTGCACGATGCCCCCCACCGCAACGGGTTCTTCTTTCACTTCATGCACCGCCGCACGGGTGAGCGGGCGTTTCGGTGCGAGTTCTCCTCGATCGACACCGCCCTGCTGATGGCCGGCGTGCTGACGGCGCGGCAGTTCTTTGACGACGATGCCGAGATCCGGCTGACGGCGACGGCGCTGTTTGAGCGCGTCGACTGGCCATGGATGCTCAACGGCGGGCGGACGCTGAGCATGGGCTACAAGCCGCGATACGGATTCCTGCGGCATCGCTGGGACACGTTCAGCGAACATCCGCTGATGTATCTGATGGCGATGGGATCGGAGTCACACCCCCTGCCGGCGGACTGCTGGTGGGCGTGGGAGCGCGGGCCGGTTGTGACGTACGCGGGCCGGACATTCATGCAGTGTCCGGCGCTGTTTGTGCACCAGTTCCCGCATGCCTGGATCGATTTCCGCAACCTGCGCGGCGATTTCGGCAGCCTGTGGCAGAACAGCGTCGACGCGACACTGGCGCATCGGCAGGCATGCATCGACCTGGGCCGGCAGGAGCCGGAGCGTTTCGGGCATTACACCGAGGACTGCTGGGGCATCACGGCTTCGGATTGTCCTCAGGGGTATCACGCCTGGGGCGGACCGCCGATGACGAAGAACGTTGACGGCACGGTCGTGCCGTGCGCGGCGGCTGGATCGCTGCCGTTTGCGCCGGTGGAATGCCTGCAGACGCTGCGGGCGATGCGTCGGGACTACGGCCAGCGGATCTGGCGGCGGTATGGGTTTGTCGATGCATTCAATCCGCGCACCGGCTGGCAGAGCACGGATGTCGTTGGCATCGACGTGGGGATCACGCTGCTGATGGCTGAGAACGCCCGCAGCGGCGCTGTGTGGCGATGGTTCATGCAGACGCCGGAAATCCAGCGTGGCTTGCGCGCCGCGGGCATGATCCGTGGAACGCCCCGCCGAAGCCGGCGCGTGGCGTGAATGCGCGGTGTGGACAGTGGGCGATAATCAGAACTACCATTGCGCTATTTGTTGCGTAAGACCTTAGCCCGCCCCTGCGAGTTCACTTCGTCGTAGTCTCTCAGTCTCTTAGTCTCTCCCCACCCTTCGTCACTTCGTCGCTTCCGCGCAATCACGTCTCCGACCGCCCTGCCGTTCGCTGACGGAACTGCGTGGGGGACATTCCTTCGACTGCGCGGAAGATGATGCTGAAGCGTGCCGGCGATGTGATGCCGCAGGCTTCGGCGATCTGAGCCACCGTGAGCTTGGTGTCGATGAGCATCTGCTTGGCCCGCTCGACTTTGATGCGGTGGATTTCGTCGAGGATCGTGCGGCCCAGCACGCGGCGGAAGCGCTTCTCCAGGGGGCGGCGTGACAGCGGCACGGCTGCGAGCACATCCTGCACCGTCAGCGGTTCGGAGGCGTGCTCGCGGATGAAGCGCAGTGCGTGGCGGACGTCGGGCTCGTCGATGGCGAGGATGTCGGTGGAAACGCGCGTCGCCACGGCCAGCGGCGCGACGACGGGCGGCTTGTCGGGGATGGGGCGACCGTTGAGCAGGTCGTCGAGCATCCTGGCTGCCAGGTAGCCCTGCCGCTCGAGATCCAGGCGGATGGAGGAGATCGGCGGCTCGGCGAGGCGCTCGATGAGGGGGTCGTCGTCGCAGCTCAGCAATGCGACCTGCTCAGGGATCGCCAGCCCCACATCGCGGCAAATCGACTGCACTTCCAGCGCGGAGACATCCTGCAGCACCGCCAGCCCCACCGGCAGCGGCAATCGCCGAAGCCAGCGGGCGATCGTGCGGCGGCGGGCCTGGCCGGTCACATCCGGCGGCATGACAAGCACATGCGGCTCGTAGCCGGCTTCGCGGATCGCGTCGGTGAACGCCCGCCGTCGGGTTTCGAACCAGTGCGTCGGCACGGACTGGAGGAACGCGAAGTGGCGCAAGCCGCGTTCCAGCAGGTGCCGGGCTGCCATCCGTCCGACGGCGACGTTGTCGGTCAGCACGCTGGGAAACAGCGGATCCGCGCGCACGCTGGAGATGTTGACCGTCGGCACGTTCAGCGAAAGGACGACGTCCTCGGACTTGCGGTCATGGCAGGAGGCGATCAGGCCGTCGATCTCCCCCATCGCCCCCAGGTCCGACGGCCCATAGACGGCCACGTCAAACTCCCCATGGCTCCACGGATAGCGGTGGACCAGCGTCCAGCCCACAACATGTGCGTAGCTGGCGACAGCCATGAAGATGCCGCGTCCATGGGCCGCCAGCAGATCGATGTACAGGCCGATGCGCCGGCGGCGGCGTCGGGGACGGCGTTGTCGGGACCTTGCCATGCCATCCAGTATATCTTCTGGACGTTTTTCGGAAAGAGATAGACGCAATAACGTCTGGCCGGCTGTCAAAGGCGTGATAGAGTTTCGTACAAGCGGATTAGGGGGGACAAAGTCTGGCAAATCTTCAGTCTTTACGGAGGTACGGAATGTCGGTCATTTCAAACACTTGGGTGCGCACGTCTCTGCTCGTAGCCGCTGCCGGTCTGATGGTGCCGACGATGGCGGAGGCAGCCAATTACTACCTGCATGCCAATCTTACAACCGCGACCTTTGACCAGAAGGATGTCTGGTTCGACGACCCCGTCGCCGGAAACACCATGCTGGACAATGGCGACGCGTTCGCCGGCCACAACTTCTACTCCAACGGCTTCCAGGTGCGTTCCGGCACGACCAACTTCACGCTCGGCGACAGCACAACCACCCTCTACACCAACAGCAAGCTGCTGGTCCGTGCCGGTCCGGCCAATAAGATCACGATCCCGAACCTCGTGCGTGAAGGCCCTTCGCAGATCGCCGCAGGCTCGGGCGATGTCGCGCTGGTCGTCGGCAATCTCGTCAACGATGCCCAGACGAGCATCACGGGCGATGGCACGACGGGCCGCAAGCTGTCGCTGACCGTCACCACGCTCAGCGGCGCAGCCAATATCTCGCTGACGCAGCGGGTCACCCTCAACCTTTCCGTCAGTGATGCCAGCGGCTTCACGGGCACGATCACCTGGGGTGACGATTCCGAAGCCGTGCTGAACTTTGACAGCCCCCTGAACAGCAGCGGCAGCCTGATAGCTCCGGCCAACGCGCGCATCCTGCTCGATCAGGATGTGTCGTTCACGTACGTGAAACTGGGCGATGATGTGCTGGCTCCCGGGACCTACCAGTACGAAACGCTGAAGGCGACTTACGACCTGATGTTTCAGGACATTGCCGATAGCGGCCAATGGGGCTCGATCACCGTTGTGCCTGAGCCGGCCGGGCTGATGGTGCTGGCCAGCGGCCCGGTGTTGGCGCTTCGGCGACGCCGGATGCCGTAAACCGGCAAAGCTATGTTTTCGATTGGGTTTTCAACAGGAAGGTTGTTTGAGATGTTCTGTCGTGCACTGGTGATGACGGGCTTGCTGTGTGGCGTGGCGCTGGCTGATGCGGCGCAGCCCACGGTCGGCGGCGGAACGGTGGATGCGCCGGCTGTCGGGCCGGGACCGTCGTTCGGCGTCGGCGAAGGCAAGAAGTTCGTGCTCGTCAAGAACTGGGACTTCGGTGCGGATGGCACGATCCGCAACATCGAAGAGATGAACGAGCACTTCCAGTATCACGACCAGTTCGGCACGTTCGCCAACGGCACGAAGTATGGCGCCTGGATCGTGGCGCCCGACGCATCCCGCGCCATCACCTACAACGGCCACAAGCAGCCGGTGGAAGGCGTCAACACTGACCGACCGGTCCGTGAGCTCACCGAGAACTCGATCAAGACTTATGTCGTACCGCTGGATGGGGCCACACGTGTGCATCCGACCGAGCAGAAGGCCGGCAGCGGCGCGTTCCAGGCGATCTGGACCCTCCCCAACGGCGGCTCGCGCCTGGGGCGGGATATCATCTGGGAGACGCGCGTCCGCTATAAGGCGGTGCCCTACTTCTGGTTCAGCCTGTGGGTCTCGGGCAACAAGTGGAACCGCGGCGCCGAGATCGACCTGATCGAGAGCTTCGGCTACGACAACGGCAACGGCTACACCAATTTCGAGGGCAAGTACTGGCACTCCAGCCCGGTCGGCGGGACGCGCGAGTTCAACTACCACTCGAGCTGGTCGCGCGGGATGGCGCATTTCGGCATCACGCAGTTCGACCCGACCGAGTGGCATGTCTGGACGCTGCACTACCGTGCCGACGACACGTTCACCGCGTATGTCGACGGCCGCAAGGTGCAGGAAGGAACGATGCACTGGACGCTGGGAACGAAGGAAGACGGCGAGCCGATCAACATGAGCTTCATCTTTGATGCCTCATGGGGACATCGCCAGGTCAAGAGTGTGAATCACTGGCTGGATGCTTCGGAACTGCTGAAGCTGGAGTACGAGTTCGATTACAGCCGCGTGTATCTCAGTGATGACGCGGACTAGCGGCACGGTGGCCAGGCGAGCTGTCCGTGGCGTGCCGGTGTGACATGGAAAAAGGAGTTCGACCAATGCTCCGTCAAAGAACCTGCCGCGTGCAACGAGGCGCATTTACACTGGTGGAACTGCTTGTTGTCATTGGCATTATCGCCCTGCTGATCAGCATTTTGCTGCCGGCGATCCAGAAGGCCCGGGCATCGGCGGATTCCGTGGCCTGTCAGAGCAACCTGCGGCAGATTGCCATCGCCAACACGATGTACCAGAATGAGAACGGCGGACACTTCGCACCGTTTGCGAAGCTGAAGTCGCAGCATGAGTACTGGAAGGATCCCAAGTCACGGGATCGATGGTTCCACTACCTCGAACCGTTCACGCGGACCTACGCCGTCTTCAACTGCCCCGTGAACGACCGGGCCTATCCAGACTGGTCGGTGCAGAACAGCGATCAGGCCGATCCGTCCTGGCTGATCCGCGGGCGTTCGGAAGTGGGCGCGACAGCCAACTACGCCTACGTCAGGGGTGTCGGCCGCTATGAGCAGGAGCCCGGCGAACCGCCCAGGACACTGATGGATCTTCGCCGCCAGCTGCGCGCCTCAGGCACCGAAGTGGAGGTCAACGACTTCATCATCTTGGCTGACGGCCAGTTCTGGATCGCCAACTGCAGCGATATGACACCCGATGACGCGCTGGGCCATCCGCGGCGATTTGTGCATCCCGGCGGCTCGCTGAATGCGGCGTTTGCAGACGGGCACGTCGAGAACCTCCGCCGCGATCAGCTGCGGTTCAACATCCCCTGGCCGAACAACTGGATCATCGCGGCCAAGCCGGGACGCTAAGCAATCCATCCGGCGCCGCCTGAACGGTGCGTCATCATCATCACGGTCGCCTGGCTGAGGAAGCATCAGCCGCAGCGGCTTCGCGGCGGGCCAGGTCAAGCGCCTCCTGGCGGCTGGTGATTCGGCCTTCAAGCTGCGCGTCATAGATCCGCTGGAGGATGAGCTTGAAGATCGGGCCGGGTCTGAACCCCGCCGCGACCAGATCATCCCCCGTGATCAGCGGCGGCGGCGCCACATCGGTCCCAGCCAGCTGATCGAACTGCTGCTGCAGCCAGTCGATTCGCTGACCGTGCTGCCCCACCTGGCCGATGGCCTGCAGGAGATGGCGCGTTTCGGCGGCGTGAGGTGAAGCCAGCAGGCGCTTCATCGCGGCGACAGTTGGCTGGGCGTCGGCCAGCATCGCGCCAGCCCACTCGAGTGTGTCCCGCATCAGCTTCTTTTCGTCGTTGCTGATACGCAGGGCTTTGCGACAGGCCCGCACCGCCGTCTCGATGACCGGCGGCTGAAGCAGAACGCGCACATCCGCATCCGCGGGCATCGGCTGCCACTGCCAGCACAGCGTCGCAGCCGCCAGGGCTTCGCCGAACGCCAGCGGCTGATCCGGCGCCATTTTCGCGAAGATCGAGCGGGACGGCTCGTACGCTTTGCCCTCCTCTGCCGGGATGAAGCGGAAGATCTGCTGCACCAAGCTGAGCTCCCACAGCATCGGCCAAGCCAACCGGCGCGTCACAGGGCAGAGCATCAGGCGCAGCTCCTCGGCAATCCGCTCGGGGCTGATACGGATCAACTGCGGCGCGTGGCGGCTGATCGCGCCAGCCGTCGCGGGATCGAGCTGCAGGTCGAACCGTGCGGCGAATCGCACCGCCCGCAGCAGCCGCAGGTGATCCTCAGCAAAGCGTTCGTCCGGGTTGCCGATGGCACGCAGGCGGCGCGCCTGCAGATCCTCCCTGCCGCCGACGTAGTCGATCACGCGGTTTTCGATGGGATCGAGGAACAAGCCGTTGATCGTGAAATCCCGCCGGCGGGCGTCCTCCTCGGCTGAGGTGAATCGGACGCTGCTGGGGCGGCGGCCGTCGACGTAGGTGCCCTCCGAGCGGAAGGTGGCGACCTCGATGACGCTTCGGCGGTGGCGGACGAGGATGACGCCGAAGGCCTGGCCGACGGCCTCGGTCCGGCTGAACAGCTCGCGGACGCGCTGCGGTGGCGCATCGGTGGCGATGTCGTAGTCGGTGGGCGTCAGGCCCATCAGCTCATCGCGCACGCAGCCGCCGGCGAAGTAGGCGACATGGCCGGCTTCGCGCAGGCGGCGCAGGACAGCCAGTGCGTCTTCGCGCAGGCATGGCGGCTTGGCGGATGAGCGGATCGGCTGGTCCATCGATGTGTTGAAGAATACCGCTGCGCCCGGCGGGCGGGTAGTGCGCGGCGGTGACAAGCAGTCTTTCGTGGCCGGGGCTACCAGCCCATGAACTTCCGCAGAAGCGTGGCGCGGGCATCCCCGCCGGCGCACCCTGGCTTGCGTGAGAAGCGAGGGCGAGACGCCCTCGCCACGGGGTGAGCTGGCGAGGACTGCCACGTTGATGCATGACGCAAGGGCTGCCCACGTCACCATCTGTGCACGACGGACGTGCCACTCCTGGCCTCATCATACAATACAGAAGGCCCCGGGCGGTGAATGCCCGGGGCCTTGGATTTCACAATCGACTGATCAGGCAGTGGCCTTAGATCAGGCCGTCCTGCTTGGCCATGTGGAGCAGCAGGTCGACAACGCGGTTGGAGTAGCCCCACTCGTTGTCGTACCAGCTCACCAGCTTGAAGAAGTTGCTGTTCAGCTCAATGCCGGCGCCGGCGTCGAAGATGCTCGAGCGCGGATCGGTGATGAAGTCGCTGGAGACAACCTCTTCCTCGGTGTAGCCGAGGATGCCCTTCAGCGGGCCTTCCGACGCAGCCTTGATGGCGGCGCAGATTTCCTTGTAGCTGGTGGCCTTCTCGGTGCGGACCGTCAGGTCGACCGCCGAGACGTCCATCGTCGGGACGCGGAAGGCCATGCCCGTCAGCTTGCCCTTCAGCGAGGGCATCGCCAGTGCGACTGCCTTCGCGGCGCCGGTGCTGGCCGGGATGATGTTCATGTAGGCATTGCGGCCGCCGCGCCAGTCCTTCTTGCTGGGGCCGTCCTGCGTCGGCTGGGTGGCCGTGACGGCGTGGATCGTCGTCATCAGGCCTTCGACGATGCCGAAGTTCTCATGGACGACCTTGGCCAGCGGCGCCAGGCAGTTGGTCGTGCAGGAAGCGTTCGACACGACGGTGTGCTTGGACTTGTCGAACGAACCTTCGTTGACGCCCATGACGATCGTGGGCACCTGCTCGGGGCTCTTGGTGGGAGCCGAGATCACGACGCGCTTGGCGCCGCCCTTGATGTGCTTGCTGGCAGCATCGAAGTCGGTGAACAGGCCGGTCGACTCGACGACGTAGTCAACGCCCAGGTCCTTCCAGGGCAGGTTGGCCGGGTCGCGCTCGGCGAAGGTGCGGATCTCGTCGCCATCGACGACCAGGATGTTCTCACCCTTGACCTCGACCGTGCCGGGGTAACCGCCATGGATGGTGTCGTACTTGAACAGGTAGCCGAGGTTGTCGGCTGGCACCAGGTCATTGATGCCGACGAAGTCGATCTTGCCCTTGTGCTGCAGCGCGGCGCGCGTTACAAGGCGCCCGATGCGACCGAAACCGTTAATTGCGACCTTGATGGCCATCCTGTGTCTCCTTTTCGTTTCTGCTGGATGGTAGCTGGGATGTCTGACGCAGCCGGATTGAACGCACCGGCCACCGGAAACGCACGATATGGACGTCAATAGCGCGTGTCAAGAAACCGCGAACCGATCAGACTGGGAAGGTGGTATTCCCCCCTGCCCGGCTTGAATTTCGTGCGATTTTCCGACTCATGATGAGTCCGCCGCCACGGCCCTGAACCCGGGAGCAACCGGGCTCGAGCCGTGGCGGCGGGATGGGCTGGTTGTCGATCGTTCAGCGGCCTTCGTAGACGCGGACCCAGTCGACGTACATGTCGGCTACGCCATCGTACTGCGACAGGTCGATCTTCCAGCCGCTGGCACCGCCGATGGCAAGATTGATGAAGAAGAACAACGGCTGCTCGCGGCTGAGGCGGGCGGTCTTGTGACGGGCCACCTCGATGCCGTCGCAGTAGTAGATGGTGTCTTCCTCGCCGACGAGCAGGCCGTAGGTATGGAACGTTTCATACCAGCTCGCCCCGCTGCCGCCCTCGAGCTCGGTCATCGGGATCTGCTGGTACACCCGCGGCTGGGTCGTGTCCTTCTTGCCGTCCGGCCCCTGGTTCCAATAGTGGGAAGCCACCCAATAACCGCGCTGGTTGGGATTGCCCGAACCCTCGCCGCCGTAGGCTTCGATGATGTCCAGCTCGTCAGCCGGCTCGCGCAGCCCCTTGTGGACGGATTCCGTCATCACCCAGAACGCCGGCCAGGTGCCCGGCGCAGACTGGGCCAGGAAGCGCACCTCAAAGTAGCACGGCGCCTTCACCGTGATGCCCGTGCCGTCGAAACGCAGGGCTGAGATCAGGCCGGTCGTGTTCTTCGACTGATCGGCACGGATACGGAGATACGAGCCGATCTGCGAGAACGGCGTCGTTTGGGGATTCTCGTGATCGCCGAAGGGAATCCCGCTGAAGTCGCCCCCGCCCGGCTTGTGCGAGGCGTAGGTCGCCCCCTTGCCGTCCCTGGAGATCGAGAGCTTCGGATCATTGAAGTCGTCCGCGAAGACGAGCTTCATTCCCTGAGCCGGCGCCGGCGGGCTGTCGGGCAGGCCTTCGTTCCAGACAACGCCGCCTTCGTTGTAGACGATCAGGTAGTAGTTGCTGCGGAGCTTGCCGAGGGTGGCGCCCAGGCGGATGGTGATCGGGCCATGCGGGTATTTGTCGGCTGGAAAGACAATCGAGCCGGTGCCGTCATCGGCAAGGTCGATCACGCCGACGGTCGAATCCTCGCCGAACTTGCCGCCCGGCAGCCAGGACTTCACCTCGACCTGACGGAAGCCCGGCGCGCGGACTTCGATCGTCGTGTCGCCCTTGATGTTCGAACCGTACTTGGGAGAGGTCACCACCACTTCGCCCATCTTATAGAACCGCAGCGGCTTGGGGCCATCGACATGGTTGAGGGTCCACAGGCCCGACCACCAGTTCTTCGCATCGGGGGTCTTGTCCAACGAAGCATCCGGGCCGGTCGGGCGCTCGATGTTGAGGAACTTGCCCGTGGCGACGTTGCGGATGCTGAAGTGCGGGCCGACGGGGCTGATCGCCCAGCGACCGCGATCGGTGCCCGGCTTGTCGGAGGTCAGCACGAGCGCATCGGAGTCGTCGGCAACCTGGAGGTACTGGCTCGTGCCGACATTGCGGATGACGTAGGCTGGGCCATCGGCTTCGATCGTCCAGCGGGCGCTGCCGGTCTGGGCTGAGGCAGCGAGGATCTTGCCCTGGTCGATGGTCAGGTGGCGCTTGGCGTCCCAGCGGCTTTGGATCTCATAGACGGTCGGATCGGCTGCCTGGGCATTTGCGAACACGCATGCCGTCAGGACAGGGACGATCACGGCGAGAAAAAGAGACTTCATCAGCATGACTCCGTTGAACAATGGACAAACCGAGATTGACTGCGGCGCGTACCTGCCGAGGCTGCACCCCAAGGGCGCAGCCATCGGCAAGCGCACGGCTGCGTTCAGGAGGCTTCTGTCCTGCGTCCGCCTCCCCCACCTGGCAGGGCGAACGGGGAGATTCGTTGTTTACCCCTCGTGATCAGCAGACGCCCCGGCGCCGGCGCATCGCCAGCAGACCGGCAGCCGGCAGCAGGCTGATCATCGCCGGCTCGGGAACAACGGCGATGTTGTCAATCCGCCAGGTTGCCGAACCAGAGCCGTAGCCGTTGACATAGAACGCAATGGCAGGGTTCTCGACCTTCAGGGTGTCAGGAATCGTCCACGTCACCCATTGGGTGCCGAACATGAGGGTCAGCGTCGTATCATCGTTGTCACCGACGACGTAAGTGATGCTGCTGCTGGTGAATGTGCCCGATGCTTCCGAAGAAGAGGGAATCATCGAGAGCTGCCAGTACGTTTCGTTGACTCCATCGCCCCCGACGAGAAATCCGCCGCTGGCAGTGATGGTGTTGCCGCGGAACTGTGTTCCCCCGCTGCCCGTGGTCAGATTGCCATCATACGAGAATCGGAGGCGCTCATTGGCCGACGCCTGGTCGAAGTAGACGGCAGCGAAGAGATTGTCGGACGGTGTCTCCGGATCAAAAAGATAGATACCGAAGACGCTGCCGCCGGGCATATTGCTGCCCAGGTCAAATGAGATTGTAAGGTTGTTGCCGAAGGTGTTGGCGTTCGCGAGCGTCTTGGTGGGATTCGTGTTCAGAACCGTGACAACGGTGATGGTGCTGCCGTTCTGCCCCATCCGCAGGTAGTCATTGTTCGGTTCCAACTCGTCGGCCGGATCGGTCTGCGCGAGGACCCCACCATTCCTCACATACACCTCAAGGAAGTTCTGGGTGTACTGGTTATCCTCGGCAGTGCCGGTCTCGAAATCGAACGGTCCGACGGCGGCAGCCGATGCGGCACCGGCGGTCAACAGAGGGAGAGCGATGAAGGCCGCAGCCTTCGCCAAAGCGTTGCGATGCATTCCCATGGTTTCCTCCTGAACGAAAAAGTTAGCTGGCCAGCTAGAGGCCTAATGTAGGCCCTACCGGCCTGGCGACCAAACGGGACTCTACGCAGCACGTTGCACAGGAGACTGGTCGAGGTGTTAAGACAGGCGAGGTGCGAGGTTCAGTCAGGCAAGTTGACCTCACGGCCATCCTGGTAACGGGCCTTGCGAACGCCACGCGTGTTGGTGCCTTTGTTGTAGCTGTTGGACAGCGATCCCAGCTCGTCGACGCCGATCGGTGCGGCATGGCCGTCGGCAAAGAGCATATTGGCGCGGTTGTTATGGGCCAGCCAGACGGCATTCTCAGTCCCCGACCGCCGCCGCGGCCAAAAGACCGGACCCGTGTTGCCCAGGGCGGTACCGCCCTGCGAGGTGTCAGACAGTACGACCCACTGCGTCGGCTGGGGAACGCGGTCCAGCCGATAGGTGATCCACTTGTAGGTGTCAGCCGGGTTGCTGGTGAGTGTGTTAGGCAGCGTGCGTTCGACGAACGCCTTCTTCTCGTCTTCGCCGATCAGCCAGACGGAATTGGACATGCCGACCATCCCGTAGGACCGGCCCATGTCGCGATACTGCTCGCTCGAGATGTTCATGCCCGAAGCCGCCTCGTACTGGCGTGTCGTCGGGCACAGCAGAACCATGGGATTGCTCAGGTATCCGCCAGGCAGATCGTCCCACTGATTGCCGCGCGGGCCGTACTCCGGCCGCAGGAGGAACAGCGCCCAGGGGGCGTTCTGCTCGCCGGTGCCCGGCTTGTAGCGGTAGTTGATGGCGCCGGGGATCTCCCCGCCATGATCCATCGAGTAAGCGATCAGGGAGATGCCGCACTGGCGAAGGTTGCTGAGACACGTCGTCGCCTTGGCGGCTTCGCGGGCTTTGTTCAGCGCAGGCAGGAGGATCGCGACCAGGACGGCCATGATCCCGATCACGACCAGCAGCTCCACCAGCGTAAACGCCCGGCGGGATGGACGCAGCAAGGACATGGTGTCTCCTCGTACGTGCAGATCTGCTCGGAGTTCGCCCTGGCGAAGTGAGGGTTGCGCCAAAGGCCTCCGACCCTACTCTACGTCAGAGCCAAGCGCGGGACAAACGTTGTTTTACGCAGCACGTTGCGTATACTAACGTCTGTGAAAACCCCAACATATGCGGAGATCGCGCGAGCCTGCGGCGTCAGTTCGTCGACCGTCTCCCGAGCGCTGAACAACCATCGCAGCATCCCGGAATCGACCCGCAACCGCATCCGCGCCAAGGCCGAGCAAATGGGCTGGCGGCCCAATCCTCTGGCATCGGCCTACATGGCCCATCTGCGGTCCACCCATCCCCCATCGTTCAAAGCCGTCCTCGGCGTGGTCGTGGATTACCCCATGCCCAATGGCATCGAAGACTTGCCGTCGCACATCCAGCGAATCTTCCACGGCGTTGCCCAGCGCGCAGCCGAATCGGGATACCAGGTCCGTGCGTTCAGCCTGGCAGATCCGGACATGACCCCCGCTCTGCTCGACCGCACGCTCTTCAACCGCAATATCCCGGGATTTGTCATCACGGGCCTGGCCGAGCAGGGGAAAGTACTGGAGGGGATGAACTGGTCACGCTATGCCGTCGTGGCGATGGGCTTCTCGATGGTCGAGCCGCGGCTTCATCGCGTCGCGACCAACACGATGCACGGCTTCAAGCTGGTGATGGATAAGGCGTTCGAGCTCGGCTACAACCGCGTCGGTGTGGCGGTTGGACGATGGTATGACCACATCACCAACCATTCGGTCTCTTTCCCGGCTGCGTATACCCGGCAGCACCTTCAGCCGCATCAGTCGCTGGACGCGCTGATTTTCGAGGAATGGGGCGAACGGGCGATCGACCGCGTGGCCAAATGGCTGAAGGAATATCGCCCGGAGCTGGCGATGGGCAACTATGTTTACGAAGCCGCCTGCTCGCTGGGCTGGAAGATCCCCGATGACATGGCGTTGATCACCTTCGACCGCTCGCCGGAATATCCCACGCACGCCGGGCTGGATCAGCGGTACGAGATCACCGGCCGCGTGGCAGCCGACGTGCTGATCAGCGAAGTCACCCACAACCGCCGCGGCATCCCGGACGATCCGGTCGAACACACGGTCTACGGCGTCTGGGTTGACGGTCCCAGCGCCCCACCGGTCGCCCCCCGCCGCGATGTGGGCGTGCTGATCGCGTGAGCAGAAGATCGTCGTGCCACAAAAGACTCGTTGGCTGACCACGCGACCATCTCGTAGTGCGGGCGTCTCGCCCGCGACTTCTCGGAAAAAAAGACGCGGGCGAGACCAACATTATGCATGATCGGCGCAAGTCCTTTCGCGAAGGTCATCCTGAGCGAAGCGAAGGATCTCGGCGTTCGGACGGTTGAGATCCTTCGCTACGCTCAGGATGACGATTTCGGGCGACTATCGCC
>Ga0207864_1002212_pt1 | contig 18857 bp, 19 predicted proteins | sample HigsolmetaAR202D_FD_184834 | JGI IMG/M metagenome (GOLD analysis project Ga0207864, IMG submission 184834) | Ionic liquid and high solid enriched microbial communities from the Joint BioEnergy Institute, USA - AR20-2-D (SPAdes) (version 2) ... | reverse complement strand
TCGGATGTAGGAGGGATCCATGCGGTAGAATGATGCTTCGCATCCTCGATTATCCCATATGTCGTACAGTTACATCCTGTTCGATCTGGCGGAAGACGGGATTGCGCTCCTGACCTTCAACCGCCCCGAGAAGCTGAACGCGCTGAATGGCGGTCTGTTGACCGAGTTGGACGACGCACTCGGACGGGTCGAGAAAGAGGACTCGATCCGTGGGCTGATTTTGACGGGCGCAGGAGAGAAAGCTTTCGTTGCCGGAGCGGATATCCGGGAGCTGGCTTCAGCAAGTCCGGTTGAGCTACATTCGTTGGCGCTTCGCGGACAGCGAATTTTCCGGCGGCTGGAGCTGCTGCCAAAACCCTCCATCGCCGCAATCAACGGATTCGCCCTTGGGGGCGGGCTGGAGGTTGCGATGAGCTGTACGCTGCGGGTGGCGTCCGAGAATGCGAAGCTTGGGCAGCCGGAGGTTAAGCTGGGTATCATTGCCGGATATGGTGGAACGCAGCGCCTTCCGCGTCTGGTCGGCCGGGGCAGAGCCCTGGAAATGCTGCTTACCGGCGAGTCGGTAACAGCACAGGAGGCGTACCGGATCGGTCTTGTGAATTACGTCGTGCCGCAGGCCGAACTGATTCCGTTTTCACGGGAGCTAATGACGAAGATCCTGGCGAACGCTCCGGTAGCACTTCGATTGACAATGCAGTCCGTGGATGTGGGATTGAACGCGGGCTTGGATGAGGGGCTCCGGTTTGAGGCAGCAGCCTTTGCGGTTTCGGCAGCCACTGCAGATAAAGAAGAAGGAACGCGTGCCTTCCTCGAGAAGCGCACTGCTAAATTTTCAGGACGATAAGTCGATTTATGCCGCGTACCATTGAAGGCCGCCTTGAGGCACAGGGCCTGAAATTTGCTATTCTCGTAAGCCGGTTCAACAGTTTCATTACAGATCGTTTGCTCGCTGGCGCGCTCGATGCCTTATCCAGATCGGGTTGTGACCCGGAGGACATTGAAGTGGTAAAGGTGCCTGGATCCTGGGAGATGCCCGTCGTTGCAGCGGAGCTGGCCCGCCAGAAGCGGCACGATGGCATCATCTGCCTGGGCGCCGTGATCCGGGGCGAGACGCCGCATTTCGACTACGTGGCGGGTGAAGCAGCCAAAGGGCTCGGGCAGGTCGCTCTCCAGACCGGCGTTCCGATCGCCTTTGGCGTCCTGACCACAAACACGCTCGAACAGGCGATTGACCGCGCCGGCGCAAAAAGCGGCAACAAGGGTTTCGATGCGGCTATGACTGCTATCGAAATGGGCCGTCTGATGCGTACGCTGCGGGGAACTACCTAAGCGATGTCATCACGTCGTCGTTCCCGCCAGCGCGCCTTGCAGATTCTCTTTCAAAGGGACCTTCGACAGCAACCGATCGAGGAAGCCATATCGGCATTCTACGACTCGCTCTACTCCGCGGAAGACGAGCCGGCTCCTGAAGTTCCATACGACAGCTTCATGGAGCAATTGGTGACGGGCACTGCTCAGAACCTGCCGGAAATCGATCGCCGCATCGCCGAGTGCTCCGCAAACTGGCGGTTGGAGCGGATGCCTGCCGTCGACCGGAACATACTCCGGCTTGCCGTTTACGAGATGATGAGCGGGACGACGCCGCCCGCCGTTGTGATCGATGAGGCTCTGGAGCTCGCTCGCCGCTTTTCCGGCGATGAATCCGTTGCCTTCGTCAATGGGGTGCTGGATGCCATTCATCGCAAATGCAGAGCTGAGACCTGACATCCAATGGGCAGACTGCTCTCCATTCTCGTACCTCTTTACAACGAAGAAGAGTATCTTCCGGCTGTTCTACAGAGGGTCTTGAACGCCCCCCTCCCCGAGCAACTGGACCGCGAAATCATCATCGTCGATGACGGTTCGCTCGATGCATCGCCGCTCATTGCCCAGGAGTGGGCGGCGCGCTACCCGGATGTCATCCGGTTCATCCAGCACAAGCGCAACATGGGGAAAGGCGCGGCAATCGTGACGGCTCTTGAGCATGCGCGCGGAGATTACGGAATCATTCAGGACGCCGACCTCGAGTATGATCCGCGCGACTACCCGAAGCTGTTAAAGCCTCTTTTGGAGGGACAAGCCGACGCGGTGTACGGATCGCGGTTTGCCGTAGCCGGCGAGAGACGTGTTCTGTACTTCTGGCATTCGTTTGCCAACAAGATCCTGACCGCGCTGTGTAATATCGCCGCGGACCTCAATCTGACGGACGTGGAAACCTGCTACAAGGCCTTCCGCATGGCGCTGGTCAAAAGCATTCCCATCCGCAGTACTCGCTTTGGAATCGAGCCCGAGCTCACAGTAAAGCTGGCGCAGCGCCAGGCGGCAATCTACGAAGTCCCGATCAGCTATCACGGCCGCACGTACGACGAAGGCAAGAAGGTCGGCCTCAAGGATGCGTTTGAGGCAGTATGGGCGATCTTCCGTTTCTGCATCTTCCGCGATATCTACAAGGAATCGGGCGGGGAGATTCTGGATGCTTTCGCTTTCACGCCCCGGTTCAACCGCTGGATGGCTGACACGATTCGCCCCTATCTGGGTCAAACCGTTCTGGAGATTGGCGCCGGGATGGGAAACTTGAGCCGGCACATTGCACCGGGACGCCGGCGATACGTCGCCACCGACATCGACCCCGAACATCTGGCCCGGCTTCAGAATCGCCTTCAACACCGGCCAAATCTCACCGTCTGCCGCTGCGACCTCACCAATCCCGCAGATTTCGAACACATCGAACCCGTAGAGTCCGTCGTTTGCCTGAACGTACTCGAACACGTACACGACGCACTGCAAGCAGTAAGAAACATCTACTCGGTCCTGCGACCTGGCGGCCGAGCCCTGATTCTGGTTCCTGAAGGACAGGAAATCTACGGGGAGCTGGATCGCGTACTGGGCCACTACAAGCGCTACTCGAAAGCGGAGTTGCGATCCCTGCTGGAGTCGGCTGGATTTCAGGTACAGAGAATTCTGGAGTTTAACAGGATGGCGAGACCCGGGTGGTGGTTGAACGGCAAGATTTTGAAGCGCAGGTCCATTAGCAGGCTGCAGCTCACCATCTACGACCGCCTTGTCTGGCTTTGGCGCCGGGTCGACCCATTCCTGCCCTGGAAACCGACCTCGATTATCGCTGTGGCGGAACGTCCCCGCATGTAGCCAGCGAGTCCGCAAACCGGGGGAGCCGCGCGACCTTCGAATAAAGATCGACCATTCGGGCTGCCGAAGATGTCCAACTGAACTGCCGGGCGCGCGACATAGCGGCGCCGCGCAGGCGATCGCGTAAGGACGGCTCCGAGAGCAGGCGATGCATTCCGGCGAAGATCGCCTCTTCATCGAACGGATCCACGAGAAGCGCCGCGTCTCCGGCGACTTCCGGGAGGGAGCTAGTGGACGAGGTAAGAATCGCGGCGCCCCGACTCATTGCCTCCGCAACCGGCATGCCGAATCCCTCAAACAGCGACGGATACAGAAACGCGTAGCAGTTGTCGTACAGCCATAGCAATTCCTCATCCCGGACATACCCCAGCAGCATCAAGTCCCTGTCCGGACGCAGATCGCCAAGCTCCTCAAGCAGCCATCCTTCCGCGCCCGCAATCACCAGCGGCATCCCTGGCTCGATGGAACGAAGCCTGCGATAAGCGGCGAGCAGGCGGCGATGATTCTTCCTTGGCTCGAGAGTCCCGACGCTGAGCCAGTAGTTTGCCGGCCGGAGTGATTCATGCGGACGGATGCCGTCGCCGGAGATATCCAAGAAACGGCTTCCGGGGTAAACGACCTCGACGCGCTCCGGGGGATAGTGCGGGAAGGTTTGCAGAAACTGCTCGCGGGAATAATGCGAGACAGCCACAATCAAGTCCGCCGAACCAGCGGCTCGGAAGACTCCGGCAAAACAAGAGACGCGATTTTCTTCGGTCGTCCATTCCGGGTGAGACAGAAACGCCAGGTCATGCAGCGTAAAGACACACCGGGCAGACCTGAGCTGGTAGGGACAAAAGAAGTTGTTGAAGTGAATAATATCCGGATGGCCAAGACGCGCCTCCAGGATGTCAGCAGGCAGTCGCCAGAGCTGCTGCGCCTCTTCAAAGGTTCGGCCAGTTGAAAGGCGCCGAAAGTTCGACTGGCGGATGGAACAAGTCTGCCGGGGTCCCGCAGGGTCCCAGAAGTGATCGCCGACAGCCGGAAGCAGCAGGAACTCATTCTCGCGGTCAATCAGCGCGAGATGACGGATCAGCCCCTCCGCGAAATATCCGCATCCCGCTTTGCGGGGACCGGTTTGGCTGACATCGAAGGCAATGCGCATTGGAAGGTACAGCTTATTCCATCAGCTCTTCGAGCGCTTCCCCGATAGTCCGGCAACGCCTCGACGCAATGACTTCGACATCCTCCGTTGTGACGCCATTCGACTCGAGCGCCACAGCAAGATCTGTGGCTCCGGCCACACGGATGCCTAGCAGGCAGGAGCGATCGAGGAGCTCCATGGGCAACGTTCGCTGGCGAAGCGTCAACGCAAGGCGGGGACATCGCCCGAGACGGCTCCAGTAGTAGGAGCGCAACCGGATGGCCTCATCCAGAGCTGTACTTGCGTCGACAGGCAGAACCGTAAGCAGAATGTCGTCATCACGGGCCGCAAGGATATGCGGACAGCCGAAGGCTCCAGGCGGCAGCAGACACGTACGATAGCCGGTGCGCTCGAGCAGCAGCGCAGCCAGACAATCATACTGACGGCTTGGCCAGCCAAAGACCCGCGACGGCTCCAGGATTTGCCCGCTGCCCGACGCTGCAGCCACCGCCGACGGTGTCGAGCGCCGGAAGATGGCGGGCACTTCGACGGGTTGGCCGTGAATCGTCGTCTGACGAAGAGTGAAGCGCGGAGGCGGAGTTGTGCCAGCTCCCGGACCAATCTCCGGCAGCTGCGCAGAAGAAGGCGTCCATCCGGAAAGGAGCTGCCGCTGCCGGTCATCGAGAATAATTCGCGTCCAGATTGTGCCCGAGCGCAGAAGCAACTCTCCGTGAAAAGGAAAGAGCCGGGGAAAGGCCTCAGGCAGAGAGGACGTTTCCGCGGGACACAAGACGTTGTTCCGGGCAAGATTCGGACCAAGGCAGGCGCCCGACTCGACGGCGAGTGTACGACGGATTGCGTATTCCGCAAAGAAGTTTGCTTGCGCTGGCCGCTCAAGCCTCTCAAGCAGGGAGTATGTGAGCGGATCGAGCAGCCAGGCGCCGGAGCGCCCCGTGCGAAAGAGATAGTAGCCGATCCGGCGCAACTGGACTTCCTGATGACCGAAGGTGAACCAGACCCGCCAGCCATCCGGACAATGATCTACGTGGAGTGTATAGGGGCTCCAAGGCGCAAGAAATTCAGGGAGATTGAAACGCTCCTGCCAAAGCTGATCGAAGCGGTTGTAGCGAAGAACCCATGCCTCGCCGTCCCGTTCCAGGTATCTCTGATCCCGCAGGTGCTCCACCTGCAGGCGTGCAAGCAAAGGAAGCTTTTCGATCGAAATGATCCTCAGGCCTTCTGGCCCGGCGTACACGCAACCTTCCAGCAGCTCTGATGACGTCAGAGTGGGAAGGGCAGGCTTCACCGCTGCAAGTCCTCCCGCAACCGCTCGGCAACCTCTCCCATCACTTCCGGGCGTAGCCGGATACGAAAAGCAACCCGTCGATTTTTGGGGCTGTTTGCGACGCTGGTATCGATCGGGTCTTCCTCTCCGCGGCCTGTCGCTGACAGCTTTTCGAGGAAGCAGTCCCTCAGCGACGGATCACTCTTCAGGAACTCGAGGCTGCTACTCACCACTGCCATCGATCGTTGCTGGCTCAGGAGAAGATTCTTCTCCTTGCTCTCCTCATAAGTGCTTCCCTGCCATTGCGTGCGGTCCGAGTGGCCCTCGACGACGATCGTGTCAAGGTTGGGACGGATATCGCCTGCACAGAGAATCTTTGCCCATGCCGGAATATGCTGGCGGAGGTACTGCTGTCCTTCCGGCTTCAGATGGTAATCCTGCGTGGCAAAGCTCAATAAGGTATCCGGAATGCTGATGATGAGCGTGTTGGGGTCATCCCGATCGCGGCCGATATGGTGATCCTGGCCGTACTGCCGCATGTGATTCGCCAGCCTTTTCTCGAGTTCCGCAGCCATCGCAGCTCGTTGTCCTGCCTGGTTGTTAAGCTTCGTAACGAGCAGGAGAACAAAGATGACCATGAGAGACGTCATCAGATCCGTAAGAGAGCTGGAGAGGTGGTCCGCAGGACGCGTGTTCTTCCTGCTCATGCTTTCGCCTTCGAACTGTGAGCCTCCGCGGCTGTATCACCGGAAAGGGCTTGAGATAAGACAGGGGCAATCTCCGTTCGCACCGCAGCAACGGCTTTCTCTACAAGCTCGCCATACATGTTTTCAAGAAGAGAAGTACGCCGGGACGATTCAGCCTGAAGATCAAGCAGTACGCGTGTCGGATCCAGGACCGGGATGACCGAGCGCGCCTGCGCAATCAGTTCGTGGTACCCGCGTGTGAGCCTGCTCTCCACCCTCTTCTCCGCCAGCGTGAAGAGGACTGCCAGAAAGAGGGCCACAATCGAAGACAAAAACTTGCCGGCGAGGCCATTGATCAGGGTCCCGATGCCCTGTACCGTTTCCGCCCCACCCTTCACTTCCACTGTCACCGATTGCAAAGCCACCAGAATCGCAATGAAGGTAGCCATGAGGCCAAGTCCAGTAAGTATGCCAGGCACCGACTGGTACAGCGACGTGTCGTAGTGCCGATCAATGAGCGTGTCTTCCGGAAGGATGTCGCTGACCGGTCGTGTGGCAAACCATGCCTTCGGCAGGTCGGGAGGGCGGTAGGGCTCGAGGTGCGATTCGAGAAGCGACCACCAGTAGCGTGAACTGGAGCGGGCATCGGCGTGCCCACGCAGCTGTTCAATTTGTTCGAGAGTCAGCCCGTCGCGCCGATTTGCCGGAGTAATCTCCGGTAATTCTTTTAAGATGTGCAGAAACTCCCGAAGCTGCCGGGAAACCTGGCGGGACTCGGCAAGCATGCGGAAGAGGAACACAAGGAACAGAATTACAATTGCCGCGCAAGCCGCAAGAATGAGATCCGGGACCTGTTGCAGGAGAGTCCACATCAAGACTTACGATATCGCGATTTCGACTCCGCCTGCTAAAAAGGGCAGCGACTGCTGCCGCTGCCCTTGAGGTTTCGCGAATGTGAAATGGAGAATTTACCAGCGATTGAATCTCCGCTGACCGCCGCCGCGGCTTCCGCGACTGCCGCTGCCGGCAAATTCGCGGCTGGCCCGTGGACGCGCTTCGTTGACTTTCATCATCCTGCCATTGAGTTCATGGCCATCGAGAGATGCAATCGCTCGATCCGCTTCCTCGCTTGAGGTCATTTCAACGAAGGCAAAGCCGCGGGACTGCCCGGTAGTGCGATCGGTAATGATGCTGACGCGCTCAACGGCGCCATAAGGTTCGAACACGGAACGAAGTTGATCTTCGGTCGCCCCGAAGCTAAGGTTGCCTACAAAAATATTTTTCATTCTCTTTTCTTTCTGAAGTCTCAGAACACCGAATCGGGGCAGGATCGGACAACGTGTTTAGACAAGATAATCGTGCCTTGATGGTGGGACTGACAAACTACACCTATAGGATGCCAGGGCGGAGACCAAAGTTTCAAATTATGTGGGCCGCTGCCAGGAATTACTGTTCCGAGCCAGAGACGAAGCGGTGTATCGTCCGTGTCGTGCTGTGACCGGGTACAAAGTCGGCGAGAACAACTTCGCCACCCCAAGCGCGGACCAAGTCCGCGGCTGCGCCGTCGTCAGGTCGATAATCCGCGCCACGCACCAGCACGTCCGGGCGAAGCGCCCGAATCAGGTTTTCGGGTGTCAAATCATCGAAGATCACTACGGCATCAACGAATGCCAGGGAAGCGAGAACAGTGGCGCGCGCCACTTCGTCCTGGACTGGCCGGTTTGGTCCCTTGATCGCCGCGGCGGATCGATTGCTGTTCAACCCGACGATGAGCCGGTCGCAGCTCTCGCGAGCCTGCTTCAGCAGAGCAATGTGTCCAGGATGAAGCAGGTCGAAGCAGCCGCTCGTAAAGCCGATCCGTAGGCCAAGGCGCCTCCACTTGCTGGCTTCGTCCGCCGCCTCTGCGACACTCAGCAACTTGCGATCGGCGGACGGGCGGCTGTGGTAGCGGATCTCCTGAATAATCTCTTCCGGCGTTACGACTGCCGTTCCCACCTTCGCCACAACCAGTCCAGCGGAGACATTGGCAAGTGTGACTGCTTCCTCTAGAGGAAGCCCGGCTCCCATCGCTCCCCCCAGGACCGCAGCGACGGTATCGCCAGCGCCGGAGACGTCGTATACCTCTCTGGCGAAGGAAGGGAAGTGCCGGACCGAGTCCTCCTGAACGAGGGTCATGCCCGCCGAACCTCGCGTTACCAGCAACGCGGCGAGACCTGAAGACTGGAGCAACCCCTTCGCCGCCGCCTCGATTTCAGCGTCGGTTCGAACATTCATGCCCGTCGCTTCGCTGAGCTCTTTCAGGTTCGGCTTCACAAGCGCTGCCCCCCGATACCGCTCGAAGTTCCGGCCCTTTGGATCCACAAGCACCGGCTTTCCCGCCTCGGCGGCCAGCTTGAGGAACGCCGAGGCATGCCTTCCGTTCAGCACGCCCTTGGCGTAATCAGAAAGGATGACAATATCGGAATCCGGCAGGGCGTCGCGGAAGGCCGTCAGGAGGCGTTCGAGAGTCGCGGACGCAATGTCGTGGTTGCTTTCGGCGTCGGCGCGCAGCAACTGCTGGCTCTGAGCGACATACCGCGTCTTCACCGCTGTCTTGCGGCCTGGCTCCACGGCTATTTCCGCCTTGCACCCCCGCAACGCCTTGCAGAGCTCGCGGATCCGTTCTGCCGCCCAATCCTCGCCGCAAACCGCCAGGAAGCGCACCTCAGCGCCCAGATTGTCCAGATTCCGAGCAACATTGCCCGCGCCGCCAAGCATCCAATCCTCGCGCTCGATGCGCAGCACGGGGATAGGACCTTCGGGAGAGATGCGGTCCACTTCGCCGTAGACGAAATGATCCAGCATGACATCGCCGGCGCACAGGACACGTACCCCGCGCAGTTTCCGGACGTGGCCGATCAGTTCCTGGTCGAAACTCAGTTCACCCGCGATCCGCATAGCCCTGCTACTTCCCGGCCGAATGGTTAACCACCATCTGTTTCAAGCAGCGCTGCCGCCAGCAACGGGATCATGAGCTCATGATGACCCGTAAAGTAGAATCCCCGTCCTCCCGATTGAGCGTGGGGCCGCTGCATGACGTTCGCCCGCGGCCGGTAATGCTGAAGGAAGTCGAACACGGCTGTGGTGAAGTTTGCTAGAGGATATCCCAGATTCCGCACGACGGAAACGGCTTTCAAAAACACCTCCGGCAGGATCACCGCAGAGCCGACATTGAGGTAGACGCCGCCTTCGTTCAGCATCGTTACCAAACGGCACGCGAGACGGAAATCGCGGTGAGTCGCTTCTCCCAAGGCAGCAGCATCTGCGGCCGGATGCATGTGCGGCGTATCCGTACCGATCGCCAAGTGGACCGTAACCGGAACTCCGGCTACCCAGGCGGCGTGAAGCAGGCTGGAGGAAGCAAACTCTGGACGCGCCAGCTTCTGAAGATGACATCCCAGGGCTTCGCCCAGGCCTTGACCCGCGGCGACGCCTGCCTTGATCGCAGCATTCCATTCGCGCCCTGTCTCCTCGGCGACACCAAACTGTCCGCCCGGTAGCGCAGCCTCGACATCTTCGCTCGTGGACCCGGCGATGGCGATTTCGAAGTCGTGGATCGAAGTGGAGCCGTTCATCAGGAAGCCGTGCGCGTAGCCCTGTTGCATCAGTTGAATCAGCACAGGCGCTAGGCCGCATTTGATGACGTGCCCTCCAATGCCCCACAGGACAGGCTTCCCTTTGGCGCGGGCCTCCTGGATGAGACGCAGCAGACTTCGAAAATCGTCACCTGCCAGAATCGCGGGAAGGGAATCGATCAATCCTTTCACGCCCGACGAAGGCTGATACGCGCGAGCGAAATTCTGGACTTTCACCTTGCCGCCGCGCTCGTGGATCGAGATTGTCTTGAGCCGATCGAAGTCAAACAGCGGCAGATTGTACTTGCTCATCGAACGAATTCTCTCTTGCTACGGTAGCAGCAGGAAGGCTAAGGCCGCAGGAGGGGAACGAGGAATTGATGGAGGTCGCCCCCGCGGAACAGATGCGCTGGAACGCCCGCCCTCCGTGCCGAATCAACATCACGAGGCTTGTCACCGACAGCCAGGCACTCGGAAAGCCGGAGGTTGAAGTCGCGGGCTGCCCGGAGGTACAGTCCCGGCTCCGGCTTGCGGCAGTCGCAGGGGCCGCCAAAGTCGGGATGATGAGGGCAATAGTAGAAGGCGTCAATTACGGCACCGGACCGCTGGAGCTCGCGGGACATCCACTCGTGCAGGTTCTTCACATCGTTTTCGGTGAAGTAGCCGCGGGCCACGCCGGACTGATTCGAGATGACGATGACGCGATAGTTGAGAGAGTTGGCGTAATGGATCGCCTCCGCAACTCCCGGGATCCATTCGATCGCTTCCGGGAGATAGACATACCCTTTATCGATGTTGATCACGCCGTCGCGGTCAAGGAACAGAGCCCGATGGAGTCCCGTCATCGATTCACATTTTCAAGTGTGAACCGTTGCGGCGCTCTTTCGCAAAGTTCGCCAGCCCCGCTGTGCTGCTACGGAAGGTCACGATGCTCCATGAGCGTGCAAGAGTATCGGATTTCCAGAACGAATCCGGCGCCTGGGAGCAGGAACAAGGATTACGCCTTTCTGCTTTCCTTGGTACGCCGGCTCGTGGGCTTGGTCGTGGCGGGTTCCCGGACGGTCAAGACCGGGATCAGGGAGTGGCGAGGTTCGGGCTGCGGGGGCTTAATGTGGGTGGCCAGCTCACGATTCAACTGGCGGACGAATTCTTCGATCTGCTGTTGCATGGCCGCCATCTTTTCACGCATGTTAAGAATAATCTCTACGCCAGCCAGGTTGACCCCGAGCTCACGCGTGAGTTTGAGGATGACTTCCAGCCGCTCCAGGTCTTCCTCGGTGTAGAGGCGGGTATTTCCCTCACTGCGCGACGGCTTCAACAGTCCTTCGCGCTCGTACAGCCGGAGAGTTTGGGGATGAATCGAGTACAGCTCGGCAACTGCCGAAATCATGTATGCCGCCTTCGATTTTCCCTTGGCCATTCGTCTTATACCTCTACACTTAGACTTTGCTCACGTTTCAAACCTTCGTCCACAGCTCGGCGCGTGGGTCTCCCGTCTGCAGTTTTGCAAGCTCCCGAAGCAGTTCGCGTGTCCGCTCATCACGAACGTCGGGGGCCTGAATATAGACCTCGACGATCTGGTCGCCGCGCGTGTTGGTGCGGGAGTTGAAGACTCCCTTCTCACGCAAGCGGAACTTCTGTCCGTTCTGCGTTCCCTGTGGAATTTTTAGAATAGCTCGACCGTCGATGGTTGGCACCTCGATCTTGGCCCCGAGACCAGCTTCGGCTACGGTGATGGGGACCCGGATGCGGATGTCATCGCCATCGCGCTCAAAGAAGGGGTGCGGCTCTACGCGGACCGTGATGTAGAGGTCTCCCGGAGGCGCCCCAAACGTTCCCGCGTTCCCTTTGCCGGCCACGCGCAGTCGGGACCCGCTGCGAACGCCGGGCGGAATACGAACCTCGACGCTCTCGGTTTTCGGCAACCGGCCATCGCCCCTGCAATTGGGACAGGCGTTCTTCAGCCGTCCGCTTCCGCCGCAGCGCGGACAAGTGAGGCTGAAGCGCATCGCGCCCGCCATCTGGCTGACGTTTCCGGTGCCGTTGCACTCGGGGCAGACCGTCGTCGCTCCACCTTGGGTCCCCGTTCCGTTGCAAACCGTGCACTGGTCATACCGCTGGATATTGAGCCGGACCTGAGTGCCGCGGAGCGACTGCTGGAAATCGATATTCAGCGCATACTCGAGATCCGAGCCTTTTTCAGGCGCCTGGCTGGCTTCGCGCTGCCTTCCGCCGAAAAACTGGCTGAAGAGATCCCGGAAAGCGCCGCCGAAGCCGTAGTCCTCACCACGGCCGCCGGCCCCCGGGCCCTTCATGAAATCCGAAAAGTCGAAACCGCCAAAACCCATCCCTGGGCCTTGCTGGTAGGCGCCGGCGCCAGCTGCGAATCCCGAATCCGAGTAGAAGCCGTACTGGTCGTACATCTGCTTCTTCTTCGGATCATTCAAGACATCGTAAGCTTCCTGGACCTTTTTGAACCGCTCTTCCGCTGCCTTGTCGCCGGGATTCAGGTCGGGATGGTACTTCCGAGCCAGGCGGCGATATGCTTTTCGGATCTCCTCCGGGCTGGCGTCTCGCGAGACGCCAAGCGTCCTGTAGTAATCCTCATTGGAGGCCATAGGAATATTCCAGAGCGGTCCGGCCCGGTTTTTGGACCACTCCCGGGCCGCCACTCCTCAAAGGCAGATTACTTCTTGTCTTCTACGTCGACGAACTCCGCGTCTACGACATTCTCACCCGGCTTGGACTCGCCGCCGGTTTTCGTCTCGGTTCCCTGACCCGCCTGGCCACCGGGCTGCGACTGGGCTTTGTACATCGCCTCGGCGAGCTTGTGGCTGGCCTGCGTCAGCTTATCGACGGATGCGTTGAGCCGCTCCAGGCTGGCGTTCTCGTTGATCGCTTTACGCGTTTCATCCAAGGCTGCCTGAACGTTGGCCTTATCCTCCGCGCTGATCTTATCGCCGTGGTCCTTCAGCATCTTCTCTACCTGATAGACCATCGAATCAGCGCGATTTCTAGCATCCACCTCATCGCGCCGGCGCTTGTCTTCTGCAGCGTGTGCCTCGGCGTCGCGCGCCATCTTCTCCACTTCCTCCTTGCTGAGGCCGGAAGAGGAGGTGATGGTAATCTTTTGCTCGTTGCCGGTCGCCCGGTCCTTTGCGAGCACGTTCAGAATACCGTTGGCGTCGATGTCGAAGGTCACCTCAATTTGCGGGACACCACGCGGTGCCGGCGGGATACCGACCAGTTGGAAGACACCAAGCAATCGGTTGTCCTTCGCCATGGCACGCTCGCCCTGGTAAACCTTGATCTCAACCGAGGTCTGATTGTCCGAGGCCGTGGAGAACACCTCGGTTTTCTTCGTTGGAATGGTTGTGTTCCGCTCGATCAGCTTTGTGAACACACCGCCCAGGGTCTCGATGCCCAGCGAAAGCGGGGTGACGTCGAGCAGCAGGACGTCCTTCACCTCGCCGCCAAGCACGCCGCCCTGAACAGCCGCCCCAATGGCTACAACCTCATCCGGGTTGACGCTCTTGTTCGCCTCCTTGCCGAAGAAGTTGCGGACGATTTCCTGAACCTTCGGAATACGCGTGGATCCGCCGACGAGAACGACTTCGTCGATCTTGTCCGGCGTCAGCCCGGCATCGGCAAGAGCCTGCTTGCAAGGCTCAATTGTCCGCTGGATGATGTCATCAATCATCTGCTCGAAGCGGGCACGCGTCAGCTTCTTGACAAGGTGCTTTGGACCGGTTGTCGGGTCGCCGTAAATGAACGGAAGGTTGATCTCGGTTTCGTACAGCGTGGAAAGCTCGATCTTCGCCTTCTCTGCGGCCTCACGCAGACGCTGCAAAGCCATGCGGTCGCGCGAGAGATCGACGCCTTCTTCCTGCTTGAACTCCTGAATCAGCCAGTCCACCAGGCGCTGGTCGATGTTGTCGCCGCCAAGGTGAGTGTCACCGTTCGTAGACTTCACCTCCACGACGCCATCGCCAACTTCGAGAATCGAGATATCGAACGTACCACCGCCAAAGTCGTAAACGGCAATGGTCTCGTCCTTCTTCTTGTCGAGGCCGTAGGCAAGGGCAGCTGCCGTCGGCTCGTTAATAATGCGCTTGACCTCCAGGCCAGCAATCTGGCCGGCGTCTTTGGTCGCTTGGCGCTGAGCGTCATTAAAGTAGGCGGGAACGGTAATGACGGCGGCCGTCACTTTTGTACCCAGATACGCTTCTGCGGCCTCCTTCAGCTTGCTCAGGATCATCGCCGAGATTTCCGGCGGCGACAGCAGCTTCCCGCCAGCGTCCACCCGCGCATCCCCCTTGTCGCTCCGCTTGACATGGTAGGGCACGAGCTTCATTTCTTCGGTGACTTCGTCATAGCGCCGGCCCATGAAGCGCTTGATGCTATAAATGGTGTTTTCTGGATTCGTAACCGCTTGACGCTTCGCAACTTGTCCAACCAATCGCTCTCCGGACTTGGTGAAGGCCACGACAGAAGGTGTGGTTCGGCCTCCTTCCTGATTCGGGATTACGACCGGCTGCCCGCCTTCCATAACCGCAACAACAGAATTTGTGGTCCCGAGGTCAATCCCAATGATCTTGCTCATTTCTTTGCAGTCCTCCCTTAGAGAAACCCTCGTACAAACGTTCGGCTCACGGTGCTCCTGCCCGCGCCCTGCTCAAGTTAGCCTATCTTTATTATTAAAGTTTAGTGGATTACTGTCAAGATTTGGGTGCTTCCTCTTCGCCGCCTGCTTGGCCTATGGCGCTGAGATTCTCGTCGCCTCCGCCTCCGACCTGGCCCCGATGCAGCAAGCGCTGGCGGATGCCTTTCGAGTCGCGTCGGGCCACAGTCTGCGATTTGTACTCGGGTCGAGCGGGATGCTGGCCCGCCAGATCCGGAACGGGGCGCCGTACGACGTCTATCTCTCGGCGAATGAGGAATTTGTAAAAGAACTCGCAAACTCCGGGCACCTGCTGGAGGATTCAGTGCGGGTCTACGGGCTGGGACGCGTCGCATTGTGGTCACGCCGGCCTGAGCTTCGCAGCCTCTCTAAATTGGATGCCGAGTCCGTGCGTCATATCTCAATCGCAAATCCGGCCCATGCCCCGTACGGACTGGCGGCGCGGCAGGCGCTCGAGAGCCAGGGGTTGTGGAAGAGCCTGAGTCCGAAGATCGTCTACGCAGAGAACGTCAGGCAGGCGTATGAGTACGCCCGGAGCGGGAATGCGGATATGACACTCACGTCCTGGACCTTGGTCTTTGACAAGGGCGGCGTCCTGATTCCGCAGGAGTGGCACCGCCCGATCCGGCAAGTCGGGGGAGTCGTTACCCGGTCAACCCAGCGGGAGGCTGCCCTGCAGTTCCTCCGCTTCCTCACCAGCACCCCCGGACAAAACATCCTCCACAGCCTCGGATTGTTCGGGGCCGCTCCCGTCGGCCCAAGGAAGAGCACCGGAGGGAAAGACTAGCTCGTTGCTATTGCCGGATCGACATGAGCGGCAATCTCATCGAGTTTAACCAGTGCCATTAAGTCCAGAGTGCCGGCCCGCTCAACGAGCGAATAGAAGTTCTTCAGCCGCTACGACCGGTTCATCAGCAGCCGGTACACGAGGTGCAAGCACTGGTCCACGGTCAGCGGAATCATCCGGTCCGAAGGAAGCAATGGTCATGGTCGAGGAGTTGGAGGCCGTTGGCGGGTGCCTTACTGATGCGCTTACTGCCGGGATACCTTGATCGATATGGTAAACGTTCTTTACACCGGCTGCCTTTAGTTTGTCCACATCCGAGACCCGGTGTACGAAACAAGCTGCCGCCATCCGAAAGGCGTCAGCGTAGTCCAGAAACCGGGGATTCGTCACCGAGTGTAAGGTCACGTCCCCTAAGTCTCCGGGCAATCGACGGAAACCCTCTCCGAACTGCCGCCTTGAAAGCGATTGCAGGGCAGCGACGAGGACCAGAGGACCAAAAAGGAACCACCGAAGGCTCCTAGCCGGTTGGAGAACTTAAGGAAAGCGTTCACCCGCCGGGCACCGTGAGTTGGTAAAGGCGAGAGTCCATTTTCCCTAGGAACCCAATTCGCAAGAGAGAGAAGCTAATCTTCCTTGCTTCTCCGTCCCTAGCTGATTCGGCTCAAGGGCTAGCTGGCGCCAATGTCAGAAGCACCAGACTATAGCGAAACAACCTCACGGGTCACGACCAGCGAGAGAGTAGTCGGTAACTAAAGCAGCTCTTATCTGCCGGCGGCCGCGTCCCTTTGATATTGCGCAAGAACCTGCGAGGGCTTGCCGTCTGCGACGATTCGCCCCTTAGACAAATAGATCACACGGTTGCAAAGCTGCTGGATGTGTCCCATGCCGTGGGAAACAATGAAAACAATAGCTCCGCGACTAATCAACTTCTTTATGCGGAAGAAAGATTTCCGTTGAAACTGTTCGTCACCCACGGATAAGACTTCATCCAAGAGAAGAATCTCGGGCTGAATCTGCGTGCTAATGGCGAAAGCGAGCCTAGCCACCATTCCAGACGAATAGGTCTTTATGGGTGCGTCGAAGAAGACCCCAAGTTCCGCAAATGCCGCGATCTGAGGAATCAGCTCATCCATCTCCTTGCGAGAGATGCGATAGATGGACCCGTATAAGTAAGCATTCTCCCGCCCCGTCAGTTCGTGATTGAATGCGGCGCCAAGTTCAAGCAGGGGATTTACTCGACCCCGAATGTTCACTGTCCCGGTTGTAGGCTCAATGATCCCCGCAATGACCCGTAACGCGGTACTCTTGCCAGATCCGTTGGGGCCAACGATGCCAACGATCTCCCCGGGGTTCACACTAAGGCTAAAGTTCCGGAGCGCCCAGAATTCGGACGACACAGACGGCGAGCCGAACAAACCGAGCACGCGACCTTTGATTGTCCGGCGATTCTCCGGCACCAGGAGATATCGAACCCCCACATTCTCAAGCGATACGTGGATTCCGGCAGCGGTCTCTTGCGAACTAATTGGTTTAGATACAGTAGCTGCCATCTTTATTTATAGGTACAAGTAAAAGGACTTTTGTGATCGGAAGAAAATGGTCGAGCCAAGAACGAGAGCGACAAGGGCGTAGAGCGTCGCGAGAAGGACTGTCTCGCCAGAAGGAACAACGCCTGACGCAATGGGCTCCTGAAACATTCGGATAAACGGTAACACCGGGTTAGCTTCGAAGTAACGCCGAGCATCAGGAGGAAGGGCCGAAAGCTTGTAGAGGATCGGCGTGAAAAAGAAAAGAAGAAAACTGAAGCTAGCCCAGAAGAAACTGAAATCACGCACAAACACGTTGATGGTGGCGAAAAGAAAGGACAATCCCAGCACGAGAATAATCAACGCAATCACTGAAACGGGAAGAAACAGCATCGCTGCGCTGAACTTCGCCCCAAAAGCCAGCATCAGCAGGAAAACAACGGCGAGGCCCGCCACAAGATCCAGCAGATTCACGAAAAGCGTCACTATCGGAAAGGCGCCCTTTGGTATGAAAATTCGATTCACATAGTTGGCGTTTCCTACGATCGACATCGTCGAAGCGCTGGTTGCAGCCGCGAAAAAGGTCCAGGGAATATACCCGGCAAAGAAATAAACGCCAAAAGACCTCATGTCCTGCCGGTTTAAGAAGGAGAACACGATGGTGAGCGCAAGCGACACGAACAAAGGATTGAGAAGGGTCCAGAGAAATCCGAGAACGGATCCGCGGTATCGAGTCCTTAACTGCTGTAGCGTGTATTGAATGATGAATTCCCGATAGTCGAGGATCTGTTTGATTTGATGCGACATAGGGTCTAGACCGAAACGGCGGCCTTCCGACGGCACTGTGAAAGATCGACACCCAGTGCCCGGCAGTCTGACTCGAGCATCTCGTACACGAGGTCCGGGAAACTGGTGCGAGAGCTCCAATTGAGTACAGCCTTGGCTTTGGCGGGATTACCGATCAGCAATTGAACCTCGGCCGGACGGTATAACTGTGGATCGATCACGATATAGTCGTCCGCCTTCAGACCGGCGAAATCGAAGGCCATATCCGCAAATTCACGCACAGAATGAGTTTCTCCTGTGGCGACAACATAATCGTCCGGTTCATCCTGCTGGAGCATTAGCCACATCGCTTCTACATAATCTCGCGCGTGGCCCCAGTCTCTCTTGGCTTCCAGGTTTCCGAGCCGCAGTTCCTTTGCCTTCCCGGCTAGAATCGAAGCGACGCCGAAGGTGATCTTTCGGGTAACAAACTCGAAGCCTCGACGGGGAGACTCGTGATTGAACAGTATTCCCGCAGAAGCGTGAATGCCATACGCTTCCCGATAATTGCGCGTGAGGTCAAAACCGGCCACTTTGCTGATGCCATAGGCGGATCGGGGATGGAAGCGTGTCGTCTCCGATTGCGGGACTTCGGCAACCTTGCCAAACATTTCACTGGATCCCGCAAAGTAGAACCGGCACTTCGGGCAGACGGCCTTTAAGGCAGCCAGGACGTAGTGGGTACCGTTGATATTGGTGTTGATCGTGGAAAACTCGTCCTCGAAGGAGTAGCTCACAAAGCTTTGCGCAGCCAGATGGTAGCACTCATCCGGCTGGACCTTCTGGAACGCCTGATAGATGCTCGGAAAGCTCTCAAGCGAGGCGCTGTGCAACTGCAGCTTATCCTGGATATGCGCAATACGCTCCAGACGGTGCCCAGGGTCCTGAAGCGCCACACGACGAACCAGGCCGTGAACCTCGTACCCTTTAGACAACAGGAGTTCCGCCAGGTAGGAGCCATCTTGTCCCGTGATACCCGTGATTAGCGCTCTTCTGCCCTTCATTTGAACCCCTTCGATTTGAACTGTGTAAAACCGCCGAAAGCCCGCACGTGGCAGATTTTCGATTATACAATAAGGGCTTATACTAGTTGCTGTTTTTCTGCGAGGTGCGTGTTACGTTCTTGTTCGTTGGCCGGTGATTA
>Ga0207864_1002208_pt1 | contig 18887 bp, 22 predicted proteins | sample HigsolmetaAR202D_FD_184834 | JGI IMG/M metagenome (GOLD analysis project Ga0207864, IMG submission 184834) | Ionic liquid and high solid enriched microbial communities from the Joint BioEnergy Institute, USA - AR20-2-D (SPAdes) (version 2) ... | reverse complement strand
CGCGGTCTGATGAAAGCCATTCCGCCGAAGAGCACCATGATGCGGCGCATGCGTCGGCAACGACGATGGAGGCGCCGGTCCATCATCACCACGCCAGTGAAGTCACATCGCATCACCTGGAAACGGTGGGATCGTTGGCGCTCAAGCCGCAATCCAGTGTGGAGCTAGCCGCCCAGGCCCGCATCCGTGGCTACGAAGGCGAAGCCTGCCGGGAATGCGGAAACTTCACGCTCGTGCGGAATGGCACGTGCTTGAAGTGCGACACCTGCGGGGGGACGAGTGGGTGTTCGTGAGTTGAACGCCTGTCACACGCAATCAAGTCATCCCGGCGCTCGTCGCCGGGATCCACTTGGCCGCGGGCGAAACGGCAGAAGGAAAGCTGAGATTCGATTAAAATGCAAATGATCTGAGGGCCATGGATGTGGGAACCTCACAAGCCCATTCCTGTGGAAGCCACGTTCGACGAATTTGTCCGCTTACAGGGCGGGAAGAAGCTTAGCGACTTCCTTCCTCCTAATCCGCAATTCCAAAACGCCGACTATCTTTTCGAGGCTGAGGGTATTGTAGCGGAGCTGAAAGAAATTACTACCGAGTTTCATAAGGGTAACAAGCACACTGCAGAGCTCTATGAAGTGTATTGTGAGTTAGAAAAGGACGGCCTGATTTGCTGGGATGCCGTGATCGCTGGGAATTTCCCCCAGAGTTTCGCCTCCGACAATTGCGTCTGTTTAGGCCTCCAATTCAGAGAATACTGAAGAAAGCAAACCGACAGATCAAGGACACAAAGAAGGCTCTGCAAAGAGAGAATGACCTAGGACTACTTTTCATTGTGAACGATGGCTTCACAGCCATTAGTTCCTTCTTAGTAAAGGCTTTGATCGCGGACACCTTGGTCCATTCGTACAAGTCAATAGACGGTTTCGTTTATTTGACAGTCAACTCCTACGTCTCGCTCCCTTCTAGTGGATACGCCGCCTTGCTCTGGACCGCGTCTTATGCAGACGGTGTTCCCGATAGGATGGTCGAATTCGTTGACAATCTCGGTCGCGCATGGCGCAAGTTTCTGGACGGCAAAATTGAGCCTTTTGACATCAGCTACGAGACGCCTAATCATGATATCTTGATCGGATCTGAGATCATTAGGTGGTGAACTTTTTCAGTATGCCAATTAATGTGACGGCTAATGCACCGGAACATCGTTTAAAGAATGTTCGCGTGACTTCGTGAGTGCTGTCACATTTCCTTCGGTACAATCGCTCCACGAACCATGCTCACCATTCGCCTCTCCAAAGCCGCGATGGTCTCCGCCATCGCGTTTTTCGAGACGCTCGTCGTCTTGGGGAACATCACTGATTACTGGACCAATTTCGCTTTCGTGCAGCACGTGCTGTCCATGGACACGGTGTTCCCGGAAACGACAATCCGTTATCGGGCCATCACGAATCCGGTGCTCCACCATGCTGCTTACTTGCTTATCATCGCGGTGGAGGCGGCAACTGCGGTGCTGTGCGGGATCGGCACCTATCGGATGATGAGGGCGAGCAGGGCGCCGGCAGCAGTTTTCAACAGCGCGAAGGCGATGGCGATCGCGGGCCTGACCTTGGGTTTTCTGCTCTGGCAGGTCGGGTTCATGTCGATTGGCGGCGAGTGGTTCGGCATGTGGATGTCGGAGAAATGGAACGGCGTGCCGTCGGCGTTCCGCTTCCTCATGATCGTTCTCGGCGTGCTGATCTACGTGGCAATGCCGGACAGTGAAGTGGCCTAAGCGCTGTTCGATTGTCCGCTCCCGGGTCACCAGGGGCTGCACGCCACATCTCCCGGTTACTACCACTTTTGCCCGAATCAGTATTCACTCACCACGATTCAACAGTCCGAGCGTCAGTCCCGTTGCGTCAGTGGCGTCACGCGTTGTTCTCATCGCAACCTGCACGAGCCCGTGGACCAGGCCGGAAATAATAAAAGCGCGACAGTCTACCTTCTCGCTGATCACCTCGATGCCGTTCTGGCGGCAGGAGAGGATCTGCTGAAGGTACACCGCACTGTTTTCGCAGAGGTCCCGAAGCGCCGGCCGCACAATGTCCGCGATCTCGTCGACATTCAGCGGCGATGGCTGGACGCCGTCCGCGTTCTCGAGATGACGTTGACGCTGCGCTGCCTTCAGGCACGGGAACGGGCGGACGAATTGCGCCGGTCGGACGATCGGGTCGACGGCATCGCCAGCTTGTTTATCGGCGGTACGGCGCCGCTGGCAGACGCTGCCGCAGAGCTGGGCGACTGGACCGAAATTGATTTCCAGACTGGCGATGAAATCGCCGAGTACCTGAGAAGCCGCGGCCTGATCCCGATCGATAGCGAGGGGGTCGTTTCGCCTGAGCGGCTGGTTGTGACAGCGAATTTCCGCATCGCACGGAGAATCGAGCTTGGCCCATTGCTCGACCTGACGGCCGCCTTCCTCGATGCGCTGGAGCTGTTTTATGAACTTTACGACGAGGACGAGCTCGAAGAACGTGCCGCCAAATCGGATGAGGAAGGCACCTTGCCAACGCGCCCTGTTATCTGACAGCCCGCGCGTGTAGAGTCAGGCACGACACTTTTCCCGCATTAGCTCTTGAAGCTTCGACACTTTCCGGATTGAAGGGTGGGGCTGTTAGCTTCACCCATGCCGTTGATTTTTCCGAGGAACGCGAGACATGCAGTTCGAGACCCTGTTCCGTCCTGCCCGGGAAAACCCCGCATCGATTGCCCTGATCGGCGCGGGCGAGTTCGGGATGTCGCTCATCGCCCAGTCGCGGCGCATGCAGGGTCTCGTGGTGAAGGCGGTTGCGGACAAGGATCTCGATCGCGTCGCTTCCACTCTGGCCGGCATGGGGATTGCGGCTCGGCGCTGCGATAGCGAAGCCGCGGCGCAGTCGGCGCTCGCCGCGGGCGAAATCGCGCTTTGCGGGAGTGTGTCCGACCTCCTCAGCCTTCCCATTGATATGGTGGTCGAAGCGACCGGCGATGCGGAAGCCGGCGCGCGTTTCGCGCTGGCGGCGATAGAGGCGGGCCGCGGCGTCACCATGGTGACGAAGGAGGCCGAATGCGTGGTTGGTCCGCTGCTGGCCGCGAAGGCGCGGGCCGCCGGTGTGCCTTATACACTCGTCGAGGGCGATCAGCCTGCCCTGCTCATCGGGCTCATCAGCTGGGCGCGCACGCTCGGGCTGCCCATCATCTGCGCCGGCAAGTCGAGCGAATACGATTACGTTTACGATCCTGTGACCCATGAGGTGACGTGGACCTCGGAGCGTGTCACCGCGCCGGACATTGCAAAACTTTGGGCGCTGGGGCCGGATCGGGCCGCGACGATCGAGGCTCGCTCCAAGGCGCTCGCCGCGCTGCCACAACGCACGGTGCCTGACTACTGCGAGATGGCGCTTGTCGCCAACGCGACCGGGCTTGTGCCAGATCGGCCCGATTTCCACACACCGCTGACCCGCGCCATCGAGTTGCCCGACCTCTACATTCCGAAGGCGGATGGCGGGTTGCTCGAAGGCGAGGGCCGCGTCGACGTGTTCAACTGTCTCCGTCGTCCCGACGAGGCGAGCTTCGCCGGCGGTGTGTTCGTCGTGGTGGCCTGGGCCGATGCGCGGTCCGGCGCCTTGTTCCGCGGCAAGGGCATTCCGACCACGGCTGATGGCAAGTACGGTCTCGTCTACAACCCATCGCACCTGCTGGGCGTCGAGGCGCCAATCTCCATCCTTTCTGCGGTGCGGCTGGGCCAGTCCATTGTGGATGAGCGCTACAGACCCGTGGTGGATTTGACAGCGCGCGCCATGCGGGATCTGCCGGCGGGCCACAGGCTCGAAATCGTTGGCACCCGGCATGCCGTCCCCGACCTTGAGCCTGTGCTAACGCCGGCCGCCGCCGTGAAAGGGAACGCACCACTGCCCTATTACATGGCGGTCGGCCGGACGTTGACGCGACCCGTCGCGGCTGGTGCGTTCATCACGGCGGATGACGTCGATCGCCCTGCCGACTCGCTGCTTTGGAAGCTGCGCGCCGAGCAGGACGCGATGTTCGGGCTGAAGTAAAGGGCCGAGACTAGAGAAATCCCTTTGCGGAGAGTTTCGCCTTGAGCCCCTCGACAGCTTCGGCAAGCAAATCAGGCTCGGTGGAGCGGAGCACGAGCTGCGTGGAGGGGCGGTTGTCGCGGAAGGTCGGATAGCTGCCCATCGACACCGTCGGGTAAGCCTTCTGGTGCTCGGCGAAAACATCGGCGATGGCGCCTTCCGGGGCCTGCAGGTCGATGGCGACCGAGTGCATCTTCTTGCCGGTGCGCAGGCGCGGCGTCACCGCGTCGAGCATCACCTGCATCACGTTGGGAATGCCGGCGAGCGTGATGACGTTGCCGAGCATGAAACCGGGGGCGACGGAGATTGAGTTTTCGATGAGCTCGGCGCCCTCGGGAATGCGGGCCATGCGCAGCCGACCTTCTGTCAGCTCGAGGCCGCGCCGCTCGTAATAGGGCTTGAGCAGGGCGAGAGCGCGTGGGTCGATATCGATGCGCACGCCAAAAGCCTTCGCAATCGCATCCGCTGTGACGTCGTCGTGGGTCGGGCCGATGCCGCCGGTCGTGAACACGTAATCGTAACGGGCGCGAAGCGCGTTCACCGCTGCTACGATCTCGTCGATGACATCGGGTACAATGCGGACCTCCCGCAGCTGAATGCCAATGGCTGTGCAGTGGTCGGCGATGTATCCGATGTTCTTGTCCTTCGTGCGCCCCGACAGGATTTCGTCGCCAATGACGAGCACCGCAGCCGTAACGATGTCTTTTTCTTCTGTCTGTGCCATCCTCAAGTTCCTCGACCAAAAGCGGTGCCGGAGCTTATACCCGATCCGCTTGCGCTTTCGCCTGTTCCCGACCTAGTTTCCCCGTCATGCGGTTCCCATCACCTTTGATCCGAGGCCGGCTTCTTCGCCGATACAAGAGATTTCTGGCTGACGTCGAGCTCGACAGCGGCGAGGTCGTTACAGCAACCTGCCCGAACACGGGCTCGATGATCGGCCTGACACATCCGGGGTCGGTGGTCTGGCTGTCCGAAAGCGATAGCCCGACCCGGAAGTATCGGCACACTTGGGAGATGGTGGAGGCAGACCTGGGGCAGGGGTCATATCTCGTCGGCATCAACACCTCGCGGCCAAATGCGCTGGTTGCCGAGGCTATTGAGGCTGGCGTCATTGAAAACCTGTGTGGCTACCCTGAGCTGCGGCGCGAAGTGAAATACGGCCAGAACAGCCGCATCGACATTCTGCTCGACTGCGCTACCAAGGGCCGCTGCTACGTCGAGATCAAGAACGTCCACATGATGCGCAAGGCCGGGCTGGCGGAGTTCCCTGACAGCGTCACGCAACGGGGCGCGAAGCATCTGGGCGAGCTCGCGGGCATGGTGCGCGAGGGACATCGCGCCGTCATGCTTTTTCTGATCCAGCGTGCCGATGCCGTTTCGCTCGACATCGCCCGCGACATCGACCCCGCCTACGACGAGGCCTTCAAGGCCGCCCGTGCAGCGGGGGTTGAAATGCTTGCCTATCGTTGCCGGCTCAGTCCCGAGGAAATCGCCGTCGAGAAAGCTGTGACGATTGTAGGCTGATCTATTGTGGGCTGATCCTCAGCACCGGTTTTTGTCTTATTTCGCGCACGGGAGTTTGAACGACGCCTACTGGACGCCGTTATCGCTGAGGCGCATCATGCGCGCCAAGGGCGGAAACTGGCATCAAGGAGCGCACAATGTTGAGCCGTCGCCTTTTTGTGAAAGCCGGGGCGGCCACAGCCGCGTTGGGCGCTATCGTTTCCTCGCGTGCCCTCCTTGCCGGCAAGGAGGAAATGAAGTTCGAGGTCACCAGATCCGAGGAAGAGTGGAAAAAGATCCTTACTCCCGAGCAGTACTACGTGCTGCGGGAGCACGGCACCGAGTATGCCTTCTCGAGCCCGCTCGACAAGCATTTTGAGCCCGGCACGTATCACTGCGCGGGTTGTGATCTTCCGCTGTTCTCATCCGAAACCAAGTTTGACAGCGGCACGGGTTGGCCGAGCTTCTGGAAGCCGCTCGACGATGCGATCGGTACGAGCGAGGACCGCACGCTTTGGTTCATGGTCCGCACGGAAGTGCATTGCCGCCGGTGCGGAGGCCATTTGGGGCATGTATTTGAGGACGGACCGCCTCCCACGGGTTTGCGCTACTGCATAAACGGCGTGGCGTTGAAGTTTGTGCCAAAGTCTACGAACAGCTCGAGCTGAGAGCCCAAACGCAAGCTCCAAGGAGCCTTTGATGCTTCGCAGGTTGGTTGGCGCTCTCAGCGCACTTGTTCTCCTCGCGGGGGCCGCGGCTGCCCAAACGGATCGGCCTTCCGCAGGCGAGCGAAAGCTCGAGGTCGCAACGTTTGGCAGCGGCTGCTTTTGGTGCACGGAAGCCGATTTTGACAAGGTAAAGGGCGTCGTCGAGACCATTTCGGGGTTCATGGGAGGTACGACGCCCAATCCGACCTACAATCAGGTTTCCGCCGGCGGCACGGGCCACGCGGAGGTCGTACAACTCAAGTACGACCCCACCCAGGTGAGCTACAAGGAACTGCTTGACGTTTACTGGCGAAATGTCGACCCGCTCGACAAGGATGGCCAATTCTGCGATCGCGGCGACCAGTACCGGCCGGTGATTTTCTATCACAACGAGGAGCAGAAGCGGCTCGCGGAGGAATCCAAAGCGGAAATGGGAAAGAGTGGGCGCTTCTCACAGCCAATCGTTGTCGAAATTGCGCCGGCTTCAACGTTTACACCGGCCGAGGATTACCACCAGGATTACTACCTGCGTAATCCCATCCAGTATTTCATTTATCGCCAAGGTTGTGGTCGGGATGCGCGGCTGGAAGCGCTGTGGGGGAAACCCAAGACCCAGTGACGGCCAATCGGTTGCCCGCTACCTGAGCAGGCTGCAGCAGCCTATGTACGGGTTGTTGCCTTCCGAGAGACCGACGACGCGGACCTCAAAAGCATATTCGAGGTCGGACATGCCGTCACTGCACCATTCCTTGTGTTGGACGAGGGCGCTGATATCCGAGCCATCTTCCCTCACCAGGCGAATGGCAAGAGCATCCTTGCGCCCCTGGAACGGCTCGCGAACCGCTACGGAGTAGCGCGTCGGTGGAGCGTCGGGCCGCTGGAGTTCTGCTGTGTTGTCCTCAATTCGGAGCGCCCAAAACGGCTCAGTTCCCCCGCAGAACAGATTGGAGTCGAATTCGTCATCCAGCTCGCGGGACATCGGCTCGAGATAGCGCCCGTTAACCCAACCGCGAACGTCCTTATAACGGATCTCATACCAGCGTACCGGGCCCACCTTGAGGCTGGCACCCGAACCAAGCAAGCCCGTCGCATTCGCGGGAATCTGGCCGAGAATTTTTTTCTGGCTAATAGTGGCCTGATTATCGACGCGTTCGCGGACGTTCAAGACATCCGGCCGCTTGACGCCCGTAACGCGAAACTCGAATCTGCCCGCTGAGCTGGTGCTGGCCGGGAGGGCCGCAAGGGCGATCAGAACGAAGAGGCCTTTCCGTAGCGGCATCAGGCGGTCGATCCCCAGATTTCGCACAACGAAAATCAGTATCCGTTTAGGCCAAACGTTGCTGGCAGAATTATGCCGGCTGGACAAAAGGGGCCCGCAGTCGGCGGGCGCGACCTCATCCACTAATCAGGCAAAGTCAGGCACGCAACCAAGGTTTGCCAAACGAGGTGAACGACCGCCTGACTGGCGAGCGCGATTTGCAGGGTTTGGCGGGTGACAAAAAAGGGCACCTGACCCCTGGGGGAGGTCAGGTGCCCGTTCTGGGCCTGTGCTTGGGTGGGGGGCGTCCGGCACAGGCAGGGTGCGTGAACAACCTGCCATTAGCCACTTGGTTCCCTTGAGAAAGTTCACCAGATGCACCGACCCCCTATGAGATGCCACCATCAGGCTGCGGCATCTCGCCTCGGGGCTCAATTAACGCCGCTTTGCCAGCTCGCCATAAACCTTAATGGTGGCCTGGCCTTTGAAGCTCGGCTTCGAGCGGTAGGTCATCTCGATGCGCCTGAGGTAGCTCTTGTCGCCCTTCAGATCGACTGCAAGGTGACCGCCCGCGCGGATCATCTGGTCGACCTTGATGGTCTCCGTGTAGCCGTTGAAGTACACGATGCGCAGCGAAATGAGATGAAGATCATTGTCCCCGACGAGGAAATGGAGCATCCGGAATGCGCGGTTGCGGAACCAGTCCTCAGGATGCCTGACGTTGATCACGTCCTTGTCGACGAGGAAGCCGACTTTCTGCTCTCCCAGTAGCTGCCAATCCTTATGCGGCTCGAAACGGCCCGGGCGACCTGGCCGACGTGCGACTTCGCCGTAAACCTTAATGATCGCTTGCCCGCGGAAGCTCGGCTTCGAGCGATAAATCATCTCGATGCGCCGCAAATAGCTGCGCTCGCCTCTGAGATCGACCGCAAGCTGTCGGCCAGCGCGGATCGTCTTGTCGACACGAATTTCTTCCGTGTGCCCGTTTATGTAGACGATCTTGAGCGTGATCAGATGCAGATCATTGCGCTCAACCGCGAAATGAAGCTGCTTAAACGCGCGGTCGCGGAACCAGTCTTCCGACTTGCCAATGTCAATAACATCGCGGTCGACCAGGAAGCCGACGCTTTTCTCACCCAACAATACCAGATCGGGCCGCTGGGCTTGCGCGGGTAGCGCAAGCAGCATCAAGCATAATGCAACCAAACCCCCAACCCGCAGCATTCTCCACTCCTTCCGTCAGGGATGCTCGTAAACCCGCCGAGACCGGCGGAACGAAATGCTAAACGCGAGTACACAAATCGACGAAAGGGGGTTGTCGAACAAGTTTGCGGCGCCGGAATGGCGGACTTCCGTCGAGTGTGTGGCGGAAAATGATGTTGGGGCTGAAACGGTTACGGAGCTTTCGTACGCCGTTTGTTACGAAAGCTCCGGAAGAACTATGTTGTTACCGCAACCAATTGCGGTCGCGGCCATTGCGGACAGCCGATTCGATTTGAGATCGGGTAATACCGATATCGTGCAGCATGCGATCGTCGAGCTGCGCAAGATAATGGGCGGCCGCTCTCTGCTGATACCAGCGAAGGTAAGTTTTCAATGCGAAATGGGAGGCCCATCTGACCTTGCCGAGAAAGCTTTGGCGGATGGGCGAATTGATCTCCCAGCCGTGCGATGCTGCCATTGTTGTGCTCCTGTCATCTCATCGCTCTGATGGGGAGCACTATGGCTGACAGCTCCTGACAGCATTCCGTCAGCAGGCCTGACACGCTCCTGACAACGCGGTGTCAGGAGTGATAGGATAAAGCGATCGCAGCGCAGGTCAGCCGAGTGGAAAAACCAGCGTGCGACGCGCAGACAGACTATTCGAAATCATTCAACTCATGCGCCGCAAGTCGCCCGTCACGGCGCGCGATCTCAGCGAGGCGCTCGAGGTGTCCGAGCGCACGATTTATCGGGATATTCAGGATCTTATCGCCAGCGGCGTGCCGATCGACGGCGAGGCGGGGGTGGGCTACGTGCTTCGGGCCGGCTTCGATCTGCCGCCGCTCATGTTCAAGGAACAGGAAATCGAGGCTTTGGTGCTCGGCGCTCGCATCGTGGAGTCCTGGGCAGATGCGGAGCTGGCCGAAGCGGCCACGAATGCCATTGCCAAGATCGAAGCCGTTATTCCCGATCGGCTTCGCGGCTATATGGCGAATACGGCTTTGCTGGCGCCGCCCCACAATTACATGGAGCCGATCCGGTTCGATCTCGCCGAATTGAGAAAGGCGCTGCGCAGCCAGCTCAAGGTTCATTTCCGGTACCGCGATTATCTCGCCCGGGAAACGGTTCGCACGGTCAGGCCACTGTCGCTTGCCTATTTCGGCCCTGTCTGGTTACTCGCAGCCTGGTGCGAGCTGCGAGACGATTTTCGCACTTTTCGCCTCGATCGCATTGACGATTTCAAAATTCTTAACGAGCGATTCCGCAGTGAGCCGGGGAAGACGCTGCACGACTTTTTGAAACGCGATCAGGCCTGGAACCGGCGATCCGAAACTGTCACCAGCATGGAAACGGGGAACGACTGATCGCATTCTCTATTTCCAAAAGCGTTTCTACACGGAGCGTTGAGGATGAAGGCGCTGAAGAAAGTCGACTTCCCCACCTGGAATGTGCGCCGTTTTCTGGAGCCTGGCCCGGTCGTGCTCGTCAGCTCCGCGCACAAAGGGCGCCGGACGATCATGACGATGGGCTGGCATATGATCATGGAAATGCAGCCGTCGCTTATCGGCTGCTACATCTGGGACCAGAATTACAGCCAGCAGCTCGTTCGTGGCAGCAAGGAATGCGTGATCAATTTGCCGACGGTCGAGCTAGCAGAGACCGTCGTCAAAATCGGTAACTGCCACGGCAACGAGGTCGACAAATTCAATGAGTTCGGCCTCACCGCAGTCGAAGGAGAAAAAGTCGGCGCGCCGCTCATTGCCGAGTGCTACGCTAATTTCGAGTGCAAGCTGATCGACACCAGCCTGATCCGGAAATACAACCTTTTCGTCTTCGAGGTCGTAAAGGCCCACGTGGCGAGATCACCGCGCTATCCAGAAACGTTGCATTATCGTGGGGATGGCGTGTTCATGATTTCGGGGGAGAACCGCAGCTATCGCCGGCTCTTCAGGCCCGAGATGCTCTGACAAGAACTCATACACGCCAGAATTCCGATGCCCCTGGCGGCAGTGACGCCAGGATGCGATCGAAGGAAGCCTTGTCGACATGTTTTCGCAGAGCGATGGCGACATCGCGGATACACGTCTCGGGGGAGAAATTATGATTCTTCCGGAGTCCCTGTGCTTCCCGCGTCATCCTCTCGCGATCGAGAAACGGAAGCTGGGGCTCGTCGGTGTCCCAATCGGAAATGAAAATTGCCGCCAGCACCGGAGGAAGCACATTGGCAAAACGAATTGCGTCCTTCAGATCCAGGCGCCGTCGGAAGACCTGAAACACGCCCTGCACGGTCGTGTAGGCTTGATTGCGGGTTGCAAGACCAGAAACTTCCTTCACGTCTGCAAGAAAGCTCTCGAAATCTCGAGAGGCGTATTGCAGCTCCATCGGTATCGGCACGTCAGATCACTCGCATTTCAAATTGCTGATGCGCTCGAGTTAGCAGCGACCAGGATGAGTTTCGTACGATCGAAACCGCGCTTTCACCGTAGGCTCCCACCCCGTCCCTCACCGGAAAGGCGGTTCGTCGAAGGAGCGGAGTTTCCGCGAGTGCAGCGTATCCCGCCGTTCGCGCAGAAGATCGAGCGCCTTGAGCCCGATTTCCAGATGCTGCGCGACGGCCGCTTCGTAAAAGGCATTCGCTGCCCCCGGAAGCTTGATCTCGCCATGCAGCGGCTTGTCCGAAACGCAAAGCAGGGTGCCGTAGGGAACCCGCAAACGGTAGCCGTTCGCTGCGATGGTGCCGCTTTCCATGTCGACGGCAATGGCGCGCGACAGGTTAATGCGGCGCCGCTCGTGTGAGTAACGCAGCTCCCAATTGCGATCGACGTTGGTAACGACCGTACCGGTTCTCAGCCGCTCCTTGAGAGCTTCGCCCTTTTCACCCGTTACGATGGCTGCCGCGTCCTGCAACGCAACTTGCACTTCTGCGAGCGCAGGAATCGGTACGTCCGGTGGCAGCAAGGCATCCAAAATCAGGTCCTGCCGCAAATAGGCGTGCGCAAGCACATAGTCGCCAATCTGTTGCGACTGGCGCAGACCGCCGCAGTGGCCGATCATCAGCCAGCAGTTCGGGCGCAGCACCGCAAGGTGGTCGGTAATGTTTTTTGCATTGGACGGCCCGACGCCAATGTTCACCAGCGTAACGCCTTCGCCATTCGGAGCGGTGAGGTGATAGGCGGGCATCTGGAAGCGGTGCCACGGGCTCGCTGCGATTACGCCATCGGCGTCATCCGTCGCTTCGCCCCGGCGGATTTCGGCGCCGCCAGGCAACACAAGCTTTTCGTAGGGCGTGTTTTCTTCGGAAAGCCGGGCCAGGCTCCAACGGACGAACTGGTCGACGTAGCGATGGTAGTTTGTCAGCAGGATCCAGTGCTGCACGTTCCGCCAGTCGCTGCCCGTGTAGTGCACAATGCGGCGGAGCGAGTAATCGACCCGCACCGCATCGAACAGGGCTAGCGGACGCGGTTCCCCTTCCGGAGCTTCCCACTGACCGTCAGCCACTTCGTCACCGACGAGCGAGAGCAGCGGCGTCGGAAAATGGCGGGCCAGCTCGGAGGCGGTGATGCCCTTCCGGCCAATCTCCTCGACACGCTCCATCGTGTACGGGAAGGGGATCTCCTGCGTGCTGACGCCGACCTCGATCTCGGCTGCGTACTCGTCCACAAGCGGGCGCAGCTGCTCCAGCAAGTAGTTCCGAAAGTACCGCGGGTGGGTGATCGTCGTCTCATAGACCCCGGGCCGTTGGAATTTGGCGTATGCCCGCCGCGTGCGCGGCGCTGGGTCCATGCCGTAGTAGATGACGCGAAGAAGCGGGTAACGGAATTGGGCGCGCTCTTTCTCGGTCGGCGGCATGCGCGTCTCGAGATAGCGATCGAGCGCGCGGACCAGCGCCGTCGAGGCCCGATCGTAAAGTTCCTCAAGGCGATCGACGGCGGCTTCCGGGGTCAGATTGGTGTGATAGTGGCGGTCATCTTGCTTTGAGCTCATGATCGCGCCTGCCGGTTCGTCATGTTACCCCCTCAACGTACCGGCAAGCGCAAGGTTTGTCAGGCAGTTGGGCTTTACGCGGCGAAAAGCTCGTCGAGCCAGTCAAAGACGACAGCGTTGGAGACAGGCAGGTTCCCCATCTGGCAGTGGGCGTCGGCGCCTTCCTTGACTGTGAAAACCCGTTCCGTGACCGGGCCGGATACGCTCTCGACGAATCGCTTCGACTGGCGCAGAGCTTCCGCACCTTCGCTCGCGCCGACCATTGCGAGGGCCGGGCAACGAATCTCGGCCAGTTCTCCTCCGCGTTGAAGTCCTTGAGCCGTGATAGCCAGGTGGCAAAGCTGTCGACGCCAAACCTGCGGCACGCCGCCTTGAAGCTGAGCTTCGCTTCGCAGGGGAAGTCATTTTCCGGGATCTCGTCGACCTCGTTTAGCGAGACAGGCGGCGGGTTTGCCGCGAACTCAGGACCAATGAAACCGGCCATATAGGCGTAGAGGTTGACGATCGGCGAGTTGGCGATCAGCGCCTTGATACGCCCGTCGTGCTCAGCCGCGCGCGTTACGAAATAGCCGCCGAAGCTGATGCCGTAGAGCGCTAGCCGCTCCGCGGCGACTTCAGGTCGAGCGAGGGCAAAGTCGAGGATTGCCCCGACCGGCTTTTCGCAATCGGGACGGAATTTCAGGTCGGGATGGATGCGTAGGCAACCGACCTGCCCCGGACCTTGCGCAATGAGGATGTTGTACCCGCGTTCGAGCCCTGCCGCTGCCACCTGGAAGTAGAGCTCCTCAGCGGTACCGTCGAAGCCGGTAAGGACTACTACCGTCTTGCCGCGCTCCGCTCCGTTGGCCGGTGCCATGAAGTAGCCCGGCAAGCCCTTTTTTTCGAAGGGGATTTCAACCGGCTCGATCCGGTCTGAAATCAGCTCGGCGGCTGCGCAGAACGCATCGCGACTGGCGAGGCCCCACTTCACGGTGTCCGGCCCAAAGGGATCGGCGAAGTATTCGGCCGCGCGATAGTACATGGAGGCGCGAAGAAAGTGGTCCCTGGCGCTGATGCGGTGACCGCGCTCGAGAGCCTTTTGCCCAGAGTTCAAAACGCGTTCTGCCATTGCGGCCAGCGCCTCGCGCCAGGCATAGGGGTCGTCTCCGTTAACCACGGCACGGGTCGCGAAGACCTCGCCCGGCGTTGCGCCGCCATAGTTCCCGGCGCCCAGGGAGCGCATGAGCTGGAAATCAAGTTCACCGGAGAGAAAGCCCTCAACCCGAGTTGAGCCACGCTCGACGCGGTCGTCAGCCATGTTCATCCTCCTTGGTTAGCTTGTGCGACTTGCTCGCAAGGCGTGTTCGCGTGCTTGGGCAAGTGAGGATGCCGACACGGCTTCCTTCCGCGTCCGACGCGTGTTGAGAGCTCGCGGCATGCGTCTTATGTGCCCAAAAAAGCAAAGGCCTGTTTAAAGGTTGCTTGAAGGGCGGCACAGTGCAGCTGCCCCAGTGACGCGGCGCTCGGCAAAAACATTGACTTACGGCGCTGTCCTGACGATATTGCGCGCGCACGCGGTGGCTTGGGCCATCGCGCAAGAGGCGCTGCCCGAGGCTCTTCGCCGGCATCCGGCCGGTAGACCGTTTCCCCAAGGGTGAGGCGGTTCAACAAAGTCCGCGAGATGCTGCTCGCGGCGCCACAGGGCGTGGAAAAGAAGGACACGTCATGTACGCAGTCATCAAGACCGGCGGCAAGCAGTACCGTGTTGCCAAGGACGACGTCCTCGTCATCGAGAAGATCGAGGGTGAGGCGGGTTCCGAGGTGGAATTCACGGAAGTGCTGATGATCGGAGGCAACGGGACGCCGAAGATCGGAACGCCTACCGTCCCGGGAGCCAAGGTTACGGCGGAGCTCGTCGAGCAGACCCGTGGTCCGAAGCTCATCGCGTTCAAGAAGCGTCGCCGCAAGAACTCGCGGCGGAAGAGGGGCCATCGTCAGGATTTGACGAAGGTTCGGATTACGAACATCATCGGCGCCTGAGGGCAGCCGACCCGACCAAGAGGTTACGGATATGGCACACAAAAAGGCAGGCGGGTCGTCACGCAACGGGCGCGACTCGCATTCCAAGCGTCTCGGCGTGAAGAAGTTCGGCGGCGAGTTCGTCGTGCCGGGCAACATCATCGTGCGCCAGCGTGGCACTCAGTGGCACCCGGGCGAGAATGTCGGCATGGGTACCGACCACACGCTGTTCGCGACCGTTGCGGGACACGTGGAATTCCCGCACGAAGGCGAAGGGACGCGTGTTCGTCTCCGTGCGACCAGCCAAGCTCGAAGCGGCGGAGTAAAGCCGCGCGGAACAGGCGGTGGCTTGTTGAAAGGGAGATGGCAAGCCATCTCCCTTTTTTGATGCCCTTGTGTGTTTGGGCTCGGAAAGCTCTGGTATGGTCATACGCACGCCGCGACTGCTCCTGCGCGATCTCACGCCTCGCGACGCCCGACGCATTGCAATGCTAGCGAATGATTGGGACATCGCGCGCATGATGGGCCGGATTCCTCACCCTTACTCAGAGCAGCAGGCCCTGCAGTGGATTACCGGGCTGACCGACGGAGAGTTCGTGCTAGGCATCATCCACAACGGCGACCTCATCGGCCTTTGCGGCTATACTCCGGAAGGGGATACCGCCGAGATCGGCTATTGGATCGGCAAGCCGTGGTGGGGGCGCGGGTATGCTACCGAAGCAGTGAGCGCCTTGATCGATTTCTGCTTCGAGAAGCGCGGGTTCAAACGGCTGACGTGCGGGCATTTCGTGGACAATCCCGCCTCGGCAAGGGTGATCGCGAAGCTCGGCTTTCGGTTTACGGGGCGGGAGCATCTTTGGTGTGAGGCCCGGCAGCAGGTCGTGGAAACCCTGAAGTACGAACGACTACGCCAGGACCTTGTGGCCGAAGCGAAGGTGTCATGAAGTTTCTCGACGAAGCCAAGATTTACGTGAAGGCCGGCGACGGAGGCCCCGGCGCGATCAGCTTCCGGCGCGAGAAGTTCATTGAATTCGGCGGGCCTGACGGCGGCAACGGCGGCAAGGGCGGCGATGTGTGGGCGGAATGCGTCGCCAACCTCAACACGCTGATCGATTATCGCTACCAGCAGCATTTCAAGGCGAAGAACGGCCGGCAAGGCATGGGCAAGAACCGTTCCGGCGCCGACGGAGAGGACTGCATCATCAAGGTGCCGCCCGGCACGCAGATCTTTGCCGAAGATAAGGAGACCTTGATCGCCGATCTGACGGAGCCGGGCCAGCGCGCGCTGATCGCGCGTGGCGGCAACGGCGGTTTTGGCAATGCACACTTCAAGTCGCCGACGAACCAGGCGCCGCGGAGGGCTAATCCCGGTCAGCCCGGCGAGGAACTGACCATCTGGCTGCGGCTGAAGCTCATTGCTGACGCTGGCCTTGTAGGGCTGCCGAATGCGGGCAAGTCTACCTTTCTGTCGAAAGTCAGCGCCGCCAAACCAAAGATCGCGGATTATCCGTTTACGACGCTGCATCCAAACCTGGGCGTCGTGCGTGCGGGCGATGTCGATTTCGTGCTGGCGGACATACCTGGGCTCATCGAGGGCGCTCATACAGGCGCTGGTCTCGGCACGCGATTCCTGGGGCACATCGAGCGCTGCCGCGTGCTCCTGCATCTCGTCGATGCAACCCAGGAGGACGTCGCCGAGGCGTACAGAACGATCCGCCGAGAGCTGAAAGCCTACGCGGCGGATATCGAAAAGAAGACGGAAATCGTCGCTTTGTCCAAATGCGACGCCCTGGACGCTGAAACGGTGGCGAAAAAGGCCGAGGCGCTAGGGCGCGCTGCGCGCAAGAAGCCGATTCTGCTTTCGGCGGTATCCGGACAGGGCATTCAGGAGGCACTTTACGCTTTGGGCCGCGTGATCGAGGAATCGCGCGCGCAGGAGGCGCGTGAGACGGCCGAAGCCGAAAAAGTCGGGAGCTGGCAGCCATGAAGCCGCTGCGCGAGGTCGCCAAGGCCGATAGTTCAGATGCCATTTCGGCTGGCCGCGCAGCGTGGGCCAAGGCGCGCCGAATCGTCATCAAGATCGGCTCGGCTCTGCTTGTCGATAGCGCCTCTGGTCGGATCAGGGCGACCTGGCTCAATTCGCTGGCCGATGACGTCGCGGAGCTGAGGCAGGAAGGGCGTCAGGTGGTGCTGGTTTCCTCCGGCGCCATCGCGCTTGGTCGCCACATCATGGGGCTACCGAGAGGGCCGCTCGAGCTTGAACAATCGCAGGCCGCGGCTGCGGTCGGGCAGATTACGCTTGCGCACTCCTATCAGGAACTGTTCCGGGCGCGTGGCCTGACGGCTGCTCAAGTGCTGCTGACGCTGGGCGATACGGAGGAGCGTCGCCGGTATCTCAATGCCCGCAGCACCATCGACACGCTGCTTGCCCACGGCGTGATTCCTGTCGTCAACGAGAACGATACGGTCGCGACCAGCGAAATCCGCTACGGTGACAACGACCGGCTTTCGGCGCGCGTCGCCAGCATGATCAGTGCCGATTGCCTCGTGCTGCTCTCTGATGTTGATGGGCTCTACACAAGTCCGCCGTCTTCCGATCCGAACGCAAAGCGGCTTGACGTCGTGCGCGAGATAACGCCGGAAATCGAGGCGATGGCCGGTGACGCCGGCACGGAGCTGTCCCGCGGCGGGATGAAGACGAAAATCGAGGCGGGCCGCATCGCGCTTGCTGCCGGCACGGACATGGTCATCGCCTCTGGCAAGGTGCTGCATCCGCTCAAAGCGTTGCGCGACGGTGCGCCTTGCACGTGGTTCCTGGCTTCGTCCGATCCGGTTACCGCCAGAAAGCGCTGGATTGCGGGTCAGCTCGAGCCCCGCGGTGTCGTCGTCATCGACGCTGGTGCGGAGCGGGCGCTGCTCGCCGGCAAGAGTTTGCTGCCCGCTGGCGTGACGCGCGTGGAAGGTCAGTTCGACCGAGGTGATGCCGTCATCATCCGCAGCAGTAGCGGCTACGAGATCGGCCGCGGCCTGACCGCCTATGCGCGCGCGGATGCGGAGCGTATCATCGGCCGCCACAGCAGTGAAATCGCGGCGATCCTCGGCTACGAAGGGCGCAGCGAGCTCATTCACCGCGATAACATGGCATTGACCCGGAAATAGCCCGATGAACAGGCCGGATCGCTTGATCGCAGAGGTAGGAACGGCGGAGCTGATGGGCCAAATCGGTCGGGCCGCTCGCGAAGCGGCCCGCAAGATCGCGCTCGTTGCTCCCGAGCAGAAAAACGAAGCACTTCTGGCCGCGGCGCGAGCGATCCGCAATTCGTCGCCGGCCATCCTCGCCGCCAACGCCAAGGATGTAGAAGCCGCGCGCGCGCGCGGTACCACGAATGCCTTCATCGACCGGCTGACGCTGAACGAGTCCCGCGTCGCAGCCATTGCGCGAAGCCTTGAGGAAATCGCTGGGCTGAATGATCCCGTTGGATCTGTAATCGCGAGATGGCAGCGACCGAACGGCCTTATCATCGAGCGTGTCCGTGTGCCTTTGGGCGTCATCGGCATCATCTACGAGAGCCGGCCCAACGTAACGGCCGACGCAGGAGCCCTTTGCCTGAAGAGCGGGAACGCGGCGATCCTGCGAGGCGGATCGGAAAGCCAGCACTCGAGCCATGCCATCCACGCCTGCCTCGTCGAGGGTCTGAAGGAAGCAGGGTTGCCTGAGGCCGCAATCCAGCTCGTGCCTACCACGGACCGCGAAGCCGTTGGACAGATGCTCAAGGGCCTCGACGGCGCCATCGACGTCATCGTTCCGCGCGGGGGAAAGAGCCTCGTAGCTCGCGTGCAGGAGGAAGCGCGCGTGCCGGTGTTCGCGCATCTCGAGGGCATTTGCCACACGTATGTGGACAAGGATGCCGACCTCGACATGGCGCGCGAGATCGTCCTCAACGCCAAGCTACGGCGAACCGGCATTTGCGGTGCCACCGAGACACTGCTCGTCGATCGCGGTGCGCCTGCGCATTACCTGTTAGTCCTCGTCAAAGCCTTGCTCGATGGCGGCTGTGCCGTGCGCGGTGACGAGGCGACCCAGCAGGTTGATCCGCGCGTCACACCGGCGACTGAGGAAGATTG
>Ga0207864_1002205_pt1 | contig 18908 bp, 18 predicted proteins | sample HigsolmetaAR202D_FD_184834 | JGI IMG/M metagenome (GOLD analysis project Ga0207864, IMG submission 184834) | Ionic liquid and high solid enriched microbial communities from the Joint BioEnergy Institute, USA - AR20-2-D (SPAdes) (version 2) ... | reverse complement strand
GTCGCGGTAGGTGCGGTTGGAACTCATCGCGTCGAACGAGTCCGCCAGGCAGATGATGCGGCCGAACAACGGGATGTCCTCACCGGCCAGTCGATGCGGATAGCCCTTGCCATCCCATCGTTCGTGGTGATAGAGCACGCCGGGGATGAGGTCCTGCATCGGGCGAATGTCGCGCAGGATGCGTGCGCCGATCTCCGGGTGCATCTTGATCTGTTCGAACTCCTCGGCTGTGAGAGCGCCGGGCTTGGTCAGCACCGCTTCGGGCACCCCGATCTTGCCCACATCATGCAGCAGGCCCGACAGGTAGACGCGCTCGGCAACCGCCGGGTCCAGTTGCAGCGCCAGCGCCAGCTGTCGCGACAACATGGCGACGCGCTCGGTGTGGCCCAGCGTGTAGCTGTCCTTGGCATCGATCGAGCTGGTCAGCGCCTTGAGCGTCCCCATGAACATCGCCTCCATGTCTTCATAGAGGATCGTGTTCTGAAGGAAGATCGCCAGCCCGTTGGCAAGCGAGTTGACCAGTTTCACATCGACGCTGCTGATCTGCGTGTCGTCGAGCTTATCCCCGCCGAAGAGCAGTCCCAGACGCTGGCCCTCGAACATGAGCGGCACGATGAGCAGGTTCTTCACCAGTCGGCTCAGCGCGGGCAGACGAATCTGCGACGAATCCTCCATGACGACCGAGCTGAGAAGGGGCGGCTCCAGTTCCAGCATCCGCTTGCCGATGCGATTCAGCTCAGCGGTGTCCGCATCGCATTCACCCGCGGTGAAGATCGCGCCGCTGAGTGCGTTGTATCGCGCATCCTCGTTGAGCTGCAGCGCCATCCAGCGCACATCGATTACCTGCTGCAGATCGTGGCAGGCTTCGATGAGGAAGCCGGCGGACGGCTGATTCAGCGTCATCGAGCACGACAGCTTGTAAAGCAGGCTCAGTTCCTCGTAGGAATCCGCCAGCTCGCTGCTGATCGATTGCAGTTCCGCGCTGCGACGGTCGAGTTCGATCGCGTCCTGACGCATCCACGACAGCATCGTGGCGATGCGCGGCACCTCGGTGTCAGGCAGCAGCGACGCTCGATCAATGCGCGAGACCGTGGTTTGATAATCCGCCTGTGTGGTGTCGCACAGCAGACGCAGTTGATCGCTTCTGAGCAGTGATTCGGAAAGAAGGATGGCGACGGGGAGCATCGCCTCGGCGCCGTGCCGTCGACGGCGTTCGGAAGGCAGCGCTACCAGTGTCACTCCGGGCCAGATGGTGACGGGCTGCCCCGGCGCATCGCGCAGAGCGTTGAAGCGTGACCGCAGTGCCGCTGAGAACGCGGGCGAGTCGGCGAGCATCCATTCGATCGGTTGCGCGCGTGCAGGCGTGCACAGTCTGCCTTCCGGTGTCACCTGCGCACAGGTGACGCCCAGCAGTGACAGGCGCTGGGTCAGGCGATCCGGCGCGAGCGGTGCATGCGTCGATTGGACGGGGACAATCATGGTTCGGGCCTCCCCGGTTCGGCAACGGCTGAAGTTCCCGCTCCGATCAGTTCCTGTGTACGGGCAAGAATCTCACGCGGGCTGAAGGGCTTGCTGATGACCGCGACGATGTTCGTCTGCTCCATCTGCTCCTGCGCCAGGCTGTAGCCGCGTGCCGTGAGCATGATGCAGGGGATGTTGGCTGTGGGCTCGTGATTGCGCAGGCGAACGCACAGCTCCAGCCCGTTGACGTAGGGCATCTGATAGTCGGTGATGACCAGGGCGGGCTTCAGGCGTCGCGCAGCGTCGAACGCCTCCTCGCCATCCTCCGCGGTCAGCACGTGATAACCCGCGTTGCGCAGCTTCAGCGACAGGACGTGCAGGATGTGGACTTCATCGTCGACGATCAGAATGGTCGCAGCGTTCTCTTGCATGTCCATCGCGCCTGTACTCATGGCGGTCCCATAACGTCAGCGATCGCGCTGAGGTTCATTAAACGTCTTCGGCAATTGGCAGGCTGAACGTAAATGCACTGCCACGTTCCGGTTCGCTTTCCACGTGCATTCTGCCGCCGTGCATCGTTTCGACGATGTGCCGGACCAGGTTCAGGCCCAGCCCGGTGCCGACCGCCAGCTTCTTGTGGTCCGCCACGCGGTAGAATTTGTCGAAAATTCGCGGCAGATCAGCAGGGGGAATGCCCACGCCCGTGTCCCGAACGCAAACCGATACGTGCCTGCCATCGGCATCGCGGCTGGCGTCGATGCGAACCATGCCGCCGGGCGGCGTGTACTTGATCGCGTTGCTCACCAGGTTCAGCGTTGCCTGATAAAGCATGTCGCGGTCGCCCAGCACCTTCGCGTCGATCGTGACGTTGTCGCCGATCAGGTCGATGGAGCGGGCGCGGGCCTGCGGCTTCATCACGTCCATGACGTCCGCAATCACCTCGGACAGATTGACCAGCTCACGCTGCGTGCGCACCGCGCCGGATTCAATCCGGCTGATGTTCAGGAGGTTCTCGATCAGGCGGGACAGACGATTCGCCTCGCCCTGCACGATGGCGTAGAACTGCTGACGGGTGGTCTCATCCTGAGCCTCGCCGTCGATCAGCATTTCCATGTAAGCCTTGATGCACGACAGCGGCGTGCGCAGCTCGTGCGAGACGTTGGAGACGAAATCGCTTTTCATCTCCGCGATTTCCTTCTCGCGGGTGATGTCGCGCAGCACTGTGACGACGCCCGTCGTATCGCGGTCGGTGACGTCGACATCGTTGTCGTGGACGCTCGTGAGGGTCACCTCGAAGATGCGGCGGCCCTGCGGTGTGTCGAACGGAAGCTCCGTCGTTTTGCGGCAGGTGTTCGGCATCGCGGCGGACGCTTCACGCATGTCCTTGATGAGCTTGACAAGCGGTTCGTGCTCGATGATGCGGTGGAGCGGCTTTCGCAGGGAACGTTGGGCATCGAAGCGCAAAAGCGTTGCGGCTGTCTTGTTCGCCAGCACCATTTCGTTGAAGGCATCGGTGACGATGACGGCGTCGCCGATGGCATCGAGAATCGCATCCGCGTGCCGGCGCTGCGCATCGCTCATGCGAACGTGGACTTCAAGTTCACGCTGCTGGCGAAGCAGATCATCAACGCGCTGCCGCAGCCTGCCCAGCGAGCCATCCACTGCCTCGGCCAGATCGGTCAGCACCATGGGCGCGCGATAAGGGGGCGTGTCGCTTTCTGCGCGGCCGAGCTGCGCGATGTACGAGCAGAAGCGGCGCAGTTCACCGTGAAACCGGCTGGCGGCCACGTTCTGCACGAGGACGATGGCAAGTCCCACGGCGACCGCCACCGCCATCGTCGCCAGCGCTGCGTGGTTCGGCCCCGCCCAGCGAACGGGCTGAGGATAAACGAGGGCCGCGGCCACGATCAGCGTTGCGATGCCGCCGATGACCAGACTGAGCGATCGGCTCAGCGCCATCGAGCTTGTCTCCTTCGAATGTATCGTTGTGGGAGGCTGGGGTGTGTTATTGCTGCGTCGTCACATTCGCCAGGAGTCGCTGGGCACGCTGATCGTTCGGTGCGATGCGCAGCGCCTGGTTGTATGCAGCAATCGCCTCCTGACGACGTCCCGCCTGCTCGAATGTCAATCCGCGCAGGATATGCGGCAGCGCTTCCTGCGGGGCAGCCTGGGCGGCCTGATCAAACATGGCCAGCGCCTGTTCCGTTGCGCCGCGACGCTGCCACACCATGCCCGCCACGAGATATCCCTGATGCTGATCCGGCGCCAGCGCGATGGCGCGGTTGGCCGCGTGCAGCGCGCCGCTCAGGTCGTTGTTGGCGAAGGCGATTTCCGCCAGCTTCGCCCAGGCCTGTACATCCTCGCGGTTCAGACGCGTGATGGTGAGGTAGCGTTCGCGTGCCTCGTTCAGCCGGCCGCTGTGCATGTAGGCGGATGCAAGGGCGTGCTGCAGGTCCACACGCTCGCGGTAGGCGGGTGCTTCGCACAATCGTTTGAGGTGCATGATCGCATCGTCGTAACGCTTGCTCGCCAGTAACACGAGCGACAGTTCCTCGACGATACTCATGTCATCCGGCTGAAGCAGTGATGCCTCGCGCAGATAGCGTGCTGCCCTTTCATGATCCCCCGACATGGTGTAAAGCTGCGCCAGTGCCACGCGAATGCCGGCGTTCTGGTCGAAGTAGGCCATTCGCGATTCGAGCAGCTCCTTCGCGACCTCCGCGCGATCGAGCGCAACGTGCATCTCAGCCATCGACAGCAGGTAGGCGACGTTGTCAGCCTGCAGTTCGTAGGCTTTCTGATAGGATTCAAGCGCCTGCTCGTATCGCTGCCAGCGTTCGAGCACGATACCTCTGAAGAAGTACGGATCCGGCAGTGCCTCATCAAGCTCGATTGCCGTCTGGAAGCGATGATACGCCCTTTCCAGTTGGCCACGTTCCAGCGCGACCCGGCCGGACAGCGTGTGCAGCTTCGCATTGCCCGGGTCCATCGACAGCGCTTCGCCCAGCGTGCGTTCACACTGCGTCAGGTCGCCCGTGTCGAACATCCGCTGAGCGCTTTGAAGAAGAAGACCCGAACGCGCGGAAAGCCAGCGCTTGTTGGCGGCATTGACCGACTCAGCGTGGGTTTCCATTTTGCGGTTACAGCCGCTGATCCCCAGCACCACGGTGGTTGCCAGCGCCAGCTTGACCAACTGGCAGAAGAGTCGTTGCCCGCTCATATCGAATCCTCCTGGATCGTCCGCAGGCCGGACCTGTCGCGTTCAGAGGCATGCACCTCCAACAGCCACAGGTCCGGCCTGGGATTTCATTCACTTTTTATCGATCGAACTGATTCGCCGGATGGCTGGCGTTGAGCACCTCCGACACGCTCGGCGCATCGTTCTGCTGCGGGCTCAGATCAGCCGTGGTGTCATTCCATTCGACGCCGTTGTCGTCCGAAGCCGGTTCAGCCTGCTCGGAAACTTCCTGCGTCGCGGACTCGTCGGCGGGAACGTTCGACACGTTGGCGGGCGCCTTCGTATCGATCATGTGATCCACTGCGTCATGCAGCAGGCTGCGATGCGGCATGTAGATCTGCTGGCCCGTCAGCTCCGCCTTCAGCCGCAGGGCATCCACGAAGGTCGGGTCCAGCGTCAGCGCCATGTTCACGTTCCACAGCGCCTTGTCATGTCGGCCGTTCTGATAGTGCACCAGAGCGCGGTTCATGTAGCTGGCCGTCTGCTTCGTGCGAGACCAGGGCAGCAGCGACTGCTTCGTGCCCACACGCGCCAGCTCCACGCTCTCGTCCATGCGATCGCCCGCGGCATACAGCGTTTCATCCTTCACCACCGTCGGTGTGATGAGGAAGATCACTTCGCTGCGGGTCACGTCATCATCCTGCCCACGGAAACCCCAGCCGGCGATCGGAATGTTGCCCAGCCCCGGCACCTGACGACGGCTCACCACCGTGTCTTCCTTGAACAGACCGCCCAGCACGACCGTCTGACCACTGCGCACCAGCACGTTGGTGATCAGCGAGTTGGTCGTCTGGTTGGGGATGACGAAGTTTTCCTCGACCTGCGTGGAGCCGTCGGAGATCGACGGGTTCAGTTCCAGCCGCACGAAATCATCATCACTGATGAATGCACGGAACTTCAGCGAGGTACCAACTTCCATGAACTCGACGGTCTGCGTGGCGGACGTTTCCGTCGCGGTCGTCGACAGGTAACCCAGCCGTTCACCGACGAGCAGTTCCGCCCGCTGACGGTTCAGCGCCAGCAGCGTCGGCTTGGCGACGACCGTGGTGTCCGTCACCGAATCGAGCGCTTTGATGAAGACGTTGATGTTGTTGGAGAGAATCCCAACCTTGATGCTCGAAGATCCCGTGCCGGTCTGACCAACGGTGCTCTGCACCGACTGGCCCTGGTCCGCGCCCATCGCCGGGCCCTTGCCCTGAAGAATGTCATCCACAACACCCACGGGCGAGGCGAAATCGGCATAGTCGAAGTCGATGATCGCGGAGATGTCCACACCGAACGCGTTGTTTTCCGTCAGCCGCGCTTCGAGAATCGTCGCTGCCACCTGCACCTGCTTGGGGCGCACGTCCAGTTGCTTGAGGATCTCGACGATTTCATCGACGTTTTCCGCGAAGTCGCGAATGACCAGCGTTTCACCCAGCGCGTTGGAATTTTCTCCGCCCTGGCTCACGTTCGCCTGGAAGCCCGCGGTCACCGCGCCGGTCACGGCGATCGAACCGGTGGCGGAGAGGATCGGCTGCACGAACGTCGCAGCATCCGCCGCCGTGATGTAGTTCAGCCGAATGATCCGCGTGACAGGCTTCTGCATCGTCTGGCGACGCTGCTCCAGCTCATCCGCGGTGTAGACGTAGATGAAGTTGTTGCGTTCCTCGTAGCCGTAGCCGTTGGCATGCAGGATCGCATCCAGCGCATCGTAGAAGTTCACGCCATACAGGTCCGCCGAAACGGTACCCGACACGTTGCGTGTGGCGATGATGTTGCGCTTGGCTTCGATACTCAGGAGCTGAAGGACCATGGTGATGTCCAGGTCCTTCACGTGCAGGTCGATCATCTCCAGCGAGTTAACCTTGACCGACTGGCCCTGGGGCAGGTCCTCGCCGCCCACTTCAGCGACCGCCTGCACGGGCTGGGTCGGCTGAGCGGTCCTGGCGTCGCTCGAGGCGACAGGCTGAGCCTGGGCAGCCGGCGCGGGCTGAAACTCAAAAACGGGCGCGTCAGCCGGTCCTGCCGCGTCCGCCCCGATCACCGATGTGCTACAAACCCACCCGACTGACCAAAAAAAAACGATCGCTCGTTTCAAACCCGTTCGCTGCAACATATTCTCCGACTCCTTGGAGGCCTGCGGCCCGATTTTTCTCGCCTCACCTGCCCGGGGACGTCAGACGTCCACGTTTATCTCACCCACCTGGATCAGGATTCGCGGCGTGCTTCACGCCGTCGCTGCTCTCGCCTCACATCCGCAGCACGATGGCCAGACCATCTCGTTCCAACACAACCTGACGATCCAGCACCTGCTGAAGGCGAAAGCCCCTGATAATTTCTCCCGGCGTCATCACCTGGCCGTTGATCAGCGCCCGCGGTTCGACGCCCAGCACGGTGGACTGCAGCCGTAACCCGGCGGCAAGACCAGCCGCTTCTCGTTCATCGGCAGGATGAGCGGCCGACTTTTCCTGAGTTATCGAATCCGCATCAGCCGCAACCGATTGGGCAAAATGACGCGAATCGATCGCGAAAAGATCGCGCTGGAGTGTTTCCGAAAGTGTCACGTAAATGGTGCGAACACCCGAGTTTGCGCTCAGAGGCTCCGTCTCTGGCGCTGCGGGTTTACGTGTTTTCGGGGCGGGTTTATCTTCCGTGGCAGCCGCCTGTCGCGGCACTTCCTTAATCAGAATACGGCCCCATAACAGCAGCGCCACCGCCAGCAGGCCGATAAACAAACCGATGCGGCGGTCGTTTCTGAGAAGATTCATGAACGATCGCAGATGCGCTTTCATCGTTCCATCTCCTGCTGCGCGTGAAACGCGCTGATCTGCATCGATACATCCAGAAGCGCTTCAGAGTTGTCGCGGCTGCCCAGCACATCCAGCTTGTCGATGCGCACCAGCCGATGCATCGATTCGATCCGTTCGACGATGAGGAACAGGTTTACAAAGGTGGCGCGGAACTGCAGCGTGATGGGGATGGTGGTGTACCGCTCACCCTGGAACGCATCACCATGGCGCGTGCTGACGTTCTGTGCCTTGTGCTCTTCCAGCGTCTGCGACAGCTGGCGCATCAGTTCCGCCAGTTGCGGTTCGTGCGGCACGTAGCGCGATGTCGCATCGACGAGAAGGCGTAATTCATCGACGTGCGCCTGCAGCGTGGGAATCTGTTCCCGGGCTTCGGTGCCTTCCTTGAGAAGCGTCTGGGCGGCGATGCGACGCTGTTCCAGCTGTCGGGCGTGGACGCGCCCGGGCAGCCAGACCATGAGCACGAACAGCACGATCATCCCGGCCAGAATGATGGTCGTCTTCCACATGTCGCGTTCAATGCGCATCTGCCATCTCCTGCTGTGGGACGAGACGACAGTTCAGCGGCACCTGAACGCTCATCCGAAAGTCACGACACGGCTGGCGCAGGAACTCGATCTGCCGGCTGTAGTGGAGTTTCACGTTGTCGAAGATCGGATGCCGGTCCAGTGCGCCGACCAGGTCCGCCAGGTCGCCGTCACGGGCCGCCATTCCTGAGAAAGTCAGCGCGATGTATGAACGCGGCGTGCTTGCGGGAGGTGTGGCCTGTGCACGCTTGTTCTGGGTGCCTGTGCGCTGGGTGGCGGGGCGATACGGCTCGGGACGCGGACAATGCAGCGTCGCATGCCATTCCGTCATCGTCATCGAAGCTGGCACAAGCTGCGACATGGTCGCCAGAATCTGTGAATGGTTGATGGGCTGCACCAGTTCGCGCTGCAGCGTCAGTTGATGCTGTAGTTCGCGCGTCAGTGCCTGAAGCGCCGCCGCTTCGTCGATCGCCTTGCGGGCGGCGAGCACCTGATGCTCCAGTTCATTCACGTGCTGCCGCTTGTTCAGTTCGACGATCTGCAGAGCAGCACTCACCCCCACCAGCAGCGCCCCCACGACGATCACCAGCGCCGTCTCCACGACCAGACGCGCGCGTCGCCGGCGACGACGTTCATACGAGGCAGGCAGGAAGTTGATCGTGTTCATGCTGCTGCCCCTCGCACTTCAGCCTGACTTGTTTGCGGCACCAGACCACGCAGCGACAATCCCGCTGCGACGGCCCAGCGGCCGAGTCCCGCGCGACGAGCCTGCTCCGGCATCCGCGAAGTATCCACATGCCGCAGCGGCGAAACCGCTTCCACCCGAATGCCCAACTGCTCACTCAGTTTTCGCGCCAGTTCCGCATCACGATCGGCTTCGCCGATCAGTGCCGCCCGATCGGGACGCACACCGCGGAACGTCACGCTGTAGTAACGCAGACAAAGCTGCAGCTCGCGTGCGAGTTCCGCGACCGTGGCGTCGTCATTCACGGGACCAACATCGATCAGCTTCACGAAGACAATGCGTCCTTCGCGAACGATCACCACCTGTGTCGCGCCATGCCCCACATCGATGATGACGCGCGCCGGCGCGGATGTTCCGTCTTCGCGCATCTGTTCATCATGTTCCGCATGAGCAGCCATCACCCGCGCCAGCGCCGCCGGCGCGACATCGACCGCCATCGGGTCCAGCCCTGCCTGCACCAGCGTGGTCACGTGTTCCTCCACGGCGGCTGGCAAAGCGGTCATGAGGATGATTTCCTGACGCGACTCATCGCCCTGTCGCACCAGGCCCGCATCGAAGTACTGGAACTGCACCGGGCCGTTTTCCGCGGATAGCCGATCAGCTGCCTCCCACTCGATCGCCTGGCGCAGTTCGTCGGCGGGCATCGGCGGCAGTCGCAGATTCTTGAACTGGATGAGCGAATAGGGCAGGCAGCTCACGCACGTGCGGCCGCGAAACGGGGCTTCGCTCAGCATCGCGCGAATGATGTTGCTGATCGCCGTGATGCGCTGCGGTCCGGAAGGGGGAAGGTCGGTCGGCATCGCGCGTGTTGCCGCCGCGGCGACCGACCATGACGCGGTACCTTCGCACCTGCGCTCCAGTTGCAGGAGCTTGATGCTGTGAGCACCCAGATCAACGCCTATCGGACATCGACCGCCAGCTCGGCTGCCTCCGAACACGTATGTCTCCTCCCTCACATCCCGGATGGACGATCGTCCGCGCCAGCGCCCCCAGCGCCGATGATCGCGCGGACTGTTTTGCATATCGGTTCAACGATCGCGTCACTGAACCCGGTCGATCGTCACCCGGCCGGTGAACGGCGCCACCGAGATGCGATAGCGCGTGTCCTCGAAGACCAGGTCAATCGTGCCCCCATTGACCGGTGCGCCCAGATCGTCGAACTCAAGGGTGGTTCCACCAGCGAAGTTCACGCTCGCCAGTTTCACACCGGCGAAACGACTTTCCCTGTTGAAATCGACCACGTAGTTCTGTGTGGCTGAGCCGCCGGATTTCCAGCTCACGCCGATGGTTTTGTCCTCCGCGTCCGTCACGCGATAGCGGTTGCCCGCCACGTCGAATGTGACCTTGCGTGGCTCCTGATTCGCCACCGCTTCGTTCTGAGCGTAGAGAATGTCGGCGATGATGGCCCGGCCGGCAGCCTGAATCGTCAACTGGCCTGAGCGGATCATGTGCGGCACCACGATTGCCGCCGCCAGACCCATGATCGACACGATGAGCAGCAGTTCGACCAGCGTGTAACCGCTGTGTCGATGATCGCATTGTCGCCCTCGGCTGTTCACCGCTTTCTCCACCACGTGGCTGTTCGGTGGGATGGATGCCTGGCCTGTCGTTTCGCTGAAGGCGAAAGCCGCGATCCCACCTGGCCGAATCCAGCCCGGTGCGTTACTGACCCGCTTCCACCCGAACACGCATCTTGCCCGACTCCATCAGCTTGATCAGCCGTTCGAGCTTGGCGTTCTGCTCCTTGAGCAGATCGATCATCTGCTTGCGCTGGGAGGCGGCATTGGGGATGCCCTCCTGAGCATAGGCTTCGCTGACGAAGAGCGGCGATTGCTGGTCCATGTTCGACCAGGTTGTCCACAACTGCAACGCCAGCAGCACCGCGAGGATGGTCAGAATCGTGTTCAGGTAACGCATCGAAGTCCTCCGCCCCGCGTCGTCGTTCGTGGAAGAATCACCTGGGCGGTTAAGCCCAGGTGATCGGGTGTGATTTCGTGAATCGAATTAGACTTCGTCTTCTTCCTCACCCTTCACGTCATTCGCAGGAATGCCAAGGGTTGCATAGTCAATGCCATCAGGCAGAATCGCACGGATCTCGCCGGTTTCTTCGTTGTAATCCCAGTCGGTGCCGACGGCCGAGCCATTGGTGAAGGGATTGACCGGCGCCTTCTTCAGGTACGGGCCGAACGTGCCGTCCTCATCAACATCACCGTCCATGTTCGTCTTCTTGGTGAGCTGATCCCACAGCGTATCGGCGGCCGGATACTTGCCGTTGTGCTGCACCTGGAACAGCTCAAGCTGGCTGCGGATGGACTGGAGCTGGCTGGTCAGGCTCGATGCCTTGGCCGTTTCCGATGCGTTGGTGAACTGCGGGATGACGATTGCCGCCAGGATGCCCAGAATGACCACCACGATCAGAATTTCGACCAGGGTGAAACCCTTTTGGATGCGTTGACGTGCCGACATGGATGACTCTCCTCGCTAAAAAAAACAGTGAAACGTCTGGGCGAGTGAATCCGCACGGATTCATGCTCGCATGGCATTCGTGTGCCGGGCGTCAACCGAACCCGCCGGGTCCAACCGGTCAGGGCAGGCGTCGACCGACCGCACCGGGTTGAGCATCGACCATCGATGCGCGTGACTTAACGTCACCGGGGCAACCCGGGCAGCTTCAACGGAATATTGGGGTTGGACTGACCGTTGAAGCTGGTCAAACCAAACGATTTGGGCGCGCTCAAGGCAAGGCGATCGCGCTGTTTACGCCATATCGCCCGCATACTGAGCTTTGCCTGAAGCGCACGATCGGTACGATCGTCATAAAGTGAATGGATGTGCGAAAGGATGAACCGCTGAGCGCATCACAGCCACAGCTTCGACGCGTGCTGACCCTGCCGGGCGCGGTGATGATGGGGCTGGGGTCGATCGTGGGCACGGGGGTGTTCGTGAGCATCGGCGTGGCGGCGGGTGTGTCGGGGCCGGCCGTCATCCTCGCGATCGTCATCGCCGCGTTCGTCGCCCTGTGCAACGCGCTGAGCAGCGCGCAGCTCGCCGCCAGTCACGCTGTGAGCGGGGGTACGTACGAATACGGCTACACCTGCCTCAACCCCGCGCTGGGTTTCATCGCGGGCTGGACGTTCCTGCTTGCGAAAACGGCATCCGCGGCGACGGCGGCCCTGGGGTTCGCGGGGTATCTGCTGAATGTTGCGCGCATCGATCAGGCGGGTGTTCGCACGATTGTCGCGATCGTCGTCGCGGCGGTTACGATGCTGGTGCGGTCGGGGGTTCGCCGATCGAACGTGGCGAACAGCATCATCGTGTCGATCACGCTGTGTTCGCTGCTGCTTTTCAGCATCGCGGGCCTGCCACACGCACTGGAGCGGGGCACGGAAAACCTCTGGCCATTTTTCGGAACCGCTGACACCGTTGCCGAAGCCTGTCGTGCCCTGTTGCACGGTTGTGCGCTGATGTTCGTGGCGTTCACGGGCTACGGCCGCATCGCCACGCTGGGCGAGGAGGTGCGTGATCCGCAGCGCAACATTCCCCGCGCGATCATCATCACGTTGATCGTGTCGGCGTTGCTTTACATTGCAGTCGCCTGCGTCGCCGTTGCCACCTTCAGCCCGCAATCACTGGCGTCGGTGACACGCCAGCAGGCGGCGCCGCTTGAACGGGTGGCGCAGACGTTTGACGTGCCCGTCGTCGCACCGATCGTCGCCATCGGTGCGGTGACCGCCATGCTGGGCGTGCTGCTGAATCTGGTGCTCGGGTTGTCGCGTGTGCTGCTGGCCATGGGCCGTCGCGGTGACATGCCCCGTTTCTTTGCCCGCATCAGCGCCGATCAAGCCACGCCCGGCCCCGCGGTGATCGCCGTGGGCATCGCCATCATCGCGCTGGCGGCACTCGGTGATGTTCGGCTGACCTGGTCATTCAGCGCCTTCACCGTGCTGATCTACTACGCCATCACCAACGCCGCCGCCCTGCGCCTGCCACGCCAGCACCGGCGCTACCCGCGCGCCTTCGCATGGATGGGTCTGGCGTCCTGCCTCTTCCTGGCGTTCTGGATCGATTGGCCCGTCTGGCTCACCGGCCTGACGATCATCGCCCTCGGTCTGATGTGGCATGCATTTCGACGAAAGTATCGCCGCGATGTCGAATAACGCGATGTGATGACAGATGCGCCTCGCCCGCCTCCACCGGGCGGATGACGGCAGGATCACGCTCGATATGCTGGAGCGCAATGCGCGTCATATAACTAAGCATATCGGGCAGTTCAGCCCACAAAAGAACAATCGCCGAAAAGCACGCCCCCTCATTGTCGCCCGTATATACATTCAGAACGGATTATTGATGACTGCTTATTGATTATTCTCTCCCTGCCTTCCTTCGTGCCCTTCGTGCCCTTCGTGCCCTTCGTGTCTTCGTGGCAGGACCATCGCCGTGACGTGTCAGCGTGTGAACAGTACGGCCAGGCGAGCGCCAACCCAGGTGGCGGTGAGGCCCAGTCCGACGCTGAGCGTGATGTTGAGCAGGGCGTGGGTGAGCTGCCGTGTGCTGGCGAGCTTGTAGGTTTCCAGACCGAAGGCGGAGAAAGTGGTGAACCCGCCCAGCACACCGACGATGATTGCGAGTCGATATTCCTCACGAACACTGGTTGGCTCGAACATCCACATCCCTGCGAGGAAGCCGATCGCGAAACAGCCGATCACATTGACCGCCAGCGTGCCCAGTGGCAGCGGATGCGCACCGTTGAGCCAGGTCTGCACGCCGTAGCGCAGGACTGAACCCAGTGCACCGCCCAGCGCGATGAAGAAGATGCGGGTCATGATCGGGTCGGGCGTATTGCGCGAAACTTATTCCCCCGGGTCCAGCACCGCCATGAACGCTTCCTGCGGGATGTCGACGGTGCCGACGCGCTTCATGCGCTTCTTGCCTTCCTTTTGCTTTTCGAGCAGTTTGCGTTTTCGGCTGACGTCGCCGCCGTAGCACTTGGCGGTCACGTTCTTGCCGACGCTGCGGATGGTTTCGCGGGCGATGATCTTGCCACCGATCGCCGCCTGCAGGGGGATTTCAAAGAGGTGGCGGTCGATTTCCTTTTTCAGGCGCAGCAGCAGTGCCCGGCCGCGCTGCTCCGCCTTGCTGCGGTGCACGATGACCGCCAGGGCATCGACCTTCATCCCGTTGACGAGGATGTCCATTTTCACGAGGTTGTCCGCCCGGAAGCCGAGCAGCTCGTAGTCCATCGTGCCGTAGCCGCGCGTGATCGACTTCAGCTTGTCGTAGAAGTCGAAGATGATTTCCGACAGCGGCAGTTCATATTCCAGAATCTGTCGCGCATCGGAGAGGTACTGCTGTCGCTTGTAGACGCCGCGGCGTGACTCGCACAGTTTCATCAGGTCGCCGATGGATTCATTGGGCGTGATGATCTCGACGCGGACGATCGGCTCGCGAATTTCCCGAATCACCGAGGGGTCGGGCAGATCCGCCGGGTTGGTGATCTGCATCACCGTGCCATCGGTCTTGAGGATTTCGTAGGTGACGGTGGGCGCGGTCTGAACGATGGTGACGCCGCCCTCGCGTTCGAGCCGTTCCTGGATGATGTCCATGTGGAGCATGCCCAGGAACCCGCAGCGGAAGCCGAAGCCCAGCGCCTCGCTGGATTGCGGGGCGTAGGTGAAGCTGGCATCGTTGAGGTGCAGCCGTTCGATCGCGTCGCGCAGGTCCTCGAACGTGGTTTCGCCCGAGGGGTAGAAGTCGCAGAAGACCATCCGCTGCGGCTCGCGGTAGCCGGGCAGGGGCTTTTCGGCGGGGTACAGATCGAGCGTGATCGTGTCGCCGATGTTCACGTCCTGCAGTGTCTTGATGGCGGCGACCATGTAACCCACTTCGCCCGCTTCCATCGCCTGGCGATAGGGCGTCATCTTCGGGGTGAACTTGCCCAGCTCGGTGATGGTGTAGGACCGGCCGGTGCCCATCATGCGAATCTTGTCGCCCACCTGCAGTCGGCCGTTGAACAGTCGGAAGTAGACCACGACGCCGCGATAGTCGTCGTATTCGCTGTCGAAGATGAGCGCCTGGGTGGGGGCGCTGGGGTCGCCGGTGGGGCCGGGCAGCCTTTCGCAGACGGCGTCGAGCAGTTCCTTCACGCCCAGACCGCTCTTGGCGGAAACGAACAGGCAGTCCTCGGCGGGCAGACCAAGCACCTGCTCGATCTCCATGGCGACCTCCTCCGGCCGGGCCGAGGGCAGGTCCACCTTGTTCACCACCGGAATGATTTCCAGGTTCGCATCGATCGCCATGTAGGCGTTGGCGACGGTCTGCGCCTCGACGCCCTGGGTCGCATCCACCACCAGAATCGCACCTTCGCACGCCAGCAGGGCACGGCTGACCTCGTAGTGGAAGTCGACGTGGCCGGGTGTGTCGATGAAGTTCAGCAGGTAGTCCTCGCCGTTGTGGCGGTAGTTCACGCTGACCGCGGACGCCTTGATCGTGATGCCGCGCTCCCGCTCCAGGTCCATGTCGTCCAGCGTCTGCTCGCGGGCCTCACGGTCGGAGACCGCCCCGGTGAGCTGCAGCATGCGGTCCGCCAGCGTGGACTTGCCGTGGTCAATGTGCGCAATGATGCAGAAGTTACGGATCTTCATGGTCGGTGGGGAATGATAGCAGGGGGAGGGCAGGTGGAAAAAAGGAAAACCCCACCCCGTCCGGGACGAGGTGGGGCCGAGGGGGACCGGAACAGGCCGCCGAACGAAATCGTCGGTCGGCCTGGCGGTTTAACAGGAACCGGTACGGGGATTCAGCGGCTGCGACGACGCAGCAGGGCCGCCCCGCACAGGGTCAGCAGCAGCGACGCGGTCGCCGGCTCGGGCAGCGTTCCGGTGAGCAGCTGGAAATCGTCGCTGTTGATGTCGACGAAGGTGGTGTTGGTTATAAGGTCCCAACTGATCGTCGAGATCGCGCCCGTGGGCGAGTAGTAGCTGTAGGTGAGGCGGTTGAATTGGATGTCGAAGTATTCGGTGGGCCAGTCACCATTGCCCTTGGTGGCATAGCGGACAATCGAGGCCTCCTCCAGGGTCCAGTTGGCGATGCGCTGCATGCCCGTCGAGGTGGGCGCGAGGATGTCCAGTTCGACCGTGGGGATGATTCTGCCCAGCAGAACGTGTTCGAGGATGCGGGGGGAAGCACTGCTGGTCCGGGTGAAGAAACTGAAATCCTGCAGCGTCACCTTGCCCGATCCGCCACCACCGCCGGTCGACACTCGGCTGGCCTCCACGCCGTAGGCACTGATCTCGATCCAGCCTTCATAGCCGACCACGGCGACGTCGCCATCGATGCCGTCGAGTTTCAGGAAGAGTCGGCTGCGGCGAAGGCCTGATTCGACCCGACCAAAATGCCCAGCACGCCAATCAGAAACCACGTCCTCATCATTTCATGTCCTCCTTTGGAAAAAAGGGAAAGGGGAGAAAAGGGTTGGTTCGTTTCCGCCGCGATATGGCGGCGTGAAATCGTTTTCGAATAACTGCTCGATATGGTAAAGCGGGGGCGACGTCTGGCCAAGTCTTTTTGTTGGCTGGGGCGGGCGGGGGCGCTGCCGGGGATGGCAGGCAGCGGCGCGAAGTACGGGGTCGGGACAGGCTTCGCGGTGTGGCCGGGGGTTTTGCTATACTGCCCGATTCTGTCAGTCTTTTCCCCCGGAGTATCGTTTATGGCGACGCGACGACCGCTGGTCGGCGGCAACTGGAAAATGAACCTGCACACCAACGAGGCACGGGCACTGGCATCGGCGCTGGTGTCTGACCTGTCGCCGGCTCTCCAGAAGGCGGATGTGATTCTCTTTCCCGCGTTCCCTTACCTGCCTACAGTCAACGACGTGCTGCGGTCGTCCGGCTCCTCCATCCTGCTGGGCGCCCAGGATTGTTATCCTGCTGCCAATGGGGCGTTTACGGGCGAAGTGAGCCTCTCGATGCTGAAGGATGTGGGCTGCTCGGTGGTGCTGGTGGGCCACAGTGAGCGGCGGCACGTGCTGGGCGAGTCGGATGTGTTCATCAACGCCAAGGTGCGGGCGGCGCTGGCGGCGGGGATGCAGGTGATGCTGTGCGTGGGCGAGAAGATCGAGCAGCGTGAGGCGGGCCAGACCGACGCCATCAACGCCGCCCAGGTCTGCTACGGGCTGGCGGGGGTGACGGCTGAGCAGATGGCGCGCGTGTCGATCGCCTACGAACCGGTATGGGCGATCGGGACGGGCAAAACCGCCACTGCCGCCGACGCTCAGGCGGCTCACGTTGCCATTCGCCGGGTGCTGGCGGGGATGTTCGGCGAGGCGATCGCCCAGTCGACGCGGATTCTCTACGGCGGGTCGGTCAAGCCCGACAACGCCGCGGAACTGTGCGCCCAGCCGGATATCGACGGCGGGCTGATCGGCGGTGCCTCGCTGAAGGCGGCGGACTTTGCCGCGATCGTCAACGCGGCTGCGGGAATCTGAACATCACGCCGAAAACAATGGTGTCCGGGGCTTTGGTTCTGAACGTGAAACTGGGGTGAAGCGAATAAAGGTGCTTCCATGCTGACACTGGGCTTTCTGACCGGGTTGTTGCTCACGGCCTTCGTGCTGGTCTGTGCGCTGTTGCTGCTGGTGATTCTGATTCAGAAGCCGCGTGGCGGCGGGCTGAGCGGGGCGTTCGGTGGCGGGGCCGGCAGCGCTCAGGCGGCCTTCGGCGCCAAGACCGGCGACGTGCTGACCTGGGTCACCGTCGTCCTCTTCGCCTCCTTCCTTCTGCTGGCGATCTTCCTCACCTGGAACATGAGTGCCGAGCACAACGGCGGCGACGCGGTGATTGCCGACCCCATGCGCACCAGCTCGACGCCCATCCCGACGGAACCGACCACGCCTGCACCGACGCAGCCTTCGGAAACCGGTGGTGGTGCAGCCGATGGCGAGGCGGGCAATTGACGATTGGATAGGAGGGGGACGGTGGGGGCGGTTGCGCGAAGTCGCAGGCGGCTGGATGTCCGCGTGCGAGGTGGCCGGGGTGAAACGGGGGCCGATGACGGAGGCGCTGCTTGATTCGATCGATGACCGGTTTCGGTGACGCATCCAGCCAGGTCGATGGCATTCATTTCTCCGTCGAGCTGCGCAGTCTCAACAACAAGTATTTCAAGGCGACGCTGCGGCTGCCCGACCCGATCGCCGGGCTGGAAGCCGAGCTGGAATCGCAGTTGCGCAAGCGGCTGGTGCGCGGCTCGATCGTGCTGAACGTGCGGATGATGGCCAGCGACTCGGCTGCGGCGCTGCGCGTCAACGATGCCGCCCTCACGCAGTACCTCGAACATCTGGAGACGATCCAGAGCAAGTTCCGCGACCGGGACCAGTCGCTGCAGATTGACCTGACCGCGCTGCTGGCGCTGCCGGGCGTGTTGCAGCCGACGGAGGACGAGGCGTCGCTGTTGCGCAAGGCCCGGCCGGTGGTAGCCGATCTGGTCAGCCGGGCGTGCGATCGCCTGCTGGCGATGCGCGAGCAGGAAGGCGCGCTCATCGCCCAGGACCTGATTCGCCAGCGTGATGTGATTCTCGACCGGCTGGAGCAGATTCGCCAGCGTGCCCCGATGGTGGTGGAGGAGTACCACCAGCGGCTCAAGGCGCGGATTGATGAGCTGATGGCCCGGGCGAAGCTGGCGGTGGATGAGACCGACCTGATTCGCGAAGTGGCGATCTTCGCCGATCGGGCCGATATCTCCGAGGAAATCAGCCGCATCAGTGCGCATCTGGTGCACTTCGATCAGGTGCTGAATTCACAGAACATGGAACCGGCCGGCCGCACGCTCGACTTCCTGGCGCAGGAACTGCTGCGCGAAGCGAACACGATTGCGAGCAAATCCAACGACGGCCAGATCAGCCGCGCCATCGTGGACGTCAAGAGCGCGATCGACCGAATCAAGGAACAGGTGCAAAACATCGAGTAGTTTTTGGCCACGAAGCCACGAAGAACACGAAGGAAGGCAAAGAAGTAAAGATATTAAGGAGGAAGTCCCCGAGCGGGCTGGCAGCGGCTGAATATTGATTCCTTTTCTTTGTCTTCCACGGTGTCATTGGTGTCTTTCTTCGTGTCCTTTGTGTCTTTGTGGCTCCTTCAACCTCTTTTTGGCCACGAAGC